>Ga0180437_10000683_pt1 | contig 62405 bp, 46 predicted proteins | sample SS_ome_4_FD_132410 | JGI IMG/M metagenome (GOLD analysis project Ga0180437, IMG submission 132410) | Hypersaline lake sediment archaeal communities from the Salton Sea, California, USA - SS_3_D_1 metaG | ecosystem: Environmental > Aquatic > Non-marine Saline and Alkaline > Hypersaline >...
CCCTGGTGAAAAGCTCAGGGTACCGCTGGCCAGCGTAAAGTCTACCCCGCCAGGTGTGGCCGTTCCTCCGGTTACGGCATAATCGACCGTCACCGTGAGTGCTGACGATGTGGACAACGTCACTGGGATGTTCACGGTCCCCGCACTCTCGTTGGCACTCGATGTCCCCTGATCGAACCCTACCGTTGTTGTATCGTTATCGATGATGGTAAACGTGTGCGGATTCGTCCCCAGCGAAGCGTTGCTGGGGCTCGACAGCGTAACCACCACTGTCTCGTTCCCCTCGCTTATCGTGTCGTTGACAATGATTATCGGGATGTTCCGGCTGGTCACACCCGGTGAAAAGCTCAGGGTACCGCTGGCCAGTGTATAATCGACACCGCCTCCGGTGGCTGAGCCGTTTGTCACCGCATAGTCCACGCTCACAGCCAATCCCGATGCGGCCGAAAGGATTACCGGGATGTTCACCGTCCCCGCACTTTCGTCGGCGTTCGACGTTGCCTGCCCGAAGCCTACGACAGGCAGAGCATCGTTATCGTTTATTGTGTATGTGTGCGTGAGGGTCGAACCCAAGGTGGCATTGGTCACTCCCGTCAGGGTGACAGCAACCGTCTCATTTGCTTCATCCAGCGTATCATCGACGACTGTCAAGGGTATATTCCAACTAGCATTCCCCGCGGGGATGTTTATCGGACTGGCAGGCGCCGAATAATCGACTCCACTTCCCGACGCACTCCCGGCTACGGAAAAACTCAAATTAATCGCCGATGATGAAGCAGGTGATATCGTTACTTCCAAGTTAGCCGGAGTCGTCCCTTCTCCGCCGCTAGATGTAGCAGTGGAAAACGCCACAACTGAAGCCACGTCATTGTCGTTTATTGTAAAAGTATGAGGATTCGTCCCCAGCGAGGCGTTGCTGGGACCCGATAACGTAATGACCACATTTTCGGCCCCCTCGACAAGACCGTCATCCACCAGCGTTATCGTGATGTTCCGGCTGGTGGTTCCTGCAGGATAGTTGAGGGTCCCGCTGGCCAGTGTGTAATCGACACCGCCTCCGGTGGCTGAGCCGTTTGTCACCGCATAGTCCACGCTCACAGCCAATCCCGATACGGCCGAAAGGGTTACCGGGATGTTCACCGATCCCGCGCTTTCGTCGGCGTTCGACGTTGCCTGCCCGAAGCCCACCACAGGCAGAGCATCGTTATCGTTTATTGTGTACGTGTGCGTGAGGGTCGAACCCAAGGTGGCATTGGTCACACCCGTCAGGGTGACAGCAACCGTCTCATTTGCCTCATCCAGCGCATCATCAATCACTGTTAGGGATAAATCATAAGTCGAGCTTCCTGAAGGGATTATTATCGGACTGCCCGGCACTGAATAATCAATTCCTCCCCCCGTTGCAGCTCCGCCCACAGAAAAACTCAATTCAATGTTCTCAATCGCAGGAGGTGTAATGTTGACCGTCAATTCGGCGGGAGATACACTTTCATCTCCGCTTGATGCGCTTGACGCAAACTGAACAATAGAGGCTACGTCATTATCGTCTATCGTGAATGTATGGGCACTCGTGCCCAGGGTGGCATCGGTCGGGCTGGAGAGCGATAGCAGAACCGTTTCAGCTCCTTCGACTATGGTGTCTTCTGTTATGGCAATGCTTATATTGGCACTGGTGCTTCCTGCAGGGATGGTCACAGTGTCGGGATCCAGGGTGTAGTCCACTCCTCCACCCGTAGCACTCCCGCCGGCGATGACGGTATAATCCACACTTACGGGTAATCCCGATGCTGCAGATAGGCTGACCTCGATATTTGCCGAACCAGCGCTCTCAGCTGCACTGGATGTAGATGCGGTGAATCCTACAACTGGCAAGGGATCATTATCGTTAATCGTATATGTATGGCTGTCTGCAGTTCCTATAGAACCGGAAGTTGCACTGATAAGATCGACAATAACTGTCTCATTGTCTTCATGCAGTGAATCATCGCTCACATTCAACACGATGGTAGCCGTCGTATTGCCCGCGGGAATACTCAAAGGGCTGGAAGATACCGTATAATCCACACCATTCTCAGCTGTCCCAATAACATCAAAGGTCAAGTCAATGGCTGAGATGGAAGCAGGATTTACGGTCAGGTTGAGATTGACTGGGGTTGTGCTCTCATCATCGCTCACCGGGCTCGTCGTGAACTCGATAACAGGCACATCATTGTCGAGTATGGTATAGGTGTGAGAATTGGATGAACCAATAGTCCCTATGCTGGCGCTATCGAGACTCACAATCACGGTCTCATCCAGCTCATTCGAGCCATCATCAGCCACGTTTATGACAATTGTAGCCGTCGTATTGCCCGCGGGAATATTCAAAGGGCTCGAGGTTATGGTGTAGTCCACACCGTTATCTGCTAATCCGCCAACACTGAAGTTTAAAATTATGTCTGATGCTGATGCGGGCGATATGGTTAGATTTAAAGTAGCTGTAGCCACACTTTCGTCACCGCTTGTGGGGCTAGTCGTGAAGTTGATTTCCTGGGAAAAGGCACTGCCGAAACAAAAAAAGAAGAGAACACCCAGAATAAAAACTAGACGGGAAGGAAAAAAGAGACTTCTGGGCATAGTTTTTACAAAATTTCTCAAATTTTGCCCCGCTAACTAAAGAAAAAGAGGTCTGAAGAGAGGAATCTCCCTAGCATATTGACCCGTTCTTCCTTTTTATGCAAAGAAAATTAGTTTCAGAGCAACCTACCCTTAAAGAAGGGTAATTATAATAATAAATACTTTAGGCCTTGGCTGTCAATAAATAATGAAAAATAATGAAAAAATTTTGATTAAAAAAGATTTTTTTGGGGAGGGAGACTTGGTAATTGGGGACACCGTGTCCGAACACCTTAAGTCCGGTCAATTCTTGCCCAGGAATTCACGTATTTTCTGAGCATCCCCCCTTTTTATGGGAAAAGTGAATTTCTCAATGATTTGCCGGCCAGTATCCATGATAACTATGGCTGTTCCTTGAACGGCAAGGGTATCAAACACCTGGTCATAATCAATAATGATGGGAAATTTAATACTGTTGGCTCTAATGAACCCTCTGAGTTTTTTCTCTGCGATTTCAACAAGCTTTGTTTTATCGGGCACTTGATCTCTATTGGCCAGGACAAGAATCCCCCAGACTCTATCCTTTAAATTGTGAAGCGGAACAGAGTGGCAGAAGGAAAGAAAGGAATCGAGACAGCTCAAGCACATGAAATCGTTGAAATCTATGACAAAAAGGAGCAAAACTCTTCTCTCCAGGCCTGAGTCTGCTCTCGAACTCAAGCGATGGGAGCGAGCAGGTGTCTGAATATCCAAATACTCATTTGGATTGTCGCACGCAATATGGCGCAGAGGAGCTATTAAGAGAGACAGCAAGACCACACATGTTACACAGTTCAATGTTCAACGTCCGTTGTTCACGATCTTATACTTTTTAAGCGTGATACCCTCGCCGGCCCTGCTGTAGAGGAAATTCCAGCGGTCAACGTAGATGCAGTGACTCGACTCCGGAAGAAAGAGCGTGGAGAGATGTGTGCCGCCTGAACTCAAGATGTAGACAGTGCGGCTCGGCTTTTCAGAATAACCGCCTCCGAGAATGTAGAGATGGTCCTGCGTGTCCAATTCGATGTCCTTGAAGACTAAACTCTGGGGAACTTTCCACGGGCCAACCTTCTGTCTCTTCACGTTTTTAACTCCGATGAGCCCTTTCGACCATATCCGCCGGCCACGGCTGTCGAATTTTTCAATCTTGTCCTGAAAGCTGTAAGCGAGGTAAAGGTTATCGTGCGAATCCATCTCGAAGCTCACCCAATCCATCATTACCGGCTCTCCCTTTTCGGAATACCTATATTCCTTCAGAATTTGCCCTACTTTGTTAAACTGGACTACTTTTCCGGGCTGATTGATAGAAAAATCAGCGAGAGCAAACCGACCATCGGGGAAAACTTTCAAATCCCCGGCAGGCTTCTTGAATGGAATGCGCGAAATATAACTCAAGTTCCGGTCGAAGACTTGGAGGCCGAGAATGTTTTGATCTGTAACATAAATTCGCTCATCAGAGCAGCCGAGGAGCCTGGGAGCCAAAAACTCCCCAGGCCCCTGTCCTCTGCAGCCTGTCTTCTGGATAAGATCTCCATCTGGCGAAAATTTCTTGACCGAATAATCCATCCCATCGGTGAGGTAGATGAAGCCATCGGGATCAACAGCGATACCGATCCACTGAAAAAGGGCATTGTCGTCAAGGTTTCCTATGGAGAGGACCTCTTCAAGCGACAATGAAATGGGAGGCTTTTCTCCTCCAGAAAAAGGAGGATACATGACCACTGAAAAGAACAGAATCATGAATCCTATCAGTCTGGTCAAAGACACTGCTTTCATTTTGCTTTACCGATCAAAGCTCTACTCGATGTACTTTTTACAGAACACCCAGCCGATCCCGCAATACATAGACACCGGCGAATAGCCGACAGTAAGAAGACACCTCGTATAAGCGTCTTCGCAGGATCCGGCATGGAGATCGGGAAGCGCAAACCCGAGTACTAATCCAAAGATCATAAGGAAAGTAACAAGCGTGATCACCTTTTTTTTGGCTTGAGCTCTCATGATCATTTCCTCTTCAATTCACGTAGTAGCGAATACACCAGTCGTATCCGGCTAAACAGAGCGAAGCCCAACTGAGTCCGGCAAACGCGCCTCCGGTTATACCGGCAATAGCTGCGTCAATGGCACATTTCTGGAGTGCCCTTTCGCATACCCCGGCATCCAGGGAAGGAGCAGCACCCAAGATCAACAAAACACAAACCAGCAGTCCAGCAAAAAACATGTTGGTCTTTCTTTTTTTGAATTGTTTCATCTGACACCTCCTGGCCAATACAAAAGCAATTTCAATGCCATGGGGTTTTAAAAAGGCGAAAAACTTTTAATTAGTTGATAATAATTATTTTATGTTCAAGCACCGGCAAGAGTTTTTCAGAAAAGGAGGGCTGAGTGGAAACACAGCTTTACGACGAAGGCTTCGCGGTTAAGCTGTCCTGGAAACAACGAGTGACAGAAATGTGTGAATAATGTGAGCCGACAACATTATTTCAAATAAAGTTGCCTGTTCACATTTTTTTTATTTAAGTAAGGGAATTTTGATGTTGTTGTCTTTGGCGCATTGGATGGCGCTGTCATAGCCGGCATCGGCATGTCGAGCCACGCCCAATCCCGGATCTACGGTGAGCACTCTCTCCAATCTTTTCGCCGTCGAATCCTGGCCATCTGCCACAATGACCATCCCGGCATGAATCGAGAGGCCAATGCCCACACCCCCGCCGTGATGGACAGACACCCAGGATGCCCCACACACGGCGTTCAAGAGGGCATTGAGGATGGGCCAGTCCGCAATGGCGTCAGATCCGTCCTTCATCCCTTCGGTTTCCCTATAGGGAGAGGCCACAGATCCCGTATCCAGATGATCACGGCCGATCACGATCGGCGCGCTGATTTTCCCTCTCTTGACCAGATCATTGATAAGTGCCCCAAACCGGGCTCTGTCTCCGTATCCCAGCCAGCAAATTCTCGAGGGCAGTCCCTGGAAGGCCACTCGTTCGCGCGCTTTTCTGATCCAACGAGCCAGGGCGACGTCCTCCGGAAATTCCTCTAGAACCGCATCATCCGTAGCATAGATATCTTCGGGCTTCCCCGATAGCGCCGCCCACCTGAACGGGCCTTTCCCCAGACAGAAGAGAGGTCTTATGTATTCAGGAACAAAACCAGGGATGTCAAAGGCGTTGGTTACGCCGGCCTTCTGTGCCTGCCCTCTGATGTTGTTTCCGTAATCAAAAGATTTGGCTCCGTTTTTCTGAAGTTCGATCATGCCGACGACATGTGCGGCCATGGACTCATAGGCACGTTTTTTGTAGTCCTCCGGATCTTTTTCCCTAAGCTGCAACGCTTCTTCATAGGGAATACCATGCGGAACATACCCGTTGAGTTCATCATGGGCCGAGGTCTGATCTGTCAGCACATCGGGTGTGATCCCTCTTCTGACAAATTCCGGGATGATATCTGCAGCGTTTCCGCGCAGAGCGACAGAGAGCGACTCTCCCTTTTGCTTGGCGTCCATAGCCAGGTCCAGAGCCTCATCCAGGTTTTCAACCATTCTATCGACATACCGGGTATCGAGTCTTCGCCTTATTCGTTCTTCATCGACTTCAACAACGATAGCCACGCCCTCGTTCATGGTCACGGCCAGTGGTTGGGCCCCACCCATGCCGCCCAGTCCTGCCGTGAGCACGAGCCGGCCTTTCAAAGTCCCGCCAAAATGGGTGTTAGCCACAGAAGCCAGAGTCTCATAAGTTCCCTGAAGTATCCCCTGGGTTCCGATGTATATCCAGCTTCCTGCTGTCATCTGTCCGTACATGGTCAGACCTTTGGCCTCGAGGCGCCGGAATTCATCCCAGGTGGCCCATTGGGGGACGATCTGCGCATTGGCTATTAGCACCCGGGGGGCATCCGGATGGGTTTTGAAAACCGCCACGGGCTTTCCGGATTGAACCAGCAGAGTCTCGTCATTGTCGAGACTCTTTAGGTTCTCGACAATGGCATGATAGGCCTCCCAGTTTCGGGCGGCCTTTCCTGTTCCACCGTAGACGATGAGTTGTTCCGGAAGTTCCGCCACATCAGGGTCCAGGTTGTTCATCAACATCCTCAGGGCCCCTTCCTGAGACCACCCCTTGGTATTCAATTCAGACCCCCTCGGCGCTCTTATCTCTTTGTAATCGCTCATCATTCCTCCTCCCCAAAAAGGTGCCACCAAAAAGGTGCCAGGCACCTTTTTCCAGGCGTAAATAAATGGTGCCTGGCACCTTATTTTTATATGGGGAAAAAAGGTGCCTGGCACCTTATTTCACATAGTTCTTAACGACGCCGAGGCGGAGCATGCGCTGAATTGTCTTGTCCTTGCCCATGAGCTCTAAGACTTCAAATATCCCGGGGCTCACCTTCATGCCCAGCACCAGAATCCGCAGGGCATGGATAAAATAGGCGGCCTTGACACCTTCTTTGTCCGCCCTCTCACGCAGCGCCTTCTCGATATTTTCTGCCGTAAAATCGACAATTCTCTCGAAATCGCCCTGGAGTTTCGGCAACAGCTTCGGCAGGTCTTCGTCCATCAAGTGCTTCTCGACACCAGCGACCTCAAAGGGAAAATCATCGGAGAGAAATGGCCTCAGACTGTAGGCAAACTCCTTTTTGTTGCGGCGCCTGTCTTTATACAGGTCCAGCAGCCTGTAAAACCAATCCTTCTTGTCCGCCTCCAGATCATCACTCCAGAGATTGAGCGCTGACAACTCCCCCTTGACATAGACGGCAATTTCCTCCGCAGACATCCGGCTTATGACTTGTCCGTTGAGCCAATCCAGTTTGTTTATGTCAAAGACAGGATTCCCCCGGCTGCGCTTTTCCAGAGAGAATTTTTCGACCATCTCTTCTCTGGAGTAAATCCTCTCCTCTTCCCCGGGCGCCCAACTCATGAGCGCCAAAAAATTAAAAAGCGCAAGTGCCAAATACCCCTGTTCGCGAAATTGGAGCACAGAGGTCACCCCATGTCTCTTGCTGAGCTTCTTCTTGTCCTGCCCCAAAATGAGCGATTGATGGGCAAATTGCGGCGGCTCCTCCCCGAACGCTCTGTAGAGAAGAATCTGTTTGGGAGTGTTGGATATATGGTCATCTCCCCTAATGACATGGGTTATTCCGAGGTCGATATCATCAACGACAACGGAAAGATGATAAGTGGGAAGGCCATCGCTCCTGAGGAGGACAAAATCCTCGATGCTCGAGCTCCTCACAGCCGTGTTGCCATGGAGGAGGTCTTTATAGCTGACTTCCGTATCGGGTACGAGAAACCGAATGGCCCCCGTCCGGCCCTGAGAGATATAATCCCTTTTGTCTTCCGTTGAGAGATTCAGACAGCGCCTGTCGTATTCCCAGAATTGACCGACGGCTTTGCCCTCCTTTTTCCGCTCCTGAATCTCTTCGGGGGAGCAGAAACAGTAGTAAGCATAGCCCTTCTCGACCAATTCAGAGGCCTTTTGCCTGTAATGCTCTATCCTCATGGACTGGAAGATCGGCCCCTCATCCCAATCCACTCCCAGCCAGCTCAAGGCTTTGAGTATGTCTTCGGTCATCTCCTCCGAGGAGCGGGCCAAATCTGTATCTTCTATCCTGAGGATGAATTTCCCTTTCTGATTCCTGGCAAAAAGCCAGTTGAAGATGGCCGTCCGGGCAGCGCCTAGGTGGAGGTGTCCGGTCGGGCTTGGCGCAAACCTCACTCTCACCATATCGGAATATATATAACACACCTCCCCTTCCAAAGGCTACTTTAGCAAAAAAAACGTTGACTTTATCAAAGAAAAAAAATATATTTCAGATAGGGTTTTAAAAAAGCCATTCCCCGTTTTTTTTGGTTCTGAACAGAAGAGGATTAAGCCGAGGTTCGAAGTCTTTGCAAAATAAAAGTAGTGCTATTGATTCTACAACCAACAACACTCTTACGCCTCAAACAAACATCCTCATTCTTAACAGCAATTACGATGAGACAGAACTGCTGAGCAATCTCTGCAGCACGGCAGGATTCGCGTACCCGGCCTCGGATGTCACCAGGGCTATCGCCCATCTCGAAGATACTGATATTCACGTCCTGGTCGTGGATCAGGCTCTCGCCAATTACATGCTCCTCAAAGGCCTCTTCAAAGCACTAACCTGTGTCATTATTACAGGGGATAACCTGGTAAGACTCGAGCAGATTGCCAACGAATGGCCTGAGAGCCGCTACACCGACTACGTGATCTCTCCCTACCGCAAAGAAAACCACAAGGATTTTTTCAGAGCCCTTCATATGGCTATCGACCACTCCAAACTCAAACTCGAACTGCAAAATCTCCGCCAGGTTACCGAACTGAGTGAGGCCGAGATGAGAGATGCCTTCGTTCAGATCAAGGAACTCAAGAGCTTCATCAACGAAAGCGTCGTGTCCGAACTGGAAAAACGCCTGGCCATCGAAGCCAAATACAAAGGATTCCTGAAGGAAAAACAAAAAATTTACGAAATCCTCAAGCGCCTCTATCTGGCCAACGATGTGACAAAACTGCTCGATATTTCTCGCGATATCAAGGAGCTCGTCAAGGCCCAGAGCATCTCACTCTACATCCTGGACGAGAATGAGACTCTCGGAAAATTTCTTAAACCTCTCGTCTGGGATAACCACATACTGTCCCATCCGGAAATTGCCAAACACACTGTCCTGATCGATTCGCCGGACTTTGCCGCTTATACTGCCGTCCATGGTCGGGTTATTCGGGCGACCGAATTCACCTACGAAAAGGGATTTTCCAAACGCTACAGAGAGCAACTTGCATTCCCCCTGAAGTGCATTCTGAGCGTGCCGATAAAGCATGACACCGAGGTTATAGGCGTCCTTGAAGTCTACAACAAAGCCTCGAAGACAAACGGTGAAAAAAGCCTCTTCACTCTCGAGGACCAAGAGATCCTGCAGAAAATATCCGAGCACATTTCCATCGCCATCACCAAGCTCAACCTCATCCAGTATGATCCGCTGACCGGACTTCTGCGCCCGGATCCCTTTATCGAAAAAGTCATTCTCAAGCTGAAATCGGAAACCAAACGACAGCAGGAAGATGTCTCCTACGCCATGGTTATGGGAGATGTGGACTGGTTCAAAAACTACAACGACAGAAACGGTCACGAAGCGGGGAACGATCTCCTCCGGGCCCTTGCGGAAGTCCTCAAATCCTCAATCAGAGAGGAGGACCTCCTTTGTCGTTACGGTGGCGAGGAATTCCTGTTCTTCATGTCGAACATCAGCTCGAGAGAAGAGGCGCTCGTCATCACGGAGAGAATCCGTAAAAACGTAGAAAAATACTACTTCGAATTCCAGGAGTTCCAACCCAGAAATAACCTGACTATGAGTTTCGGAATCACCAATTTCACGAAAGCCAGGTTTAAGTCGCTGGACATTATCGATAAAAACGAAATCAAAAAAATCGCCAATGAAGCAGACCTGGCCATGTCAGAGGCCAAAGGTAAGAGGATCGAAGGCAAAAGACCGCCCGAAGGCAAGGAAACCGTACCGACCAAAAACAGAATTTGTGTTTACTACAGGAGAAGTCCTGACGACACCAAAGTCAAAGATGTCATCATGCCCTACAAGGAAATCTACGCTCAAGAGAGACGAAAACACCAGCGGGTCTTCACCTCGACCATTCTCATCTACAAGATCAATGGTGTGCCTTTTGTCTCTAAAACGATAAACTTGAGTCTGAGCGGAGCTAAAATCAGCACCGAAAAACCACTCAATAGAGATGACGTTTTCGATATCATCCTTCTCCTGGGAAACAAGGCCTGTCAGTGCGACGCTCTCGTGGTGTATTCTGAAAGAGAGAGCGGAAACCTCCCCTTCTATCATTCCGGACTGAGATTCGGGGCTTTGACCTTTAACGAGAGGAAGGTTCTCGAGGACTACTTCGCGGCGCTATCAACCCGGACACCCGCAACATCTCAATAGTGAGACATCAGCGCTCATCCATAAACACTCAGCATTTTTCCAACTGATCGAGAATGCCTTCGAAGTATTTCTCTGGCGGAGAGAGAAGACCGTAAAAATCATCCTTCAGGTCCTTTGCAAATTCCTCAAAGGAAGAAAAATCATCCTTATTGCTCCAGTTCTCCATGCTTACCTTTTCGAGGAGAGATTTGAGGACACCAGGATTGAGAGCTTCCTCCGTAAGCTTGGGAAGAGAACAGGCTTCCTTTTCGCTCCAACGGATGTTGCTCAGCATCACTTTGCGGAGATTATCCTGATATTTGATGATCTCTTGCTTGATGAAGAATTGCTCCTTCGGAGATTCTGTCTCGGAGAGCTTTCTGTAGAGCTCATTGGCCTTTTCGAGAGATTCGCTGACGGCGAGAAGAATATTTTCGCCCTCAAGGACTATGTTATCGTCTTTCTGATAGTAAACGACCTCTCCCCCTTCATCGATGGGTTCGCTTTTGCGGTATTTGGCTAGAGAGCCGAATGCTTTTTGAACAGATTCATCACCCTTGTACTGTTCAAGTTCGGGAGAGAGCGTGACTTCGGAAGGGATACCCTCGTAAGGCGGAGGAGCATCTTCTGCACTGGGGGTGGTCTCGTCGTCTTCGGGTGCGGCTTCGGCCTCCTCAGAAGGTGTTTCGTCCTTCAATTCTTCGGTTGGAGGTGCTTGGGATGTTTCCTCCTCCCCGGACGGCTCTTCCTCGAGGACTGTGTTTTCAGACGGTTCAGCTTCTTCAGCTTCAGCCTCGGCTTCAGCCTCTTGCTCGACATCCGGCTCGGGCTCGGCTTCAACCTCAGGTTCGGCTGTATCGGGCGCTTCTTGTGGAGTGACCTCTTCGGCTACGGATTCAGGAGGGATTCCAGGTTTTTTTTTTACTTCGAAATCCAACTCAGCGAGAGTCCCGGGTGTACCGAGGAGCTCCTTGATTTTCTGTAGCTTTTGAAGCTCTGTCTTGAGGTCGAAATCCACTTCGTCCTTTGTGATGCTCTCTGGGACCTGGGCAACGATGCCGAATTTCTCCTCGAGTTCTGATTTCAAGGCGAGGACTTTTTCAGAAGCCTCCACATTGATTCCAGAAAGTTTTTGAGTCAGATCGCTGACAATTCTGAGCTCGTCAAGCGAGAGGGCCGTTTTCTCTTCGATTTCGGTTTGCAGCTGGATGGCCTTATCGAGATGAGTCTTTATCTCGCTCTTAACGCTGTCCTTGTCGCTCTCAAACTGGGATAGCACGTTCTTGTAGTTGACAAGGGCTTCCTGTTCGTTTTTTAACTGCGACTCAAGCTCGCTCTTTCTCTTGTTGGCTTCTTCCTGTGCCTGGCGGATCTTCTCCTCGAGCTCCTGTTCTACAGCCTTTTTTCTCTTTTCCAAGACATCTTGGAGCTGGAACTCAATCTCCTCAATTATCGAGGACGACTCTTTGATAAAATTGTTATCCTTGACCATTTCAGCACTCCTTGAAGGAGAAAAAAATATTACACCCTATCCAAAATTCTGTCAATTAAGGGGACTCCTCATCTAAATTAACCTCGTGACTTATGATCGCAAAGTCGAATATTGAGCACAATCGCCTTTTAAGACGAATCCGTGGGGGAATTTCTAAAGCAAACCCTCATCTTTAAGGGTGATAACTTCTAATCACGCCATCGGGGAATAAAATCACATGCTATTTTGAAATGGAGGACATGATTTTAAATAAATCTTTGGAAGAAGTATGACTTATCGCCGATGATTGATTGCCTCAAATGAAAAAACACAAAAAAAATCCAATTAGTCCTAAGGGGTGAGAAAAATCGAAAAAAACCACCCTCCTTCTTTGACTATAAAAACGACTAATTCCTATGAAGATGGCCGAGATGAAGTGATTTTTCTTCCTTGGAGAAAATCAATAAACTCCTTGCCTTGAGTAAACAAATGGCAAACAGGAAATACAAACGCATCCTAATCCTTTTTATGCCTTTGCTGGCACTATTTTTGGCGGGCTGCAAAAAGAGTTCCACTCTCCCTCAAGTGGATGTCTTTTCCCCATCTGCTGAATCACAGAGTGTGTCATCACAGTCGATGACATCGTCGGCAAAGAGCACAGTCAAGGTACAACCGAAGCAAGGCAATGCTGTGATCCCGAAGGTCTCAAACAGGCCGCAGCCCGTCGCTGTCGAAGTCGACGTCAACTCAGAGACAGCGAGTCAGCAAGCTAAAGCGAGCGGGCCAAGGATCTGGGTCAATCCGCAAAGACTGTCCTTCACCAGCCAAGACAGCAACTCGGATCCACCTTCGCAAATTGTTAAAATCAAAAACAGCGGGAAAGGCTCCCTTCAGTATGAAATCTCAAGCGATAATCCTTGGCTGGATGTCCAGCCGCAAACAGGCTTTTCGCAGGGAGAGAGCAGAAGTCATACCATAAGTGTTTCTGCGGCAGGACTCGGCGGCGGCACCCACAAAGGAAATCTCACCATTACAGATCCGAGCGCAAGCAATAACCCTCAAAGTATCAGCGTTATTCTCAAGATCACGGCCACCCAACAACCTCAGATTTGGATGAGCACAAATCAGATTGGCTTCAACTCCACGACGGAGAACCAGGATTCACTATCGGCTTCTTTGGAAATAAAAAACAGCGGGGCGGGAACACTCAGATATCACATTGAGTGCAGTGAGCCATGGTTGAGCGTGACTCCCGGAAACGGAAAATCGACCGGGCAGGCGAACCTCCACTTGTTGAAGGCAGATATTTCCGGGATGAGTGCGGGAAGCTACGCGGGATCACTGTCCATCATTTGCAGCAAAGCGGCCAACAGTCCTCAGGTTGTCGGTGTGACACTCGATCTCATAGGAGAACCGACGCCCAACAGGATAGGAATCATAATAAGCCCGGAGACCGCCAGCCTTGGAATGGTCATCGATATACCCATCTCCACGGGTGAAAATCTAGCTGCAATAAACACATATGGACTTGATTTGATGTTTGACCCGGCAATGTTTGAATACGTCATCACAGAGAGAGGAAGCTTAACCCAAGATTGGTCCTTTGTGAATGGACATGAGGTCATCAGCGGTATAGTTCGAATCGGCGGAGTTTATGGCTCAGGCACGCCGGTCTCAACCCAGAGTACCGGGTCCATAGCAATCGTGAGGCTGAGAGTCACAGGAAATATCTACAACAGCGGCAGCCAGAGTCAGATTTCCATCTCAGGACTGCTTGATGATATTGCCGGAATGATTCTCGAACCCGGAGAGGCCACCTTCACCCTGACCAAGTGATCATCCTTCTCAAATCATCCAATAGGGAATAGGAACGAGCTCTACCTCAAGAGACAATATTCAGGCAAACGGTCTGCGGAGCCTTTGGAAGCTCGTCTGACTTGCTCATTAAATTTGTTTTTTGCATGGCATTCATGTATAAAGAGAATTGAGTTGTAACAGCCAAGGCGTTTGGAAAAAACAGCCTGTCTTTCGATCATAACAATGGACAAAAGGAAGGGCATTATGAAAGATCCAAGCAAGGTTCTTCTCATAGATAAGAACGCAAAGAGGCGCAAATTCCTCTGTCAATTTCTCAACGGAGTTGACATCCCGGCCGAGGAGTCCAAGTCTCTAGAGGCTGCGATTGGCCGGCTTCTTCCGGAGAACGGAATCTCTATCGCGTTAATCAGTCAAACCGCCTTTAAGGACGATACGCATCGCACACTGGGAAGCTTGAAATCATTGGAGCCGGATCTGAGCGTGGTGTACATGGCTAAAATAGATAATCCGAGGACGGCCATTTCCCTCATTGAAAGAGGAATCGTCGATCACATCACCAGTCCAGACAATCTGGCTGCCATATACGCCGCGGTGTGGAATGAATTCCAAAAAAAGAGTCTCATTAAAAACCATAATACCAGCCTGAAAAAGTATCGAAAACTCAAGGAGGAGCAGCAGAAGAACCTGAAACGGGCTATGGACCTTGAAGAAATTTACGATTCGACCCTCGAGAATCTGATGACAGCACTGGATTTGCGGGATGTCGAGACGTACGGGCATTCGAAGACAGTGGCCAGGTACACTCAGATGCTGGCAAAAATCATGGGCATTGAGGATAACGGCAAGCTCGATAACATGAGGAAGGGATCTCTCCTCCATGATGTGGGGAAAATTGCCATACCTGATTCTATCCTGAAGAAGGCGACACCTCTGACGAACAAAGAATGGGAGAAGATCAAGCTGCACCCTGTGTTGGGATACGGGCTTATCAAAGAAATAAAGCTGGTCGATGAAGTGGGCAATATCATCCTCTATCATCACGAGAGGTTTGATGGGCAAGGTTACCCCAAACGGTTGAAAACATACAAAATCCCCATGGAGGCCAGAATTTTTGCCCTGGCTGATGCACTGGATGCCATCACCTCGCACCGGCCATACAGAAAAGAGCGAAGTTTCAAAACTGCTCGGACCGAAATCCAGGCCAATGCCGGAAGTCAATTCGATCCGAAAGTTGTGGAGGCTTTTTGTTCAGTGGATTCAGATATTTGGGAAAAAATCCGCTACGAAACGACCAAACTCGTCCCCCACGTCGAAAACTTCATCGCTTTGCATGAATAAAAGGTGCCTGGCACCATTTTTAGCGGATGCGTTTCCTGGCGACAACGACGCGGGGAATGCCGCTCAGGTCTTTGTAGCTGCGCACGCGGCTCCATTCCCGGCCGAACATCTGAATAACCCGCCTTCTCTGGCCGTATCCCACCTCAAACACAAGATATCCCCCCGGCCGCAAGAACTTCGGTGCGCCTTTCACCAACTCCCGGATAAATTCCAGCCCCGTCTCCCCCGCGACAAGGGCTTTTTTCGGTTCGTGCCTCCTAATCTCTGAGGGCAACTTTCCCCACTCTTTTTTGGCCACATAGGGAGGATTCGAAACAATAAAATCACATTTTTTTTGTTTTAATTCTTTAAGCGGCAAGAACAAGTCACCCTGAACGACCTTGATATTGGGAATGTTCATTCGCGTGGTATTCAATTTCGCCAGTCTAACCGCATTGCGGGATATATCCGTAGCCAGAATGTCCGCCTCCGGGAGTTCCCTGGCCAAGCTTATGGCGATATTCCCGCTCCCTGTTCCGATATCCGCAATGACCTCCGCCTTCCCTGAGGATAACTCCACGACTTTTTCCACGATCAACTCTGTCTCTGGTCGTGGAATCAAAACTCCAGGATACACTTCCAAGGGAATGGACCAAAATTCCTTCACATTGGTCAGATAGGCAAGAGGAATGCCTGACTTTCTCTGCGCGATCAACCGAAAAAATCTATGTTCCTGCTCCTGGGTCAGCATTCTTCTTTTCTCGGCAAAAAACACTTCCGCAGTGATCGAGGCACTTTTACAAAGCAGTAACCGGGATTCGAGCTGGGGATCAGGAAATCTTCCCAAAAGGATTTTCCCCGCCTCAAACAATTCCCGTATGGTTTTCAAGGACGTCTCGTTCAGCTGGAGGATTTGGCCACGCGGGCTATCAAGTCAGACTGATGCCGGAGCCTCAAAGCCTCGACAATCTGCTCCAAATCTCCGTTGAGAACACTGTCCAACTGATGAAGGGTGAGGTTCAGACGGTGGTCTGTAACTCTCGATTGGGGAAAATTGTATGTCCTGATTTTCTCACTCCTCTCCCCTGTTCCCACTTGCAGCTTTCTATCTTTGGAAATCTCGTCATGCCGCTCCTGCTGGGCTATATCCAAGAGCCTGGACCTCAGGATTCGCAACGCTTTGTCCTTATTGCGATGCTGAGATTTTTCATCCTGGCAGGACACCACAAGACCGGATGGACGATGGGTCACCCTGATAGCGGTGTAATTGCGGTTCACGCTCTGCCCGCCTGGCCCTGACGCTCCGAAGGCTTCTATCTTTAAATCTTTCGGATCCAAGACCACATCCACCTCATCAGCTTCCGGAAGCACAGCCACGGTCACGGTCGAGGTATGGATCCGGCCGCTGGCCTCGGTTTGAGGAACCCGCTGAACCCGGTGGACACCGCTTTCGAATTTCAAGTGAGAATAGACATTCTCCCCACGAATGTTGATGATGATCTCCTTAAGGCCCTTTATGGGTGACAAGCTCGTGCTGAAAATCTCCATCTTCCAACCCTTTTCTTCGGCATAACGAGAGTACATTCGGTAAAGATCTTGCGCAAACAGCGACGCCTCGTCTCCGCCGGCTCCAGCCCGAATCTCCAGGAGAACATCCTTGTGGTCGTTGGGGTCTTTGGGGAGAAGTAAGATTTTGAGATCTTTCTCGATCTTCTGTTTTCGTTCTTCTAGCTCTTCAAGCTCGGATTCAGCTAACTCTTTGAGCTCTGCGTCGGCATTCGGATCATCCAGTATATCCTCGGCGCCCTGAATGTCCCTGCTGATCTTTTTATAGGATTCAAATTTTTTGACCACAGGCTCGATCTCAGCCCGTTCTTTGGCGATAGTTTTAACCTTTTGGGGATTGGAAACTAAGGCAGGATCAGACAGAGATGCGGTGAGCGAGCGGTACTTCTCCTCTAACGATTCCAGTTTTTCGAGCATTTCGTTTATTGTTTAGTTTCACCGTATTTTCTCTTGAATTTTTCTACGCGGCCTGCACTGTCGACAAACTTTTGTTTTCCGGTGAAAAAGGGATGGCATTGCGAACAAATCTCAACCCGGATCTCCTTTTTGGTGGAGCGGGTGGTGAAGGTGTTGCCACAGGCACAGGTCACAACCGTCTCAACATATTCCGGATGAATATCTTTTTTCATTGACCGAACTCCTTATCTAGACTGCAATTATACCAAATCAAGCCCCCTCCAGTAAATATTTTGTGCTGGTAGGGCTGATTTCCTATCATCGGGGCCAGGGGCGAAAAAAGCATCTCTGGCATTATTGGAAACCGGTTTGTCCCCGTCGATATAAACCAATACCAAGGAGTGAAAATATGCACAGGATTGAAAGCGGATTTCGGGGATTTTGGCTGAAAGCCCTATTTTTTATCCTGCTGATTTCTTAAAAAATATCTCCTGCTGACTTAACAATTACATACCTATGCGAGGAACTTTTCCATTTTTAAGGCATCAAAGACCATCTTCCAAGATTGTCTTCACTGCCATTAAGGCCACTGTGATTGCGGCGTTGTTATTTAAGGTCGAATCTTTGATCGATAGCGCGTTCCCGACGTAAATACCCCTGACAGGAGTCCGGGGGTCATTAAAGCTATCGAGAGAATTCAAACCCTGGACAGGCTGGACATATTCTTCTCGGAAAAGCGCTCTATGCTCGATATCATCGTCCTTTAGACCCGGGAAAACGGCTTCCAGCTTCCGCATGAACAACTCGATCACCTCTTCATCCGAGTAATCAACCAAAGGATCGTTTTGAGACAAATACTTAGGAAGATAGAGCAAATGCTTTCCGCCTACTTCTTGAGAAGAAAGAACATTGGTGGATTCAATGATTCCCGTGAAGGGAAGCTCCTCATCCAAGAGATTGATCACATAGTAAGGCGAAAAACTCACCTTGCTTATCAAAAGGACACACAAGACACCGAGATATTCGATATTCTTCAGGCTGTTCCAGTAGGCATGTTTCTGATAATCCCCCATTATCTGGGATATGACCGGGCAAGACACTGTGAATAGAACTCTATCAAAGACCGTTCTTTCAGAAGGCGTCGTCAATGTGATCTTTGGCGTATCTCCCTGAATTTCGGCCTTGAGGACAGGAGAATTGGTCCTAATGGCTACATCTAAATCAGTCAACTTTCTCCGGGCCGCCTCCAGAATGGTTCTGTACCCGCCGTGCACATGCCCCATCTTCTCTTGTTTACTCGCCGAACTTCGGGCCCCGTAAAGCCGTTTGATAGTTGCCAAAATAAAAGCGGCTGAAATCTTATCCTTGGCCTGGCCCAGCTTGCTTCGGAGCAAGGGCTCCCAAAAATTATCATAGACTTTAGCGCCGAACACTTTAGTCAACCAATCCCTGGCGTAAACTTTATCAATCTCTCGCACATTATGAATCCTTGAACTGTAAAGAATCCCCGCACCCAAACGAAATTTTTGCCAGAGAGAGAGGAATGGGAAGCGAAGAAAATCAACGGCAGACGAAAAAGAGACAAGTTGCCGATCCCCGTAAAAACCACTCAGCGTATCTTTCCAGAACAGTTGCGATTCGAGACCGAGATCTTTCAAGAAATCGATAAGATAGGTGTCTGCGGACAGTATGACGTGGTAAAAACGGTCGCAGACGACATCCTGCCACTGATACGAGGAGCTCATACCGCCTAGAAGATCCGCTTTTTCGAAAATGGTAACCTGGAAATGTCCGGATTTGACCAAACCGAGTGCCGCAGCGATGCCTGTAATACCGCCACCCACGACGGCTATGGATTGTTTCGGTGTCTCTTTTTTCATGATTCGGGGACTATTCTCCGACAAAAAATCTCTATTTTAATCTACTTCAATTTTTTATTTAAAGATGTCGTCTTTTCAATCTCTTCTTTTGTAACAGAACCCGAGCATGGACACTCATCGGGGAGAGCCGGAAATGACGATCCAAAGACGCGATTACAGTCTTAAAAACATCCAGCTTGTGCTCTCGATCGAGATCCATCCCCGGGAAAAAAGCCAAGTCCGGCACCTGGTCACCTCCGATAAAATCAAGAGGATGGAGCAAAAAGCTCGGCGATACACCGGAAATTTTACAGAGAGTTATGGCCGTCCTTAGATAAAGCTTCATTACCGCCTTTGAATACCGGCTAATATAGAGCAGATAGCTCAAATGGAAAGGAATCTTGACAAAAGGCAGGGTGGTCACGGGAATTTCCAGCAGATTATTCCCGTGAGGAAGATCCCACAAATAAGGTTTCACCGGCATAAGCCCCTCCTTGAAATTGCCATAAAGATTCTTCCGCTGGCTCTTCTCTTCCTCGGATAATTTAGAAGTCCAAAAATAATACATGCGCGCCAAAGGACCGAGGTACATCGGCAATGTCGATGCGTCGTAGAGATACCCGTGCGCGCTCAAAGTTGTAATAAGATCTTTGCTCCAACTGAAGCCAGGACCCCGAAAACCCAGTGGCTTTTGTCCGGTAACGTCTTTGATTTGATTCTCGGTCTCAAGGATTTCCTTCTCAATTCGATCGGACGAATGCGAATGAAGCCAGGGTTCATGATGGAAAGAATGGTTGCCCACTTCATGCCCTCTCTCGGTCAGGGCTTTCAGAGAATCTCTGTTTTTGTCGAGGGCAGCATCCTGCCCGACAATAAAGAACGTGATCGTCAGACCGAGCTCATCCAAAAGATCGAGGACATAGGGTATGAGCACATCGAAATAAGAGGGAAATTTCTCCCACCCGTGATCACCGTGGGTCTTCATATAAGACCACTGGTTATCGAGATCCAGCGATAAGCTGGCAACCGGTTTGGAGTTAGTTCCGCTATGTTCTGTATTTGTTGAGATCAACTCCGGACCACCTCCAGGCACGTTCATGGTTTCATACAATCTAAAAGTCGCGAGGAAAAGCCTCTATATTCAGGAATGGTTTCCAAAAGGCCAGGATCGCTTAATTGGCACCCGGTCACACATGTTTCAGCTATTCTTTTCACGACTTGAAAATCTATCTTATTGAAATCATCCCCGGCATATCGACTGTTGGCATAGTCGATGAAGGATTGAATTTCGTTGGCAAAGCCTTTCTCGACAGTCAGAAATCCTTCATAGACAAAACGAGTCAATTCTTCTGGAGGCGGTTCTTTCCCTCTCCCGATGCCGGTATAAACGGCCGGTCTCCCGGTAAAGAGTTTGGGATCAAATAGATTGCACCCGTCAAAATAGCCTCTGACCTGAGGATATTGGTTCAAAATCATGTCGATATCCTCTAAATAATCGCGATGGGCTGTACAGAAGAAGACAAGCTCGACTGCGTCTAGAGCTTTTTTTATATCCTGGGTGAAATATTCCTGAAGGCCGTACTTGAGCAAATTCTGATCATCGGGGTTCACATAGGGATCTTGGAGAACGACTTCATTTCCACGATCCAAGAGTATCCGAGCTAAGGCTAATGTTGGGGAATTCCGGGTATCTTCGGAGTTGAAGCGATAGGCAACCCCAAGCAGGGCAATCGTTCGTTTGCGCAATTCATCAAAATCTCTTTCGGCCAGACGGATTGACTCTGCGGGCGATTCGTCATTTATACGGCGAGATTCCAGGATAAGGCTTGTTGACATGTCATTTTCGTCCTCGATTTTCCGCCATAAAAGTAAAATCCCATCTTTGGGAAGACAGTGCCCACCCACTCCTATGGTGGGGATAAGGAGCCCTCCGCTGGGCACGGCGTTTGGATCGGTGGATGCGGAATCACTCCAAGAGAGCATGGCGTTGACGTCCTTACGCAGGCGATAGAAGTCGATATCTTCAGCATCACAGAAATGAACAACTTCAGCCGCATAGGCGATCCGGACATCCCTGTAGGTGTTTTCCAATGTCTTGACGACTTCTGCCGTCAGGCTGTTGGTGATGTGAAGAGTCCCTTGGGTTACTATGTGTTCATAAAGCCGTTGAATGAGCTTAGGCGTTAAGGGATTCAAGCCACCCACGACTTTATCGGACATAGCGATCCTTTCAACCAGCCGGCCTGGCATTACCCGGTTCGGACTGTTACCCAACAGAATGTCACGGCCATCTTCAAGCCCATATTCCTGGAAGTGGCTCCTGATGAGAGTGATCATCGATGAGGGCGCGAGTGTGGACTCGAATACAATCAAGGGAATTTTATCAGCAGGCTTCTTCTGGAGCTCTTTGGCTATGCCGTGCAAGGCGTCGAACATGGGTCCGTAATCAGGCCCAAACCCCTTCTTATCGGTCTGGACACAGATGAGAATGACATCGGCATCTCTCAATTCGGAATAATCATGGCTGGCGGAGAGCAACCGGTCGTCTACGGCCTCCTTTACGATCCTATCGAGATCTGGCTCGATTCCTCCGATGGGCGATTGACCGGAGTTGATGGCATCAACTTTCCAGCCAGATGTCGGCGAATTGCGCTGGATGACAATAACACGGGCAGAACTTTTCGAACCAATCCAAATCCTGGCGTGAGCCAACAGAGCCGCCATCGGCATACCCACGATCCCTGCTCCGATGACAGCGATCTTCTCCACTTGCCATGTCTCTGGTTTGATTCTCATTTTAGCTATCGTCATTCATAAAAAAAATAGGCAACTTTTTTCCCGAAAATGTGAACAGGCAGCTTCGTTAAAATAATCTTGCCTGTCCACTTTTTTCAATCGATGAACTGGCGGAACCAGAGCTCCAGATTGAGGAGGCCCCAGAGGCGGCGGCCGAACGTATCCTCATTTTCGATCAGTTTCTCGACTTCAGTTGAATTGAACAGTCCCCGCTCTCGACAAGCTTGAGATAACAGGATATCTCTGAAAAATCCCCGTACGCGGTTCCGGGCCCAAATATGGAGCGGAACAGGAAAACCCATCTTATCTCTCCGCTCAAAAATCATAGGCGGTAAAATATCTTTAACCGCTTTTTTGAGGATGTATTTCATCTCCGCCCCTTTGAACTTCATCCGCGGGAGCATGCTGATAACCAGCTCCACAATGCGATAATCCAGCATCGGCACCCTGGATTCCAAAGAAACAGCCATGGTCACTCTGTCTTCCACCTGAAGGAGGGCCGGAAGACTGCTCACCAAATCATAGTGCACCATTTTGTTGTAATATGAAAGCGTATCCGGATCGTTGAAGATTACCTGGAACTTATGGAATATTTGGTCATGATCAATTTTGTCTTTAAAATCGTCGTGCAGTACGCTGTGATCGCCACCGCGGTCGATCAACCTGAAGTACCTGCGATCCATAGGCTCGAAGAGGCCCTCTCTCCAAAAAGCCCGCAGCATGGGAACATACTGTCTCAACGACGGAAGGTTGGGCAAAATCGACTTCAACGAAACGATGTGCTCCCCCTCCACGTTGGTCTCATAGATAGCCCCCTTAAGAACCTGCTCCAGATAGGCAATGACATATCGTGTGTAGCCGCCGAAAATTTCATCTCCCCCCTGCCCCCCCAACACAACTTTGACGTGCTTCGAGGCCAGTCTTGAAACGATGTACTGGGGAAAAAGGCCGGGCCCTGCCGCTGGCTCGTCCATGTGATAGACCAGCTTGGGAAGAAGCTCTATAAACTCATCCTCAGTCGGATAGACTGTAAACATCTTTGCCTGACAAGCCCTGGCCACTTCCTGGGCATATTGGGTTTCATCAAATTCAGGTCCCTCTTTGAACGCCCCGGTAAAGGTTTGGAGCTGTCCTGAAAATTTTTCAGCCGCCATCATCGTGACAACACTCGAGTCTATACCCCCGCTCAAATAAGTCCCCAAGGGGACATCACTGCGGAGCTGTATACGGATTGTATCCTCTAGCAGCTCGCGCAATTTCGAAACGAAGTATTCTTCGGTGTGAAAAAGATCGACGTTAAAATCCGGTTCCCAGTATTTGATCGTCTCTGTTTCAAATGTCGTCAGATCAATCAGCTGGTAATGCCCAGGCAGAAGCTTCCGAATACCCTTAAAGAATGTCCCATCCCCCAGAACATACTGAAGGACTAAATACTCCTGCAGGGATTCATAATTCGGCTCGGCCGCAACAGCAGGATGCTCGAGTATCGCTTTTATCTCCGAAGCGAAAATGACTTGCCCCTCACTCCGATAGTAATAGAGAGGCTTGATCCCAAAATGATCCCTTGCGGCAAAAATTCTGTTCTTTTCCCGGTCGTAAATCAGAAACGCAAACATCCCGTTCAGGTAATTGACACACTGAGGCCCATATTCCAGGTAAGACCGGAGAATAACTTCCGTGTCAGAACTCGTTTCAAAAGAATGCCCCAATTCCTTCAAAGACTGCCTGAGCTCCACATAGTTATAGATTTCACCGTTATAGACAATCGCTACCGGTCCGTTAATTATGGGTTGCTTTCCAGAGACAAGATCTATAATCGCCAGGCGTTTATGATAAAGGCCGATGGAACCCGCAACCAGATGCCCCTCCTCATCAGGACCTCTGTGACTGATTTTCCCAGCCATCCCGGTGAGGATTCTAAGATCTACGGGAGATCCGTCCTTATTGATAAGGCCAACAATACCACACATGATTCTTTACAACTTTCTGATGAAACACTTCAATCAGGTGACTTCTATTATGCCTTACAAAATCCAAAACTCAATAGTCCACCAAGATGAATGAAAGGGTGATTATATAACAAATCCTGTCATCGTGAAAGGTGAGACCGTTAAGAAGACAGCCCTCACCGCCCTCCGATATAACTTAAATAATTCCTTTCACTTAGAGAAATTTCTGGTCTGGTGAATCCATTCGAAATTCCGGTTCAGACAATTATCATAGCTCTCGAGAAACCGCAAACTTTTCCTGCTGGGAACCGGTTCTTAATGATACCCATTAACTTACCGACTGAATACGAACAGAGTCTGCGGAATTTGAAACTCCTCTCAGACCGGATAACAATGCATCCCCAGTTTAAGATCGGCGTCCAATTAAGACATAGAACAAAATCAGAGAAGTGGCGACTCCAGCGGCATCCGCCGCCAAATCATCCCAGCTGAAAATCCGGTAAGGCAGAGGTGTCTGGATGAGCTCGATCACAAACCCATACCCCACAGAAAGAACAGCGCTCTTCATATAGAGCCATTGGGTTTTTGCGGCTTTTCTATACCCGTAACATAAAAGCCAGGCCAACAGCCCAAATCCAAAAAAATGTATGGTCTTATCCGAAAGTACAAAGGAAAAAAACTTGTTGAATCGCTGAATTCGCATCAAATTGGAGGTGGGAACAGAAGCCCCAATCAGGAGTAAAACCGCATACACATACACCAGAAAAAACGGTTTTTTCCATATACCCCTCATCCTCTGATTCACAGGCTAAGGTTCGGAATCCGACTGCCCCTCACTCTGAAATTCTGCCTGTCCTTTTTTTTCGTAACAGTCCCAATCGATCGAAAACTCGAGGCTCGATGCTGCTTTCTTTACACTTTCCCTGTATTCCTTTGATTCAAAATACTTTTTGAGGACATTGTTCATCGGATAGACCTGTTCCTCGGCCTTCCATTCAAAGACTTTTCCCTCACCTGTGCGCAAACAATTGAGATGGATTATCCAGGCCAACTTGATAAATGATACATCCCGGAACGACTTCCGGATGGCCAAAACCTCTCCTTGTTTCTCGGGTCGCACAAAATGGAGAAACCTCGAAAAGAGCAGCGCGTTGTGGAAATAACAGGGAAAAGCAATAATTCCGTCATCATGATTGAGTCGGGCCAGGTAGGTAAAAATATCTAAAACCTTCTTTCCCAGCTTCAGCCCCGGATAAACCTGTCCGGGAAGAGGCGGTCTGTTTGGCGTAAAGGCTAAAAGCGGATTTTGCAGCGTCAGCCATTCCAAGTAGAGCAACTGAAAGGCCGAGCTGGGCGAAACCTTCGCTAAACGGTTTTTAGGCTGGAAAATCAGCTCTCTCAATTTCAGATCCACGACGAGATTTGAGGTTTCTTTTTTGGCATAAAATATCTGCAGCCTCTGGAGGGGCGGGAATTCGGACGAATCCAGCTCAAAGATCAACGGCCAGAGTTTCTTCCTCTTCGCGTCCCTCAAAAAGCCTTTCTTTTCCAGGACCGCCATGACAGCACTCATGGGATAACGCCCCAGAAAAAGGGTTGAGCCCTTTTTCTCGGTCAGGTCGGCCATGATATCTTCTCTCTCAAGACGGAAGGAAGTTGCGTCGCTTATTCCTTCACCAGACTTGATAGGCTTTCTTTTCATGGCTGAGTTCCAGTACCGAATGAATTCTCAATTCTAAGGCAAAATCATTCGCAATTCAACCGTGACGAGATGTTTTGAAGGCGCATGGCAAGATTTTCTTAAGACAAGACGATAGGAGGCATAAGTAGATTTTAGGGTGATTGGCCCCCGGAACAATGAATCCCTACAGGGGAAAAGGACAATTTTTGTCACTCTGGATTGACTAATATCCTTGTAATGCAAATCTTGACCTTAGTTACATTCTGCCTTACATTATCATTAGAGCCAAAGTGATTAAGAAATTTCTACTGTACATCATAATTTTTTCGCTCCTCAGTGTATCCAACCTCCTCTCCCAAAGTGACAAAGTCACGGTCATTGTCGAAAAAGCCAGCATATATGCCGAAGCCAACGAAAACAGCTATGAGATCGACCGAGCAAAAATGGGAGATGTTTTGACTCTCTTCGAGCCCTGGACGGACGAAAAAGAATGGCTTTACGTGGTTTTCCGCTCAGAAAGATGGGGCGGCGAGGTCACTGGATTTATTAAATCATCCCAGGTCGTCAGGGGTGAGATCATTCCGGAAGAATTGGTCAAAAAAACCGCCACTGAATCCAAGGCAAGGGAACCGGAACCAGAAGAAGGGGAATCAGAAAAAAAGGATGAATTCCCCTCTCTGAAAGAAGCCTTCAAATCCAAAGAAAAGGAGGCGGTCGAGAAGGCTGAACAAGAGGAAACAAAAGCAGGGGATGAACCTGTGCAACCCGCAGAAAAGCAAAAAGCTGTTGAGATAAAAATAGACACCTTTCTGGGAGAGACAGAAACTCTGGAGAGCCGAATGGTGGAATCTCCCGATCTCATTGGGAACGAATCAAGCATTTACGAAATTAAAAAAAGCGTACCGCCGGTCACAGAAATGGAAGTCGCTGAAGCGAGGATAGAAAGCAAAGAGGAATTCAAGAGCAAAGAGGTGCTTCCGTCACCTGCCGAAGAAGAGCCCGAAGCCAAGCTCGAAGCCAAATCTGAGCCTGACCTGGAAATAAAACCCATAAGAACAGAAGTGAGCCTGGGAGAATCAGAGATGCCCCGCTTTAGAGATGTTGCTCCGCCTGAAACCTTGACACTGGAGCCAAGAGCCTATGCAGTCATCAGCACCAGAGTAGAATATCCGCTCCTCGAAAGGCGGGAAAAAGATATAAAAGTGGTGACTGAAACGCAGCCGGCACAAGTTGAAATCGAGCCTTATGAAATAAAGACCGAAGCCCAAGAAATCCCTCCTGTGCCACAGCAAAAGCCTCCTCCTGAACTCAGCAAACCGGAGTTACCGGCCGCTCGAAAAGTAGGCCCGTTCGCCATGAGTGTTGGCTTCGGACCCTCCTACGGAGGCCTTGGCGCATCCCTTCAGTTGAACACAAAGTCCGGATTTTCCATTCATGCCGGGGTGGGATATTACCCGGCCAAGCTAAATTATTCCCAATTCGACTGGCTGGAAAATCAAGTGCTCTTCAGCGCCGGCATAAAGTACTACTTTCCCTTTAAACACGCTAAATTCCGGCCCTACCTCAACCTCCAGTACGGGGGATTGACGGTTGAGGCTGTTCAAGTCCCGACAGGCATATGGTACGGCGAAAAAACTTACGAGAACGTTCAGAAAAACCTGTACGGACCATCCCTACTTGCGGGAACAGAATGGAGGCTGGGACGAATGGGGCTGAACGGCGCTTTAGGCCTCTCCTACAACACCACTGAGTGGGAATACTGGGAGAGAGATCTTTTCTTCAACGGCGAATTCGCTATCATAGTCTATTTCTAAAAAATGTATCCCGTCCTTTTTTCTGTTCTCTTTTTCATGAATAGAAAACGATAACGTCGTCCCCGATAGCGATTTTGCGCCTGTCCTTGTAATATTTGGCATCGAATTTCGTCTTGAAATGACGGCGAAGGAAGATCTTGCCTCCCTCATTCAATATGTCCCGCTTCTTGATGACTTTCAGGGGATTCCGTTCCTCGAGCAATTTATAGGGCGGATCCAAGAATATCAAATCAAATTTCGCGCCTTCCTTGGCCAACTGTATCACGGCTCTGTTGAACTCTTTGTGCATCACGCGTGCCCTCTCCTCCGCTTCGCACTTGGTGATATTTACATTTATGACTTTCACGGCTGAATAGGCTTCCTCGACAAACACAACCGTCCGCGCCCCTCGGCTCAAAGCCTCGATTCCCAGAGAGCCAGTCCCTGAAAACCCATCAAGACACATTTTATCCTTGATTTCCGGATGGATGATGCTGAACAAAGACTCTTTCAGTTTATGTGGCATAGGCCGGACACCAGGATCGGGGACACGTCTGAGCTTCATCCCCTTATAGAGACCACCGATAACTCGAATCATTTTATAGAATCCTTATACAAGCCATCCGGAAAAGGATAACGCCAGTCTATTTGAGGACATCAGAGAACGGGCCGGCCTCAGTAGTAGAAAGCAGCGCAGCCTTGTTCGCACACAATATCTTTGATGCCATAGGGCAATTCAAACCAGTCATCCAAACGAAAAGGCTCGGTATTTTGAGCCTTCGACCCAACATAAATCACCATATTTAAAAGCTGAGGTTGAATCTTCTGCCCCTCCAGATAAAGAGACTTCAGATTCAATCGCACTGACCCTTCCTTGACTTCGATCGTGCCATCCAGATAAAAATTCATCTCGGGCCGCAAAACCTTGGGAAGATCCTGGCCCCTCAGGTCGATATAAATTTTCCCTTCGACCCTATTGTTTTCAAATATCTTCAGTCGCAGCTCTTTCAACGCCTCAGACCGCTCTGCCTCGATCCGGTACGCGATGTAGGAATTGAGCTCGCTCTCGGTGAGCATAACTTTTGACAGTCCCCTTGTATCGCCCTCTGCCTGCTTTCTTTGCATCTGAGCGATCAGCTTTAATACCTTCTCCGCCTCCTTTTTGGAGTAATCTTCCCCATAACCCGAAAAATCAAGAGCCACAACCGGAAATATTCCGACGAGCAGAAAACCCAAAACGTAAAGGCGCCTGCCGATAATTCTAAAGGATGTGATCATAATAGGCTCCAAGCATAACCCTATTCTAGCCGATTGGAAAAACTAATCAAATAAACGTGCCAGGCACCTTTTTTTTATATGGGGAAAAAAGGTGCCTGGCACCTTTTTATTTTTTATTTTTTTCGAATAATTCGGGGGAGCTTAATTTTGAAGGATTTTTCTTCACGGACAGGATACACCGGATCCGTCCTGTAAGGAATGACGTCATTGCTCAGGACCGCCTGAGGATTGTCCCACACCAAAGCATATGCCCGCTCTTTGCCAATCCTTTCTGCAATCATGCGGAAGGTGTCAGCCAACTGAGGCGACATAGACCGCACATTGTGCGCATCCGAGCCTATAAAATGGATAAAATTCCAGTCCAAGAATTGAAAAGCTGCATCGCGGATGCTGCTCCCGAAACGGCCCTGAAAACTCCCTCTGTTGGCCTGGACGAGCGCTCCCATTTCGATCAATTCATACAGCAGAACGGGATTTTTGCGAAACACGGAATTTCTCTCCGGATGAGCGATTATCGGCTCGATTTCCTCACTCTCGATCTGAAAGAACAGGTCCTTCACACCAGGGAAAATGTGATTCGACGGGAATTCCAACAACATGTAAGAACTGTTGTTTACGGTGAGAATCTCTCTGTGCCTCCGGATTTCATCGATCAGATTGTGCGAGATATGAACCTCTGCCCCGGCATAAACCTCAATATCTATCTTCTCCCGTTTCAAATGGTGTTCGAGTTCCGCTCTCCTCTCCCGGATGGCTCCGATTTCAACACCTTTGAAATCGCCACGGAAGAGATGCGGGGTTCCTACGATTTTTTCGATTCCGTCTGCCGCCGCAATCCGTGCCATTTCGATGGATTCTTCCAGGCTCTGAGCGCCGTCATCGAACCCGTAGAAAATGTGGCTGTGCAAATCGATCATTTCATGTCGCTTTCACTGTCCTTGAAACCGAACAACCAGCAGAAATAAGCAAAGGCTGGAATACAAGAAGATTGAATCAAAATTCGCCTATTTTACGCCTCGCACTAGAAGAAGGTTTCAGGGACATTTATGACATCGTTTTCCTGGAGTGGGATGTCTTTTATTTTTCCTTTCAGGATATCTTTGACATTGACTTTGATCGTTCTCTCTTTACCGTCGTCATCGGTGCGCTTGATGGTCACCCCCCCCTTCGAGGCTCTCTCCGAAAAGCCCCCGGCTGCAGCGATGGCCTTGAGTAACGTCGGCATCTCCGATTTTCGAAATTCAAGCGCCCCCGGATTCCGAACCTGTCCCATCACGAACACCCGAACAGCCTTATCAAAGGGCACATTGATAATGTCACCCGGTTCCAGGGGAATATTCAAAGCGGGATCCACATCATAGTAGAGATCGTTTATAGAAATTTTCAACGAATCGGATGTCCCGTTATTATGATGCCTGATAACATAGATATCTTTTCCGGCTTCGGGGGTCAACCCCCCGGCTTGAGTAATGATCTGCATCAGAAATTGACGCCCGCGCAATTCATATGTGCCGGGCTCCCCCACTGCACCATCCACATACACGATTTTACTCAGAAACTTGCTGATAAACACAGACACCTGCGGATTCTGCAAATAATCTTTCTCGAGGAGATCGCTCAGTTTCTTCTCGAGCTCTAGCTGGGTAAGGCCCTCAACATCAATCTCACCCAAATAGGGAAGTGTTATCTTCCCTTCTTCCGTCACGCGGACCGTCTTGCTCACTTCTTCCCAGCCGGCGACGCTGATCTCCAGCTCATCCTTGGGGCCTATTTTGTACTCCGTGCTGGAGGCCTCCTGAGCAAACATATATGACATGGAGACACAAAGAAATAGTGCGGCAATAATGATAGTGTTTTGTTTCAATGTATTCTCCTTAATCGAGCCATTTAAAAAAAATCGTATATATGCGTTCTACTATAATGCCAGAATTTCCTAATTAGAAAATACTCTCATCGGGTGATTTAAGGGGTGAAATTACACTTTTCACCATCACCCAAGGCGGTGATGTTCCCCTTCGCCCGTGTATTTTCATTCTAGGGTAAACTTCCGATCTCATCGTCCATCGGCATCTCAAACTGAATTCCTTCAAAATTCATAGGTTAAGTATCCGCCGATAAACCCTCTGGTTCTATCATAAACGGGAAAATTCGAATCCCGCTCCCAATACGTAACGGTCAGGCCGATACCCGCACTTCGAAAAATGCGGATTACGAATCCTGCCGTATGCCTTGTATATTGATCATTCCGATTGATTTCCTGATAAGATTCATCTGGCAACCGGATGGTTTCCGGTTCAGGATAAAAGGCATCGCCATAGAAAAAATCGTAGTCCAGTCGAATACGCTGAGACATATAGAAGGATAGGCCAAGACTAAATCGATCCTCTATATAAAATATATTGTCTGTCCAGTAGGAAATCTCCGTATCTCTCACATAACTGCCACGGAATGTGAAGCGTCTCAACCTGTATTCAAGCTCAGTTCTCCCGACAAATCCGGCAAAACCTCTTTTTTTTGCTCGGTAAGGGTCAAGGATTTTATAACCGACGGACAGCGTGCCTCGGAGTCTGCCCAGAATTGGAAACTCAATTCCTGGATAAACATAGTACGTATAAGAATCCTTCCACTGTGTCTCCGAATACACAAATCCAGTATCACCGAACCCCGCATTCACGAAGATCTGGCTATCAGTCCATATCTGATAATATATCTCGCCTTGCACCCTTTTTTCGTCTCGGTCCAATCCGATTGAATAAGAAATACTCTCCCCCGGAAGTTCAACATCTTCATATCGACGCTTAGTGTATATAAGACTGAAACCCAGCGAGGTTCTTCTCCCTGTTTCGTACACAAGCTGGCCACGCGCATCTTGAAGAGTCTCATAAGTCCGGAAATCGGATTCACTGTTGGCTCTTATCCTGGCTTTTTGATAGAGATACCTTCCAGACAAAACGAATCGATTAAAGATGAGCCATCTGAACGAGGGCGAAAAGTTGTGATTAAACGACCGTTCTCTTACCTCCTCGGCATAGAAAACATAAGAGGGGGTATACCTGAAAGATAAAATCCATCTCTCCCGTAACAACAGGTGGGCCAGTAAGGGAAGAGATGTCGTAAAAGTATAATCGCCGACGGGACCTTGTGCTTCAGATTGATAATAAACATTATTGTCATACCCGACATTTGTGAATGATAGCCGAGGGAAAATGCGAAAAGGCCCCACCTGCCACCGAGTTTCTTCCTCGATACGCATAAATTCCCTTCTGAAAGATTGATAGCCCTGGGCGTGAACGGTATCGGGAACCACAATAAAACACGCCGCAAGCATCACAGGTAAAAAAAGGTAAGATAGTCTCTTCTTCATTTCTGCCCCAAATAATTACCTTGGCGTTTAACCTAAAAAACAACTCTGCCTTTTTAGTATTTTGGCATATTTTCTCGAGAAATGCTAGCTTTAATTTCAATTTCTAAAAACAGTAGAAATAAACATCACGATGCTTTATAATATGTAGTTCATTCATGTTCCTGCAGACAGTAGAGAAATCGAGTGCCGGTGAGATAGAAGAGGAAGAACAAAAATCAGAAGGAAACTCTTCCCATTTCACTGTCGAGTCTGAAGCACTCCGTATCGCAGAATGAAACAGTAATCTTTGACAATTTTTCATGTTTGAGTGAGAAAACTCAGGGCGGCACGTCAAGGGCCCTTCTTAGTTTGGGAACTCTTTAAAGCCTGATTAGCCTCAAAGGGTGAGGCCTCATTAAAAAATCACCCCTCCCAATTCCTCTCAAGCAACGACTAATTTTAAGGATAAAGGTGAGATTCAGGATGGCAATTCCACCATCCAATTCGCCTTAAAAGGCGATTTATGAATTCATGCCACATGATAAAGTGATTACTTGTGTATGAATAAAACAGAGAAGTGACTCAAAACTTATGACAAGCTCAAAACATTTCCGACTGGCAATTCTCGCATTGATCTGTGCATTTGGCGTAATCAGTCTGAGCTGCAAACAGAATTCCACGGCGCCCCAGGTGGATGATCTCACCCGGCCGGTAATTTGGATCAGTGCTTCGGAAATAACCTTTGCCGCATCCGTGGCGGGCGGAAATATCGAACCTCAGGCGATCGAGATCAAAAACTCTGGGCTGAATCCCCTGTCTTACACCGTATCGGATGATGTAGACTGGCTCCAGGTCGAGCCGACATCCGGGACTTCTTCAGGTGAAACCATTCAACACACGGTGACCATCGATAAAACAGGATTAACCGCTCAGAACGACCCCTATACGGCCACGATCACGGTGACCTGCCCTGAAAGCTACAATAACCCCCAAACGGTTGCCGTAAGTCTGAATCTCTCCAAAGCACCACCGCCGAAAATTTGGTTTGAGCCGAAGAATCTGATTTTCAATGCTCAGGTCAACGGAGCGAACCCGACTTCTCAAGAAATTAATATCGGAAACAACGGGGAAGGAACCCTGAAATATGAAATTTCCTGCGATAAGCCCTGGATCAACGTGAGCCCCAAAGCCGGGAAATGTGCGGGGAATACAAAATCTCACTCTGTGAACGCCACGACTTCAGGGCTCGGCGCAGGAGATCATTCAGCAACGCTGACTATTCGTGATCCAGGCGCCTCCAACAGTCCTAAGCACATTGCCGTGACCCTCAAGATATCCAAAGAGCCGCTGCCACAAATCTGGGTCAGCACAAAGAACCTGACATTTTCGATGGTTGCAGGCGGCTCAAATCCCTCGCCGAGATCAATCAAAATCAAAAACAGCGGAGGCGGTACTCTGAACTACAGCATCACTTCCGATACGCCGTGGCTCTCTGTCAGTCCGACCAGCGGAACCTCGACGGGCAATGAAAAAGCGCACACATTGTCCGTGAAGACATCCGGTCTCAATTCCGGCACTCACTATGCAACAGTTACGGTTAAGGATAACAATGCCTCCAACAGTCCTCAGAAGGTTAGAGTCACGCTGAAAATCACAACGACCACGACCGATAATAAGATTTGGATTTCCTGCAGCCCCGCTTCCGCGGCAAAGGGCACGATCGTGTCGATCCCCGTATCCATCCGCGGCAATAGAAATGAAATCCAAGTATTCGGACTGGAATTGCATTTCGACCCTAACATGTTCCAGTATTCCGGCACGAGCAGCGGCAATTTGACGGGAAGCTGGGCCGCTGTGGATGGCAATGAAATCAGCTCCGGCGTGATCAAGGTGGGGGGTTTTGCTGGATCGGCGAGCGCCATTCCTGTCGGGAGCGAAGGCAGGATTGCCATCATCAAGCTCAGAGTCACCGGGGATAGCTACGGCAACGGCAAACAGAGCGAGTTGAGGATAGACACCTACACGGATGCCATTCAGGGCATGACGCCCGAACCCGCCAAAACAACGTTCACACTGGTTAAATGACAGCTATTTCAAAACCTATTCCGCAGGATTGAGCCAAAAAGAATCCCATACCTTTTCAAAGCGGGTCTATATCCGTCTGAAAACCAAAGCAGCAGATGAGGAGTATCATTGATGAGAGATAGGCGTGCGTCCATAACAAAAAGCTTTGACTAAGAACGACCAGCATCACAGATTTGAAAATTTCCAGCGAAGGCTTGACCAAACTAATTGAAAATAGTATAAATAAAGAGGGTTCCCTCAGATTTTGATAAGCCAAGTATCAAGAGAAGCTCATGACACTTGAAATCAAACAAAGCACCTTGACGATCATTCTGATGGTCTTGTTGTCCGGACTGGTATCGGCAGCACAAGAAGTTGACCCCTTCTATCTCAATTTGCTCGCAAAGGGTGAAAAGTCTTTTCTAAATGGGGATCATAAAGAGGCCGTCAAAAACCTTGAAATCGCCTATTTCGGAATTCGCGCAAAGGGCGAAATCAAGGCCAAGGCGTGTGTCTATCTCGGCATATCCTATTACTATTTGAAGAATTCGGCTGAGGGGACAAAATATCTTCAGGAGGCCAAAGAAATCCTGGGAGAAGAAGGGATCAGCACTCTGGATATCGACCAGAGCACGAAGCTCGAATTCATCCGCCTTGCCAAAGCTTCCGAATTAGGCAGGACGGTCAGAGCCGAGGGGCTTCAGACATTACCGCGCGTTCCGGCAGAAAGAGCTTCCCAAAATATTTATAACAGTAAGGAAGACATCGAACGGCTTATCAAGGCCGATCCCCGCAACGCCTCATCGTACTACTCGTTGTACTCCTTCCACCGATTTAAAAGCGATTTCAAAGAAGCCAAAAAAGCCATCGAAAAGCTGGTTAAAAACATTCCCCAGGACATCTATGGATATTATATGCTGGGAATTATTCTCTATCAGGAAAGAAAATTCAAAGATGCCGCATCCCGTTTTTCCACCTTTCTTCAGCGAGCTCCGGCTTTCGACATCAGCAAGGAAGCGGAAATCGAGATAAGGGCCTACCTCATCTTAAGTCGCTATTATCACGGTGATCGTCAGGAAGCCGACAAACTCCTTGAAGAATCGAGAGAAGTCCTCCGCATAGAGGCTATCCCTTCCCTGTCTCTGTCCGATAAAGATAAAATCGTCCTGCGCGGCCTGTTGGAAAATTCAGGATAAAAAAAAAGGACAGGCGACATTTTTAAAAAAAATGGGGCCTATCCTTCTATTTAGTGGTACGTTATGCTTTGAATCGCAATGTCAGTATTGATGGGCGATACAACCAGTCTATTCTGCCCTGCCACCGGCTTCAGAGGGAGTGATACAATCCCATCCTCCGCAACATAGTTTTCCCAGACAATCATGTTATTGAAGAAAACGGAAACCAAAGGCTTGACCGATTCATCATTGCCTTTAATATTCAGCCTGAGGACGATTCTTGCTCCATCGAATCCCATCATATGAGAAAAATACTTCTCCTTCTGGACAGGAGAGTCTTCAAATAGTTGCTCTTTTGGCGAGAGGGCTTGACTGATCATCTCATTGAGTTGTCTCGTCATACGCTCATCATTATAACGCTCATAGCTGGTCCTGAGCTTCAACAGCAAATCCAAATTTTCAGGATTGATGTCCAGCGCTTTCATGTAGTACGCTGAAGCATCATACAAAAAATCCTGTTTTAAAAAAGCATTTCCCACTACATGCATCAACTTTGCGTAGATCTTGCGCCTCGACTCGGGAAGAATGCGATAATCCATGTCAAGATTTCGACTGACATCTATGATCTCTCTGTATCTGCCCTGTTTGAAATACAATTCCATCTGGAATGCACACAGGCTGATTGCCCCCAAGCTGAATTCTATCTTCTCTCCGAACACCCCCTGATTGCGGAGGAAAATTTCCAGTTCATGCAGGGCCGCTTCTCTCTCTTCCATCTGTACGTACATCTGCAGGTACTTTTCAACGTCCGCATAACTATGGCCTGTCAGCAGCCGGCATTTCGCCAACTGCAAACAACTGGATTTTTTAAGTCCTCTGTATTCATCCGGGTCAATGACCTTTTCCCCGGTTAAATTTTGATAGAATTTCACACTGCCCAGAATATCCAGACACCTGGCGAAGCGGTCACAGGCTTCTTCAATTTTGCGATACACGAGTGCGTTTTCCCCATCCTTAAATTGCTTCCTCGCGCTCTGAAAGCGAATGGCTTCCACCTTCGCCTGGTACCGCCTGCGTTCCTCGCTGGACAGCGAATTTTCTCCCAGCAGTTCCACATACATTTTGTAGGCCTGTATCCCATCAGGCAGAATGATATTCATTATCGAATAATCTCTAACTTCCATCGCCCAAAAGTGCATGAGTCCGATAAGTTCCTCGATCTGAATATGACCGGAAAGCTTTTTTAAAAAGTCTACGGTGAAATCTTTATCCTCGCTTGAAAGTTCGTTCCAGCGAGAAAAAAAGTTTTTCCCGACCTCTATATATATTTCCTTATGGTGTGCCGCCAGCCTCACAGCATTCTTGTATTCCTCAGACGCTCTGGCCTTTAATCTTCGACTCGCAGTATCGCTCGAAGAAGCCTCCCCCAATTCAGCTTTTTCTTTCTGGGTCCGGGGTGTGAACGAACTCAACGATTCCAAAGATTTGGCGAGGAAGTAATGGCTGTAAGCTGAAAACGGATTGATCCCCAAAGCTGACTCGAAATTATCAACAGAGTCCTCAAGCCGGGCAATCCGGACCTCCTCAAACTCAGAATTGCGATGGCCTTGCGCATAATTGGATAGGCCCATTTCATGGTACACAAAATCGTTCTTTGGATATATGGCGTTCGCCCGCTGGAGCACCCTGATTTTCTGGGCATGGGTTTCTGTTGCCTTACCCTCGTTGTACAAGTTATGATTCCAGTAGATGGCCACCGAAGCCGCGGATAGAAGGACAATAATTCCCAGCAAAATACCCTTTTTTGAACCGGATTGTTTCCTCTCGGATATGAATTTCTGCCATTCCTTCACTTCCTGAGAGTAGTGCCCTTCCTCAGGCTCACATCCTCCTCGTTCTCTCACCTGAATCTTGCCGTCAGCACGACCACTCCCTTCATCTTCTCCTATTTTGTAGAAGGCCATGACCACTGTCAAAGATAGAAGAGTCGAAAAAAGCAGCATATTGGCAGGAATATGGAGGTTAAAATCCGTAATACTGTGTAGCAAAAGAACGATGATGGCGATAATGCCTCCGAGAGCCAGCGCTTTCATTTGGGGGTGACTTCTTTCTCTCCAGACTGAATAGGATTTGATGAGGAGACTCAATATCCCAGCCATCAACACGAACAAACCCACAAAACCCAGTTCGGAGAAATACTCCAGATAATCGTTATGAGCGTGAGAGAATTGCGCCGGTATCATATATTTATCATAAGCAGGGTACACGGCTCCAAAAGTCCCCAGGCCTGATCCAAAAACCGGAAAATCCTTTATGATATCGACTGTCTGAGCCCAGTAAGTCGGACGGGATTCACTGAGGAATCGTTCTAAGCTAAATCTTTCTATTACGCCTTCTATGCCTATGTACAGAGCAAAAATAATTATGAGCAAAAACATAAGCTTTAAAAACCGAGATTCTGTTCTCTTTTTCTTACCCGATTTCCTGAAATACAGGACGTATAATTCAAAGAAGAGAATGAAAGTCAAGATTAGAAGGAAGATTCCGGAGCGTGATTTGGAAAAAATAATCGCCAGAGATATCACAATAATACTCACCGGAACAAGAATCCTGATATAGAGTCCCTTCCCCAGGAATTGCAGTATTTTTTCTTTCACGGTTAAACCAGGCATGCGAAAAATGTCACTCCGGGCAAGCACAACGCCCAAGGCGATCGGAACAATCATTTCCAGGTATCCGGAGAAATGATTGCGATTGATAAACGTTCCTGTCACAGCATCGAGAGTGTACGTCTTTTTATAAAACAAGATTCTTGGATTTCTGCTGTATAGCTCAAAAAAACCATACAACGCCTGGAAGACACTCATGCCCAGCAGCACATATACAATTCTCATGATTTGACGATAACTGGTAACCGTATGGATGACCAGAAATCCCAGGAGAAAATAGGCGAGCAATTCCATCCCCTGTCGGAAAGTATGTGCGGGAACCGTCGACAATCCCATAAATACGGTGTCCGCAAACAGGGGAGAAAAAAGTGACCGGAAGGCGTAGGTATGGTGAGAAAATATGTTTACCAGAAATTTTGGTAGGGGAAAGAGCTGAGCAAAGATCAAAACAAACAGTGCCGCGAACATATATCTCGGCCACTTCAGGGATGCTCCCAAATGAGTATTAAGGCCTGGTTTCTCACGCATCAAAAGATACACGCCGAACAGAGCAAACACAGTCAATTGAATAACCAGTATCGACCACTCGTGAACAGAAGCGGCCGGTAAAGGGCTGAATATAAGAAGTCCGATAATCCCCCATTCAATGATCGTCCGGCACGCCCTATCTCTTTTTTTGCGGGAGATGCTTGGCTCTCCTGAAGGTTTCGGAGCGGCTTCTTTTCTTTCGTGGACTTCCTCTTTAAGGATCCTATCGGCCTGTTCTCGACTCTGCCTGGCCAACATGAGGTCCTCAATTTTTCTTCTCTTCTCAGGAGTCAAGCGTTCATATGTCACGCTCTTTTTTCGCGAACGGACTTTGGATTTCTTCTTAACGGTAATTCTGATTTTGGGCATAACTAATCTGAATATCTCAGGAGCTTATTCTAACTCCAATTGTACATAAATTGGGAAATAAGGGAAAATGAATTAGTGCCGGGACAATTTGTCAAGGTAAAAAATCAATCCTGGTCCTGGGAAGAATAATACCCTTCATAATAGTACGATTTGTCGTGATATTGCTTTGTCCGGGGAGCTGTCTTGTTGAATATAACTCCGATAATCTTGGTGTTACTCTGTTTAAGCTTCTCCACTGAACTCAGGAAAGCCTTCCGATTCGTTTTTTCCGGCTGGACAACTAAAATGACACTGCCCACAGAAGACCCGATGATGAGAGAATCGACAACGGCGAGCACGGGAGGAGTGTCAATCAGGACAAAATCGATTTCGCGCTTTATTCCCGCCAGCAAATTCTTCATGCGATCCGACTCAAGGAGCTCGGCAGGATTAGGAGGAACAGGTCCGCTGGGAATTAGCCAGATGTTCTCCACACTGGTTTTTTGGACAATATCTTCAATCGAATCCTTCCCCGTCAGGAATCCGGATAAACCCTTTGTATTCCTGACGTTAAACAGGCGATGCATACGGGGCCGTCTGAGATCGGCATCTACGATCACTACCCGTTTTCCGAGCTGTGCAAAGGCAATCGCGGTGTTGGCCAGAGTGGCCGTTTTTCCTTCCTGGGGAACACTGCTCGAAAAGGCGATCGCTTTGGGAAGGCTGTTATCTTGCGTCAGCAGAATGGATGTCCGTACCGTTCTGTAATCCTCTGCTATGGCAAAATTGGGATGACGATGATTGATCAATTCGATGTTGGCGTTCGCAGAAATGGCTTCATTGCTGCCACCTCCGCTCTTCCCATAGACAGGAGAAGATCCAAGTCCGAAGGCTAGGCCGCGTTTCTTCACGCCGTCCTGGGTAAGCAAGGGAATCATACCTAAAGAGGGCAACCCGACCAATTGCTCGACATCATCGACTCCCTTCACAGTGTTATCCAGGTATTCGATAACGAAACAGAGGCCAATCCCTCCGGTTATTCCCATGATCAGAGCGAGAAGCAAATTCAGTTTTTTCTTGGGAGAGGCGGGATACATGGGAACTTGAGCATAATCGACAACGCTTATGCTGCTGGTCTTGAGCCCAGCCAGTTTTGTGGAAACCTCAGTTTCCTTACGCATCTCCTCGAGTGAATTCAGTTGTCCCTGGATGTGCTCTATTTCTATTTTGATGCTGTTATACAGAATTTTATTCGAATTCATTTTCGCGACTTCAGTTCCTTGTCTGTTGAGAGCAGTCTTGAGATCATTCTCTCTCCGCAGGGCCGCCCTGTAATCTGCCTCAGCAACCCTCACAGCCGTTTGGACCTCCTCCTGCAGATTGTTCTTCATACTCTCCAGGCTGGCTCTCCTCTTAATCATGTCCGGGTGATTCGGTCCGTAGACCTTGTTCAATTCCTCGTATTCTCTTTTTATGCGCAAATAGTCTGTGGTCAGGTTCATGATCACGCTGTTGTTCACTATCTGTGGAGGCGCTTCTATATCCAGACTCCTGAGTTCGCGAAATGTTGCCTGAGCGTTAATCCGGTCGACCTGGGCAGCAGCGAAGGCTCTGTGCAATTCCGTATACTCATTCAGGGCAGCCGTCTCCGTATCACTCAAAAAACGCAAGTCCTTTTCCTGGCTGTACCGCTGAAGTTCTCTCTCCTTGGTCGACAGTTCATCCCTCAAAATGGCAATTTGCTCGCTTAAAAAATCCTTGGCCTGCTGTGTGGTTTTGAACCGGATATCAACGGAATAGTTGATGAATTCATCAGCAAAGGAATTCACAATCTGTGTTCCCAGCACCGGGTCCGATGACGTGAAACTGAGCTTGACTATAGCCGTTTCTCGAATTTGCGAAACATTCAGTCTCTCCGTGAGAGATTGGGCAAGTTCGATAGAAGGGTCTCTTATAGCGGAGGCGCCTGTTTGTTCTTCTTTCTTGGATTTCAACCACTTGAATGTGATCAGGCTTTTAATCACGCCAGTGATACTCTTTCTCCTCTTCTTGTCGCCCCCGTACTGAGGATGAGACAGCAAATCCATCGAGTTGACAACCCTCTGTGCCAAGGACATGCTTTTGAGGAGAGAAAGCTGCGTATTGATGTAAACGAGGTCCTGAAGCTGAGTACGGTATTGAAGCAATCCGAATTCATCTTCCACGTTCAGCATTTTTGACTGTGGCTCACCAATCAATATGGTTGCGGTCGGCTTGTATTTAGGCGGGACGGCAAAAGAGTAAATTCCGACCAGTATAATCAAAGCTGCGGCAAAGACGAAGAGAACGTTTTTTCTCCTGATTACGACTTGCCAGAGGTCCATTAAATCAATTTCGCGCTTTTCTTCTTTATTCATCGCTATCTCCGGAAATATGTCTTTGTTCTATAATTGGACATTACCACGCTTCCGGATTTCACAGATAATTTTACCTCGATAAGGCTTTTCCTGCAACCCGGCTTATATCTGAAAAGGAGCAGAGCAGAAAGTGAATTCTGTCTCTTCCGATTCCATTCATACCCGCTCAATAGGCCCCGATCCCTAAAACAACAACGGGTATTGTCTTGACCAGGATTTTGATATCCAGGAACAACGACCAGTTGTCTAGATATTCGAGATCCAGTTTCATCCAGTCCTCAAACTTTACGTTGTTCCTCCCCCTTATTTGCCAGAGGCAGGTAATTCCCGGCCTCATGGACAATCGACGTCTTTGCCAGGGCTGGTACTGCTCGACCTCCTGAGGCACGCAGGGCCGCGGACCGATCAAGCTCATATGACCGGCAAAAACATTGAACAGTTGGGGAAGCTCATCAATACTGAATTTTCTCAATAATTTTCCGATGGGAGTCATGTATTGGATCTTCTTTTTCTTGAACTCTCCATCACCCATGAAGGCATCCACCCTGACGTCGGATAATTCCTCTTCGGCATCTTGATACATGGTGCGAAATTTGTAGAGGATAAATTTTCTTCCGTTCAAGCCCATTCGGACTTGTCTGAACAATACAGGGCCCGGTGTGCTGAGTTTAATTAATATGGCCGTTATCAAGAGGAAGGGGCTTAACACGATTATCCCCAGCCCGGAAATAGACAAATCCATAATTCGTTTGACATAGAGCTGCCATTCTTTGGCCAGAGTCGTCTCAAAGGAAATGAGGGGGACGTCTTCGAACTCGCTGGGCCGAGACCGGGCGATCTTCAGATTGAAGAGATCAACGGCGACAGTCGCCTTGACACCCTCCGTCTCACAGATGTAAACGGAATCTTCAATGTGACTCAGCCTGGACCTGGGAACAACGAATATGACTTCATCGATGGCCCTGTCATGAAGAATATCCTGAAGCTGATGCAGACCTCCGATAACTTCTACGGGCCCGACTTTCTCAATTCCCCGGCTCGGTTCATCATCTATGGCGCCGATGATTTTGAATCCCCATTCAGGATGATACAGCACTTTATGGATGATATTAACAGCCCTTCTCCCTGTTCCTACAATAAGAATTCTTTTGGAGTTGTATCCTCTTTTCCGGACATACTTCATGATCGAAAACAGTGAAACTTTTTCGATAACGATGCCGATCAATCCTATCAGAATAAACAGGGCAAAATACAAACGGCTGATGAACGTCAATTTAAATATGAAAACAATGGCGCCAAAGACAAGCACGGAAAAAAAGAATGATTTCAGAATAATCCACACAAACTCGATGAGCTTTCGAGTCCGCATAGACCTGTACATACCGTTTATGTAGAAAATGAAACACCAGACAGGGATCACGATCAACAGCACGAGCAAATACTCCCCCAAGGATGCGCCGTTATCTGTAAGGAAAGATTTGGAATGCAAAAAGGACAATGCTGACTTAGAGGAAATATGTTCTCTTAAATAATAGGCGACAAAGAAAGCCCAAGATATGATAATGGCATCCAGAAACATGGTGCTTTTCTGAAGGATAGATTCTTTCTCTTTGAACATCGTACTGTTTACGTGTCTTGTTCTTTCTTTCACTTTTAACTTAATATTCCTGTTGAATGATGAAAATACCCCATTGAGATGATTTCGGGGGTGATTTTGGCCCCTTCTCCTTCACCTTTGGTGGGGAGAAATACTAATCCACCTTTTTTTATTTTAAAAAATCTTTTATTATTTTAAAAAATCTTTAATTTTTTTACAAACATAATCTATCTGTTCCTCTGTCAACTCCGGAAACATGGGAAGCGATAAAATTTCATCGGCCAGCTTCTCCGCAACGGGAAAATCCCCTCTCTTATAACCCAAATGAGCATAGGCTTGAGTAAGGTGGAGGGGAACGGGATAGTGCATCCCCACTCCTATTCCGTTACCTTTCAAATAATCCTGCAGTTCATCGCGCCGTTCGGCCCGAATCACATAGAGGTGATAGACATGCAGAACGTTTTTCAATTCGGCCGGCGTCATCACGCCTTCCGTAGCAGCCAGGCGCAAATCGTAGAACTGGGCGTTCACTCTTCGCCGTTCTGTCCACTGCTGAATATGCTTCATTTTGACGTTGAGAACGGCTGCCTGAAACTCGGACATCCGGTAGTTGTATCCGATAAGATCGTGGAAGTATTTCTTTCCGGATCCATGATCCCTGAGTATTTTGGCTTTGTGATGAATCTCGTCATTGTTCGTCGTTATCGCTCCAGCCTCTCCCCAGGCTCCCAAATTTTTCCCCGGATAAAATGACCAGGAGGCCAAATCCCCGATGCCGCCGACTTTTCTGTTCTTGTATTCGGCAAAATGGGCCTGAGCCGCGTCCTCAATGACCAAAAGGTTGTTTCTTCCGGCTATCTCCAGAACAGGATCCAGATCTGCAGGCTGGCCAAACAGATGAACGGCGTTGATAGCCCGTGTTCGCGAAGTGATTTTCTCTTCAATTTTTCTGACATCGATGTTATACGTGTTCTCATCCACATCGACGAACACCGGCGTTGCCCCGGTGTAGGATATGGCTTCTGCCGTGGCTATGAAGGTATTAGCGGGAAGGATGACTTCATCGCCGGGCCCGATCCCACAACAGACCAGGGCCATGTGATTGCCGTCTGTCCCCGAACTTAAGCCAACGGCATAGGCGGCGTCATGCATGTCCGCAAACGTTTCTTCGAATTCCTTTACCTCTCGGCCACAAACAAAGGCTGTGTTGTCGATTATTCTTGAAAATCGCTCCTCAATCTCTGGTCTGATATGGGGAAGCTGTGCCTTGAGATTTAGAAAAGGTACGTTCATTTGTGCCAATTTGCCTCCTTTAACGCTCAAACGTTCGATCACTCAAAATCGAAAAAAAGAAGTTTATCGTCTTTGCCATTCGCAATCAATACCAGAAACTCGATATTGTGAGCGATGTGCTGTCTATTTGATATAACCCAGAGACTCCAATTCCTCTTTCGTCTTCTTGTCCAACGCAAACTCATCCGCGGATGCGCCCGCCGCATTAAGTGCAAGCAACTTCTTAATCCGCCCGATCAAAAACGAACTCATCTCTTCTTCCAGACGGGGATTTTCCGAGAGAATATCGTGCTCCTCCCGAGCATCCGTTGCAAGATGGTACAGTTTATTATCTGTGTACTGCATGATGATCCGCCAGGTACGGATAAACCGCCGCCAGTAGAACAATTTCTCCCCAAGAGGTGGAAATTGATTGAACAAGAAAGAGTATCCGTTCCGTATCAGGCTCTTTTGATGACCACTATGTGTAGCTTCGGCGATGAAAACTCTCTCTCCATAAGGATCCCCGTTGATCAAGGGGAGCAGAGAAATTCCCTGAAATTCATTGGACAGGGGAATGCCCAGCATATCACAAATCGTTGGGGCTAAATCAATGATCCCTGCCCATTCATCTATTTCTCTTCCCTGATGATCAAATGTCGGGGATTTGATGATTAACGGCACTTTCAACTGGTGCTCGTGTAGGGACCAACCGTGGCCTGTCCCGCCATGTTCCCAAAATTCCTCGCCGTGGTCAGATGTAACGATAATGATCGTGTTGTCATAGATTTCCCGTTCCTTGAGAAAATTGATGAGTTCGCCAAACACTCTGTCCGTCTGAAAAATAGTGGCATCGTACAAATCACGCAGGAACCGGATATCCGGCTCTGACAGACTGTAAAAGGCATTCGAAGTGACGCGAACCTCTAAAGGCCGGCCGGCTTTCTTCAGTTCCAGCAACTTACCAGAGTAGGGGCGGACAAATTGCGCCTCTATCTCCGGGGAGGCTTTGTAGGAATGGACATCATAACAATGCAAGAAGAGGAAAAAAGGATTTGCGGATTCTTTCCCGCTGAGCCAGTCCAGCGCTTTTTGTGAGATCTTTGCGATCCCCCCTCCTGCATTGTCAAAGACATCAAAGCCTTGATCAAAATTGTAGGGCTTTCCGACCAGAGCACCCCCGGTGAATCCAGCGGTGGTATAGCCAAAGTTTTTCAAGATCTCGGCCAGGGTGACCCTGTTTTCACTGAGAGCTTCTCCTATCCTGATCCACAACTGAGAACTCTTGCACCCATGAACAGAGGGCATTAGAGAGGTGATCATCGTCATGTGGGACGGCAATGTCCAGGATGATTGGGCGACTGTATTTCTGAACACAATACCCTCCTGAGCCAATTGATCCAACACAGGAGTTGTCTTACGCGGATTTCCAAAGCAGCTTGGGCCATCCGATCTCAGAGTGTCGATCGAAAACAGAATCACATTGGGCTTTGCAGATTGATTATCTATCTGACCCAGATATTTCCCGTTGCTGTCATAATTTCTTTTCACACCGATCCTTTCCTGCGGCAGAAAGGCACTCTGAGAAAAGGGATTGAGGGTGAGGGCGATGGCGACAGAAATGAGAAACAGAAGAAGACTGACGGATCTCAATCCCCATCTCTTCATGGTCAGAGACCAGGAAGGCAGAATTTTGTATAGAGAGACAAAGAGAATCAGGCCAGCGGCAACAACCGCAAGATCTACCAGATAACTTTTCGTTTCCCGGGAATACCGGAGGATGACGGAGTTGAGGTAAAGTACCATCCAAAACCAGAAATGAAGGACCAGCCCAGCCGAAATGAAAAAGGCAAATTGTTTCTTTACCAACTCTGCCCTTCTAAAAAGCACCCTGAGAACGATAACGAGAACCCCGGCAATCAAAGATAAACTGGCTGTCAAAAATACAAGACTGCCCGATAAACTTGCCACTAATTTTGGAAAGGTCAGCTCAGGAAAATTTTTCGAGTACAGAGCGGACAGCACGGCTGCGAAGAACAAACCACAAAAGGCTCCCAGTATAAGGCCTGAATTCAATGCAGAGAAAAATACATCTATTGCCTTTACTTTTTTAAACATAGAATTCATCCTTCATAAGCGACCCAGAGTTTTTGTGCTGATCGGTTCAGGTACTATTTTTTTCCAATTTTTCTAAGTTCCCTGGCAGGATTGCCGGCGACCACAGTCGCAGGAGGAACATCTTTGGTGACAACAGCTCCCGCGCCGACGATGGCATGCTCCCCGATGGTCACACCACCGAGAATTGTCGCACTGGAACCGATAGAGGCCCCTTTCTTGACGTATGTGGGAATGACTTGCCAGTCTTCTTCGGTTTGCATCTCCCCATCACCGGTAGTTGCCCGTGGGTAGAGATCGTTGATAAAGGTCACGTTGTGGCCGACAAACACATCGTCCTCGATATGGACACCCTCGCAGATGAACGTGTGGGAGGATATCTTGCAGTTCTTCCCTATTGTCGCCTTTTTCTGGACTTCGACGAAGGTCCCCAGCTTTGTGTTATCCCCAATTTCACAACCGTAAAGGTTGACGAAGGAAAAAATTTTGACGTTTTTTCCGAGCTTGACATCCGGGGCAATGAGACAGTATTTCATCAAGACTGCTGCCTAAATGGCGATCCTCTTTCCTTCATTCTTCATGGACCTGTCCGCCGCATCGAGCATCTTCACCACCAGAAGACCGGCTTCTCCATCGTTAAACGGCTTCTGGTTGAACTCGAGGCAGTCCACAAAATGATCGACCTCCAGTTTGAGCGCCTCGATATTTTCCACTTTGGGGACATACATGTCACCCGAACGGTAGCTCACCAAGAGCTCATGAATGCCAACCGTGTTTTTGATGTCCACACCCTTGTCGTAGATTTTCAATTTCTCATCGGTGGAGAGGTCATCCCAGACCAGCATCTTCTTGTTCCCGCTAATCAAGGTCTTTCTGATTTTCACCGGACTCAACCAGTTGCAGTGAAAATGGGAAATAAAGCTGTTGTCGAAATGAACCGCGATGTAGGCCACATCCTCCAATCCCCGGCCGAAATGTTCCGCTCCCCAGGCAGATACACCCGTAGGCCGCTTATCGATCAGGTAGTTCATGATGGAGAAGTCGTGAGGAGCAAGATCCCAAACCACGTTGATATCGTGCTGAAACAATCCCAGGTTGACCCGCACCGAATCATAGAAAAAGAGCTTGCCCAATTCGCCCGAGTCGATAACCTCACGCATCTTCCGGACGGCGCCGGTGAACAAAAAAGTGTGGTCCACCATGATCTTGAGATCCAGCTTGTCGGCCAGCTCGATCAACTCTTCCGCCTGGGCTACCGTGGATGTGAACGGTTTTTCCACCCAAATGTGTTTTCCGTTCTCGAGAGCGAACTTGGCCAGATCGTAGTGAGTGTAGACGGGAGTGACAACAGCGACAGCATCGATGTCATTGGATGTTATCAGCTCCTTCGGATCAGAATAGAGCTTGACGAAAGGAAAGGTCGATTTTGCTTTTTTCAGGCGCTTTTCTTCTAAGTCGCTGATGGAAACAAGTTCAGCCCTCTCACAGGCGTTGACATTTCGGGCGACATTCGGCCCCCAGTACCCGTACCCGATAATTCCGATTTTTATCATTTTTCTAGCCCCTTAAAGTTGAATTCGCCGCGCGAATTCACCTCATCCAAACGGGGAAGAAGCAGCTTCCTTTATTCCCAAACGTTAGAAGGTGTACATATTATAAAGATTTTTATACTTTTTGGCAATATTTTTCCAATTATAATTTGCGAGCACCCAATCTTTGGTCACTTGGGCCTCTTTTACGCGCTCATCATAGTTTTCGAGGCACTGCTCTATTTTTTCCCTCAAATCCTCGGCATCTCCGGACTTGAAATAAGTAGTTTTGTCTTCCAAAACAGTGGTGTTTTCAGGTATATCGCTGCAGACAATGGGAACGCCCAGAGCCGCAACCTCCATCAACATGATAGACATGGCCTCCACTGTCGAAGGGAATATGAATAAATGTGCATTCTTGATAATCCCGAATAAGACTTCTTTATCGGCGATGAAGGGAATGAATTCAACCCTTTCATCAGCCATTGCATGCAACTGATCGGTATAGTCCCTCTTGTGACTGAAATCCCCTATTGCGATGACATGGATATTCTTATCAATTTTTGCAGCCGCCGTCAAGAGCAAATGACACCCTTTTGTCGGATCGACCCTGCCGGCGGCAAAGCAGAGATAATCTTTCGTCCTCAGCCCGTACTTTTCGAACAACGCAGGGTCTTCCACAAAGGCGGGCTTATCGATACCGTTGGGGATGAACAGCACATCCTTCTTGTAGGCATCTATCAACCCTTCCGTTAAAGACTTGGACACGCAGGTTGTGGCATTGGCGAAGGCAAACATTATCCGTTCCGAGAATTTGAGAAGTCCTTTGACCACCCCGCTCCATTTTTCTCTCTGGTAGGCAAATCCGTGTGAAGTCCCGATAACTTTGTATTTCAGCCTCAAGAGAGGCACGATAAAACCGGAATCGGTGTTGTGCACGTGAACCAGGTCATATTTTGCGCAAAAAAAAGCGTGCAGTGCCGAAAGCAGGGAGAGAGAAAGGGAATAGAGGTGTTTCCCCTTCAGGTTCCGGAGCTTGATCAAGCGGATATGCTCCGGATGGTATTCTTTGGAATAGGATCGGCTGCAGTAGACGGTTATCTCGAAGTCCCCGGCTAAATTGGTCACAATGCCTTCCACGACCCTCTCCGCGCCCCCTTTGGACGGAAGGCCCTTGATTCCGAGAAAGGCGATCTTTTTCTTCTTACCGCTTCTTTTCATCCCACCACAAAGCTCAAAACGGTGCCAGGCACCTTTTTTCCCCATATGAAAAAATGGTGCCTGGCACTTTTTTCTACTCCAACCTCGGGTCTTTGCCGAAGGCGAGCCGCAGCTTGTTGCCGAGCACCCAATATACGGGCACCCATATCTTTTTGCGCATCGCCGGGACGGCTGTGCCCGTCATCCAGCAATTTCGGGAGCAATTCCTAACCTGTTCCCGCACCGATTCCGCCTGCGCACTGTGCCAGATCTCGTCAAAACTCGCCGTTTTCAAATTCCCCATGATCCACGGCCTGTCCGATCCATTGCAGGCGAGAACCTGTCCGTACGGGTCGAGAAAAAACGTATCGGTAGCCGCACCGCAACGCAACGCCCTGGCTTTACCTTCCATGTAGTTCAACAAGCCGAGGTTAATGTAGGCCCGGAACCAATCCTTGACGCGCATCTTCATGTTTTTTCTTTTGGATCTCAGGAGTGCTTCAATGAACTTCTTCATCTCATCGGTCACCAATCCCAGGTCTTCGATCTTGTTATCGTCTTTGAAAAAGTAGAAGGAATTGTGCATGGTCGAATTGCTGAATTCCAAATCCATGGAGGCCATCAGATGGTAGAGATCCATCAGATCCTTCACATTTTGATCTGAAATGACGATGCCGAAGCCGATATCCTTGATTCCCAACTCCTTCAAACGCAAGATCGTTCTGAGAGCATGATCAAACCCATCCTTGATGCCTCTGACCTCATCGTTGAGCTTGGGCAATCCCTCGACGCTCACCCTGACGGTTATATTCGGATATTTCTTGGCGATATTCACTATCCGGTCGGTGAAATAACCGTTGGTGCTGATCTCCAGCCTGTGGGTCTTCTTGTCCAGGACAGAGACAATATCTTCCAGGTCCTTCCTCAGAGAAGGCTCTCCTCCGGTTATATTCAATCTCTTGTGCCCGGAGGGAATTTTGTCGATTATTTCAGGCGTCACCTCTTCCTCGGCCCGGCTCGGATTCTGCCACGCATGACACATTTGACAGCGGGCATTGCATCTGTATGTCGTTATGACTGCACATTCCATTTTGTCTTTCCCTCTTACCGAAAACGTTTGAAAACCTTCATAAGTCTATCGTAATGTAAATCGCGATTATACTCGCTTTCTGCCAGCTTTCGTGCATTTTGTCCCATATTTACGCGTTCTTCCGGATGATTGGCGAGCCATATAATTTTGTCTGCCAAGTCGTGGCAATCCCCCGCCTCGAACAGTAAACCTGTTTGTCCATCCTGGACAACTTCCAAAAAACTCCCTCTCCGTGAACCGATGACAGCCTTGCCGTAGGCATACGATTCCAGGATGACATTGGGCAAATTTTCATAAAAAAGAGATGGCACGACAGTAAAGGCCGCATTCTTCACGTAGGAATAAAATTCAGCAGGGCTCAGTGCGTTCAAGATATGAACTCCATCCCATTTTTCAGATTTTATTCGCTTCTCTAATTGAGTCGCTTCATTCCCCCCGGTTTGGATAATATACAGGGGAAGCATCTTGCTGGGATTCTTCTCTTTATAGATGGCAAAGGCATCCATCAGGAGGTTGATCCCCTTTTCCACAGATATGCGGCCGAAGTAGAGAAAATAACCTCCATGCTCATAATGGGGCGAAATCTTTTCCACATCGACGAATGTAGGGACATGGAACAGCTTCTGCTCATCGTAACCTGCAGCGATCATTTTATTCAGAGTGAACACCGAGGGGCAGATAAACGCATCGATTTTATCCAGAAGGCCCATTTTTTTATAGAGCGAGGCCGTGACATAATAGACGAAACTCAAGATCCTCGAATTCTGGATGCACTTGTGTTTCACGGAAGGCCAGAGATCCTTCCCGACACAAAGCTCGCAAATCTCCCCATCTCGCAACAAATGAGTGCCGGGACACATGTATTCAAAATCGGAGATGCGAACAACACTCGGAATATTCCTGCGGGATAACTCCGTTAGAATACTCGGGGAGATCCAGCGTAAAAAATGCAGTATGTAGGCAATGTCCACAGGGTGAGAGTCCATCAGGCTTTTTATTTTTCTCCGCGCTTCCAGAGAATAAAAGGTCCTGTCACATAGCCTGATGAATGTTTGCGGGGATAATTTGAACTGCCGGAAAGTGACGGCCTCCGCATCGTCGGACAGAGAGGAAAGAAAATACTCGGCAAATTCCGTCGGACAATTTTTCGGATGTTTGACCGAAAAGGGCAGGACAGTATGCCCTTTCGATTCGAACAGCGCTTTGGCGTTAAACAGGTAGCGTTCAGGTCCTCCGGAGACGAAGTATCTGTAGTTGGCAAGTAGAATGTTCATGCCGTCAGCCTGGATGTCACAATTCAAGAGCGTGCGAATTACATTCAAACGTAAGGCGGGTGTTTCCCGTTAAATTGGCCTAATCTCAAATACCGCAAGTAGCCCAGAACGCCTACCGTCTGGGCCTTCAGGATGTTGATCGATGCGTCATCGTCGATATAAAAAGCTTTGAGCTTATAGGGATGCGTATGGATATCGTTCCAGCCGATGTCTATCGACCTCGAAGAAAGGTAGCCGGCGTTCTTGACAAACTCAATCTCGCGAACGGAAAAATCGCCGTTTGGATAACAAAAATGATCTATCGATTTGTCTAATATCTTTTCCAGCTCCGTTTTGGACCCTGCAATTTCTTCCCGGCATTCGTCATCGGTGCAATTGGGTAATATGGGATGGAATCGGGAATGGGATTGAAAGTCCACATAAGGGCTCATCTCTCTGATTTCGTCCAAACTCAAGGCCTGCCTGTTTCTGTATTCTTTTTGCGGTTCATAATCGATCATACTCTTCAACACCTTCAAGCGGCGGCTATTTTCGAATTTTTTCAAGTATCTATGATTTTTGAAACCGGCACCGAACCAGAATTTTCGATAGGTCCCTATAACGTGGCTGCACAGATATATCGTCGGCCTGATCTTGTATTCTTTGAACGTATCCAATAGCTTATAGTTTCGTTTTATGCCGTCATCAAAGGTGATGACCATGCCTTTATCAGGAATGTTTGACCAGTCCTTATTCTGGATGGCCTGGACAAGATCTTTAAGGGGCAGGAAGTTATAGGTGCGCGACAGAAATGCCATGTGCTTATTGAATGTCTCCGGGTCGGGATCATGATAGACAACGATTGTGACCTTCTTTTTGAGCACAAACTCGCGGACCAAAAGAGGAATGCCGAGGATTCTGATTACGAAGGCCACACCATTTCTGAGGATTGTCCTGATGAACGGCTTCCTGTGCTTGTAGACAGTTTCCTCCTCATGGTCACTCTCGGCCTGCAAGGATTTTCCATCACATGATAAATTTCTCAGTTCCTGGTCTATGTTTCGCCACTTTTTGTTGAAGACGATCTCGTATAGCCGATCATATTTTTCGACCATCTTCTCCAACGAGAAATATTCTCTGATTCTCCTTTGCCCCGCTTCGGCCATGGCCGCAGCGACCTCTTGATTTGTCAATAAATGCCTGATTTTATTGGCCAGTTGCACGGGATCACTTTTGGGGATGAGATATCCCGTCTTTCCATCATCCACAATCTCCGGATTCCCCCCTGTGTCCGTCACCACGACCGGCTTTCCGAGCGCCATGTACTCCATAATGACATTGGAAAAGCCTTCATAAAAGGTCGCCAGCACACCCACATCAAAGACGTTTATGACTGACTCGACAGCCTTCTGGTTCCCCAGAAGCTTGATGTGGTCTTTGTGCTCGCTTCTTATCCGCTCTGTATATTGTTCCAGGCTTTCGCCCTGCCCGACAAGCAGAAACGTTATATCTTTGTCTTCGGATAGCAGTATTTCAGCCGCAGAGATAAACGTGTTGTAGTCTTTGCGTCTTTGCTCCAGAGCGCCCACCATGCCCACAACTTTGGAGGTCGTGATTTGAAACTCCTTTTTGATAGCCTCAGGTTCTTTGAGGTTTGCGATTCGGGCAAAATCGAATCCGTTCTGAATGCAGCACCGCTTCTTCTCGGGGGCATTAAAGATATTGAGCCCGGCAAATGAATTGGACACAACGACATCAGAGAAGGGAAAGGACAATTTGGCATACCTATAAGCCTTGGATGCTTTCATTCTGGGTGTGGCATGGGTTATCATGCCGTTGATCATCCTGATCTTCATGATCTTAGCGATAGGGGCGATATAAACGGCCTCCATTCCACCCCAGGTATGAATGATATCCGGCTTAAAATCCCTGCAAATCCTGAAAAGGCGAAAAAAGATCTGGGGATCCTTTTTCACTTTTCGTTCTAAAATATGAATCTTTATCCCCAGGTCGAATATCTCGGAATAGTAGACATCTCTGTTCATCAGAATCAGTTCACACTTAATATTGGGGTAACTGCGGAGTCCTCTGAGCAATTCCACCAAACGTCGTTCCTTGCCTCCGCATCTGAGGGTGTCGATAAACATCAAAACTCTGATCATTGGTCTTCCATTCTTCTATGGATTCGCATTGGATCCGAACAGAAAATTGAACAACTTCTCGCTGTGATTGGTATAGTCGAAATCATCCCGGGCTGTTTGATAAGCATTTTTGCCCACGCTGTCCTTGAGACGCGCGTAGTTCGCGATGATGTACACAATCTTTGCCGTCATCTTTTCATAATCACCTGGCGGAACGATGAAGCCATTCTGCCCGTCTTTTATGTACAGGGCATTATCGCTCACATCCGTGATCAATGACGGCACTCCGGAGACGAGATACTCCGCCAGTTTTGTCGAAAATCCGTAATGAGTTTGTAAATTTCGGGGCCTCGGAATGACGAGCAGGTGGCTTTTGTGCATTTCCTTCATCAGAACATTCCGGTCCACAACCCCATGGTAAACGACATTCTCTTGAATTTTATATTTTTGGGGAAGATCTCGCAACAAGAGTGTCCTATCCCTTTTGTCGATCGGTCCGTACAAATTCAGCACAAAACGCGTGTAGTGTGACTTCACCCTGGACAGGGCTTTGTAAAAGTCCTCGAACCCCTCTTTAACCCGGGCAACCATACCGGTGAAGCAGATGGAAAAGGCGTCACCGTTCGCAAAAGGCGGACTCTCCTGATAGGGGGTTTCCGTCGTATCGGACAGTATCGGGACCCGCAGAAGGTTTTTATTGTAGCGGACAAAGTACTTCTCGAGATTCGTCGAAATGACCACAAGACCGTCATAATGCTTCGTCAATCTTTCCAAAAGATGATATTTCACAAAATGGGTCCAGTAGCGCCCGATGAGATAGGCCTTCCATAAAATGTGCCCGGGAAACCTTCGATGCTCCAGCATATACAGCCGCAATTCGTTGATATCCGCAAAAAATGCGTATTTCTTTATGAATTTTCCGTACAACACGCTCACCACATCCACGGAAACGGCCGGATGCGGGTAGACATAAAACACCTTTTCGCCCTCTATCCGCTCGGACAATTTGAAAACCTTGTGGAGATAGATCGCCGCCGGCACAAGATTGAACATCATCCCTGCGATGCGCCGAAATTTCGAAATTTTTCGGCTATTCTTCGATCCGACCAGAAATATGTTCGGATATATCTCACTCAGGGATTGGATGTTGACGTTCGTATTCAACTCTTTCGAGCAGAGATAGACTCTGACGCCCCGGAGCGCCAGCGCCTTGGCCACATTGGTCATCCGAGCCGCGCCGGCACTCGCGGTATTGTAGAGAGGCAATTCAGAAACAATAAATACATTCTTCATGGAACGGCTTCCCGGCTATTGATTCCTTTGTTGAGGCCGGCTTCCTGACATCACCGATGAATAACATCAACATGGGGTTTTTCATCCTGTTACGCCTCATCTCGGCTGTTTATTCTGATCTTTTTGAAGAGGATATCTTTTCCGAATCTCTTTACGAAATCGTTTCCTCGGGGGCTTTCCCGCCAGCGGGCAGGATTGCAACCCCTGATTGCAGGTCTATGGATTCAGCTCTCTGTCTTATCTTGTCACGAAATCTGTGTTTCTCTCGCGCTCTATCTGCTTCCTGTAATACACATAGTAGTAAAGCATCATGCTGAAATACATTGTCCGGGATATCAACATAGTCAAAGCGGCACCTTTCACGCCGATCAGATGAACCAGTAGAATATACCCGAGAACATTGCTCAAGCCGACAACAAAGGCTCCATTTCTGAGTTCTTTACCCTTGCCGTGGGCTCCCAAAAACCTGTTGAAAAAATCCCCAAGCCCGTTGAAGGTCTTGGCGATGGCTACATAATAGGCAAGCGAAACCGCAGGTGCGAAGTCGGCCGGGTACAACAGCAAGAAGACCTTTTTGATAAACAAAAGGAAGAGCGTCAGAGAACCGATCGACAGAATCATAGTCAAGGTAATGACTTTGTGAGAAATCTTGACTTTATCGGCGAAACTCTTGAAAAAGGTGGTGCCGACGGCACTGGGGATCATCATCATGGGCATGGAAATCGTACAGGCCAGCGAGAAAAAGCCCACGTTTGTGGTATCCAGGAAATACCCTATAGTGAGCCCGCCCAACTGACCGCTGACCACGCCGGCAAGGACACCGATGTAGACATGAAATCCATAGGTCTTGTTTTCTTCCCTGATAACGGATAAATTTTGTTTAAAATAGCGAAAAGCCGGTTTGAGGACAATGACGCTGATTACGACGATGACCAGAATGCTCATAATGCGTATGGCCAGGGCCGGAATGAGAGTGAGCGGGACAAAATGGTTATACAGCACGATGCCTGACAGGAAGAGCAGGCTCGGGCCGATGCGCAATATCGATAATTCATAAATCCGGTTATCCCCCTGCATGATATTCTCGAGGCATCTCTGCACCGGAAAGACAAAAATCAACGGGACAAATAATCGCAGGATCCATCCGAGTTCATTATGAAACAGGCGGTCTTCAAAAAATGAAAACACAAAAACGAACACCATGAGGACAGCGGCCATGATCAACGCCAGGGAAAGCAGAGTTCCCATCAACTGAGGTTTTATGGCCTCGTTTTTTTTCTGGGCGATAAGCCTGGCACCGGACACAAAAAAACCGAGGGTGAGAAATGGAAATAGGAAATTGAACAGGTTCATCAAAAATCGGAAATCGCCGTAGAGTTTCGGGCCGAGCAGTCTCGTGTTGATAACACTGATCGCGATGCCGATGAACAGGGTCAAAAACAGTGAGATATAGAGAGCTCCCACCTGTCTGGCCTTCTTGTTTTTGGCAATGTTGCGCAGGTCGTACTCTTTAAGCAGGGATTTGATTGAAGAGTTCATTCTCTGTATAAATTTCCTTAACTTTGATGGCCGCGGAAACGCCGAGGGCGATGGCCATGAGCAATCCCAGACTCGTCCCCAGGGAAAATCCGTTGGTCAGGCTGGCCAGGACGAATTTTAGCAGCTCGAATGCCGCCAGCCAGAACACCGCATGCCTGAATCGTCCCAGAAAGACAAAGTAATCGATGGCAAATATGAAAAAGAGAATGTAAAGCACGAAGACGATGGCACCCTTGAAAAACAGCTCCATAAGAAAACCGTTGTGAATCCCGCCTCGCTCATCCATGGCAAAATCCATTCCCGCATCGGCTTCCAGCATCCCGAAATAATACATGTCGCTTTCTTTGCTGCCGAAACCGAGCAGCCAGTTCTTATGGATGTTCCTCAACACCATTTCGTTGATTCTCATCCGCACGCCCATCGTCTTGTCGGTTAACCTCTGCCTGTAGAGAGAAGAGCTCTTGAGGCTTTCGATGTCGGGAGAAAGCATGAGCAGCAGGCACATGGCCAGGACTCCTGCCGAAGCGCCTATGATGACCAATTTGGACAGTTGCTTTTTAACCACTATGAAAAACAACAGAACCAATACGGCGAGCGTGATCCAACTCATCCTGTGAAAGCTCAAGAGAATCCCGCTGAAATAAAGGCCGATAAGAAATCGCCTCCATTTTTGCGATTGAACGGTGAAGAGAGCCAGAATAACTCCCGTGACCAAAAAGTAGCTGTGGGTGTATTCGTCGGGGAAAACGCCTGTCGATCTATAGATGCCGCCATAGGCGATGCGGAGGTCTCTTATGCGGAAGAAATATTGACTGACGACAACCTGACAAAGGCCGATGACGCTCGTGGCCACACAGAGAATGTGAAAGGATTTGACGAAGACGCGGAGCATGCCCTCATCGGCCGTTTTTTTAAGGACAACATAGATGACGGCGAAAGAGAGCACGGGGATGTTCATCAGGATGATTTCTTTGACGCTGACGATAGCTCTGTTGTGCATGTAGGAGACAAAAATGGACACGGCTACGTACAGATAAAGGATCATCTCGTATTTTAGAATTTTTTTTCTTTCCGTTTTTTGAAGAGCATTTTTCAGCATCAGCAGCAGGAGATAAGCCAGAAATATGATAAAAATGAGGCGGCGCGGCTGAAGATCGAAGGGCAAACCCTTAATATCAATGATGAACATCTCGATGCCCAGCACCGAATGGGCAAGGAACCAGAAGGAGATCACGAAAGTGACGAAACGGTTCTGTGTGGTGCTTTTGAACGTCAGAACGACGCAGGTTATGAAAGCAACCAGAATGTACAGGACATAAAAAACTTCGTTCATCTCTAGCTCAAATCCATATAATCAGCCGTTTTTCAGGTCAATCCACTCCAATCCGGCCGAGGCGATGATTTTCCGCCCTTCGCCGGGCGAAGTGAGGCCGCATGACTCAAGATCATAATCGGCCATGATCTTGACCAGGTCGGCGAACAGAATGCGCGGTGACCAGTTCAAGATTTTTTTCGCCTTGGTGATGTCGGCGCGAAGATCGTCGACTTCGGTGGGGCGGAAATATTTGGGATCGATGTGGACATGTTTCTGCCAGTCCAGGTTCACGTAGGCAAAGGCCTGCTCCAGGAATTCCTGCACGGAGTGCGTCTCGCCGGTTCCGATCACGAAATCATCCGGCTTATCCTGCTGGAGCATCAGCCACATGACTACCACATATTCTGGGGTATAGCCCCAGTCCCGTCTGGCCTCCAGATTTCCCAGATAGATTTTGTCCGCCTTTCCGGCCAAGATCTTCGCCAGGCCCCGGGTAATTTTCCGGGTGACAAAGTTCTCCCCTCTTCGGGGGGATTCGTGGTTGAACAGGATGCCGTTGCAGGCGAACATATCGTATCCCGCCCCGTAATTCTTGACCATCCAGTAGGCATAGACCTTGGCGGCGGCGTAGGGAGATCGGGGTTGAAAGGGGGTCGTTTCGCTCTGCGGGGGCGGGGCATCGCCGAACATCTCGCTGCTGGAGGCCTGATAGAACCGCGTTGCGATGCCGCTCCGTCTGACGGATTCCAGAATGCGGGTCGTCCCCAGGCCGGTTACGTCGCCGGTATACTCGGGCAAATCGAAACTCACTCTCACATGACTTTGGGCCCCCAGGTTGTAGATTTCGTCCGGCTTGATGTTGTAGATGAGGTTGGTCAACTGCCCCGCATCGGAGAGGTCTCCGTAGTGAAGAAAAAATCGCGTCGTTTTCAGGTGCGGATCCCGATAGAGGTGATCGATGCGGCCCCTGTTGAAGATACTCGTTCGGCGGACGAGGCCGTGTACCTCATACCCCTTGTGCAGCAGAAACTCGGCGAGGTAGGATCCGTCCTGTCCTGTGATTCCCGTGATCAGAGCCTTTTTAGATGATGTCAACTTTCCCTCCCTGCGTTCACCGGTTTTGACCATGTCACGAGTGTATTATGAGGGATTCGCGAACAAACGGAAAGCAAATTTTGGGTTTTGTATCGCCATAGACAGGCTACCGCCGTTAGACTGCACACGTAGCTATTCATTTTTCGCCCTCTCCACCATGTGGAGATCAAGTGTTTGGGATTCGCTTGTCGACGCCAAACCTCAGCTAAAGTGTTTAAAATAATAAAGTAAATTCAGCCAAATGTCAACACATGCGCCAAAAGATATGGGGCCGGTCTCCTTTTTCCTAATATGAAAGGATGCCGAGACTTTATCCATTTTTGCACAGGAAGTATGCCATTGGGCTCAGTTTGTGTATAATAAACCAAGAAAACAGGGTCATGAGCGCAGAATATTCAGTCAAATACCTCTCTGACAACGAGTATGAACAATGGGATAATTTCGTCGCCTCATCTCCGGATGGGAGTATTTACAGCATGGCGTCCTACTTAGATGTGTTCTGCGATGTCACGTCGGCCAAATTCAAAATTATGGCTGTTATGAAAAACGAAGAGATCTTCGGCGGAGTAGCCCTCTATGAGAGACACTCCATCCTGGGCACATTCGTTTCACCCAGGTTATTCCTCTATTACAACGGCCTAGTGCTGAAGGATTTTGAAACCAGCTATCCGTCAAAGCGGACGGGCCGTCAGATTGAGGTCATGTCTCTTCTCGAGGAGCACCTCTCCCGGATGAAATATGCCCGGCTATCGCTGAACAACCGGAGCACGATAAGGGATGCCCGGCCCTTCATAAAACAGGGCTGGACGGTTGACCTCAATTACACGTATGTCGCGCCGTTGACAGACATGAAACTTCTCTGGGATCGGACCGAACAGAATCTCCGTCGGCTCATTAACCGGTGTACGAAGCAGGATATTCAGATCAGCATGGATGACGACTTTGAGAGTTTCTTCAAATTGCATCTTGAAATTCATCAGAGAAAGGGTGTTTCCCTCTATTTGCCTCACGGCCAATTCAAGCGTTATTTCGAAAAGCTCCTGTCCCGAGGCCTGTGTCAGCTCTATTTTGCCCGCCTGTCCGGAGGACAACCGGTCGCTGCACAGCTTGTTCTGTTGGGGCCGCATCCGGTGTCCCACACGGTCTGTGCCGGCGCTGATGCCGACTATCTGAAAATGGGAGTCAATCCGTTCCTGCGCTGGAAAGTGTTCGAAGATCTATCCGGCCGTGGCTTTGCGGGAAACGATCTGACAGATGCGGCTTTAAATCCCGTGACCCATTTCAAGAGTCAGCTCGGTGCCGATTTAGAGATTTGCCTCCAGTTCAAAAAAAGAGATTCCTTTCCTTTCAAGGTCAGAGAAAAAGCCCGTATATTCCGGGATAGAAGCAGAAACAGGCTGGCGAAAACCAGATACAGCCGGAAGAGGACTTAAGCTATTGAAAATATTGGCTAAAACGGGAGCAGACATTCTTGTCAGTACGCTCGGAGAGCTGGGTGTCGAGGCCGTCTTCGGGATTCCCGGATCACATGATGCCCATCTGTACAATGCTCTGCGCAAATCATCCATCCGGACTGTTTTAACCACGAACGAGCTCTTCGCCGCCTTCATGGCGAACGGTTATTACCGAAACTCGGGAAAAATCGGGACAATGATGGCCATCGCCGGCCCCGGGTTCACGAACGCCATAACGGGACTGGCGGAGGCATTCTTCGATTCGGTGGGCATGGTCTGCCTCATCTGCAAACCCACTGAGCTGCCGGGGAAAACATTCCAGCTCCAAAAGATAAACGAGAAAGAAATCGTCCGGACTGTCACCAAGGGAAACTTCTCGGTCGAGGCAGGTTCGCAGATCGAATCGACTCTCCGCGCCTGCTACGAGCTGGCCTCAACAGGAGAACCGGGCCCCGTGTTAATGGAAATTTCGGCCCGGGAGCTCTCTCGCAAGGCCGATCTTACTCAGAGTAAGGAACCTCACAATAAACACCAGCGCCCCCCGGTTGATGAACAGAGCCTCAACGATGTCGTGAATCTGATAGCCTCTTCCCCTCGTCTCATTTTCTACCTGGGCCAGGGGGCCCTGAGCGCATCGCATCGGATCTCTGAATTCGCCGACTACCTTGAAGCGCCTGTCCTGACCACGACTTCAGGTAGAGGGATAATTCCGGAAAGCCATTCGCTGTCTCTTCCCAGCGATCTGATCGAAGATGTGGCTGGGGTTAATTCCATGATGGAATCATGCGACCTCATTATCGTCCTGGGCTGCAAATTCACACACAATGGAGCCAAGGGGTTCCGGTTGAACTTTCCCCAAGACAAGATGATTCATGTGGATGCGTCCTCGCAGGTCCTGGGAGCCAATTATCCGCCGCGCATCGCCATTCAGGCCGATATCTCCGATTTTCTGGATGCCCTGTGGCTAACCCGAGATCGGTTCGAATCACGCAAGTCCGGATGGAAATCCGGTGAGATCGACAAATGGCGACAAGCGCTCATCAAAGACAAGCACAAGAAGAGTTTTCCGGAACCGCAGTTCGAAGGCATGGCTCCGCCCACAGCCGCGGCTTTTTTTTCATCCCTTGGTGATCTCTTACCGAAGAATACATGTCTCATCACCGATTCGGGCCTGCATCAAATGATGGCGAGGAAATATTTCGAGGTCTCCGCACCCAGGGGACTTGTCGTTCCGGCTGATTTCCAATCCATGGGATTCGGCATTCCGGCCGGGATTGGGGCCGGGCTGGCGGATCCCGACAGACCGGTTGTGGTCATCACCGGCGATGGAGGATTCGCCCTGTGCGGGATGGAACTGTCGACGGCCGTCCGAGAGAAGATTAACATGACTGTCTTTCTTTTCAATGACAACAGCATGGGCCTGATTCGTGTCCACCAGCTGAGAAAAACCGGGCACGACCATGCCGTTAAAACCGGTACCATTGATTATAACCAATTCAGCGCCTCTCTCGGAATTCAGTATTTCAGGCTCGATCATAATATTCCTTACGTGCTCGAGAAAAGTATGAGCTATAGAGGCGTGTCTTTAATCGAGGTCGGGCTCAGCGATACCCGGGATTTCCAAAAGGCATCCGCCAAAGGCGTCCTGAGAAACATCCTGAAAATCTAACTCTCAAAAGAGAGAGCAGGTCCAAAAAAGATAATAGACAACATATAACAAAGAGAAAAGACGGCATTTTTTTCAATAAAGTTGCCTGTCCTCTTTTTCTCACGCAAGACTATCTCCGCAAGCTTCTCTTCACCAGCCTGAAAGGTCTTGCCAAGGCATACCGGATAGATGGTAAAGGATCATCTTTGGAAAAAATGGGCTTTTTGGCGGAAATGAATTGTCTGATCCAGGTCAACACGGACAATTCTCTCTTGAAAAACATCTTCGATGCTGCTCTGAAATCATCCAAGACAAACATGCATCCAATACCCTCATCATATTCTGCGATCGACTCGACAGCCAACCCCAGGGCATCCCGGTAAGCCATACGGCAGGTGTCAATTCCACACTGGTAGGCAAAATCAATGTACCACCAGGGCCGCGCATTCACTTCGAGGAGTTTGAACAAATTATCCCTCTCGTCGAACTTGAACTCGGCACTGAATATTCCCCTGTAGCCTAAAAAATCGACCAGCTTACGCACACTCTCCAGAGCAGGGCCGGCCTCTTCAGGTGGAATGCTAACGCAATAAGAGCTGTTGCCGAAATAGGGCGGATAGATTCTCTCCCGCCGGCGCGGAAAAAGTGCGCGTATTTCCTTCCCACTGTCCACAAAGCCATCGATAAAATAGTGCCGATTCGGAGGTCCAGGGATATAATCCTGAAGCATCATGGGCTGATTGACATCTTGGGCCAACTTGAATTTCCGAAGTGCATCCTCGAGGCCGTTCACACGAAAAGCCTTGGCGTGAAATTGGAGTTGAAACGGCTTGGAGTGGAA
>Ga0180437_10000684_pt1 | contig 62383 bp, 39 predicted proteins | sample SS_ome_4_FD_132410 | JGI IMG/M metagenome (GOLD analysis project Ga0180437, IMG submission 132410) | Hypersaline lake sediment archaeal communities from the Salton Sea, California, USA - SS_3_D_1 metaG | ecosystem: Environmental > Aquatic > Non-marine Saline and Alkaline > Hypersaline >...
AAGTTTAAATCCGAAATACGAATATCGAAATCGCGGGATTCCAAACAAATCCAAAATTTAAATGTTCAAAATCCAAAACAATACCTTTTGAGGCTAAAAGAAGACTTTCAATCAATAGTCTTAGAGATGTCCCTTTGTTTTGGTCATTCATATTTTGGTAATTTGAATTTGTTTCGTGTTTCGTGTTTCGTGCTTCGTGCTTCGAATTTCGAATTTTTCATTTTCTGCCATTTACTGGCAAAATTTCACTACTAAGGAACTAGAGTGAGCTAAAGTGTTCGCCCGAAAATCCTGAAATATTTTTTTATTCCGCCGACAATTTGGCCAAAATTAGAATTGCTAAAAAAAAATTGTTTGAGAAATGTTATTACTTCTATTATAATACGATAGAAATTGTCTGACATTTTATGAAAGAAAATGAAAATAAAAAGAGCCCACGTAATTACGAATACGAGGAGGAAGCATGAAAATGTTTCGATTTTTTGTCTTGATAACGCTTTTTTCTGTTCTTCTATTTAACTGTAACCCTTCGGAAAGCAGTGATAATAACAATGATAATGGCGGTGGGGATAACGGTTCAAATACGATTTCCTCCCCTTATATTATTGATCATAATTGCATGGATATCTCTAAAATCCCTGACAATTGGATCGGCCAGGTCAAAGAACAATTAAAAGTACACTATGCCCATACCTCCCACGGTGAACAGATAGTGGTAGGACTTCAACGGCTTTCCAATGGAACGGCTCAAACCTTAACCGGAACCGCACAAATGAGTCAAAGCAACAGGTACGGGTTTTATCATGGCTACTGCTATGTACCTGTCGGTCAAAACGGACTGCGAATGATGGATGGGCAGCAAACCAATTACTGCGAAACGTATATTACCCCGGATCTATACTGGGAAAGCGATACAGGCCTCAATATGACCCGGGAAGTTTTAAGGAATTTTGATGTCAATGTATCCCTCTGGGCCTGGTGTAGTCAACTGGACTCTTACAGCGAATCTGAAGTTCAGAATTATCTCGACCGCATATCGCAATTGGAAGCAGAATTTCCCGATGTAACGTTTATTTATATGACGGGAAATGCCCAGAGTTCAGAACAAAACCGGTACGACAGGAACGAGCAAATCAGGCAATATTGCCGGGATAATAATAAATTCCTATTTGACTTTGGGGACCTTGACTGCTGGTATAATGGGGAACAGTACACGGAAAACGGCATCCCTATGGAACATCCCCAATACCATGGCGACGAAGCAGGACACACCACCTACACCAGCTGTGATAATAAAGGCAAAGCCTTCTGGTGGCTGTTGGCACGGGTAGTCGGATGGAGCGGAGAGTGATTTAGGACCTTTTATTAAATGCTTTAAGGCTTGTCAATGTGGCTTTTGAGTACTTGTCATTGAGAACTTTTTAGAGCTTGTCAGTGTGACTTTTGAGTACTTGTCATGGAGGGCTTTAAAGGTTATTTATTTTCTTGATTTTCTATTGACATGTTCTAAAAAGTACACCTTAACGTGAGCGAAGCGAACAAATGACGCCGAAGGCAAATGACAAGCTCTTGAAAGTCTCAATGACGTGAGCGAAGCAAACAACTGACTAATGATAAGTCCTAAAGAGTTTAACTGACAAAGTCTTAAAGCTCTTGGTAATCTTCATCAAAATCCCCCATTGCCCATACCTCATTTTTCAGGTTTTCATAAACATTAAAGACAATTGGGCAAACCGAGCAATTCTTGATTACACTGATGGTTCTTGCAACAAAATTTTTCTTGTGCAAATGGGGATAGGAGCGGCAATCCTCCGGCCGAAAACCGTGAACGGTACACCGATTGTCTTTCAGAAAGGGACAGGGATTGGTATTAAAGGTATATCCATCGGAGTCTTCGGTTTTTACCAGGTATTGGTTTTTAAATTCATTAATGGATAATTTCAACTGTCTGGCCATACTGATGGCATCATTCTCTTTAAGAACGGGCAGGATTTCCTTACAGCAATTACCGCACGTCTGGCAATCGATCTGGGAAGAGATTGTTGTATTCAACTTCTGGACAACCAAATCAATCTTACTCGGAGGGATTTCACAGGATTTCAAAAACGATCGGAACGCCCAATTTTCTTCCTCTTTTTCTTCCGATAGGTTTCTTATCCTGTCAATATCTATTTCGATTTTCATCTTATTGCCTAGTTGAATTATTTTTGAATGATCTCATACTCATAGTAAAAATTTACCAAAATTGTGGTACGATGTCAACAAAAAAAATAGGAACTATTCAGTTTTTTTAAAACTAATCATGCTATCATGCGTTCATGTTTCACTCGCCCGACTGGTATTCTTCGGACCACCTTTCTGAGGCTCGTTCAATCATGAATCCATTATAGAATTTTACACTTGAAGACTGAATAGTTACAAGAAATAAGGTAAAATGAACCACTTGATTTTTGAGTGCCTATTGATTTATGATTTCGACATCGAATGGAAAAAAAAAGCATATTATTATATAATTGCAAGAGATGGCACTGAAATTCAGATCAATAAAAAAATATAATCGCCGTTTGATCCTGCTGATGATGGCAGTGATTATACCAGGACTGGTAATCAGTGGGTTGGGCATTATATACGTTTCACAGCAGCAGAAGGCACGGGAATTGAGATTACAGGAAAAATTTGAAACAATCCTTGCCCAGATACTGGATGAAACGGAAAGCCAAATCGAAACCTCCATTGTAAAAACCTTTGGAAAAATTTCCAGGTCCGATAGAAAATTATTTATCAATAATAATGACCCGGATTCTCTCCAAAATTTCCTAAAAAATATCCTCCTGGAAAATCCTGTTGTAAAATATCCCTTTTTAATAAACGCCAAAGGTACATACATTTTCCCCTTTACCAAAAGGGTATGGCACCCCCAATCCAAGATGCCTTCATACCGACTGACAGGATTAAGAACGGCGGAAAACCTTGAATTTAAAGAGAGACGATTTTCTGAGGCCATCCGGTATTACCTGGAAGCCCTGGAGAAAACACGGAACATAAAAGTAAAACCTTATTTATACTATTCCATTGCCCGATGCTATTACAAATTGAAAAAATTTCCCCAGGCAGCGGACTATTTAAACGATATAAGAAAAAAATTTCCAGATATTGTGGAAGAGGATAAAGCCCTCTACTTCAGAGTGCTTCATCAAGCGGCACGTGCTTATAAACAGATGAATTTATGGGAGCATACAATCGAACTCTATCTCCAATTGTATGAAAAAATTCTTCAATATGAATTGTCGGAAAACAGGGACACCTTTAGCTATTTTAAAAATGAAGCATTGGACTATCTGAACCGGAATATCAGGTGGAGTGACGGGGGCAGTCAGCGCTTTAACCGGGTCAGGGCTTTGGAGGGGCTTGAAAATCTGTCTGAACTTGATATTGCCCTAAGATGGAAATATTTTGACCTGGAGTCGGATTATCCGGACGATGTGATTGAAAGAGATACGGAAAAGGGAGATGCCTTTAGGTTTGATAAAATCCAGGAATTTTATCTCCCCACTGACGAAAAAACGATTTTTTATAAAGAGATAAAGAATTTAAAACTGTGGACAGGATCGGATGTTTTGGATACTGGTATAAAAAAAATAACCGGGCTCTCCTTAGAAGAACGACCGGATATTGTTTATAACAGGATCGAGAGTCATGACCCGACCTCTTCGGGACTCTTTTTTGGATTTATGGTTTCCTTTGATTTTATTCAAGATCGGGTGCTGCCCGGGGTGGTGGAGAAAAAACAGGTGGATGAGGCGCTGAGAGTATTTATAGAAGATAAAAACAAATCCCTTAAATCTCCGGGTTTCAGGTTTCCATTGAAGCGCCTTCCCTTTAAAAAATTTCTTCCAACCCGGGACCTGGTACTCACTGCCAACAGGGAAAATTATATCGAAACCATTGTTAAAAAGGAGATGTGGCTTAATTATGGTATGATCGTGGTAATAATCTCCATGCTTATCCTGGGTACCTGGTTCTTTTATAAGTATATCACCAGGGAAACGGAATTAATGCAGTTAAAATCCGCTTTTGTGGATTCTGCCTCCCATACGTTAAAAACACCTCTCACTCGCATACGAATGATGGCGGAGAAAATGGACCTGGGATGGCTTAAGGACGAAGGCAAGAAAAAGGAATATCTTCAAACGATTATAACAGAAACCGACCGTATGTCTGAAATGATTACCAATATGCTGGATTTTTCAAAAGTGGAATCGGGTAAAAAACATTATGAACTGCAAAAGACTTCCATTACAGACCATGTTCACACAATCATCGCTCTCCTCTCTTCTCATATCAAAAACCGTGGGTTTCAATTGAAAGTTGAAATAGAAAGGGATATTCCCCAATTCTATTTTGATCCCGATGCCCTTAAATTAATCCTGGTGAATTTAATCCAAAATGCTTTAAAATATTCGGAAGAGAAAAAATACATTGGAATAAAACTCTATAAAGGGAGGCACAACGCGGTCATTGAAGTGGAGGACAGGGGTATAGGAATAGCTGAAAATGAAAAAGGAAAAATATTTGAAAAATTTTACCGGGTTTCGAATGAGAGGGTGAAGGCAGTGGAAGGCAGCGGTCTGGGATTGTTCCTGGTGAGCCATGCGGTAAATGCTCATAAGGGACTATTAAAGGTCGAAAGCGAACCTGGCATAGGAACTACTTTTATCGTATGTTTACCGCTGAAACAATGAAAGAATTAGCCACGGATAAACACGGAGGAATACGGATGAAAAAAATATTGATTATCGAGGATGATAAAACAATTGTAGAAGGACTGGAAGATACCCTGCTGTTTCATGACTTTACAGTTTTTACAGCCGCCACTGGAAGGGAGGGGCTTGAGGTATTCCAGGAGCAAGCACCGGATTTGATTATATTGGATATCATGCTGCCGGGTGTGGATGGTTTCGAGGTGTGCAAAAAGATAAAACATTTGAATAAGGAGGTACCGATTATTATGCTAACAGCCAAATCCCAGGAGAGTGATAAGTTGTTGGGGTTTGAATTGGGTGCGGATGATTATGTAACCAAGCCTTTTAGTGTAAAAGAGCTGGTGGCCAGGGTCAAAGCAGTTTTAAAGAGGAACATCAAACCCGGTAAAGAAGGGGAAATCGTGACAGTGGGGAAGGCAGAAATAAATTTTAAGAATTTTACTGTTATCAGGGAGGGTATCGAGTACCCATTATCGCTTAAGGAGTGTGAGATATTGAAGCTTTTTGTAAGGAATCCTGATGAGGTAATCGACCGCAATCGAATCATTGATATGGTTTGGGGGGATGAGTATTATCCTTCGACCAGGACCATTGACAATTTTATTTTAAAATTGAGGAATAAAATTGAAACAGACCCCAGACACCCGGAACATATTATTACCGTACATGGAGCAGGTTACAAGTTCTTGTAGGGACGCGATTTATCGCGTCCGAAACTCTTACAATGCCTCCTACATATCTGTGTGTCTTCAATAATTACCAAAATAATTCACGTATAGACCATTTTACATAAATTGGTTGGATGCGGGAGGAATAGGTCCGGACGCGATAAATCGCGTCCCTACATGAACGGAGATCTTAAAAGGGTCCCTGTGCCGCAGGGTAGGTGCTGGAACACCCAGACTGCCGGCGTGACAAATTTATGACAAACTTATGAAATGAATGAGACCTTTTTTATGATAATTTATACTATACTTTATGCAGGAGGAACGAATGAGAAAAATAATTCTTAAGATTTTATTGATTTTGTTGGTATTACTGGTGCTCTATACTGTATTTAACCAGTTTGATGTAGGGGAGCCAACTCCTGGTTTTTCATTAAAAGATATTCCCCCTGCCACTTTTGACAGGAATAATGGTTTTTACCGGTTGTTTTCCCTGGTATACCCGGAGAATGTGGATATAGAATTGGACGAAGTCTTTGACCGGGTCAGACAACTCTTCGATCCTCAATTCGACAATGACAAATACTTAGAGGAACAGGACCCATCCATGTATAAAAAAATGTATAGCCCGTTTTATAAAAAATATCGACAACTCGGGAGACTGGAACTGCCGACAATGAGTGTGGAGGCGGACTGGACCCGGTATGTGTTGTCCATTAAGGAGCGAATCAAGAAGGTCAGGAGTGATTTAACGGTTTTTTTGGCGCGTTATCAAAAATTGATAGATTGTAAGGTGTTTGAAGATTTTACCCTTATCCGTGCAGAGAGTCCTGTGCCCAATCTGTTGGCCTGGCTGCATGCGGCTAGATTGTATACCGCCGTCAATCTCCTGGATGCAGCAGAAGGGAATTGGGAGCAAGGGGCCTCAAACCTCCTGGACCACCTGGATTTTGGTAAACGAACCGTTAAAGGAATTCGTGTCATGATAACCAATTTGATCGGGAAAGCAGTAACGCGATTAAGCATACGGGCGATTGCCAGTTTGATGAATCAAAAAGAGTGCCCCAAAGAGGTGTTTCAACTGGTATTGGACCGCACACCCCCATTAAAGTATGAAGAATTCGGCAGCGGGACATCATTTATAGGGGAAGCTTTGGTGATAATGTCATTTTATAAATTTGAAATGAAGGATAAAAGCCTGTTAGAGCGTCTTTTGTATTCCCTTTTTTTCCAGGAGAACCGTGTTAAAAAGGTCCATTATGTATATATGTCAAAACTGCTTAAATATGAAAAAACACCTCCCTATCAATGGGAATCTGACCTGGAGCCCCCTAAAAAATTCGCATCCGGGTGGTTCTGGTGGTTACAAAACCCAATGGGGAAAATCTTTCTTGATAACATAGGACACCATTCTTTTAAGAATATAATATTAAAATCATACATCTCAAAAACTTATTATGACATGCTGAGAATATCTGCCGAACTGCATCTCAACTACACGCCAGACAAGCCAGTCCTGGAAATTTTGAATGGGTTGGAGACCTACAAAGAGATTGACCCTTGTTCGGGCAAACCCTATATCTGGAATGAAGAGAAGCAAATTTTATACAGTATCGGTATAGATCGTAAAGATGACAACGGCACCGAACAAAGATATACATTTGATGGAGATTATGTTATTCCCGTGATTCTTTATTTAAGATAGATATTTAGTATTCTTATTTTTTTATTTTCATCAACTCCTGCGACTGCATTCTCTTTTTTCTCGATCATACAAACGACAAATGCAACAAAAATGTTGCGCAACAGTTTTGTTGCCTATAATTACATTTATCCAAAATTTTTAAAAAGTCAAATAATTTACAGAATTTAGCTCCGCTTCACTCCGCATATGGAAGGATAGTCATCCCCATTATTCCAAAATTCCACCATTCCATCGCCCCAACACTCCATTACTCCATTACTCCAACACCCCATTATTTCCAATGGCTGGTTGACCGGTTATGAATATGTTATAATTTTACTTAATGAATTTACACTATTTTAAAAAGGATCATTGATGAGCCGGATACGACGCATTTATGTTGAGAAAAAAAGGGAATATAACAATGAAGCAGAAACGCTTTTGTTTGATTTAAAAGAAAATCTTGGCATTCAAGAACTGACAGACGTGAGGATATTGAAGCGGTACGATATATCTGGAATCACTGAAGCGGAATACCAGCTCGCCCGTTCAACTATTTTGTCTGAACCGCCGGTGGATAGGGCCTATGATGAAGAACTACCCATAGGAGAAGATGAGAAAATTTTTGCCATTGAATATCTGCCGGGGCAATACGACCAGAGAGCCGATTCAGCGGCTCAGTGTATCCAGATCATTACACGGAAGAAAAAACCAATGATTGCTGCTGCTGAAATCATTATTCTGAATGGCAATGTATCTGAAGACAATTTTTTAAAGATAAAACAATACCTGGTCAACCCGGTGGATTCACGGGAAGCCTCCATGAATAAACCGAACACATTACAGATGAATGTAACGGTTCCAGCAGATGTTGAAATTTTAAAGGGATTTATAACCAAAACAGAGGAAGAGCTGGAGAATTTCCGAAAATCCAGGAGCCTGGCCATGAGCCTCCAGGACCTTTTGTTTTGCCAGGAATATTTCAGGAACGAAGAAAGGCGAGACCCTACAATCACCGAGATCAAGATGCTGGACACCTACTGGTCAGACCACTGCCGTCATACCACGTTTACCACTCGCATTGATAAGGTGGAAATTGAACCTTCCCCATTTTCAATACCCATAGAACAGGCTTATAAGAAGTACCTGGATGCCTATGGGGCTGTTTATCCTGACCGGGAAGGGGATATTGATATCAGTTTGATGAGTATAGCCACCATGAGCATGAAGGAGATGCGGGCCAAAGGGAAATTATCGGATATGGAGGTATCCGGTGAGGTGAACGCCTGCAGTATTGTGCGGGATGTGGAAGTAAACGGCAAAAAAGAGAAATGGTTGATTATGTTCAAGAATGAGACCCACAATCATCCCACGGAGATTGAACCTTTTGGTGGGGCTGCTACGTGTTTAGGTGGTGCGATAAGAGATCCTTTATCCGGCCGCGCTTATGTGTATCAGGCCATGCGGGTGACAGGAAGCGGCAATCCCTGTGCCAACATTGAAGATACCCTACCGGGCAAACTGCCGCAGCGAAAAATTACGACTGAGGCAGCTCATGGTTATAGTTCTTATGGCAACCAGATCGGGGTGGCCACTGGATTGGTTTCGGAGATATATAACGAGGGTTATATTGCCAAACGCATGGAAGTGGGTGCTGTGATCGGTGCAGTACCGCAGAAAAATGTTATACGTAAAGAACCAAAACCAGGGGATGTGATTCTACTGGTGGGTGGCAGAACTGGCCGCGACGGTATCGGCGGCGCTACGGGTTCTTCAAAAGAACACACAGAAGATTCCATCCATACAGCCGGGGCCGAAGTACAAAAGGGAAACGCTCCGGAGGAAAGAAAACTACAGCGGCTGTTCAGGAACCCTGAAATCACTAAGATGATAAAAAAAAGTAATGACTTTGGCGCAGGTGGTGTGTCTGTGGCTATTGGTGAACTGGCAGACGGATTGGATATTAATCTCGATGCGGTTCCCAAAAAATATGAAGGCCTTGATGGAACCGAACTGGCTCTTTCAGAATCACAAGAACGGATGGCTGTGGTAGTGGCGCCGGAAAATTCAGATAAATTTAAAGCTCTGGCTGCAAAAGAAAACCTGGAAGCCATTGAAGTTGCCCGGGTGACTGCAGATATCCGATTGAAAATATCCTGGCGTCATTCGACTATTGTCGATATTGGTAGGGAATTTATCAACACCCATGGTGTCAGGCAAACCACCAACGTCCGGGTCCCAGCGCCCCTAAAAAAGGATAATTTTTTTAACCGATTCCCAAAGGCGATTAAAAACAGGCCGTTGGATTCGAGTACGTTAAAGAATGCCTGGCTGGAGAATTTAAGGGATTTGAATATTGGCAGTCAGAAGGGGTTGGTGGAGCGGTTTGACAGCACAGTAGGGGCGGGCAGTGTATTAATGCCCTTTGGGGGCAGGTATCAACTCACGCCCATAGAAGCAATGGCAGCGAAAATCCCGGTGATTTCCGGTGATACCTTCAGTGGGACTGTGATGAGTTACGGGTTTAACCCGGTGATTTCAAAATGGAGTCCTTTTCACAGTGCTGTCTATTCGGTGGTGGAAGCAGTGGCAAAGATTGTGGCTGTGGGTGGGGAGTATAAATGCATTCGCATGTCGCTCCAGGAATATTTTGAAAAATTGGGCCAGGATCCCGTGCGGTGGGGCAAACCCTTTAGTGCTTTACTGGGTGCCTATCACGCATTAACAGAACTGGAAATCGCAGCCATTGGAGGGAAAGACAGTATGTCTGGTTCCTTTAAAGATATGAATGTTCCACCCACACTCATCGCTTTTGCTGTGGATACGATTGATGTTAATCATGTGATTTCACCAGAGTTTAAGAAAACCGGGAGTTCTGTGGTCTATATGAAACTAAAACGGGATGCATACGAACTGCCGCGGTTTGATCTATTGCGAAAAAATTACTCAAAAATAACAGAAAAAATAAGGGAGAATAAGATTTTATCGGCTCACACCGTAAGAAATGGAGGAATCGCTGCTGCAATATCCAAAATGACCTTTGGAAACAAAATCGGGTTTGCCTTTAGAGAACCGGTAGGACTCAATGCTTTGTTCACCCCTGAGTACGGTTCCCTGATACTGGAGGTTGAAGCAGCGATGGATGAAGAGGTTGAACACCTCCTGGAGGGAATTGAATACCAGGTACTGGGACATACATTGGAGGTGCCGGTCATAAAGATAAACGATGGTGAGATAACCATTGACGAGGCATTGGCTGCATGGGAATCGCCGTTGGAGCGTGTTTTTCCCACCCGTATCAAAACCGCTGATGCTGTCGCTGAGACCCCGGTATATTTGCAGCGCAGTACCGTTAGACCCTCTGTAAAGATTGCCAGGCCCCGGGTTCTTGTCCCGGCGTTTCCCGGTACCAACTGCGAGTACGATACGCAAAAGGCTTTTGAACGGGCAGGAGCTGTGGTGGATACTATTGTGTTCCGAAACCTCAGCCCATCAGACATCAACGACTCCCTGGAAGTTTTAAAGAAAAAAATCGATAACACCCAGGTGGTGGTCATTCCCGGTGGTTTTAGTGCCGGTGATGAGCCGGACGGCTCAGGGAAGTTCATTGCAGCCGTTTTTAGAAATCCCCATATAAAAGACGCTGTGATGGAGATGCTAAACAAGAGGGATGGTTTAATGTTGGGGATATGCAATGGTTTCCAGGCGTTGATAAAACTGGGGCTTTTGCCTTACGGTGAGGTTCGGGATATGGAAAAGAACAGTCCCACATTAACCTTTAACCAGATTGGCCGTCATGTCTCCTGCATGGCCAGGACAAGGGTGACATCGGTTTTATCTCCCTGGTTTCTCCGGTCGGAACCAGGGGCGATTCATACAATCGTCCTTTCTCATGGTGAAGGGCGGTTTATTGCCAATGACGCTGTGATGAAGGCTTTAATCGAAAAGGGTCAAATTGCCACCCAGTATGTGGATTTTAACGGCAATCCTACAATGAAACTGCCGTTTAATCCCAATGGTTCCATGAATGCTGTGGAGGGTATGACCAGCCCTGACGGGCGAATTTTGGGTAAAATGGGACACTCGGAACGAATGGGAACCCATGTGGCTAAGAATGTCCCGGGGAATAAAGATCAGCAGCTTTTTGAATCAGGAGTAGCGTATTTTGGATAGAGAGAGCCCACAGAACACACAGAAAGACACAGAAAAAAGGAGGTATAATGAAGAAAGGCATGGAGATAAAAAAACTTCTGTGTTTTTCTGTGTATTCTGTGGGCCCCCTTTTATTAAGAAAAGCTAAAAGATGAAAAATATTTTTCCTTTGGCAGATAAACTGAGGCCTGCGGCGCTGGATGCCTTTGTGGGACAGGACCACTTGGTGGGCGAAGGGAAAATCATTCGTTCCTTTATTGAGAATAAAAAATTGAGTTCCCTGATTTTCTGGGGGCCCCCGGGTACAGGAAAGACAACACTGTCTCGGATCATAGTGAAGCAGATGGACTTATCTTCCATTGAATTTTCCGCTACTATTTCAAAGCTCCAGGATGTCCGTACAGTAATGAAAAAAGCAGCAGAGGTGAAGCAAATGACCGGGAAACCACTGGTGTTGTTTGTGGATGAGATTCATCATTTTAACAAGAGTGCACAGGATGCATTTCTTCCTTATGTGGAGCGTGGGGACATCATCCTTCTGGGTACTACGATTGAGAACCCGGCCTATAAAATCAACCGGGCGTTACTCTCTCGCCTCAAAATACTGGAATTTTTTCCTTTAAAAGCAGAGCACCTGGCACATATTCTTCAAAAGGGTATGGCGCTTATAAGAAAGGAGGCTGCGGTTGAAATAGTTCTGCCGGAAGTGGTGGAAAACATTATTTTAAATTACTCCAATGGGGATGCTCGGCGAATGTTGAATCTATTGGAAATAATCTTTAATGTTTCTTATAAAAAGAAAGAACCTATTACTGAACAGGTGGTGCTGGAGGTGATCCAGGACAGAGTCGGTGCTTATGATAGAACCGGTGACGACAGGTACCAGTTGATTTCTGCTTTTCACAAAGCTGTCAGGAATTCTGATATTGATGCGTCGCTTTTTTGGCTTTATCGGATGATGGAGGGTGGGGAAGACCCGTTGTTCATATTGCGACGTATGATACGCATTTGTGTAGAGGATATTGGGTTTGCCGATCCAGACGCTTTGCAGATATGTCTCAATGCCAAAGAGGCTTTTGAATTCCTGGGGCAGCCGGAGGGTGACCTGTTTTTAACCCATGCAGCTATTTACCTGGCTGCTGCTCCCAAGAGTAATTCTCTTTATCGAACAGAAAAGAAAATGAAAGAGATAGTAGAAAAGTACAAGCATGCGGCGGTTCCTCTTCATATAATCAATCCATCCAATTTTATTGCAGCCCAAAAGGGAGCAGGGAAGGGATATTTTTATGCCCATGAGTTCCCGGAAAAGACCACCACCATGAAAACCATTCCTGATGAAGTTAAGGAGACCGGTTTTTATGAGCCTAACCTGTTAGGGTTTGAGAAGAGGATCAGGGATCGTATTGAGTATTGGCGGAGGTTAAAGGAGAAGTTATCGAAAAAATAGGTATTGGAACAAATGGTTCAATTGCTGCAATATATAAGGGCCGTGCACTCTGTAAACAAAAGTTTTTGGAGGTCCGAACCGGCGAACCTTTTTTCAAAAAGGTTCTTGGCCGCCGGAGAATTGGATGGGGAGAAAATTAGGGTCAGGTAATTTATTTCCTGGACAGTTTGACACTGAGCTGTACAAAAAATTGTAACCTTTCACAAATTATTACGTATATACTATATGTATTAAAATTTAATACAAATAAATTAGGAGTTACAAAATGAAGCTTTTATCAAGAAGCGAAGAAATCGTATTACTTGCGATCTTTAAACTTCAAGATAATGCCTATGGAGTCACTATCCGTGATCAAGCATCAGAGTTTACAGGTCATGAATGGACGTTTGGGGCAATATATGTTCCCCTGGATAAGTTAACCCAGAAAGGATATGTAAAAAAAACCATGAGCCACCCAACTCCGGAACGCGGTGGGAGGAGTAAATGTCTTTACCGGATCAGTGAAGATGGAATGGAAGCGCTTAAAACCATCAGGGAAGTTCATGAAAGAGCCTGGGAAGGAATTCCAGGAGTTAAATTGGAAAAGGAATTTTAAATGCAAAATATCAAACCACCAAGATTGGCTGCCTGGATATTTAAAAAATTCCTTAAGAAGGAAGATATATCCCATCGCCTGGGAGATTTAGAGGAGGTTTATTATCAATTCTGCAATGAATACGGGGGATTTTATGCCTGGAAATGGTACTGGGGAGAGGTTATAAAATCAATTCTCCAATTTATAGATTTTTCGATATACAGGGGGTTAAGCATGTTTAACAATTATCTTAAAATTGCATGGCGGTCAATGATAAAACACAAGGGTCATTCTTTTATCAATGTAACGGGCCTTATGATTGGATTCAGTTGTTTCATTCTGATCGGACTCTTTGTACAGTACGAATTGAGTTATGACCGCTATCATGAGAAGGCGGAACAAATCTATCGCGTTGTTACCAAGATCGATTATGCCGACGGATCAGGCACAGAGAATATTTGGAATTGTACACCCATGCCTCTGAAGTCAGCCATCCAGAATGATTTCCCCGAAGTATTAAGTGCAACCAGAGTGGATCTTAGCTCCGGTGTCGTCAGATATAAAGATCAGATTCATTTTGAAAGAAAACTGTTTTTGGCCGATCCCGAGTTTTTTGAGATATTTTCGTTTCCTCTCCTCGAAGGAAATGCTGAGACAGCTTTAAATGATCCCAAATCCGTTGTCCTGACTCAGGAAACTGCCGTGAAGTATTTCGGTATTGAAGATCCAATGGGAAAAACCATGCAGGTTAATGACCGGGATCATATTGTCACAGGCATTGCCAGAAGAGCGCCCAACAACTCTCATTTCCATTTTGATTTCCTCATTCCTTATTCCAGTGTATTGGAAACTTCCTGGGGGAGAGCTCATTGGGACCGCTGGACCAGTATTCACGGACCGACCTATATTTTATTGAATCAGGGTGTCAGTCCCCGTGAATTTGAAACAAAACTGCCTGCATTCTTTAAAAAACATACCAGTGAGAAATCCAACTTTAATCTGCAAATTGAACCGATGACCTCCATCCACCTCCATGGAAATCTCAGGGGAGAATTGGGCAACAATGGCGACATGCAGTATGTGACCATCTTCTCAGCGATGGCGCTGTTCATTCTCCTCATCGCCTGCTTTAATTTTGTCAATCTTTCAACAGCTCGTTCGGAAAAACGTGCTAAGGAAGTGGGCATTCGAAAAGTCGTCGGGGCAGATAGGAGAAATCTAACACACCAGTTTTTTCTTGAATCAATGCTTTTTCTAGTCATCGCCTCTGTTTTGGCTATCCCGTGTGTGCTGCTGTTGCTCCCGAGTTTCAACGCAATGGTCGGCCGGGAATTGAGTTTTGGGTACTTGATGACTTCCAATAATCTGTTCCTTTTCGCGGGCATTTTCCTTTTTGTGGGGTTGGTTTCCGCCGGATACCCCTCACTTTATCTCTCCTCCATTCGGCCTGCAAAAGTGATTAAAGGGATGGTAACGCAGCAGGGGAGAAAACGATTTCTTCTGAGAAACGGGCTGGTAATCGGGCAATTTATCATGTCCATTGCCCTCATTATATGCACCTTGATCGTGACGCGGCAGTTGGACTTCATCCGTAATAAACGCCTCGGTTTCAGCAAAGAGCACATTGTTGCCTTGACAATCAGAGATCATGAATTAAGAAGGAATCTGGAAGCATTTAAACGGGCCCTTCGTCAACAGGCTTCTGTTGTGGATGTGTGTTATCAAAGCCGCCTCCCCAATGAGATTCGGCATGTGGGAAGTTTTTATATTGAAGGAAGAAGTGAGGATGAAACAGTAAAGACTTACGTCACTTATGTGGATTATGAATATGTCCATTTTTACAATTTGAGGATTGTGGCGGGGCGTGATTTTTCACGAGAGATGATGACGGATTTGGATCATGCTGCTTTGGTAAATCAGTGTGCTGTCAAGGAACTCGAATTTGATGATCCTATAGGAAAACGCATCGAAGTGTGGGGGCGTGACCTTATTATTGTTGGCGTAGTGGAAGATTTTCATTTTTTGCCACTGCGACAATCCATAGCACCGGTTACTATTTCGCTGTCTCGACCTTCATTTCTTTCATATTATGGTTTAAGATATGGATTTTTATCAATTAAAATCTCTTCTCAAGATATTCCCCAAGCACTCTCATTGATTGAACATGAATTCAAGAAATTTTCTCCAAAATATGCGTTTGAATATTCATTCTTAGACGATCGCATCGACAATATGTATGAAACTGATCGGCAATCCGGGAAAGCTTTTTCCTATTTTTCCATTATCGCTATTATCATTGCTTGTTGTGGGCTCTTCGGTCTCTCTACCTTCTCCGCTGAACAGCGAACCAAGGAAATCGGTGTTCGCAAGGTCCTTGGGGCTTCTATTCCCGGTCTTTTTTACCTTGTCTCCAAAGATTTAACCAAGTGGGTCCTCATTTCCAAGGTGGTTGCCTGGCCCGTCGCTTATTTCGTTATGAAGAATTGGTTGCAGGATTTTGCCTATCGGGTGGATCTGGGATTATGGGTGTTTGTCCTTTCTGCCGGGGCTGCGTATGGGATTGCTCTTTTGACGGTGAGTTATCAATCCCTCAAGGCGGCGTTGGCCAATCCAATCGAGAGTTTGCGGTATGAATGATCGGGATTTGAGAATCGGGCGTCGTGGATATTATTGAGCTAATTTTTAAAGCTGTTAGTTTGGTTATTGGAGTGATGGTTTATCTGATTTATCAAGAAATGAAAAAGGTTAATGGGAATTGTGATAACTACTTTAAGAGTAGAGAGCACAGGAAGCTAAAGAAAAAGAAGAAAAAAAATATAGTTCAAAGTCAGTACCATCTCCACGGTCAGATAAAACTAAAAGTAAAAAGAAATATAAACTTAATTATTGGAATTCTGCTCTGGCACCTTTTTTCGTCCCGCAAAAACTTTTTATTAAGGCATTCACGGTTTACAGCTTAAAAGAGTCTTGATGCAAAACATGACTGACTTTGGGATTAATTAACAATTAATTTAAAGCTTAATCGAAATATTTTGATTAAAATACTTACTTGACAAAAGAGTATAAATAAAATATAATTCGTGCGTCATTTCTGACGTACGTCAAATTTGTCGTACGTCAGGAGTGACGTATATAATGTAAAGTGAGTGGAGGTTGACATGAAACCAAATCCAGGCGGCATCCTAAAAGGCGAAGCCATCATCGATAGGGAAAAAGAAATTTATTCTATATGGAGAGCACTTCAAAATCAAAGTGTTGTCATCACTTCGGAACGACGGGTCGGTAAAACCTGTATTTTAAGAAAAATGGAAGAGAATCCCCGGGATGATTGGATACCCGTTTTATATTGGGTAGAAGGAAAAGAACATCCCATTGAATTCGTGGAAGGTCTCTATGAAACTATTTTAGAGAAAAAATTGATTAAGAATAAATTCTACAATCTTAAAAGAATTTATAAAAAATATGTGGGGGGAGACCACATCGGCAGTTGGAAGTTACCGCAAATAAAAGAAAATTGGAAAACATTACTGGAATCCATGATAGAAGATATCGTGGAGTCGCAAAACAAAGTACTGGTGATGTTAGATGAACTCCCACTTATGCTCTCTAAATTTATTAAATCCAAGGAAATCGGGCCTTTAAAAACAATGGGGTTCCTGGATACGCTGCGAGGGCTTAGAAATAAATATGAACCCTCAAAGAAAATCGCTTTTATCTTTTGCGGTTCCATCGGTATTCACCTGGTTATTAAAGATTTAAAAGAGAATCATGGGTATAACTCGGACCCTATTAATAATATGAAGATCATATCTATATCCGGTATGGAAGAAAAGGGAGCCCTGGAATTATGCGAAAAGTTGGGTGAAGACGAATACTTTGAATGGGACGATCGAAAGACATTGTTCGATCATATATGTAGAAAAACAGACCGGCTCCCTTTTTATATCCATCATGTTTTTAATTATTTCTATGAGACCAGTGAAAAAAGAATCACCCGGCAAGCCATCGACAACGCTATCGATTACCTGTTAAATGATCCAAAGGATGAAGGATTTTTCAGGCATTACCTGGACCGGATTAAAACCTATTACGAGGAAAAAAGTCAAAAAATCGCTCTAATTATTTTAGACGGGTTGTGTAAAGAAAAAAATGAGGTGGAAGAAATAGAAATCATTCACCGGGTGAAAAACCAAATGGATATCGATGATGAATCCATCAAAGAGGCATTGGATTTGGCCTGGAGTGATCATTATCTAATTCGGAAGGTAAAAGACAACCGCAGGCTCTATGCTTTCAGGTATGAAATTTTAAAAAGATGGTGGTTAATCAACAGGGGCTGAGCATGGAAATGGACATGGAAGAAGGGCTGAATTACTTACAAACCTTTAACCCGGTGGAATCGAACGCCCAATTGCTGGAAGAAACATTAATTGGCCGCAAGGAGGTAGTGGATTTACTGGAAAAATTAGTCATTGAGAGTACCAATTCAGGGAACAAGCATCAACGCCTGCTTATCGGACCCCGAGGCAGCGGGAAAACCCATCTGCTGCGGGTTCTATACAACCGGCTGTCAAACCGCCGGAAATTGCATGATAAATTAAAAATTGCGTACCTGTGCGAGGATGAATACGGGGTTGCTTCATTTCTTGATTTTATTATTCGTTTATTCAGGGCTTTCATCAAATGGGATGAAAAAAATTCCCATTACCTGGTTAATGAAATCAATGGATTGAAAAAGATCCCTTTCCCTGACCAGGAAAAAATAGCAGTAAAGATTCTTCTGGACCATATCAAAGGGAAAACGCTTTTAATTATCGCTGAAAATATCGGGAATATTTTTGCGGGAATAGGCAAACAAGGTCAGGCAAAATTAAGGGACCTGGTCAACCAACATCCTTATTTTACTATTATTGCTTCCAACCAGGCGTTATTTGCCGATGTTCAATTTGAAGACAGGCCGTTCCACATTTTTTTTGCCATAATTCATTTGAAAAAGCTGACTTTGGAAGAGGCGGTTTTATTTTTGCAAACCATTGCACAATGGGAAAACAAAACCGGTCTCCTGGAATTTTTAGGAAAACCTGAAGGGATCGGCCGGATTCGTGCCATTCATGATCTCACCGGAGGAAATCATCGGCTGCTGGTAACCTTTTACAATTTCTTAAAAGTGGAGTACAAAAGCAATCTTTCCTACTCATTTATAAAAACCATTAATGACTTGATTCCTTATTACCAGAGTTTTATGAACCTGCTTTCAGCGCAGCAGCAGAAGATCGTTCAATATCTTTGCCAGAATCGGAAACCTGCCAATGTAAAAGAAATCGCGGAGAATTGTTTTACTACTCACAACACCATTTCCAAACAACTATTGAACCTGGTCAAACTAAAATATGTGGATGCGACTCCCTCCGGTAAAGAGACCTATTATGAACTCTCCGAACCGCTGCTGCGGATATGTTATGAAGTCAAAGAAAACAGGGGTGGTCCGGTCACACTTTTTATTGATTTCCTGGGGAACCTGTATACTGTTCAAGAAATTAAAAATAAATACATGCAGTTTCATCTTTTTGCAGAGCTTTTAAAGGAGGAAAAAACCGCGGATTTTTCCCAGGAGCAGCTTTATTATAAAGAAGCGTTTAAGCAGTACTATCCTATGGAATTTGAAAACTTCAAACTGGAAGATTTTGAAAACATCGTCACGGATTTAAAAATAAAAACTTTTTTCCGTGAACTTGAAAAATCAAAGGATTATTCCAGTATTTTGCAATTTACCTCAGCAGTACCGTTAAAAGACCGGTATCTCATTCTAACAGAAGCAAAAGCGTACCGAGATATGGGTGACATTGAAAAAACCATTGAGAAAGCAGAAGCGCTGTTAAAGGAAAATGAAAATGACATCAATGTGCTTATCTTTTATGCCAACACTCTCTTAGCAAAAAAAGAAATGAGCAAAGCCGCTGAGTATTATAAAAAGGCATTGAAACTTGATGAGAAAAATATAGGTTTATTAATGCTCATTGGATTCACATTGGATGAACAATCCAGGTATGAGCAGTCATTAAAATATTATCAAAAGATATTGAAAATAGAACCAGAGTTCGTCATTGCTCTAAATAGGGTAGGACATTGTTATGTTCAATTAAAGAAATATAAAGAAGCATACGAATATTTTAAAAGAGCGTTGAAAATAGAACCGGAAAATTCTTTGGCATGGGCAGGTTTGGGAGACGCCCAGTTTTATCTTGGGGAAATCCACGACGCAGTCATGAGCCTGTTTAAATCCCTTCAATTAGACAAAGAGGGTTCAATCGCAGAATTAACTCTTGGACGTATATTTTCTGAAAAAGAAAATGTTGAAAAGGCAAAGATTGCCCTGGAAAAGGCATTCATGGATAACCATGATGATCCGGAAATCCTGGAAACGATTACTGATATTTACCAGGAATCCGGATATTTCAAGGAGGCCATTCCGCTTTATGAAAAACGAATACAGCTAGAGCCTAAAAATTCCGTCTTACACTTCAAGCTTGTTGAATGCTATACGAGTTTAAATAACATTCCCTCGGCCCTATCCCACCTGGAAAAGTCACTTAAAGAAGATTGGGATGATGACTATTTAAAATTTTTATGGTCTAATAATCTTACTATAATTTTTATTCATGGAAATATGGATAACATAGCCACGTATTTACGTGAATCTTTATCCCTGGTGGAAAAATTCAACTACAAGGAAATATTCTTAGGATCCATTTCTATTGCAATTTTCAAACTCCTTGGAAAATATGAATCTTTAGAAGTTGGCCGACTTGAAGGGATTGAGACACTTCTTACCGAAATTTTCCAGGATGAAAAAGAGATGATCGTTCCCTTAAAATTCTTAAATATTGGGATTCGGCACTTGAAGAAAAAAGAAAAAAACGTACTGCTCCAATTCACCAAAGAAGAAAGGGAAACTTTTAAAAAGATTGTTTTGGATAAATCAAACAAAGCAGAATCTCATGACAGAAACTGGTTAATGTTACGCGCTTTAATAAAAATACATTTAAAAAATAAGATGAAAGATAAGAAAGAAGAGACATAAAAAAAGCTCCTTCCACTTATACATAACCTCAAAGACAGTAATGGTTTGCATCAAGATTCTTTTAAGCTGCAAACCATAACTGCCTTAATAAAAAGCTTTTGCGGGGGGGCCTGGGGGGAGGTACTCGCCGCGTTTTCTCGAAAAGAGCTCCCCTGGCCGCCGGAGGCATCAATAGCTCTAAAAAGTTAAAAACATGGATGGGCATGTCAAAATACCTTAAAAGTTCTTTTATTCCTGCCCATCCACGCAATTGGAAAGATACCGGACACAGAGCCGCCCTGTGAGGCGTCCGGTTTGTAGTTCTTAAAAGATAATCTTAAAAAGCCTTTAATAAAATTCTTATCTGGCAGTTTTTTTTATTGTATAAATTAACCTTTGGGAAAAATGTGATCATTCAAAATAATTAATATAGAGGAAAATAAAAAAAAATGAGTGAATTCTGTTATGCAGTATTGCTAAGAAATGAAGGCAAAAAATAAAAAATGAAAATTCCACTTGATTTTTTTTTACCGGAATGTTACAAATGAATCCCATGAACGGATTTGAAAAAGGCATCCGAAAAAGTCTGGCAGCCATAATACTAACCATTTTGACAGCAATGGTTTTAGCAGTAAATGTATTTGCTCAAAAAAACAATATACGCTTCGAGCATTTAAGTTTGGAACACGGACTCTCCCAAATTTCCGTACAATGCATATCGCAGGACAGTCAGGGTTTTATGTGGTTTGGCACAGAGGATGGCTTGAACAAATATGACGGCGGCAAATTTACAGTTTACCGCCACAATCCCGATGAGAGGGGCAGTCTAAGTAACAATTATGTCCATTGTATTTTTGAAGACTCTAATGGTAACTTGTGGGTTGGGACTAAAGGAGGACTTAATAAATTCGATAGAATTTCAGATACATTCACAAGCTACCAAAACCAGGCCGATAATCCCCACAGCATCAGTCACAATATCGTCAGATCGATTGTTGAAGACTCCGGTAGTAACCTATGGATTGGTACTAACGGCGGCGGTTTAAATAAATTCGATAGAAAGACTGGAAAATTCACTAGCTACCAAAACCAGGCTGGTAATCCTCATAGCATCAGTCACAATATCGTCAGATCGATTGTTGAAGACTCCGGTGGTAACCTATGGATTGGTACCAACGGCGGCGGTCTAAATAAATTCGATAGAAAGACTGGGAAATTCACCCGTTACCAACACCAGGCTGGTAATCCTCATAGCATCAGTCATAATTTCGTCATGTCGATTATTGAAAACTCCAGTGGTAACCTTTGGATTAGTACTTTCGGCGGAGGGCTTAATAAATTCGATAGGATCACAAAAACATTCACCCGTTACCAACATCAGGCTGATGATCCCTATAGTATCAGTCACAATAGGGTCTTTTCGATTTTTGAAGATCCCGACGATAACTTGTGGATTGGGACTTACGGTGAAGGGCTCAATAAATTCGATAGAAAAACAGAAAAATTCACCAGCTACCAACACCAGGCGGATAATCCACATAGTATCAGTGACAACACCATCTTTTCGATTTTTGAAGACTCCGGAGGTAACCTGTGGATTGGGACTTACGGTGGAGGGATAAATAAATTCGATAAAAAGACGGAAAAATTCACCTGCTACCAAAACCAGTCGGATAATCCTTACAGTATCAGTCACAATACTGTCTGGTCGATTGTTGAAGGCTCCGGCGGTAATCTGTGGATTGGGACTTACGGTGGAGGGCTCAATAAATTCGATAGAAAGACTGGAAAATTCACTCGCTACCAAACCCAGGCGGATAATCCCCATAGCCTCAGTCACAACAACGTATGGTCAATTGTTGAAGACTCCAAGGGTATCTTGTGGATTGGGACTGATGGCGGTGGTCTCAATAAGTTCATTAAAAAGACTGAAAAGTTCATCCGTTACCAATACCGGGCAGATAACCCCCACAGTATCAGTAACAATAGGGTCATTTCGATTTTTGAAGATTCCGGGGGCAACCTGTGGATTGGGACTGAAGGAGGAGGTCTTAATAAATTCGATCTAGGTGCAGAAAGATTCACTCGCTACCAACACAAGGCGGATAACCCACACAGTATCAGTAACAATATCGTCAGGGCGATTTTTAAGGATTCCGGGGGCAACCTGTGGATTGGGACTGAAGGAGGAGGTCTTAATAAATTCGATCTAGGTGCAGAAAAATTCACCCGCTACCAACACAAGGCGGATAACCCACACAGTATCAGCCACAATAATATCATTTCGATTTTTGAAGACTCCAGGGGCAACTTATGGATTGGTACTGGAGGTGGAGGGCTCAATCAATTCGATAAAGAAACAGAAACGTTTACAGTTTTTTGGGAAAGAGACGGATTGCCCAATGATACAATATATGGGATACTGGAAGATAATAAAGGTAACCTGTGGATAAGTACCAATAAGGGAATAAGTAAATTTAACCCAAAAAAAGGTACTTTTACTAATTATGATGAAAAAGATGGTCTACAAAGTAATGAATTTAATGTGGGATCATTTCACAAGGGTAAAAGTGGCAGGATGTACTTTGGAGGAGTAAACGGTTTCAATGAGTTTTATCCCGATCAAATCCAGGATAACACCTATATTCCTCCTGTGGTAATCACTGATTTTTTATTGTTCAATAAATCTGTTAAAGTAGCTAAACCTGGCCTCGAGTCCGACAGATTTAAGCTAAAACAACATATTAATTTTACTAAAGAAATCACTTTAAATTATACGGACTATATCTTTGCTTTTGAATTTTCAGCTTTAAATTACCGCCAGCCTGAAAAGAATCAATTCAAATATAAATTGGAAGGTTTTGACAACAAATGGATTGAAACAGATTATCAACATCGCAGGGTAACTTATACCAATCTACCACATGGTGATTATATATTTAGAGTAAAAGCTTCCAACGATGATGGGTATTGGAATGAAAAAGGGACAAGTCTTAAGCTCATCATCCTTCCTCCATTCTGGCAGACCTGGTGGTTCAGAATTTTGGTGATTCTTCTTTTAGCTCTGGCAATACTGGCCCTCCATAAGAAAAGAATGAAAACCATGAGGGTCCGATTAAAAACAGAAAATGAACTCAATCTAATATATGAAAAATGCAAAATGACTTCCAGGGAAATAGAGATCATTAATCTCCTTAAAAAGAGAAAAAGTTATAAAGAGATTGAAGATGAATTGTTTATTTCTTATCATACAGTAAAAAATCACGTTCATAATATTTTCAAAAAATTGGGTGTAACAAACAGAGCCGAACTGATATACTATTTTAAATCCGTAAAAGATGAAGTAAGCAGAGATATAAGATGAACATGAAATAATTGAATGTTCATTTTCAGGATGTGGGCTTATCTATTACCCGAATGCTGCCTTCTTCCTTGATATATATCATCTGCTTTAAGATAGTGGGATGAAATACCGAAAAGGTGATACCAGGACAATTTTCCTCTAGGGTATCGATGGTTGCCTCTATTTCTGCTGCAGTGGTTTCAAAAGAGAGATGGCTCACAATGATGTGTTTCGGTTTTATATATTGATTAATAATATCATAGGCATTTTCTTCTTCAGTACCCACTGTCCAGTTGGCACAGCTTGATCCAAAGGGGGCAACCAGGATATCGATGTTTTCTCCCTCAAGGCCGAGCCCTTCATATTGAGCCGGAATTTTACAAGCATCTCCAACATGCAAAATCTTGATCCCATTTAAAGAGAACAAAAATGCAACATGTTCATCACCGGATGCGGATAAATGGTGATCTATCCGTATAACATCCACCGTAATCTCGGCTATCCCAGTTTGATATCTTGTAGACGGATCTGGAGTTATTCCTATGGATTGTGACTGGATTTGATTATACCCGGAGGAAGTTTGGAGTATCCCATCAACTTCATTTGTCGATAAATGTGTGGTTTGAGAATTTGCAATCAAAAAATTGACAGCACTATCAGCATTAAAATGATCCCCATGGCTGTGAGTTGTTAATGCCAGATCGATATTATTAAATGGAAATTCAGCTTCATTCAACATGGTCAAAATAACCCTGGACGTTCTTTCATATCCCCCCTCAATCTCGCTAAGAGAATCAATTAATATCTTTTTTGACAAAGTTGAAAAAAGATATCCATGATTCCCGATGTAGGTGATTTCCAACTCATTATCTCCGATTCCATAGTGTGACCTGATTTGGGAGAGTATTTCCTGGGAAAACACATCTTCCGGGTGTAAAACCGGGTCCGGATTTTCCTGGTCGGAATTGGTTGTCGTATTACAGGCAAAAATAAATAAACTTACTAAAAAAATACTTAAAATGATTAATTTATTAAATTTCATGAGACCTCCTCAAATTAGTGAAATTCTTCATTTTATTTTTTTAATAAGGCTTTTTATTATCATATAGTATGAATATAAAAAACAGAATTGTCAATGAGAAAACAGTCTCATTTTTCAAAAAAAAGGAGGCTGATTTAGGTTTTCCATTGACTTTCCTTTATGCCTAATCTAAAATATAATAGAAAATGTTCCTTTATGAAGTTATTTAACTAATAAAAAATATCATAAATATGAAAAAATTTCCTTTCATTGGAATGAAAAAAAGTAAATGCATGAAACCGGGGATACCACCCTTTGTTACCGGCTATCTATTTCTGATTTTTTTTCTCTTATTGTCAGGTGGCTTATTATCCGCAAACTTTAATAAAGCGGATTCCAACTTCAGCCCAAAACCACCACTCAGGAAACTGATCTCCTTTAAACGGTTAACCATTGAGGATGGTTTGTCCCAGAGTACCATTACCTGCATTACACAGGATTCCCGGGGTTTCATGTGGTTTGGAACTGTAAATGGTCTCAACCGGTTCGATGGCAGTCGGTTCCATGTATACCAAAATGATCCGGAGGATTCCCATAGTCTGAGTGCTAACCATGTGCTGTTCTGCCTGTTGGACCAGCGAAAGCGTTTATGGTTTATTACAGAAGATTGTGTTCTTAACCGCTATGATCCGGACACCGATGGTTTTTTCCATATTCTACTTTTTTCGGAGAAGCGGGAACAGGGAGGATTTTATATCACCACTTTTATGGAAGATTCATCCGGAAGATTGTGGGTTGGTACCTGGAATGATGGGCTGATCTGTTATGATCCTAAGACTGATTCTCTTAAAACATACGACGATGAACTTGATCTCTCAAAAACAGTCGGTGCCTTTGGAAAAAGGATCAGAACCATTGTTGAAGACAAGAATAAAACATTGTGGATAGGTACCTCGGGAGGACTGGTCAAGTATGATGAAATCCAAAAAAAAATTTTCCGTTACCCTTATAGGCCCCTGAATACGGATCAGCCCTTTGACAAAAGCCGTTTAAACAGCCCCTATGTCAGACAAATTCTCGAGGACCGGAGCGGAAGATTGTGGATTGGAATGACGTATGGGGGATTGCAGCGATTCGACCATGAAAAGAAACACTTTATTTCCTACCCTTTTAATTCAGATGATCCTAATAGTTTTCCGGGAAACTCAGTCCATCTCGTTTACGAGGACCCTTCAGGCCGGCTTTGGGTAGCTTGCAGATCATTCAAAAAAGATGGGACTTATGAACTGCCGGGATTTGTTCAATTGAATCCAGAGACAGGTAAAATAAAGCGTTATCCCGCTGATCCGAATAATCCCTTTAGTTTGAGTCAGAACAATGTTCTTCTGATAGGTGAAGATTCTTCCCATCGCCTGTGGCTGCATACCTTTGGAGGCGGTATTGATGTATATGATCCTGAAACTGACCGATTTACCCATTTTAGCCATGATCCAAAAGATACTAACAGTTTGAGTGGTAATGGTATAACTTTCTTTTATGAAGATAAAGCCGGAACTATCTGGTTGGGCACGGAAGGGAATGGAGTCAGTTTCTTTGATGCTACCTGGAAAAAATTCCCTCATTACCTGGTTAATGCTGCTGCACCGTACCGGCAGAGTAACCAAATGGTGGCTCGTATCCAGGGCTCTTTAAGCGGAATGGGTAAGAACGGATTTACAAGTGTGGTCTGGCTGGGCACGTATGCGGGATTAAATAGATGGAACCGGATAGAAAACACCTTTACTTTTTATGAAATTGCTCCAAAAATTCCTGATATTATCACCTACGCGATAGTTGAGGATAGGCTGGGAAATCTCTGGGTGGGTACTCAGATGGGACTCTATCGGGCAAGACTTGCCGATTTTAACAATAAAAAAACGCCTCCTGAATTTGATCTGGTGATTCCCAGGATCAAACCGGATATCGGCATGGTTCATGCAATTTTACCCGATTCAGATGGTAATCTCTGGCTGGGTGTTTATCCAGTAGGCCTGGGTAAATTTAACCCGAAAACAAAACACATCGAATACTTCAAACATGATTCGAATGATCTAGAGAGTTTGATGGATAATAGGATCATTAATATATTCCCGGGCCAGAATGGAACTATGTGGATACCAACATTTTCGGGTTTGGACTTATTTGACCCAAAAACAGGGATTTTCACACATTTTTTCGCGGATGAAGTTATATTTGATGCCATGAACATATCATGGTTATACGAAGATCCGGATGGAATTATCTGGCTGGGAGTAAATGAAAAAGGTCTGCAGAAATATGATCCGCATACCAAAAAAGTGGTTAAATACCTTGAAGAGGATGGCCTGTCGGATAACATGGTTCATGCCATCCTTCCACAAAAGATGGAAAAGGGCGAAGGGCAAATCCTCTGGTTAAGTACTGAAAATGGCCTGTGCCGTTTTGATGTGCAGTCCGAGAGCTTTGAGAAATATGACCGGAAAGATGGTTTGCAGAGTAATGAGTTTAATCGCATGTCAGCTTTTTTATCGCCGGACGGTGAGATGTTTTTTGGAGGAGTCAATGGTTTTAATGCCTTTTATTCGAAGGACATACATAAAAGCACTTATACAGCACCGGTGTTTATTACAGACTTTAAAATTTTCAACCAATCGGTAAAACCTGGGGAACATTCGGTTTTAAAAAAGCCGATTGAAGCCACGGATTCCATAAAGCTCAGCTATAAGGACTGGGTGATATCCTTTGAATTTGCGTCACTTCATTTTGCCACTCCTGAGAAGATTCAATATGCTTACTTCTTGGAGGGATTTGAGAAAGATTGGAACTATTGTTTAAACCGCCAATTTGCTACTTACACCAACCTACCGCCTGGTGATTATACCTTCAGGATTAAAGCAACCAATTGTGACGGTGTATGGAATGAGACCGGCACTTCTATTGCGTTATCAGTGTCTCCTCCATTCTGGCAGACCTGGTGGTTTAAAATGTTTGTGATTATTCTTTTTTCTCTTTCTATACTGGCCATCCATAAGAAAAGAATGCAAAATCTGAGAATCCGGTTAAAAACAGAAAATGAAATCAATCAAATATATGAGAAATGCAAAATGACCTCCAGGGAAATAGAGATTATTAATTTACTTAAAAAGAGAAAAAGTTATAAAGAGATTGAAGATGAATTGTTTATTTCTTATCATACAGTAAAAAATCACGTTCATAATATTTTCAAAAAATTGGGTGTAACAAACAGAGCTGAACTGATTTACTATTTTAAATCCATAGAAGATGAAGTAAAAAGAGATAGAAAATGAACTATCTTATATTACAAAAAAAGTTAACAAACAACAGAGTGAATATAACAAAAAGAAAAAAAACAATATCCCAAAAATTAAGTGGATAAAACTTTTCTCTTATATATGCGATAATGATTCCGATTTCATTCCTCATCTCATTAAGGAAGTATTTCTTCTAACGTCTAAAACCAAATATTCCTTATTTCCATTCATAAGAAGCAGATATCAGAGAAACCTGTTGTGAACGGTTTCATCCATTTTTTAAAAATCCGCATTCACCCAATATATATGCGAGTTTCCTGTTTCTTCAACCCATCTGGAAAAGAAGAAATACCTTCCGTCGCGGGAGACAAAGGGGCACATCTCTACGCCATTGGTATTGATTGTATTATTCAAACGCTCAGGATCAGACCATGTCCCATCCTGATTTCTAATGCTAATATACAAATCCCGGTAAAAGACATCATTCGCCACTGCAGTTACAACATCAAATATTAAATAACTCTCATCAGGTGCGATGAACGGATGAGCTGGTGAACTCATTGAATTGATGTTTTCAGCCACGACCACTGGTTCTGAATAATTACCGTTGACCAATCTGGAAACATAAATCCCCTCGTTTTCATTTCCCTCACCTAAATCCGTATAATAGATATTGCCATTATCTGCGACAGAAGGATACATCATTGAACGATTTCTTAAGGGAGACTCTATGGGCTGGGGGTCAGACCAACTGGAACCAAGGTTTTCAACATACCAGGTACGCAAGAAATCTGAAGGTTCTCCATCCAATGGCCTCATAGATCCGAAATACATCCGGTTACCATCCGGAGTGATATGAGCTTCCATATCCATATAGGTCCCTGAAAATGAAGCCAGGGTCGGTGCAGGCCATCTACCGTCTGTCAATTTTGTTGTGTAAATCCCATTGATATCATCTCTCAGCCATCGGGTGTAAAAGCACTCCCTTCCATCGGGTGAGAAAGTAATAGCAAAAGCAGCTTGGGGAATTATATTTGGAGCAAATATAATGGGTGTTGTTCCTGGACTGGCCTGGTCTAAATAGGGGCCGGCTGCTGGTGGTGTTGGGTTATTGTTTTGATTTTGATTACAACTGGTTAATATAAAAATCAGGAGTATCAAAAAACTAAAGGGCAGGAAAATTTTTAATTTTTTAAACATTGTCTACCTCCTATATTATTGGTTGATTTGATTTGTTCTTAAAATTTGAAAAAGTTTACAATATCAAAAATCTTTATAATCTCCATATTTTGAATTATTCTGAATTTTTTTTCTTACCTGGCACCTTTTTCCGGCACACATATAATAGTTTGTTTGGCATCTAAACGCATGTAACAACACCTCCCTGAAAAAGCATTTAAATTCGGATGGAGATTAATGCAGTTCCACATACAATATTGTTAAATTAAACCAAACATTTATTTGTTTCATGTAATCCCCTTTTTTTAATGTCCCTGGACATGTCCAAGTATTGTAGCTCCATGCAGGCGGTTCATAGAATTGGCATTACCAATTTTTATTCCAGACCAATACTGCCCTGGGGAATCTACAATTTGTAATTGCTGGCCCATATCACGAATTTGATTGATAATATCCGGGTTAAAAGAATCTCTCCAAATTAATTGGGGTATATATGGAAGATTACCCCACCATTGTGCATAGAGGACCTTATGCTTGGAAAGCGATTGATGGGGTGAATCACCATGTGCCAGAATATTGTACATGTTCTGGATAGTGTCAGAATGGAGTCCATAACCGGCCGATCCGCAGGCAAGCACTGGCTGGCCATCCCGCAAGACAATACTGGGGCAGATGTCATCATAATGATAGCCTCCGGGTCCCTCTATTACCGTGGAATACCTCGCCCCGAAACCGATATCGGGTATTGAAATCCCACCAACAAAAATACCGGTTTGGCCCCAGTCACCGGTATTGATAGTATGGACAATGGCGGCAACATTACCCTCGGCGTCCACCACAATCTCAGCCGCTGTATGGGCTGACCTGGTGGTAGGAATTTTTCCGGCAGCCCTTAATTCAACCTCTGACCATTCCCCGCTGATTATTTTGCTCCAGGTGAAATGAGCAGATTCCTTGGTTAGGCGGTGTTGTTGTGAAAAATCGCTTCCCGGGAATAGTGATTCGGCAATACTACCTGCATTCAAAAAATTTCTGTAAAGGGGACCTACCCGGACAATTTTAATCATTTGATATAGATCTATAGCCGATTCTGTATAGTGTTGCGATACATCTAAATCTGAACATTCGATGAGGTTGAATGCCTCAACGATACCCACACCCCCGGGGGCCGGCAGACCGATGCCATAAATATCATACCCGTTAAAGCTCGTATGAACAGCTGCATTCCACGATACTCTATAGAACTCCATATCGTCCATCCTGAGATTCCCACCATCATTTTCGACAATATCCACAAAATTCCTGGCCCATTGGCCCTTGTAAATATAGTCAACTCCCTGGCGAACAACCTGTCTTAGTGTTTCAGCCAATTCAGGCTGAGTAAACAGATCGTTAGCATTATAAAGACTGCCATCAGGTTTTGTAAAAATCCTTCTGGTATCTGGTAATCGACTAAGAATATCATAATTTTCCCGGATTAAATTTGCCATCCATTCGGGTAAATTAAAACCATTTTCGGCAAGTTCAATGGCTGGTGCAAACACATTTTCTCTATCAAGTTTTCCAAAGCGATCATGGGCAGCCAGAACCCCGGCAAGAAAACCTGGAACAAGAGCCGTACGGCCACTGTTACGCCGAGGTATGGTAAGGGGATCGGATTCCCGAATGGGATTTTTAAAGGGAGCATTCATTGAATGAATCCTACCTGTACTGGCGTCGTAATAAACCAGGGACATTGTCCCGGCAAAACTCACCGCCGTGCCGATACTCTGGACGATGTGGATCATGCTGGTTGCCAGGACCGCGTCGAGGGCATTGCCCCCATCCCTCAGGATATTTAACCCGGTCTCCACCGCCCGCCTACCCCCCATGCTCACCACCATAGCGTTATTACTCTGACTGGATTGTACTGATATTACCCTGGGCTGAAATTCATTATCATCCGGGTTAGTACTCTGGGGTTTTTTACAATGGGAAACCAGCACTAGAATGCATAACAGTAAGTATTTAAATTTCATAATTAACCTCCTCAAATGAATGAGATTCCCTATTTTATTTTTTTAATAAGGCTTTTTATTCTTGTATAATATGCATATAAACCGTAGAATTTTCAATGAGAAAACATACTCATTTTTCAAAATGAGAATGTTACCTATATACAAAACAGGTTCTCTATCTCAATTATAAGGACATAATATAGAAAAGAAGGATCACAAAAATAAAAAAAAGAATGTCCAGAAGGGAGAGAGGCGCCATTTTCTTTTGCACAAGAATAAAAGTTTTTTTTATTTTATGGTACATATTTATTTAAACTCAGATTTATTTCTCCTAATATTTTAATTAACAAATCAATCAGAACCGGTCTGGTTTAAGAAATCTGTAATCAAATCGAAGAAGTTTTCTTCATAGTACTCAACGGTTATGCCCATGTATGTCTCAAAAGAGGTACGGAAGCTTTCTGTATTCAACATATCCAGATACATCGCTTTCACATCGAGAAAAGTCTTGCCAAGTCCATTTTCATCCAGAAGGTATCGGACGGCCAATCCGAACATCGGATAGTATTCCCCAATTCGACTATTCGGAACAGGGGCATCAGTACTTTGACGAATACTTATGGGATTGATATGTTCGGGATTTTGTAACCAGGTATTTACCTGATCCATATTTTCAATGGGACTAAAAGAACCACCGCTGATGTACTCGGCAATCCCCTCGGAGAACCAGAATTCAGGCCAGGATATCCACGCTGGCCCCCAGTCCAAGCCCAGCAGTCTTTCCACCACATGCATGGTTTCATGTTTGACCTCTCTTCGATACCATTCTCGAAGCCGAGTAGTATCTCCACCCCACCAGGATGAAAAAAACGGTGAATCAAGTCCATATAGGATAAAACCAACCGAAAATGCAAAACTGTCATGGGTTAAATTTTTGTTTGAAAAGATTGTAATTTTTGTGCTGCGGTCATTACTGAAAACACCTATTTCTTCACTACTTTGGATTTCAAAAGCTTGTTTTATTTCATAAAAAGCATCTTCCGCCATTTTCGAATAAATAACCTTTACATCATCACTGCTGGCATCGCTGAAGGTTAGAAAATTATTACTCTCTAAAATTCGATCGTCGTGGGAGATTGTTTCAGATTCTATACGAAAGGGGATTCCGGAGATCCATTGGGTTTCAATTTCAAAATATGTATTGGCATAGACATACCTTGCCTCTGCTGCGTATCGCCAGTCTGATGATGTAACCTTTAAAATGTGATCGGATTCATTTCCCAATAGCCAATAAACTTCAGCCTGGCCTTGAGAATCGGTATTGGTTGTGGTTACACTTAAGCTACCTCCACCGCAGATAATCTCAAAAGCGATCGGAACATTGGATCGAGGTGTTTGCTGAGAGTCTGAAATCCGAATAACAATGGGATTTGTTAATTGTTCACTGTTATTTCCCTGCTGGAAATTTCCCGAGATTACCGTAATCACAAATTCAAATTGATTATTCGGTTGGTCATCGGTAGGTGCATTACATGAAAACAAAAAAATGACAAAAATAAATAAAAGTAATACCTTGATTGTTTTTAAATGATTAGACATCTTATCCTCCTAATTTAAGTGTATAGGTATTTTCATTTTTTATTTTGGTTTTTTTTATAAGCCTTTTTATTATTAGGTATATGCATATAAAACACAGAATTTTCTATGAGAAAACAGTATCATTTTTCAAAATGAGAGTGTTCCCTTTAACTATGAATTAGATCCCCTTATTTGATTGGTATAACGTTTGACATTACCACAAATAAACTGCATTCTACCTGTATTTAAACACCTGGTTCATTCAAAAATGAATATACAGAAAGGAGAGGGGAGCAATTTTCTTCTCTATGAAAACAATAGCCTTTTTTCTTTAGATTAATAAGGCCCCTACTGTTCATCTTTTATTAAGAGTTTTTCAAATCTTATATATCTTGAATAAAGTAATTGACAAAATAGAGCATGGCTGGCAGATTTTCAGAAAATGCTGAATCAATCATCTCTTCTGAAGTGAAAAAACCACCAAAAACTGCGTATTGGGGGGGAAGCTCTATGGTAAAACTGGGAGTTCTAAACGTACCATAAATCCAATCATTGGTTCCACCATTTGTAGGATAACCCAATGGATCAAGACCAAAAGTATATAAACGACCATTCACCTGAAAAATCCGGTTACTCATTTCTTCAGCAATCTGAGCCATCTCCTCATTATCAACTGTGGGCTGCCTTTTATAACCCCAGGGATAGATAATGGCTTGTGAGTAATTGTGAAAACTTAAAGAACCAGACGGTGGATGAGCCAGCAGAAAATCTCTTACAGCGGCACATTCCGGTTCGGAAAAAGGAGATGAACCACGGTAAATACCACTATCAGGATCAGAACTCGAGCCAATGTCATCATAACCCCATTGGTATCCGTAGTTTCGGTTAGGGTCCACTCCCCAACTTAAATTACCGTTGTAACGCCGGTTTTTTCGCCAGAACCTATAGGTGTGTATAGAAAATTCCAGGCCATCGGGATTTTGAATTGGTTGAATATATATTTGAGCCCCGTCTACAGCTCGCTTCACATAAGGATTAGTGGCATAATTTTCTAAAAGATACTGTATAAAAAGAAGGGGTACTTCTACAGAAATCCACTCTCTGGCATGATGACACCCTACAATATAAATATTCGGCTCTTCATCATACTCCTCAATGGCTGCATGGTCACTGATTTTAATCACATAAAGTTCTCTACCTTCAATCGACTGACCAATACTGAACAGCTCTGTTAAATCAGGATAACGAGCTGCCAAATCCTGGAGCATTTCTTCTGTTTCCCTGTAGTTATGGTAAAAACCATTAATATCACCCTCACTAAATGGTTGGGTGGTTGTTGAATTTAATTCAGAAGGATATTGCTGACTGGAACACAAACTCTGCATTTTTAAGAGAAATAATTTCTGATCATTCCTTAGAAAAAAACAGGTGTCTCCCTGGCGATAGAGTCGATCCAGGGGGGGATTGGTCTTTATATAATGAAGGTATTCAGAGATCTTCATTCGAAGGATATCTTTTTGAGATAAATCTATAAAATCATCGATTTCTGCTGAATAGGCAACGAATATTAAAAGTAGAATTATAACAATGATCAAACATATTTTTTTAAACATTATTTTCCTCCTTTTAACAAAATGGCTGTGGTTGAATTTAAAACCAGGTGGTTTTGCTTAAATCCATCTACTGAACAAAAATAATAAGAAAGGCCGACATCCCAGAAAAATTTTCCCAACCTGATTCCAACTCCACCGCTCATAGCATGAAGATTAGTAAGAGCCTCCTTAAAGGGTTGAGGATCAAAACGGTAACCCACCCTGAAAAAAATATCCTGTGGTTTCTTATAAATTCCATATTCAACTGCCATTGCCATTGCGATTGTATCCCTCATGTCTTTGGTTAACGTCTCGTTAAAAAAATCGTAGCGATAGCCAGACCAGAAAGAATAGACAACTTCAGCTCCAATGGTAAATCTCCTGGATATGGGACTTTTGCCCATTGAAAATTTATATGTTGTCCCAATGTGAATTTTTTTAGGTCTAAAAAGATCATTCGTGTACTCCTGGCTGGAAATGGCTAATCTTTCCCCGGTTAAACTGCTGTAAAATTCACGGGTTACCAATCGTTTCACATCTCCTTTAAAAGGATAAACCAATACAGTCCCCATTGTCCAGGCCGGGGTTATTTGCCATCTGGCTCCTACAGATAGAATCATGTAATTCAACGTATGGTTTTCACGATGTTGTATTCTGTTGAATTCCCGGTTATTTGAATAAATAAAATTATAAATATCATTAATCTCCAGTTCCCTTTTTCCGAAATTGTAATCGAACTTGATCCCCAGGTTGAATTTTTTACCAAATTGGCGAGCAAATGCTACAAAGCAAGTATTTACTTTCCCCTTGAAATCTCCATTGTAAACCCAGGATTCATCATAATATTCTTCGATAAAATCAAAGGATGGAAATTCCAATATATTGTTCATGAACCATCCGGCTGAGACAAATAGATTTTTAAAAGGTAAAGTAATTGCCAACCCGCTAATGAGTATCTTTTGATCGGAAAGTCCATTGGGTTCCTGTCGTACTCCCTGATTAATACCCCAATATTGAAAAGATTCATATTTAAGGGTATTAATCGTTGCTGCCAAGCAAATTTTTTGTGTTGCTGGTGTCACTGCTGGATTAATAGTCCCTGCAAAAGGTTCAGAAGCCATGGATGAAATTCCTGCTAAGGCAAGCAGGCGCGCATCATATAATGGTACTCCATTCCAACTTATAATGGGGGATTCCTCTGTACGATAGTCAATAATCTGTCCAACCAGTTTAAAATAAAAACATCCCATTAAAAAAACTAAAAATAAAAGCAATTTCCTGTTTTTAACCATATTTCCTCCTAAAACGAAATATTTTGCTGTTATCTTTAATACAGCAAAAAAATGTAAAGAGTTTATTTAGGCTTCCGCCGTTACCTTCATTTAAGGTCCAAGAACGCTTTACAAAAAAACAAGTCATAAAAGTCAACAATAGGCAAAATGATTGAGCTGCAAGATATAATTTACTAATATTGGAAATAGTCTGTCAATGAGAAGTGAACCTATTTTAAAAAAATGAGAACATTACCTATAAAAATATATGGATAAATATTGGCCTTTCCAGAATGCCGATAAGTTAAGCTAAATAGGCAATGAATCAGTCGGCAGTAGGCAAAAAAACAAAAGCGATGTGCGCTTTTGGGAATAATGGAAACTTCAAGCAATCAATAGAAACATCCATCTCAACCGATTCTCAATATCCCTAAAGCCCCCTTTGCCAACTGCCTACTGCCAACTGCCTACTTAAGTTAGTGACATTCTGGGCTGCCACCTTTTTTCGCCTTCATCATTCATCATTAAATGTGCTTCCTTACTCATCAAATCCGGGGCGTATAAAAGCACGAGCATTCGGAAAAACTCCCTCCATGGATCGACGAAGCCGTTCAAGGTGCACAAGTATCCTCAGTGTTTCGTCTTTCTTGTCGGGGAACTCTCTGTGGAGCTTGCCCCATGCCCCTATGGAGTGATCAATCGCGATCATGGCGACCTTTGCCGAACCATCAGAATCACGAGGCATCCCTTCCTGAGTCCGGGAGACTCCCTGCAGCTTCCCTTCCAAAGCCCGCGCCACCTTGGGATAGATGAAGTATTGATACCATCGGATCACCTCAGCCGCATCTCTCATGTCGTAAGCTTCCCTGACCGGATTCATATGGGGTAAAGAGGGTTGTGCCTCTGGCAGGAGTTCCGCGTCTTTTTCCTCCCATGACTCTTTTGTCGATTCAAACCATGCATCCACCATGTCGGAATACGCCAGGGCAGCCTGAGAGCACGGGTGGCTGCAAGCTTTCTCGTGGTTCTTTCGCCGTTCGGCCATCTCTTCCTCGGTATCATCATGGTCCAGGTCAATACCCTCGCGCTCTGCTATATCCTTAATCAGTTCTATTGCCATGGAGAATGCGTTTGTTACTTTCTCCCAGAACTCGGCGTTTAATTCCTCAGTAGTGGACGAGGTTGAGGCCAAATCCTCTTCTTCCTGCTCCATTTGAAACTGTAAACAGCGTGACGTAAAGTCACACCGTTCACACCATCTGTCGCAGTAGTTGTAGATGCCCGGTATTAACTCCGGATTATCTGCCATTTCAAGTAATCGATTTTTGTCCATGATCCTTTCCGCAGTGAACAATTAATATAAAAAATTCGTATTTGTTAAACATCACAGTACTTATATCATATTTCAAAAAACCATACAAGAGATAAAAATTCAGTACAATTTTTTTTAGGTTCTAAATTTATTACTTGACAAAATGAAATTCTTGACGGTGAAATTCTTGACTGGCACCTTTTTCTCCTTTTTTCTGGATAATCAAAAATTATCAATTGTGTCCTATTTTTAAGACACTTTTTTAAAAAAGAACTGGAACCAAACTTGCTGTATATATTCCTGGAGGTAAAAAATGAAAAAAATAATATTTTTCGTTTTTGTGTTATTAATATTAGCAAGCATCGGTTTTGGCCAATATTATGATAACAATAACGAGCACAATGACTATTATTACGATACGGATTATGAAGAAGATAATTTAACATATGAATACGGGTATGAAGATGCACAGCCCCACCTGCAAAATTACAATGGAAGGGTTTACTATTGGGTCCATCCCTATGAAAACCTCTATTTTGTTATAATCGGTAGAAGAGTCTTCATCATTCCGGGATATCATATCAATAGAATCCTGAATTCAATGAGATGGTCTCTGGTCACTATGGATCGTTTTATTGCTCTCACCTGTTTTGGTTTGCCCTATTATGATAATTACGTAAGATTTCATTACTATAATGATTATTACAATAGGCATAGGTACAACAGTTACAACAACCACAGGATCAGAGATAATTATAAAATGTATTACAAGAACAGGCACGGAAATAAACATTATTATAGATATCAGGATAGAGTACCGAAAACAAGGGAACATATAAGCAATGAAAGATATCACAACAGTGGTTATTATAATAAACATAAGAACACTAACATAAGATCAGGAACCCAAACATATCGTCGCCCTGAACCTAACATATATCAAAATGATAACAGATATAGAAATAATGTAAAAGAGCGAAGCGTTTACAACAAGCCTACTCCGAAAAGTTCATTTCAATATTCCAGGGAAAATACCTATAAAAAATCACCTTCAACGTTCAAGAATCATAATTTCAAAAGTCCACGATTGAACTATCAGGATAACAATCCTAAAAGATCTGGATCATATCATAGAGAAAATTCTTATAAAAAGTCACAGCCAGGATACGGGAAACAGTCTAGCTACCCACAGAAAAAACGGAACGTTCGACACAATAACGGGAGAAACTAGATTAAAATTCTTGTCTACCCAAAAAATAAGTTTTTTGGCCACGGACGAACACGGAAAATATGGACAAACACGGATAAAAAATTAGCCGCGTGAAACGCAAAAGAAAATGATGGTGTACTTATAAATCATTATTCATCCATTCGAATTTACCCTAAAAATTTTTATGACAGGGCCAGTGGTGTCTACACCGTTGGGTTTAAATATTTTTATCAATCTATATCTTTTAAAAATACTATTGTAAATGTTGACCTTTTTTGCATATTTTTTTTCATTCGCAAAAAAACGGCCATAATCCCAACTGCTGGCAACAAGAAAATTAAATTTTTTTAAGTTCCTTTTTATACCGAGTCCACGGTGTCCGAGATAAAAAACGTTAAAGTATTTTTTATTGGGACGAGGGGTGTAAAATTCCAATGCAATTTTTGAGCCTCTAGGAATATTTTTTTCTATCCATTGGGTTGAAATCCATCTGGTATCTGGAAGCGTAATTTTTTTTACATGTCTTACAGATTTTAAATACTGATTATGTATTCCATAAATGCTAAAACACGCAAGAATCACAAAAATGATAATGAAGTATATTTTTTTTGTTGTGAAAATATTATAAAACGAATTCTTTTTAACTGGATCTTTCGTATCAAAATGAATACTGTAAAAAATATGGGATACCAGAAAACCCGAAAATATAGATAAAAATGGTACTAATGCAAGTATATTTCGACTAAAATAAACTTTATATGCGCCGATAAAGCCAAAAAGTAATATAGGGAAACATAACAAAAAAAATGCTTTCATTCTGCTTTTTATCAATAAAAGCAGGATACCACAAAAGGAGATAATCAATGGGAACACTCCAAATCCATCAAAAAGGATAAGAAGATAATTATAGTAGCTTGTGTTTTTTGTTTCTGAACCAACGTGGCCAGTTGAATAATGCCGAGACTCATGCTTTATATCGTGATAAAATTTATCAAAGTCTAAAAGGGAATACGGAGTACTAATAAAAAATGCTAACAATACAAGAAGTGCAGCGATGATTAGTTTTTTATTAAAAATTGCTTTTATTGAAAAAGAGCTTGAATAAAAGTGGGCATATAACATGGGTAAAAATGCAGGGAATGCTGTATATTTTGTTCCTATGGCAAATCCAATAAAAATTCCATTGAGGATATAATACTTCATTTTTGGACCTTTAGTAAATATTAAAACCGACATCAAAAATGAAAGCATTACCCAAAACACCATGGGAGAATTAACTGTGATTGAATAAGAATGAATGACGTGTAGAAATGAAAAAGATATAAAAAAGGCGGATATTAATCCAGTAGTATCATTAAATAAATATTTGCCAATTAAATAAACAATAAAAATTGTGCCTATTGAGAAAAAAACAGTTAATAATCTACCTAAATAATAAATTGTCGTCATTTTAAAGTCAGATATGTTTTTATATCCCAAAAATGTCTTTCCAAAAAAATACGATGTACTGTACATTGCCGCTTGCATATAAATGTACACTGAAGGGTAATTAAAGAAATGAGGATTTAAATCCTTTGTTTCAACCATTCGAATCGCTCTATTAACGATTTTTGGTTCATCAGGATGAGTGATTAAAGGGAATCCGAATTTTATCCCCCTGTGTCTGATAACAAAAGCAGAAAATAGTAATATGAATAAGAAAAATAGTGTTAAATTTCTTTTGCTGTATAACTGGCATCTTCTCATTTGGCACCTTTTCTTAAACGGATTCGTATCTGTATCCACCTGATGATTCAATAGGTGAGATCAAATAAATTCGTTACATTGATATTATAACATAATAGAAAAAAAATCTCCCCCCCCAAAAAAAGAATATTTTGTTAGGTGGTGGCTTATGGCGGTTTATTGAAATGTTTCCATATTTAATGTAAAATAGACGAGTGATAAAAAGAATGAATAAAAAGGTACTGGTAACAAGCGCATTGCCCTATGCAAATGGCAGTATTCACCTCGGGCACCTGGTTGAATATATTCAGACAGATATCTGGGTAAGGTTTCTCAAGATGATTGGGAGAGATACCATCTATATCTGTGCAGACGATGCTCATGGCACCGCCATTGAGATAAAAGCCAGTACTGAGGGCATTGCTCCTGAAGAGTTAATCCAACAGTTCTATAAGGAACATTATGAGGACTTTTTTAGGTTTGGCATAGGTTTTGATTTCTACGGTTCCACCCATTGTGATGAAAATCGGAAATGGTCTGAAACCCTGTACAATTCGCTGTATCAGGGCGGGCATATTATCGCTAAAGAGATAGAGCAGAACTATTGTTCCAATTGCAGCCGTTTCCTCCCGGATCGATATGTAAGGGGCTCTTGCCCCTATTGCGGTGCAGAGGAACAATACGGCGATCAATGTGAAGTCTGTAATACGACGTACAACCCGACTGAATTGAGGAATGCAACGTGTGCGATTTGTGGCAGCACTCCGGAAAGAAAACACTCAACCCATGAGTGTGTAAGGCTGAGTGATTTTTCTGATATTCTGAAAGAGTGGGTTGAGAAACCTGAACATGTCTCGGAAAGTGTTAGAAAATTTATCATGGAGTGGCTCAAAGAAGGGCTAAAGGATTGGGATATTATGAGAGACGGCCCCTATTTCGGGTTCCCAGTGCCTGGGCATAAGGATAAATACTTTTATGTCTGGCTCGACGCGCCTATCGGGTATATATCCAATACAGAGCGTTGGTGCAGTGAAAATAACAGGGATGTTGAAAGTGATTACTGGAAGAATCCTGATACAGAGATCTATCATTTTATTGGCAAAGATATCATCTATTTTCACACATTGTTCTGGCCTGCCATGCTGAAAGCAGCCGGTCTTAATATGCCGAATGCTGTTTATGTTCATGGCTTTCTGACGGTAGAAGGGAAAAAGATGTCAAAGTCAAGAGGAACGTTTATTACTGCCAGGACCTATCTGGATCATCTGGATGTACAGTATCTCAGGTATTTTTATGCTTCAAAACTTAGCGATGGGATAGACGATATTGATCTCAGTTTTAAGGATTTTGAGAACCGGGTAAACGCAGAGCTTATTAATAAGATAGCTAACCTGGCCAGCCGCTCCATCAGCTTTCTCTCAAAAAAGCTGAATGGAAAGCTTTCCTATCTGGATGAAGCAGGTCTTACCCTGGTAAGGAAGGCCCAGGATGTTAAATCTGAGATTGCCGGACATTATGAATCCAGGAATTATTCAGCAGCCCTTGAGCAGATATGCAGGATTGCAGACAGTGCCAACGTTTATTTTCAGGATAATGCGCCATGGGCATTGGTAAAAGATGATCCTGAGGCTTCCCGCAGGATCTGTACAGCAGCCATCAATATCAGCAGAATTCTTGCTGTATATCTTCAACCTGTACTTCCCGAATATGCCGGCAATATTCGGTCCATGCTTAATGAAGAGAGCACTCAATATATATGGCCTGATGTAGATACAGTACTTGAGAAAAAAGAAATCAATCCCTTTACCAGGCTGGTGGAAAAAGTGGATGAAAAGAAGATAAAAAAGATGGTTGAAGCAAGCATGGTTGGGAATGAAGGATGAGGCAAAAAAAAAATTTTTTTTCAGTTGAAATGATTAACTTTTTATACTATTAATAATGTTTCAAAGGAGGATGGAATGCTTAAAAAAAATTCCTTAAAAAATTGTCAAAGATTTAATTCATCCAGGCTTGCCTGTGTTCTAGTGCTTGGGTTTTTTGCGGTACTGGTACTCGTATTACCGCAGTCGGCACAGGCTGAGGAGAAATCCGGTGAGAAGAGAGGCTTCCTGCACGGTCTTCACATCGGTGCCACCTACCCCCTTGGTTCATTAAATACCTACCAGGATTCAAATGTTCATTTCCGATTAAATTTAGGATACGCCTTTAACGACAATCTTAGTTTAATGGGATTCATTGGTTTTAATCAGTTCACGGAAGATACCGAGCCCTTTGATTTAAACTATTTTTGGTACAATGCCTCATTGAATCTTCAAGTAGCTGTCATTACAACATCTACCGGGGTTTCCTATTTTATACAAGGGGGACCGGGTTTATATGTACCCAAATCCCATTCCAATATACCTTTAACCACGACTCTCGGTTTTAACCTGGGATTCGGCTGCCGGATTCCGATTCGTACTCCTTTTCACATGGAATGGGGTGCTTATTATCACTATACGAATATCAGTAAGCCAGGTAATCCCAAATATTCCTTTTTGGCTTTTCATACCGGAATGATTTATATATGGTGACGATTGTTAAGAGGTAGAGAGGTAATATACCAGGAATATTCTGCCCGAAGGGGAGGGATCCCATAGTTTTAACAAGGATTAATCACCTGTTTTACTGGAACGAAGAATATCCGAATTCAGCTCCTGGGTACAGCTCCTGTTTTGGGTTGTATCTTTCTTTTGTGACAGTAAAACTAAAGTTCTACTCTCTTTTTTTACCAGGCTCCGGGAAAAAATGTGAGATACAGAATTTTCCGTCTTTACAATTGCTCTTTTTTTTTATAAAATGGGGACATGACACAAAAGGAATTTGTTAAAAGCCGTTATACCTTTTGTAAATGCCGAATGTTGGTAATTAGTTACTTGAATCGATTTAACGGATTGTAATTCATCGTATACTTCTTCACCATTTTTACTTTTTTAAAACTAAAGTTGTATTTATGGGGAAAATGAATGAATATTAATTGGAACCTATGAGATTGACAAAAAAGATTGCGCTCTTTATGCTGCTTATTTGTATACTCTTTTCGTCTCTCTTTTTTTTGTTGTTCCGCTTAATCCTTACCGATCCCATTAAAGAACAAAAAAAGCTGCGCGCCCAAAAAATAATTGCAGGGATGCTTTCCATATTTGAAAATGAAACCACCCGAATTCTAACCCTCACTGAAGACTGGGCCTCGTGGGATTCCATGTACAATTATGTGTCTCAACCTACTTCCAACAAAGGTTTCTTGAAAGACCTGCTACCCCGATTGATGTTAAAGGACGCCGATCTCAGTTTTTTCCTGGTGGTCAATAAAAAAAAAGAAATCGTCCATGTTGAAGGGTATAATAATGTCAAAAAGGAATACATTCCCTTTGGCTTACTGAAACAAAAAAAAGATTCTCTTTGGGACTACCTTGTACAAACCTTTTATGTGAAAAAATCCACCAGCGGTATTGTTCACTCAGAATATGGGCCGATGCTGGTGGTGTCATCGCCTGTTCTTCACAGCAATAATTCCGGTCCTCAAAACGGACGGCTGCTGATGGGCCGGTTTATCGATCAGACCTTTGAAAAAAAAATTGCCGGTTCCATCCGCGAAAAAACCCACGTGTTGATATATCCCCCAAGACAGGAACATCCGCATGCATGGGATGAGCAGAAGTGGGATACCAACTTCATGCTGGAAGAGGGGACGACCCATATGACTATTCATTACCCAGTCAAAGATGTGCAGAACCAGTATGTGTTTACCATCCGGGTGGAGGCCCAAAAGGAAATTTTTGAGATACTGGGAAAAGCCACTCGCCTATTTTTCCTGCTGCTGATTGCCGGGTTTCTCTTGTTCGGTGTTATCTACTATTTTTTTATCCATCGCCTGGTGGTACGAAGGGTGAAATGTATTTCGGCGGAAACTGATAAAATTGTCTCTTTTGATGATCTTTCCCTACGGATACCTATGGCCTTTCGCGATGAAATTACCCTGCTGAGCCGCAACATTAACAAAATGCTCCAGCGGCTGCAAACAGAAAATCTGAGAAGGGAAAAGATCGAACACCAGCTGGCACTAAATGAAAAACTAATTTTCCTGGGAAAAGTGACCTCCAATATTGCTCACGAGGTCAACAATCCCCTGTTCGCCATTGCCAATTCCCTCAAACTATTAAAAAAGCATCTGCCTACTGACACCAATAATGAACGGTTACATGATGCGGTTCAAATGGCGGGAAAGGAGATTCAACGGGTGAGAACCATCACACAGAATTTGCATCAATTTACCATACAGAACATAGAAGCACCCGCTCTCTCAGATATCACCTCCATTATAGAGGCGGCCATTAAAGTCACTGAATGGAGTAAGCAGCTAAGAGATACTATTATCGAATTTAAAACGCAAAATGTTTCCTTCCCTCTTTACTGTAACCCGGAAACCTTGCAGCAGGTGTTTATGAATATAATTTTAAATGCTGTTGAAGCAATGGGTGGAAAAGGAAATCTTATTATCGATGTGGCTGAGAAGGAGGGAGAGTACCGGATTGATTTTATTGATAATGGTCCGGGATTTAGCGATGAAATAAAGGCAGCCATTTTTACCCCTTTTCAAACCACTAAGTTTGGAAAGGGCTCCGGCTTGGGCCTGTATATTTCCAATAATATTATTATCAATCATGGGGGAACCATTACACTGAATGAAAGTTATAAAGAGGGTGCTCACCTGATCATTCGAATCCCCAAAAAAGGAGGTCTGTTCAATGAATCAAAAGCCAGCACTGCTGCTGATCGATGATGATCAGTATGTATTGGAAACGTTTAAATTATGGCTGGAAGATGAGGGGTACTCACTCCATACCGCACTATCTAAAAAAAAGGCGTTAGAAATCCTGAAAGAGTATTCTATCGCTGTGTGCCTGATTGATTTAAAGATGGAAGAAGAAAGCGGTCTGATGATCGGCGAGGAGCTGAAAAAAATAGACCCTCTACTCAAAATCATCATTATCACCGGTTATCCCAGTTATGATACTGCCGTCGATGCCATGAAAATGGGTGTTTTCGATTACATTTCCAAGTCATCGGATAATAAAAATATTCTCAGAAAAATAGAGAATGCCATTGAAACCCGCCAGAGTGAAATCGCAGCTAAAGGGGAGAGCCCCGAAAGTCAACGCAATATCATCCTGGTGTGTCACCATATGATGATTAAAGAGGGCTTTGAAAATTTTTGTCGCGAACACCCCGATTTCCGACTGACCCATACCTACCATTCTGTAGAATATATCAAAAGCAGTGAATTTAATAGCAGCGCGTCGCTGGTGCTGATTTGCCAAACCTGCAACGAACATTGCACGGCTCATCAGGAGGAAATGTTCCCCCACCTCCAACTCCTTTTCCCCCACGCACGGTTGATAATGATAAATTGCCAATTTAACGATGAGGAGAAAAAGCAGTTAATAAAGTTAGGGGTTAAGGGATTTCTTCCTAAAAACATATTCAAAGAAAATATGAAAAAGGCATTTCAATCCATTTTAGGTGGTCAGATATGGGTGAGCCGAAAGGTGGCAGATTCACTACTAAATGAACTACTGGAAGAAACATCGGAATCCAAATACCAGAAACCACAAAATCCCTATAATTTATCCAACCGGGAGATTGAAATATTAGAGGTGATTGCTTCTGGTCTATCCAATTTAGAAATTAGTAATAAATTATTCATCAGTGAAAAGACAGTCAAAGCCCATATCAATCATATATTTAAGAAGCTGGGGGTCAAATCCAGGACGCAAGCAGTGAAGAAAGCCGTAGAAGAATATATCATCTAGGGATATTACTTCGCTATACAACTTTAGTTCTATAAGAAAATTCCCAATACAACCTATTTTATAACTTTAGTTCAATTGACGCCTTCCTCCTGTTTTAATACAATAAGCGAATGAATGATCAGTTTGCAGTGGGAGGCGAAAACTTCCGTGTTGAAAAGGTGGAGTTTTCAACCTATGATGAAATTGGGCCAACCGTTTACGCCAATGATCGCCAACAACAGTTGGGTTCCCATTGGGTTCCCTATGCTCCCAATCGCTATGGTGTACGGGATATTTACTGGCTGATTGACCAGGTGGATACCTGTGGCGATGTCCCCTGGCCTGATGCCTATGCAGCCATCGTTATGGCCGTGAATATGTGGAATACCGTGCCCTGCGCCGACATCCCCCTGGTTCAAATTCCGGACTTTGGCATGGATTGGGGTGTTGTTCAGTGTTTGTTAGGATTTGGTGGCACTTGTGGATGGTTAGCCGACCTCACCCATGCAGGTTGGCTGCCGGGCGCTTTCTTCGATGTTATCGGTGGACCTGGTGGAAGCGACGTCATCCTCGGGGTCACTTATACTTTTATCTGGGTTGATGATATCACCGGCGAACCCACCGACATGGATAATAACGGCAAAAACGACGTGGCCTTTAGAGAAATCTACGAAAACGACAAGTTCAACTGGGGCATTGACATCCGCTACTTTGACATAGAGACCGTTATCGCGCATGAGGTGGGCCATGGACTCAGCCTGGGACACTTTGGTAAGATCTTTAGAGACGCAGGAACCGATCATCTTCAATTCGCTCCACGGGCATTGATGAACGCTATTTATTTCGACATACTGCATGAGCTCCTGGGAACAGACAATGCTTCATTCTGCAGTATCTGGTCTTCCTGGCCCAACAACTGATTTTTCATCGGAACAAACGACAGAATACAAATACCTATCAGTAAAAAAAACCGGCGAAGGGTGTTCCCGTCGCCGGTTTTTTTTATTAACTTATTACTTTATTACCGCGGGGCGACACATCCCCAAATGTTAACCTGGAGGCAAGAAGGGGCTGAGTCTTGCGAAAGAAACATTGTGTAGGAGAAATAAGGTGACAAACACAAAAAAAATCCATCCATGACTCTGACAATAAAGAAAGCCGTATAAGGCCATAGTATTTAAGAAATTTGCCTCACTATACAACTTTAGTTCTATAGGAAAATTCCCAATACAACCTATTTTAGAACTTTAGTCCTATTGACGCCTCCTTTCCGTTTTATTATAATGGGCGAATGAATGATAAGATTTACTTCTTAGTCAGAAATTTCGATTTACATTACCACGCCCAAACATGTATTTAAAAATAAAATAAAAAAATAAACAAGGAGGTTTATTTAAAATGAGACGAAAATGGTTAAGTTTGTTTCCGGCGATTGCTTTGTTCGTCATGTTGATGGTACCTCAGACAGTTTCCGCTATCAATGAAGACGACGTTAAAGTAATGCTTAACACCATGAATGATCAGTTGGCAGTGGCAGGCGAAAATTTCCGTATTGAAAAGGTGGATTTTTCAACCCATGATGAGGTTGGGCCAACCGTTTACGCCAACGATCGTCAACATCAGTTGGATTCCCATTGGGTTCCCTATGATCCCAATCGGTGGGGTGTACGGGATATTTACTGGTTGATTGACCAGGTGGATATCTGTGCCGATGTCGCCTGGCCTGATGCCTATGCAGCCATCGTTAGGGCCATGAATATTTGGAGTACCGTGCCTTGCGCCGACATCCCCCTGGTTCAAGTGAATGACTGGGGTATGGATTGGGGTTATGTGCAATGGCTGGTGGGAATGGGTGGTTTTCCTGGCTGGGCGGCTGATATCACACATGCAGGCTGGCTGCCGGGAGATTTCTTTGAAATTATCGGCGGACCTGGCGGAAGCGACGTCATCCTCGGCGTGACGTTCACCTTTATCTGGGTTGATGATATCACCGGCGAACCCACCGACATGGATAATAACGGCAAAGAAGACGTAGCCTTCAGGGAAATCTACGAAAACGAAAAGTTCAACTGGGGCATTGACATCCGCTACTTTGACATCGAAACCGTTATCGCGCATGAGGTGGGCCATGGACTCAGCCTGGGACACTTTGGTAAGATTTTCAGATCGGGAAATGGTAAACTCCACTTTGCTCCACGAGCATTGATGAACGCCATCTATTACGACATATTGCATGAGCTCCTAGGGACAGACCACGCCTCATTCTGCAGCGTCTGGGCTTCCTGGCCCAACAACTGATTTTCTACCAAAAAGAGTACAGGTAAGTAGCAACAATCAGTATCAGATAACCGGCGAAGGGCATCCCTTCGCCGGTTTTTTTTTATTGCCTCTTTTTCTCTTCTTTAAAAATGGGCTGCTCACTTTTCTCTATATATTTAACATTTTTAAAGTCTTTAAAATCGGAATCTTGTGTCCATAATGTGGCATTGTGTTTTTTTGCAGTCGCATAAATAATACTGTCAGCCATTGGGATTTTGTATTCATTGCTTATTTTTGCAGCAGAAATAGAGAGGCTTTCATCCAGTGGTATAATATCATATCTTTTCAATTGGGCCACCAGTTCAATTGCTTTATCTTCACCTTTATCTCGCGCTATTTTCTTCCAGAGTTCATACAATATAATTGTTGGGATAATTATTTTCGGATTATTTTTAATGGCTGTTGAGAAGAGGTTAGAATTGGGCCCACCGGTAAAATACTCCAGCCAACCGGACGTATCGATGATAATCATACTCTATCCTCTTTTTCTCTTTCTGGATCCGCATCCATACCGGCTAGAACTCCCTGCAAATCTTCCATTTTTCTTTCAGGAATCATTTCGACTCTATCTCCGATCGACATTAATATAAATCTTTCTCCCGGTTTTATGTTGTGTTTTTCCCGAATTTGTTTAGGGATCACTATCTGGTACTTTGGCGATATCGTTACGGTTTGCATTTTACCTCCTTTATATGGATATGCACTTCGTATACAATTATAATATAGATCTGTCTATTTTTCAACATTTAATTACGATTCGCAGCAGTTCTTACCAGGCATCATTTCATTCTTTTTTTGTTTTGAATTTTGAATGCCATCACTTATAAAAAAAGGTGCCATACAAAAAAATCCTCTTGCCTTTCTACCTCTTATCCTATCCGTGTCAATCAGGGGCAAACAATGGGGGGGTGGACTTTCCTAAAAAAGACTCAATTGAGTGGACGTATGCTCTTCATGGGATATAGTTTTTAAGTATCTATCCCAGGTCTTTACTGTAATTTCATCTTTATATTCCGGCAAAGAGCGATTCACATCCTCTACAATTTCATTAAAAGAAATATCCTCTGCAATTTTATTTAAATCGATTCTCATCAGCAAATCTTTTGTATAGGAACGCTTATCATCAAGAAAAACCAATGATTTTAAAAAATCCTGGGTTTTGTGATGGTTAAGCAGCAAAAAAGTAAAAATCGCGTCACCCAACGCATCAAATCCCAGGAAGTAACAGGTATCATCCAATAGAATCGGCTTTTCCTTATGGGGAATGACTAAAGAAAATTTTGAGCGTTTATATAACCCAGAAATAGCCACTTTGTGTCTTTTAAATGAATAGTCTCCTATTCCAAAAATTGAGAATCTCGGTTTATTCTTATAAATGCTTGATTTCCTGTCCAGGAAAAATTTTTCCTTCTCTTCCAGGTACTTATAAGTCAATGGATAATTGTCTTTTATGTAATTAGTGCTCTGTCCTATTCTCTTCTGGGTGACGATTGTAAACTTTTGAGAGTTAGTGATTATTCTATTCTTTAAATCGGAGCTTTTTAAAAACTCGAAAACCATATCCTCTTCCAATTCGATGATTTCCCCCAGCTTGTTCACATACCTGTTGTTTGACTTATTCAATTCCATAATCTTTGCACAATCATGTTTATGACCGGAACGCCAAATCACAGGAGATATGCCGTCGTAGGCTCTGTAGATCCGGTAAAGCTCGATATCCGAAACGAATTTATTATCCACCCAGCCAAAAATTTTGTATTTTGAACTGTTTATGTAAAAATCTTGTTCTTTGCATTGATATACGGGCTCTTTATTAAAACGACAGTAAAATAAGGAAGCCTCCACAGATGCATTAAATTCTCTTTTGGCATCGATATTTAATTTTTCCAGGCTGCTGATTTTGTAACTACTCCTGTTTAAATCATGAATAATATTCTTAACAACTGAATTTTTTATAAGGAAAGCCATATACCCGTTTTTATTGGAAAAATGTTCCAGCATCATTAGAGAAATGTATTCTGAAATATCAAAATTCCCTTTGCCGGTGATAGCATCAAGACCACTGTGATTTTTTATATTAAATTTTACAGGGAGATTTTGGGAATTCAGTCCACTCAGGGTTGTATTGGTCACCCAGGGTGGATTCCCCACAATTAATACTTCCTCATTCTTTAATTGTTTCCCCAATTCAATAAAATTGAAATCGAAAACATTTGCATGGAAAAGGCGAATCATTGCTTTAGCTTTATTTGGATTTTCCAGGTAAAAATTAATAATATTGAATTTACATTCCCACACATAGGGCTTATATATCTCAATCCCATAAATTTTGTCTATTGATTTTATGTGCTTCAAACCTGATATAATAAAATTGCCTTTCCCGCAAGTGGGTTCAATTAAAATGTTCGGACTAATTTTCTTTTGGGATAGGTACTGGCACACCTTATCCGACAAATCAAGGGAAGTTTGAAAATCGCCGTACTCTATTCTATTATGTTCAGCAACCATTAACCCGAAACTTTTTATTTCATTTTTCAACTCTATATAATCTTCTCGGTTCTCAAGAAAGTATACAATCCCGGATATTTTTTCTACTTCCCGATTGATCGATTGGTAATCCGTGCAGATATTTACAAGGTCTTTTAATAATTCAGCAACTTTAAGGCTGATATTTGCTTGTAAGATTTTCATGATCTCACCGGTTCACATTATCTACAATTTTGACGATTCCATCTACTTCATCTGGCAGCGTAACTATTCGTTGGTATTGTAACCGCCATTGCAAGGCGTTAGATATTGTTAGATATCCCAATTTAGGAGGATTCCTGAGAACTTCTTCAGCAATCCTATTTAGAACTATGTCGTCAGCAGGGATATTCCTATCCATTAAATATGCGATTATATCATCGGTATTGGCATTATTCTCAATCATTTGAAGGATCGCTTTTGTGGTTTGATGGTCTGCTGTTCTTTCTTTATAAATAAATGAACAACTTTTAAAATTCAAATTTGCCGTATGCGTTTTGGGATTGTCTGTTTTCTCGTAAACAAATAGTAGTAAATTATAACCCAATCCATAAATTTTTTGTCTTGCATCTTTAAAGGGGCAGGAAGATTGAGGTTGTGCAATTGATGTAACTTTCATATCCGTATTTATCTCTTTTTCTGGAAAATCAATTCCCCTAGCTGACGAGCCACTGTTGTATTTATATTTTTTTCTTAAAATTTCTTGAAATTTGTGTTCGATATATGTTCCCACAGCCTTACCGTCAGTTACTCCATATAAATCTTCATTTTGAAAGTTTGATTCTTCTATACAAAATAATTCTGCTTCTGCAATCAGTTTTTTAATTGTCAGTTTTTCTTTCATAAATTTTCCTTTGTTTTATTAATTTTATCACTATAGTATATTGTACTATCTGTCTTGTCCAAAAATCAAGTGATTAAGAAAGTAATCCACATTTTCTTTGTATTTATTGCCATCTATTTTTATCCAATTTTTATTTTATACTTGAAATATAGCGCGATTTCTACTAAAATAGTACGTTAGAGAAATTAATTAAAAGGAAGATAGTATCAACCAATGTTAGAAGAATATACGGAAGAAAGTATAATAACACTTGAGTGGAAAGAGCACATCCGAAAACGACCCGGTATGTACATTGGCAAACTGGGAGACGGCTCTTCCCAGGACGACGGTATTTACATCCTGGTTAAAGAGGTTGTCGATAATGCCGTGGATGAATTTATGATGGGTTTTGGTAAAAAGATCGATCTCACCGTCTCCGATCAAAAAGTAAGAGTCAGAGACTATGGCCGCGGTGTTCCCCTGGGAAAAGTGGTGGATGTCTCCTCCAAGATGAATACCGGTGCTAAATATGACTCCAAAGTCTTTAAAAAATGCGTTGGATTGAATGGAATAGGGATTAAGGCAGTGAATGCCCTTTCTTCAGATTTTATCATCCGCGCCTTTCGGGATGGGAAAATGAAAGCCGCTGAATTTTCCAGGGGCAAACTCATCAAAGACCCTCCCCTCCGGAAAACCGATCAACCCACTGGCACAGAAGTTATTTTTATCCCGGACCCTGACATGTTCGGAAATTTCCATTTTTTTTCAGAACACATTGAAGGGCAAATACAAAATTATGTTTACCTGAATTCCGGGTTGAGTATTATTTTTAACGGTCAGCGGTTTTATTCCAAGAAGGGGTTACTGGAGTTACTGGAAGCCAATATGACCGCACCGGGATTGTATCCGATTATCCATTTAAAAGGAGATGATATTGAAGTGGCAATCACCCACGGAAGCCAGTATGGTGAGGAGTATTACTCCTTTGTTAACGGCCAGTATACCACCCAGGGTGGTACCCATTTACAGGCCTTCCGGGAAGGCCTGGTGAAAACCGTCCGGGAATTTTATAAAAAGGATTTCGATATTTCCGATATCCGTTCTTCTATTATCGCTGCTGTTAGCATTAAGGTTGAAGAACCAGTGTTTGAATCCCAGACCAAAACCAAATTGGGTTCCAAAGATATGGGGCCTGACGGCCTCACTGTCCGTAATTTCGTGGTGGATTTTCTCAAAACAAAATTGGATGACTACCTGCATAAGAATCCAAAGATTGCTGATCAGATGCTTAAAAAGATTCTGGAATCGGAAAAAGAACGGAAAACCATGTCCGGTATCAAGAAGATTGCCAGGGAGCGGGCAAAAAAAGCAAGCCTTCACAACAAAAAACTCCGGGATTGCAGGGTCCATTATAACACCAACCATGAGCAGCGCCTGGAATCCACCCTATTCATTACCGAGGGCGATTCTGCCAGCGGGTCCATTACCAAAGCCAGGGATGTCAACACCCAGGCTGTTTTCAGCCTGAAAGGGAAACCCTTAAACACCTACGGTCTCACCAAAAAGATCGTTTACCAGAATGAAGAGTTTAGCCTGCTGCAAGCGGCCCTGGATATAGAAGATGGGCTGGATAACTTGCGATATAATAATATTGTTATTGCTACAGATGCTGATGTGGATGGTATGCACATCCGGCTGCTGATGATTACCTTTTTCCTTAAATTTTTCCCGGACGTTATAAAGAGCAGACACCTTCATATTTTACAGACTCCGCTTTTCAGGGTACGAAACAAAAAAGAGACATTTTATTGCTATTCAGGGGAAGAGAAGGAAGCAGCCGTTACTGCCTGCGGCAAAAACGCTGAAATTACCCGTTTTAAAGGGCTGGGTGAAATTTCCCCCGATGAATTCAAAAATTTTATTGGAAAAGACATTCGGTTGGAACCGGTGGTAATGCGGCGACAGGACTCTGTCTCTGAAATGCTGGATTTTTATATGGGCAAAAACACCCCACAGCGACAGGAGTTTATTATCGAAAATTTAAAGATGGAAGAAGACCGGGTGGAAGAAGCAGCATAAAAAATGATGAATTTTGAATTTTGAATGATGAATAATGAACACAGAAAATAATAATAATAACAATACCAATAACAATGATATAAACATCACGAGGAATGGAGTTGATGAACTGCCATTGGATGAAGACCCGGAGGCGTTGAAACACATAACCGAAGAGCCTTCTGCAGAAGAATACTCAATCGATAAGCTTCACCATGTGAAGCATCTGCCCGGAATGTATGAGACCTGGTTTATGGATTATGCGTCTTATGTTATTCTTGAACGGGCGGTGCCCTATGTGTACGATGGATTAAAACCTGTTCAACGTCGAATACTACACGCCATGAAGCGATTGGATGACGGCAGGTACAATAAGGTGGCCAATATTATTGGATTTACCATGCAGTATCATCCCCACGGAGATGCCTCTATCGGGGAGGCATTGGTGGCGCTGGGTCAGAAAGACCTTTTGATTGATACCCAGGGGAACTGGGGAAATATTTTGACTGGAGACAGTGCTGCCGCCCCCCGGTATATCGAAGCCCGCCTATCCAAATTTGCCCAAGAGGTGGTGTTTAATCCCAAAACCACTGAATGGAAACTCTCCTATGACGGAAGGAACAAAGAACCGGTGCAGTTGCCGGTAAAATTCCCTCTACTATTGGCACAGGGAGTGGAAGGCATTGCTGTGGGCCTGGCCTCTAAAATTCTACCCCATAATTTTATCGAGTTAATCGATGCCTCTATTGCTCTTCTTAAAGGAGAACCATTTAAGCTTTTGCCCGACTTTCCCACCGGTGGAATGGCTGACTTCTCAAAATATAACGACGGCCTGCAAGGCGGAAAGGTCAGGGTACGGGCCAGGATTTCAAAACTGGACAAAAAAACACTGGTAATCACTGAAATCCCTTTTGGCAAGACCACTTCCAGCCTTATCGATTCCATTCTCAGTGCCAATGATAGAGGTAAAATTAAGATTAAAAAAATTGACGACAATACCGCTGAAAACGTGGAAATTCTCATCCATTTACCACCCGGAGTCTCTTCTGACCAGACCATCGATGGATTGTATGCCTTTACCGACTGCGAAGTCGCCATCTCTCCCAACTGCTGCGTTATTGAAAATAATAAACCGCGGTTCCTGGGAGTCTCTGAAATACTGAAAATCACCGTTGAAAATGCGGTAAATTTGTTAACACTGGAGCTGAAAATCCGAAAGGAAGAACTGGAAGACGCCTGGCACAAATCATCCCTGGAAAAAATTTTTATTGAAAACAAAATATACAATGACATTGAAGAGTGTGAAACCTGGGAATCCATTATCGAGACCATTGATAAAGGCCTTGAACCCTTTAAAAAATATCTCCGAAAAGAAGTCACATATGACGATATCGTTCGTTTAACAGAGATAAAAATTAAGCGCATTTCCAAATACGATTCCCTTAAGGCAGACGAAACCATCCAGTCCATTGAAGCTGAAATCAAGGAAGTCGAATACCACCTGGCCCATGTTACAGAATATTCCATAGCGTATTATGAAAAAATAAAAGAGAAGTACAGTGCTGGTAGGGAACGGAAAACCCAGATACGGAACTTCGATGTGATCGAAGCCACCAAAGTGGTGGCAGCCAATGAGAAACTCTATGTCAACCGAAAAGAAGGATTTGTGGGAACCTCTTTGAAAAAAGATGAGTTCGTGACAGAGTGTTCCGACATCGATGATATCATTGTCTTTCTTAAAGATGGCCGCTACCTGGTAACCAAAGTAGATGATAAATCGTTTGTGGGTAAAGATATCATTCATGTGGGTATTTTTAAGAGAAATGACGACCGTACCATATACAATGTTATATACCAGGATGGAAAACATGGAAACACCATGATGAAGCGTTTTGCCGTAACCGGTGTCACACGAGATAGAGAGTATGACGTGACCAAAGGGACTCCCGAGTCACGCGTTCTTTATCTTACTGTTAATCCCAATGGAGAGGCTGAGACAGTAAAAGTGACCCTTAAGCCACGACCCCGGCTGCGAAAGCTACAATTTGAAGCCGATTTCAGTACCCTGGCCATAAAGGGGCGGAATTCCATAGGAAATATATTGAGCAGGCACCCTGTCTCTCGGATTCTATTAAAAGAGAACGGGATCTCCACACTGGGGGGGAGGCACATCTGGTTTGATCCTGATGTTATCCGCTTAAATGATGACGAAAGAGGGATTTACCTGGGTGAGTTCTCCGGTGACGACAAAATCCTGGCCATTACAAAGTCGGGTTTTTTCAGGCTCCATGGTTTTGATTTGTCCACCCATTTTGAGCCAGACGTCCTGGTGGTGGAAAAATATGATCCTAAAAAGGTTTTTTCAGCCGCATTTTTTGATGCCGAACAGGGGTACTATTACCTGAAGCGGTTTAAAATCGAGCCCACGGAAAGATTGACCCGTTTTATCGGCGACCACCCGGAGTCGCGGTTGGTTACCATTACTTCTGACGCTAATCCCCACGTAAAGATAACCTTTGGCGGCAAACGCAAGAAATGGGTTGAAGAAAGTGTAGATGTGGCCGATTTTATCGCGATTAAAAGTTATAAAGCACGGGGAAAACGGCTGACCACTTCTCCTGTTGAGTCCATTACGCAACTGGAACCCATCAAAAATGAAGACCCGATTGATTTTGAATCAGAGATTGAACCGGGTGCAGAGGAGTCCCAGGAAATTCAGAAATCGCTCTTCGATCCCTCTTGATGTCAATATCTTCAATGATTAAAGCATTATAGCTGCACAATTTAGAGGGAATCCTTTTTCCTCTCCTTACATTATGTTTATAATTTAATTGTGATACCTTCGCCAGCAAAGGTATTTGTCAGGGAAAACAGGTCCTTTACCTCCAGCACAACATTGTAGATTCCAGCAGGTAGAGAGGGAAGCGTTGTTTGAAAAATTCCTTCTTCTTTTATCCCTTTATAAGATTTTTCAAAATCCGCCAGTACCTTTAATTTTTTATCCAGGATTTTAATTTTTGCCTGGACAGCACCAAAGGTTTCCCCATCAGAGTTGACCATCTTAATATTTTTGAGTTTTACGGTTAGGAGGCTGTCCTTAAAGAAAACCCTTTCAATTTCGACGTTCGCGTTTTCTCGGTGCACCTGTTTCCTCAATCCCCTGAAACGGCTTAACCTTTTTTGATCATCGTAGATGGCTCGATATTTTTTATTTTTGACTTTTATTTTTAATTTCGTCCGTTTCTTTTTACTTTCATCTGTATCGGGAACATAAATGAGCGAGTAGAGGATGTCCTCTTTAACCGTGATTTTATTGACAAAATCCTTCATCCGGTTTGATCGGACAATGCATCCGCCGGTCATACTGGCAATTTTTCTTAATGTCATTTCCGTTTCCATACTGATCGGTTTGTATTTATAATCGTTGGAGAAATAGGGATTTACCGGTTTTAGCAGCAGCGTATGAAACGTGGCCCCGGAATTTAAAAAGGTCCTACTGATATCATCCACTAACAAATCATCGGTTTCGTGAAGATGATAAAAAAAATCCGTGTAATATTTGTTTATATCCATTCGTATATCACGGCTTTTGCTTTCATACATATAATACTCCAGTGCTTTGTTTATCCGGCCAAAAGAATCAAGTGCCGGGAAATGGCCGATCTGGAAAAAGTTAAACACCCATTTTTCACATTTTTGTCCGTTTAAATATTCGGCAATTTTTATGTATTGCTCAGCAGGAAATTTCAGGTATTGGTCCCTCATATCGTCGAGAACAAACCTGTAGTTCATAAAAAATTCCCTGAATATCCCCCTGGGAAAATCGGGGTCCATTCTTTCATTTGGATCATCCATCCGGGATTTAAAAGTGGTTGCCATTAAATTGATCTCAGATTCAAAATATTTCATATCCATTTTTAAACCGGTCATCTCCTTCTCAAGGAGCTTCAATATATTCTCTTTTGTTTTAGCAGGATCCCCTACCGTCCATTCAGGTAAATAGAAACGATTGGTTATTGCAATTAAGCGGTCTTTCGGCAGGATGATCTCTTTGAATAAAGTATCCAGTATTGATGTTAAATCCTGGTGATAATCGCATAAGATAAAGAGCAATACGAAAAGGCGGGGTTCAACATTTTTATCACTCTCCTGTGATGTGTCCAGGGAAGGATTACGTTCTATTTTTTTTCGATCTTCGAAAAAGGTGGTAATCTCTTTTTCCTTATTGTTTATGTAAAGCTCGAAATCATTTTTTGTTAAACCACCCACCGGTTTTTTCCCATCAAAAACCCGTACAGGAACGATCACGTTTTTCACATAAACTGTCTCAACGATCCGTTCCTGTTCCTTTTCCTCTCGCTGTTGTTTTTTTTGTTTTTGTGCCCCTAGAGGCTGAGATACCAGGTATATGAACAGGATAAACAGAAAAAACGAAAAAAGATTCCACCCTTTTTTATTTACATTATTCATTATTTTTTTCCTCCTATTTTACAGCATTATATAAAAAAGATTTTATACAGCTCCCTATTCCTCTGCCTGATCGATGTCGATAACTTCCACTTCTACTATTGCATCATAGAGCATATTCAGTTTTTTGAGAAATAGTGAAGGCGTTGCCGCTTTTAAATTAATACCACCGGTGGCTTTCGATATTTTGGAAAAGAACTTGTACAGAGCTGAGGTTGTCTCCAGATATTCGATTCCTCTCATCCGTGTGTGTTTTTTTCCTCTAAGATATAAAAAATGAACCTTCACAGAGGCATGCGTAAGAGCAAATTTAATTTTCTTTAAATCCAATTTATATTTATATTCAGTTGCCTGGAACGTTTCAAGTGCATCAAAAAAAAACCTTTGGTTCAAGCTGATTTTGGGAATCGGCCGGAATTGCTTCTGAAAGAACATAAGCATATGATTATCTCCTTTTCCCCTGGTGGACCTGAAGATTTTCGCAATATTCATTAGCCTTGATTCATAGGCGCTCCTTAATTCCATCATATTTTCGCAGGCCTTCTTGTAACTTTTCAAGGCCTCATCAAGGTCTCTTGATCCTGTAAGAGCATAACTCCTCCGGGATGCTATAGTGGTAGCAATCCCCTCCATTTCCTCGAAATAATACATATATTTGTGTGCCGATGATCTGATATCCTCTTTCAGGTTTTTTATAACGTCTTCGATCAATTGATTTTTAGTTAGGTCTCCTTTTTGAGGCGTTAAGAAATAATATTTCAACGGCGATAGAATAACGATTTGATCGCCCGGTTGGATCACTTTGTTAAAAAAAGTTGTTACAGCTTCTTCGACCTGGCTTGAGTAATCCGTTATATCAAATACTAACATAAAATTTCGATTCGTCTTTACGGTTGTTTTACCTTGTGAAAAGGTATTCGGAGACGAATACAGCATAACACCGACACTTATTACTAGGTTCGAAAATATAATCATAACTTTTTTCATATCAGCCAGTCTTTTCAATTTACATATCTACTTGCAGCATTCTAATTGCCAAAAAAAACCGATGAATATGTCCTATTTAAAGGACAAACAATAAAATTATATTATACTCATAATGGAAAGAAAGTAAAGATTTATCTGGACAAACCAAAAGAACTCCGATGATACAATTTTTCAGGATTGGGAAGCCTTCAACTTATAAAAAGTTTTTTGGAAGTTTCGCGGTTCAGAGGGCCCCGCGGCGCGGGGGGCCTCATCAGGCGCATTCGCGCCATCTCTTGAGTCGCTTATTTGCGACTCACAACTACCTGTTCCCTGCATTCATCATTCATCATTCAAAATTCATCATTCATTAATGCCCCCTGGAACTAGTCAAGTTCACTAAAAGAGTGATATCAATTGGATGGGCAGGTTTTGAGATTTTTTTAATAGTCTCCTTGTTCTATGGGGTTCCTGCCCATCCGGTAGCCCGAAAAGATCCGGACCAGATTGTATCCGCAGGATGCCGTTCAGGTCCGGTTTATAGTTCTAGAGGGTAAACAAAACAACCTTTAATCTTATGTCTTATGTCAACAGTATTGTCCTAAGTTATCCACCAGTCAGGGCAAAAAGACAATCGAAAATTACCCAAATAAATACTAATTCACTTCTATTTATGGTAAAATAAAATATGGTGGATAAAATCAGTTGGAGGTTGTGATGCCTGATTTAGAGAGGGAATATGCATTTCTAAGCTATGCCCATGAAGATTTGGAAAAGGTTTATAAGGTTTATGAAGGTCTAAAAAAAAGAAAGGTGAATGTCTGGTTTGATAAAAAAGATATAAAAAAGGGAAGATGGAAACCACAAATATTGAAAGCAATAAGCCGGAGTAGAGATTTTGTTATATGTCTCAGCAATTCTGCTATAGAGAAAACAAGCGGTGAAAACCCAGGTTTTCAAGATGAAGAATTACAAACAGCCTGGGAATTTGCAAGGGAGCAGGATGAAAAAGATTTTACAATCATCCCTGTAAGATTAGAAGATTGTGGTCGTGGTGATATGAGGCTATCAGGTTGGCAGCAATATGATTTATTTGAAGATTGGGAGGGTGTTCTTGACACACTGGCTGTTAATCTAGGCGGCAAATCTTTATCAGATGCCTCGGCTAAAGATGAAAGAACAGAAGATGAAAAAATCGTTTCAACCATTATGGGGAAGGGGGTCATATTCTTTTATTCAGGCGAATATAATAGATCATTATCCAGTTTTGAAGCTGCAATAAATATTAAACCTTACTTACCTGAAGCCTTGTACAACAGAGGATTAGCGCTTGAAATTTTAGGTCGACCTGAAGAAGCTTATAAATCAATGGCTAAAGCAATCGTGGAAGCAGGGGGATATATATCATTAACAAAAGCAATCGTGGAATCAGGGGGACATATATCAATAACAAAAGCAATCATGGAAGCAGGTGGATATAAATCAATAGCAAAAGCAATCGTGGAAGCAGGGGGTCATAAATCAATAGCAAAAGCAATTGTAGAAGCAGAGGGTTATAAATCAATAGCAAAAGCAATCAAGGAAGCAGGGGGACATAAATCAATAGCAAAGCTAATCGATGAAGCAAATGAAATAAAAAATATAATTGATAAATTAAAATAATTTCACTTAACAAATCGATATACATTACAAAGAAAAAAGACATAGAGTTGATCTTATGCGGTTTAATAAAAAAGTACAGAAATACGATACTGTCAAGATAGTATTCATTTCAAACGGGTGATTGACCCCCTCCTACGCAAAAAATCAGGCCCTAAATGGAAATATTTAGGGATTTTAATCTTGGACAGCGTCTGTGAAATAATTTCGATCAATGCAGAAAAAATGGTCAGGCTAGTTTCTCTATTTTATTTAGTGGTCTTTAATCATTCTGCACCGGTCTTCCATTATTTTTTAGTGGTCTTTTATATTTCTGCACCGGTCTTCTACTTTTTTTCAGTGGCGTTCTTGCTTGGCCCCTTTTTTCATTCTATTGGTATCATAGGCAAAATTTTTCTGTGTATTTGAATAGTAGTTTTTCCTAATGGTTAAGCGGTTTACACTATTATAATTACAATTCATTTTATAATCTCTGTAATTACACTGCTTATGATATCTGAGTTCTTGGAACGGGAAATCAACATTCAATCATAATATTCTATCGGAATTACATCATAGTCAATTCCTTCTTTTAAAGGAGGTGTTTGAGCCTTTGCTGGCTCGAGTTTTATAGATGCACCAGTTCTGAATAAGACTCTTCCACATTTTGGACAAATCTGATTATCCATTGCGCTTAAAACTTTATCTCTAGTTGAAGTAGGATAGTTTTTCTTATTTTTCTTTGCAGCAAATTCAATCATCCACCCACCCCAACCGCAAGAATCTTTATTACATGCACAGACTGCATAGACTAACCAAACATAATCTGGAATTTCAACATCCTTAAGTTCAATCTCAAGTAAATTTTTATATTTTTTTGGAAATTTCATTTTTCACCTTTTATTAGATTACAATTAATAAAGGAAATAATAAAAAGAAAGAAAAAGTAGACGAGGCAGCCGCTTCTTTTGAGTCTAATCCAGGAATTAATCTTCTATAGTATTTTGATGGATTTTTATACTTTTCTACTATTTCTTCATAATAATCCCAATTAACATCTATATTACACTCACCTTCCCTTAAGGGATTCCCAAATCTATCCCATCTTTCATTACTCGTTTCATCATCCCAATGCCCATCTTGAGGCCTTTCTCCTCTATCTGCTCCCGTACCATGAGATCTGTCATCCCATGTTAGTCTTCTTCCTTTTTCCCCTTCCCAATAACCTTCTGAATTCCATTTTGGTTTTTTACCTCTAATGTTTTCTGGTATATCAGGCCATCTTTTTGGGGGTGTTTTACCAGGCTTTCTAACTAAGCCAAGAGGATCAATAATATTTATTGGATTACTATTAACAAAATCGTAAAAATTTATACCCCCATCAAAACCAATTGGATCTTCATTAATAAATCTTCCACTTCTCGGATTGTAATAGCGATAGTAGAAATAATAAAATCCACTTTCTTTGTCGTTGTACTTGCCCTGGAATCCGAAATTTCCTGTAGAATTACCGGTTTGATTAACCATATTTCCAAATACATCATAGGTTCGTAAATCTACAATCTGCTGATTATAATCGGAATAAACCGTATAAATAGTTACAACCTGATCCCTGATATATGAGTACCAACCTTTTTTATATTGATCAAACAAACCACTTGTGACCTCTGACAACTCAACATACCCTTCTACATCATCTTTGCCTACTCCATAGACATATCGGCGGATGGGTTGAAGATTTTCATCCAGTTCCAGTGAAAGGTTATCTTCTTCCCAAAAGAAATTGGTAACGGTTCCATAGACATTCTTTTGCAAACGACGACCATGGATATCGTATTTGTATGTAGCTACGGTATCTGATGGTGATACATCATTGGGGTAATGCTCGAATC
>Ga0180437_10000686_pt1 | contig 62319 bp, 56 predicted proteins | sample SS_ome_4_FD_132410 | JGI IMG/M metagenome (GOLD analysis project Ga0180437, IMG submission 132410) | Hypersaline lake sediment archaeal communities from the Salton Sea, California, USA - SS_3_D_1 metaG | ecosystem: Environmental > Aquatic > Non-marine Saline and Alkaline > Hypersaline >...
AGAACACCATCGAGTCCATCATACTGGGGAAGGAATGACTGGCCCAGGCTGAATTCCCGGGTCAATTCTATCGTTTCTGAGCTTTGAGATTGCCCATCAAAGATTAGTGGGGAACAGCCTGACAGGCCAAGGCAAACGGTTGCCAGAACAGCCGCAATTAGGCTGGGGAGGATTTTCATCTAATGGTTGACTTCAGAGAGGTTCTCGTTTTCTTCATCCAGTTCTATACGGCGGACTCGGTAGAGAAGTTCTTCTAAAATCTTGCGGTTGAATCCAATTAAATCCGCCAGCAATCCAATCAAGAGAACCTGAAATCCAACGATCAGGAGGACAGCCGCCAAGATGAGCGACTGGACATGTCCGGAGCCCTGTCCATTAAAGTAGAAATATAAAAAGCGAATTCCCAGTATAACCCCGAGGATAATCAACAAGCCGGAAGTAATTGTAAATATTCTTAGTGGTCGGTACATTGTATAAGCGCGCATAGTGGTCGTTCCTGAGTAGATTAGGTAATGGGGGATATTTCGCATCAGGCGGGAAGGCCTTGTATCCGGGTTGGTCCTTACCGGTACAAATTCGACATTGAGATTATTCGCTCCCGCCTGTATCAGCGTTTCTAGGGTGTAGGAATAGCCGCTCATCACAAACGTGCGCATGGCTGCATCCCGGCTGATTGCCCTGAATCCGCTGGCTGCATCTGGCGTTTTAATTCCGGAGGCTTTGCTTATAACCCAACTCCCGAACTGCTGCAGTAAACGTTTTGAGATTGAAAAAGATTCAATATTGGCGACACCGCGATCCCCGATCACAATGTCTGCCTGCCCAGAGAGTATTGGTTGGATAAGCTTATTTATATCATTTGAATAATACTGGTTATCCGCATCAGTATTTACGATAATATCGGCATTATTTTCCAGGGAATTTTGAAGCCCAGCCATAAAAGCGGCTGCAAGACCGGAATGCTGCGACAATCTAACTACGTGGTGGGCGCCGTTCGACTCAGCAACTGCAGAAGTATTGTCTGTGCTGCCGTCGTCAACTACCAGATACTCGATTTCATCGATTCCGGATATTTCTTTTGGGAGCCCCGCTAACGTTTCGGAAAGGACTTTGGCTTCATTGTAAGCTGGGATCTGTATGATCAACTTCACAGGTTATCACCTGTCGTCCGCACCGACAATTGGAAAGTAAAGCAGCTTAACTGCCGTTCCTGGAAAGATGGCGCTTGAACCATTTCCAGCCCAGTCAAAAGCCCGCGCGTAGAAAACAATATCTGATAAATCGGGAGAATCCGGTATTTCGATAATCTGACTCCAGCCATCCGTTCCGTCCCTATCCTGTCCGATTAACGCCCAGTTTGAATCCTTACCGGGAGGAAGCCAGTAAAAATCAACATAACTGATAGCGCTAATTTTATCACTTGCATCCACCTGAAGGGTGAGCGGACCCGCGGAGATCTCCTGGCCATCCTGGGGATTTGTGAAGGATACGGCTGGTTTCTCATTGTCGTTAACCAGTTTCAGACTATATTTATAGTTTTCAGCTCCATCAGAGGGATGGTTTGTGGATCTGACCTTCAGGTAGTAATCCCCCTCCCGGGTTAGAGTATAAGACAGGAATGAGGACCAGATTTCTGATCCTGTCTGTTCGCTGGAAACAGCCAGAATTGAGGCGCCATCGCTGTCGAGAAGCTGTAAATAAGTAACTAGAGGAGATCCCAATGAGGCTGTATCGATCACCGCCCCAATCTTGTCCCCGCGGTTTCCGTAAAAGGAATAGTAATCTAAATCCCCACCCGGGCAGATTGACCCATTCAGAGTATCGCTGTATTCGATCTGCTCCGCAAATAATGGTGTGTTTCCAGCATCAGCGCAATCAGATGGAGGCGTGTCTGTTATAGAAACGTCATCGATGTACCAGCCCTTGAAGGCGTTGAATTCCTTATCGAGGGTTGTGAAGAAAAATCTGATCCTGACGGTTTTCCCGGAGTAATCTGACAATGGAATGGCTGGACTTTTGTGCCATTGGTCAGTTAGGTCATCCAGCAGCTGGTGGATGTTCTCAAAAGGAGATCCGTCAACCGAAACCTGTACCCATCGCTGGTCCCAATGCTGGAAATTTGACTCGGTCTCATATCTGTACCAGAATCTCAAGAAATATTCGCTGTCTGCTGGGATCTGGATTTTTGGCGAAGTGAGGTAGCCTGAATTGGGCGAACCATTATCATAGCCTGTGACCACGCCAACTTCATATCTGTAACTTGTGCTTCCGCCAATTGTGTGGTTCTCTGTCTGGGTTAGCTCCCAGTTCTTGCTGTTTGCCCAGTTCTGATTCGAACTCTCCATGTCATCGCGGAAAGGCGCTGTTTCTGCGGCGACCACGAAGTCAGTTGGTTGAATATAAAAGTAGCGGAAAGTGCTCCACCCGCTGGTGGCATTATCGTTCATTGACCTTGCCTGCCAGGTATAACTCCCCGGAGGAAGGGAATTAACCTCCCAATTGGGAGAGGATAACCATGGAGATGTAATATTTTCATTACTATTAACATTGATACGAGCTTGGAATTGAGTGCCGCCGCCGGGATTCTCCCAGGAAAAACTGAATGTGTCATCTGAATTGTATACTGCGCTGTAATTTGGCGAAACCAGAACAGGGATTCTGGGCAATGCTGCTCTGGACTGTACTTTTACTGATGAAAGGGTGTTTGCCCCAACCCGGTTGTCCGACAGATTACTGTCGCCGCTGGTGAATGTTTCGCCCCGTCCGGTAAGGTCGCTGCCCATAAACAGGGTTGGCATTACGTTATCACCTACCATTATGGATTCGGCATTATTCTGGCCGACTTCCTCGAAGCTGTTTGACTGCGTATAGTCACCAACCCCGAGTACAACACAAGAACCTGTAAAATCTGGCCCTGAGAAAAGGGCGATCTCACTATCTGATGGTAAACAATCCGCAGTAATTGGCGGGCAGTCAAATTCTTTAAAGATGTGCTTCAGACCCGGCAGTCCTGGGGCTTTGTTTAAGAAATTGTCTTCAATATCCAGCGCAATACCCACCGGCCCATCCGGTATTTTATCGCTGCAAAGATTCCAGTTGAAGGTGAAATTTGTGGTTGTGAAGACCTCGCTAATTGGAAGCCATTCATCTGAATAATTAGCGATAAATTGGACCCCTCTAATTCCTGAACCTTCATCGCTTGCCCAACCTTCCAGCTTGACAGTGTCAGTCGCGATAATCGAAGCATTTAATGGGGAAGTAATGTCTCCGGTTGGGGGAATGTAATCAGGGTCCGGGTAATTTCGTGAGGTGTAACTGTAACTGGTCTCCTCGCAAACATCCTGGAAAACCGAATCGTTTTTGCAGTAGCGCAAGTCGCCGCCGTAGCGGGGCCTGCCGCTGTTGATTAGTACATCCTCAAAGGTTATATCTACAGACCTGCCCCAGTAGGAAGTGGGGTTAGTGTGAACATGAAAGTGTAAATGATTCCCGGTACTCACACCGGTATCATCTGCTACGCCGATGAACTGGCCCTGCCCCACATATCTACCCTTTATGCGAAACTCCGGCGGGATACTATCCTTCGCCAGGTGCATATAGAGCTGGTAGGTAGTTGGTACAGTTGTGGTGTCCTCGAGCACAAGCAGGTTGGAATAATTTGGATTCCCGTTGGAATATGACCAGGCAGCTTTATAAACCGTGCCGCCCTTGGCGGCATGGACGTTAAACATTGCGCTGGGATACCCGCCCCTGGCAAAGTCAAACGCATAATGGGCGGTCCCGCTGGGAGTATAAGCATCATGTTTAACGCTTTGAGTTAAATAAAGCGTCTCACCACCAGCCCAGGGCAGATAATAACCCCCGTAAGGGCCAAGACCTGCTGTCGCTTCAATCTGGTATACGCCAGTATCAACCCAGTGTGCTCTTAATTCGGCGGGTAATAAATCCTCGGGAACTTCTAACAGGTCCGGCATCCATTCGGGATTATGGGGGAGAATAACTTTCCAGCCGGTGTCTTCGTGTTTCAGGATCGCCAATCCCGGTTCAGCCGGGACCGGTTCACCGGTCTGCGGATCAATCGGCGTCAACCAGGCTATAGCCCAATTGCCATCCTTTGATATCTGGATATTATCTATCTCCGTTTCATGAATAAGGTAAACAATCGCTTCCTGCTTCTGTGAATCGATTGTTTCGAGAATAGCGCTTTCAATTTCTTCAAGATCAGTCGCCTTGTGGAGGGAAACAGTTGGCAGTATCGTTTCCTCCAGGGTCAGAATGTCCAGCAATTTCACTCCAACCAGAATGAGCAAGATGGCTGTAACAGTGACTGATACTGCAATTATGGGGACCTGCCGGTAGGGTTTCAATTTTTACCTATTTTCAGGTGTTTTATTACATTAGCCTGACATTAAAACCGTCTAATTACTTATTTCAGCGTTGTTGCAATATCTGTGCGAGTTATTTTTTTCCAGATTGATCCGGTTGGTATAATAAAAAGCGTTGATTGTGAATATTTTGTTCCTTAATTATCTGGAATTTGGATTATAAAAACAACACTCTGTCACTATAATAAGTTCAAGAATACAGCAAAAAGTTCACATTTCGGGGTGATCCTTTCTGTGGTGGTCGTCCTGGGATTTAGCAGTTCATTTAATAATGGCGGGGAAAACATCAGGAATAAAACTACCCAACCGGATTTTGGATTTCATATTGAATATGAATTTCCCAACCAGGCAGAATTTGACGAAGCATCGGGTCTAGTTGATACTGTAATTGAACCTTCACTTCAAATTACCGACACACTAATTATTTCTGCCACTGCTACAATTCCACCTGTTCCAACATATACTTTAATATTTCCAGAAATTACAGAAGAATCGCAACTGTTCCAAATTAACCGGCAGCCAGCCGAGAAACAATCCAGCCCTCAGTATTTGATAACTATCCGCCGTTATTGGCCGATATTTATGCTGGTTATTCTCTGGATTTTATTAGGTTTATGGTTTTTGTTTTCACAAATGATCATTAAGTGATGGTAAATGGTGAATTGTTTCAGGTAACTTTTAATGATTTCCCCATAATGAAAAATCTTTCAGAATCGAGTTACCGATAAACTCTCTGATAATCGAGTTATCGGGGATTAATCCTACATCCAGCGGAAGGAACCAGCCCAGAATTGCCAGCAACCTTTTCGCTTCAACGTATTCAGGGGTCCCAAATGGAACCTGGCGTAATATTGGTTCCGCCAGTGATTTTAAAGCTGACATTTCATAGGAAAGGGCTGAATTAAACATCACATCCGCAAATTCCTGGTATGGAAAAATATTGTTCCTCTCACCATCTCTGACAGATTCCCAGCGCTGGATAGTATCTCGCGCTGAGTACCCGCGTTCTCTATCGTCCCTCACAATCCTGCGAAGTAACCGGTTATCTGTGGTGGATATCCGGTTATGCCTGTCCAGGTTTAGTTGAGTTAAGGCAGATACATAAATGCGGAACGTCCGATCGGAAGGGAAGTTTAAAATCAGTTCCGGATTTAACCCATGGATTCCCTCCAGGATGATAATTTCATTTGAGGTCAGTTGAATTTCCTCTCCGGGCTCACTTTTTCCTGTAAAAAAGTTGAAGTGTGGAAGTTGGACTTTTTCTCCAGCGATCAAACGTTGAAGGTCTTTTGACAATTTAGCACGGTCGATGGCATGAATCGATTCAAAATCCAATTCTCCGTTTTTATTGCGCGGTGATTTATCCCGGTCGATAAAAAATTTGTCCATTTCAAGCGGAAATGGCGCAATTCCATGCGCCAGAAGCTGGATGGACAATCGTTTTGAAAATGTTGTTTTCCCTGAAGCGGAAGGTCCCGCAACAATGACAACCCGGATTTTTTCTTTTTGGGTATGGATAGTGGAGGCTATATCAGTTATCCACTGTTCGTGGAGCGCTTCGGAAACAAGAATAACCTCGTGGATTTTCTCGTTTTTGATTGCGTCGTTTAATGCACCCACGCTAGAAATCCCTAAATGCGACAGCCATTTCCGGTAACGGCGGAATGTGGATAACAGTTTTGGATATTGTTTGAATGTCGTTAGGCTGGTCGGTTCACTCTGTTTGGGAAAACGGAGAGTAAATCCATCTTCCATTGGTTCCAGGCTGAACCACTGTAAAAAGCCAGCAGAAGGTACCATATAACCGTGGTGGTAATCATAATGACCATCAAGTTCGTATATGGTTAGATAGTCCTTTTTGCGGTGGGATAATAAACGTACTTTATCCAGTTCAGATTCTTCAGTGAAATATTCGATTGCCTCTTGAAGGGGTACTTCTTCGCGCTTGAATGGCAGGTCTTTCTCAACTATTGTACGCATTGATTTTTCTAAAGTTTTTAATTCAACTTTTGAAAGGGTAGGGTGTCCCTCTACTCTGCAATAATAACCACCGGAGGCGATGGAGTGGTCGACATGCAAAACTGCTTCTGGGAACATGCGGTCAAAGGCAGTATCAAGCAGAAAAATTAATGAACGCCGGTAAATCCGCATACCATCTGTTTCTGCCATTGTCACTGGTGTCACTCTGGAGTCCATATCAATTTTAAAAGGCAGCTCGCGCAACACCCCGTTGACGATGGCACCCACAATAGGTGGATCCTGTGGTTCTTCAATAATCTTTAGGAACTGGCCGATTTCGCAACCTCGGGGTCCTTCCACTACCCTGCCATTGTCTAAATAAATTTGGACAGTCTCTCTTGGGGCGACTAGCGAAAACCGTTCTTCACAATTATCTGACATTTCCAAAACCTTATTCTTAAGTCTTGTGGAGGAGTTATTTTATCATTCTGGCAATTAATTTGTCGTAAATAAAAAACGCAGGCTAAATATACCCGCGTCTTTTAATCCAGATTTTATGTCAGGATTTGTTGATTAAAGATTAACCCTGGTTTTCATTATTATCGCTCGATCCGGAATAATTGTTTGCCAGCATTCATGCAAAGGTTAATTTTTTGCCCACCCCTGTTTCAGAATAAAATTTGTGATTACCGGGATCTTGGTGTATCTGCCCTGATAAGCATCAAATGCAGGCCAGAATGTAATCAGCCACAGCAGGGAGACACATCCAGCGGTGGGGATACTCAGAAGAATAATTAAGACTAATAGAATCACATTAAACACAATTGACTGAACTGCATGAAATCGAATAAAAGGCCTTTCCTTTTTATCTTCCATCAACAAAGCAATAATTCCAACCAGTGCAATCGGATAACTAAGGGCCGCCCATAACTTGTCATCGCTTGAAATATCGTAGGTAAATATTTCTTCCATTGGTACTTCTACATCACGTTCTTCTTTAACGTCGTAAGATTCTGAAGGTTTTTCCTCCTGATAGTCATCTGGTTCTTCAGGGTGTTGGATAATCTCATCAGCCATTTTTATTCTCCCTTTAGGATATCTAGATTGATGCGGGTCTATTTATTTTATTTTACTAATGCGCCAGTTTTTGGATTTAACCTCTTTCCAAACTGGAAACACCCAGGTTCTTTCTTAGTTACGATTTTATTATTGAGGGTATAAAAAATTCCTGTCTATAAAATATTGGAGAAGGAGGGGGAGTTTGGGTGAATTTCCCAAGCCTTAAACCAGGGTTGTTATATGTTCCAGGTTATGATAAATGTGATTGTAAAAATTGTACTGACCACGAGCTGCCGGAGTCCGATATGGACAGGTTTTGTTTGAACTGCAGGATAATAAGTTCCCCAGATAACTTCTATCCATTGGATCAGGTAAGGAATTGGTAGAAGGACAGGAAGAATGCCAGTTATTGAAAATATTAATACTGAGAATAAATTGAATGAAGAGTAAAGCAATGCCCTTTTGCCTAATTTGAATCTGTCTGCAACACCAGGTATTTCTTTCAAATGTCTTTGTTCCAATCTAACATATGCGTATACAATAGAGGCGGCTGACTGTAGCCATACCAGTAAAAATAATACCAACCCGGTTGGATCAGGTTTACCTGCACCAACCCAGTATGCGGCCGGGGCTGAAAGCGCAAGAACTCCACTGGCGACAATTTCTACCCCACCCTGCTTTCTTTCATTTCTCCGGGTAACCAGGATCAGGTACCAGGTAAAAACTGCGACTCCAGGGAGCGCCAGCAGCATGATGTAGGAGAAACCCAGATATCCCAATCCCAATACACAGATAAAACCTATAGATGAGTAAAGGACAACCCAGAATACCGAGGCCTTTGTATCAATTTTTGGTCGCCGATTGCTGTATATCTTTACTAGATGGGTAATCGGTTGGCGGATTAAGAATCCTGTTAATGAAGCAATTATCAATAGTAAAGTCGCCAACGACCAACTCGGTGCTGCAAACAGTCCAATTAACAGCGGGCTGAGTAAAAATACCCATGAACCATGGTCCTGTGGTAGAGCGATATTTCGATTAAATAAATTATTGGCTGTTCGTGTTTGCACTTTGGCGGGTATCGAAAATTAGATTCTGGATTGAATCTTTCTGGTGGATTTAATTTTATTACGCTCGAGGATCAAACCCCAAATACTGAACCCCAGAGCAATTGTAATTATGATTGAAATTAGTATAAATGTAGACTTCAAGCCAAGCACCTGATAGAAAGAATCTGCTTCAGTTGCGCTGACAACTATTGAGCCTCTATTGAAAAAGGCAACTCGACTGGCCCAAAATGCGCCTAGAATTGCGATTCCTGTTGTCTGCCCGATAGTGCGATTTACTGCAAGCATTCCCGATACAATCCCCAGGCGGCCTTTTGGGGCGCTTCCCATGATTGTGCTGTTATTTGGAGATTGAAAAATACCTATTCCAAGCCCAACTGGAAAAAAGCGAGCCAGAAATTCAACCGTGCCAGTTTCCATTGAGAGCTGGCTGAGGGACATGTATCCAATCAATAAAATTACCAGACCAAGTGCAGCAATAGGTCTGGTGCCGAAACGGTCGGAAAGAGTCCCCGATATGGGAGAGATTATCCCCATTGCTATGGGCAAAACTGCCAGCAACATTCCCACCTGGCGTGTTTCATAACCCAGGTTGTTTTCTAAATAGAAGGGCATCAGGATAATTGTCCCAGCAATGGTAAAAAATATAAGGAATCCGGTAATAAGACTGATGCTGAAAATTTTATTCTTAAACAACCGCAAATCTATCATTGGCTGCTCAATTCGAAGTTCGGTAAATACAAAAAGGACCAGGAATAGAATTGAAACCAGTAACAAGCCAATAACACGGAAATCCGTAAATCCCACTCGCTGCCCAAAGGTCAACGCAATTAGAAAGGTTAGAAGGCTTACAAGTAAAAATACTGCTCCAGCAATGTCGAAACTCTGACCCCCCTCAGGTTTATTATTTGGAATAAATTTAAGCACAATAAAAATCCCGATAATACCCACCGGGATATTCACAAAGAAAATCCAGTTCCATGTAAACAAATCAATGATAAAACCACCCAGAGTCGGGCCGACAACAATTCCAATTGAAACAATCGAGCCGGTTATTCCCAGGGCTTTGCCTCTTTCTGAGGGAGGGAATGATTCTGTGACAATCGCCATACCCAGAGCGAGTATCATTGCCGCGCCGGTAGCCTGTAATACCCGGAAAATGATCAATAGAGTAATAGTGGGTGCAAGTCCGCAAAGGAAAGATCCCACTGTAAAGACAATAAACCCGGTAGTGTAAATTGGTTTCTTTCCTTTTATGTCCGCTAACCTGCCGGTTGTTAACAGTAGCGTCGCTATGGTAAGCAGATATGCCAGTACAACCCACTGCACAGTAGCAAAATTTGTATTGAATTCCCGCTCAAAGGTTGGCAAGGCCACATTAACAATACTGGAATCGATGGTTGCCAGGAAGATCCCCATTGCAACTGCCGCTAAGGCTAACCACTTACGGTTGTAATCTATACCATCATTCATTTATGAATTGCGACCTGTATATATTCTTTATCCTGATTTTGAAAAAATTCTTCGAAGGTGTATTCTAACCCCCATGGAAGGATTTAGGTGCTTAATTTTAACAGCTATGGAAGATCATGTGCAAATTTAATAATTGCGGTTGTCTAATCCCATGTTGGGACCAGACTGGCCAGTCTTGATAAAAAAACTCAAATATAAATTTTTTGTCAAGCGGAAAAATGGAAAATTTCTCCTGAATCCAGTTTATAATGACAGCCAGAGAATTATGAAGGTAAAAATCTGTGGAGTTGAAGAAACAAGCTGCAGAAAAGGCGTTAGATTATATTAAGGATGGTATGGTCCTGGGTCTTGGATCGGGATCAACAACTCGTATATTCATCGATCTCCTGGGTAAAAAAATTCAATCGGGTAAATTAAGTAATATAAGCGGTGTCCCAACTTCTACGACAACGGCAGCGCAGTCGCGCGCAGTTGGCATACCGCTAACATCCCTGAAAGAACACCCTGAACTGGATATCGCTGTAGATGGAGCGGATGAGGTTGATCCAGATCTAAACTTGATAAAAGGGATGGGTGGCGCGCTTTTACGTGAAAAGATTGTGGAAACGTCTGCCGATATCTTTCTGGTGATTGTTGATGAATCAAAAGTGGTCCCGAAATTAGGGATAAAAAATCCTGTACCGGTGGAGATAGTTCAGTTTGAAGCGGATGCTACGGTTAAGTGGTTAAACAGTCTTGGATGCGATGCCATTTTAAATCATCTCGACAGCGGTAAGCCCACCCAGACAGATAATAACAATTATATTGCCCATTGTTATTTCCCCGAGGGCATTACTGATGCATATAAACTTGCCCGAGTACTGTCCGAAAGACCTGGAATAGTTGAGCACGGATTATTTCTGAATATGGCAGATGTAGTGATTGTTGCCGGCATTATGGGAATAAGTGTTCTGGAGAGGAAAAAATGAGTGTAAAAATTGCAGCGTCAATTCTCTCAGCGGATTTTCGAATTCTTGGCCAGCAGGTGGAGGAGGCGATCGCCGCTGGCGCAGACTATTTACATGTGGATGTGATGGATGGACACTTTGTCCCTAACATCAGTTTTGGACATATGGTTGTCTCGACTATCAAACCGATAGTAAAGGGCAGTAACATAATAATCGATGTCCACCTTATGATTACAAACCCGGAGCGCTTTATCTCCGATTTTGTAAAAGCAGGTTCGGATAATATCACTGTTCATATCGAATCCTGCCCTCACATTCATAGGGTAATCCAACAAATTAAAGAAAGTGGAATTTCAGCCGGCATTACATTGAATCCTGGTACACCGGTCGCTCTCATTGAGGAAACCCTACCTTATGTTGACCATGTCTTGGTAATGTCTGTTAATCCAGGTTTTGGCGGTCAATCTTACATCCCTCAAAGCACAAACCGTATCGCCCGAATAAAAGAGATGTTAAATACTTCTGGTTTTAATTTAGTTGAAATAGAGGTTGATGGAGGGATAGACATTAATACGGCGCCCCTTGTGGTTGGTGCGGGAGCGACTGTGCTTGTGACAGGGTCAGCGGTATTTAAAAACGGCAATATTGCTGAGAATATTGCAGCGTTACGAAAATCGACCTTGCAGGCTGGCATTTAATTACTATACTAATTCGAACCTCAATCAAATTATTTTATTGGCAAGGAAATAATAAAATCGCTGCCTTTACCCAATTCGCTATTGATTGTTATCCTGCCGCCATGCGCATTCACAATATCGCGTGCAATCGTTAATCCAAGCCCTAAGCCCTGGGGGAACCTTTTATTTTTACTGCTGCGGTAAAAAGGCTCAAAAACCCGCTCCTGTTCTTCTTTTATGATACCCAGTCCATCATCGCTAACCTGGATCAGCACCTCTTCCTGAGTGGATCGTGCAATAAGGATTATTCTCCCACCGGGAGAGGTGTATTTAATCGCATTGCTGATTAAATTTCCGATAACCTGAGCCATTCGATCGGGGTCAATTGAAAGTTGGGGGAGATTCTGCTGGATATTTGTTTCCCAATCCAGAATCTTTTCTATTGCCAGAGCGCGCCAGTGAAGTAATTCTGAAGATAACCACTCGTTTAGATTTACCTTTTTGAGGTTCAATTTAAGGGTACCCAGAACCTGTCCGTGCAGCTGGGCAAGATCATCCAGCATCGGCTGCATTCTTGATATTTCATTTTCCATACCATCAAGTAACTCTTTACGGATTATGGGATCTTCACCTGCTGGTTGTTTCAGAGCATGAATTGCAGATAGGATAGCTCCAAGCGGCCTTCCCAATTCATGAACAAGATTTGCCAGCAGTCTTCCGCGCATTTCTTCCATATCTTTTAACCGCTTGGCTAAAAAATTCACTCCTTGAATTAATTGACGAATTTCACGTGGTCCTTCTAAGGTTAATTTTTCGGTGGATTGACCATATGCGATATTGGTTACAGAATCTACCGTTTTGATAATCGGTCTATGAAGATTGCTGGCGAGTAGAATTCCAACCGCCAGACCAATCAAGATTTCCAATCCAAAAACCAATAAAATCAGGTTGCGCAGGCGGATAAATTTAGATGCGGTTCCTTCGAGTGTTTGTGTAAGGCCAATAATTCCGACCAATTTTTTTTGGGAGGTAAAAACAGGTATTAATACTTCACCTGATTGGGAAAACCAACTGTATGTGATTTTAATGCTTGGATTTCCTTTCTGAGCTTCCCCCAATCCCTCGAATTCCTCTGTTATTTCTTGTGGGCTAATAAATTCAGGATCAAGTGTGTAAACTGTCCCATTTGGATTAAACAGGACAATCTGAGCTTCCACATCATAGCTGAGTCTGGTTGTAATTTGATTGGCAGCTTCTTTGTCTGACCAGATTTCAGGGTGTTCTTCAAATAAGCCGCTGATTATATTTGCACTCTGCGAAAGAGAGTTTGATAGGTTTGTTAGAAAGAATTGAGTTTCGATAATATAAATAAGGGCTGCAGCTACAAGTGGGGCGGTTGCCAGGATCGGTAGAAGGTGACTTACAATCAATCGGCTGCGTAAGGTATTCATTGTTTGTTTATGTCAGGCAAAAGCTTATACCCAACTCCACGTACATTAATTATCCTTTGGGGAGTATTTGGATCTGTTTCAATTTTTTCTCTCAACCAGCGTATTTGAACGTACACAACCTGAGGTTCGCCTGCAAATTCCGCTCCCCATACCTGAGCAATCAGATCATTGGTTGATACTACCCTGCTCTGGTTTATTGCTAATACATGCAGAACAGCGAACTCTCTAGCTGTCAGACTTACAGGTTCTCCAGATATGGAAACTGTATGAGCGCCGGGATCGATAATAAGATCTCCAACTGAAATTTGTTGGTATTCCTGCTCTACTGGGGATTTTGGTTCACTCCGTCTGAGCACCGCTTTTATCCGGGAGAGCAATATATCAGAGTTGAAAGGTTTTGTTATGTAATCATCGGCGCCTAATTCTAAACCCAAGATGGTGTCGATTTCCCTTCTGCGAGCGGTTACGAAGATCACTGGAATATTCAGTCTGTCACGAAAGTGTTTTAATGCATCAAGCCCATCCATCCCCGGCAAGCCAACATCCAGTAGAATGATATCTGGGCGGATTCTATCAACCATGGCAATCGCTGTTTCAGCATCTTCTGCAGTACTGGCTTGATATCCTGCCTGTTCCAGCTGTAAACTGAGACTCCTTCTCAATAATGTATCATCATCGACAATCAGAATACGCTTTGCCATTATTTTGCCCCATTTATTTAGAATTGCTGGGATATATCCATGTTTATTGCGAATAGTGGATAAAACTATATCCTCTCGATTATATCCGTGAATCCAGTTGGAATGATTCAATTAAAAAATATTATAGACCTGGATATCCAAATGTAATGGCAACCGTTTCCACTGAGCTGGCGGGGACCCATCCTTGGTATGTATTGCTGTTGTTTGATAATTTGATCCATTCTCCTTGAGTGTCGAGAAGCAGAACCTCAGCGCCATTTTTCAGGTAATTTTCAGTAACATAAGTCTCGCCCGGCTGGCTGTTCAAAGGTATTTCAACTGCAGTTACAACCGCGGGTGGATATAGTTTTTCAGTTAATATCCGGCTACCTAGGGAAAGTCCTGCTATGATGAACAGTAAGACGAATAACATTAAAAAAGCACTTGCTCCAACCCGAAATTGCCTGTTCCTCAATATTCTCAATAAAAGAATCATGGTGAATATCAGAAACCAAAGGCCAAGGGTGATCAAGGCAGTTTCATTAATCGAAAGTATTTGACCAGTCACCTCTGCCAAACTGGTAATCGGTCCTCTCAAAGCTCTGGGTTCATTAACTGATTCGTTGTTCGCAGATTGAACAATCCGGATATTGTTCATAATATCCTGATCGCGGGGATCTAACCTGAGCGCACGTTTGTAATTTACCAGGGCGCGGCCTTTATCCCCATTCATATAATAGGCATTTCCCAAGTTGAAATATAGAACACTGTTGGATTGATTTTCAGCAGCCAGATTTTGGTAAATCTGAATGGCTTCATCATACTTTCCTGCCAAGTAAAGGTTATTGGCAGTATTAAACGCCTTAATATCCATACTTTGATTGTCAGAGGATAGCGACAGGGCGATAAATAAACTTATGCCTAGAGATACTCCCACGAAAATGAAAAATAGTAATTTACGCATTGGTATTTTCCTATCTGGAAAGTTTGAATTATTAGATTTCTTTGTCTAAAATATTTATCAAGCTTGTGGCCATATTGATAGCCTGTATTTGCGATTCGATTTTGCTTTCCGGTGAATATACAACCATTTCACTGAGCAAAATGCAAGATTCAATTTGGGTTAGATATTCTTCTTTGATTTCAATCATTCTGAGAGCTGCTTCAAGTTCTTCCAGCGTTAATCCTGTAAAGGGTTGGTTGAGTTTATCCGATAAATATTCGAGGAGTATCCTTTCAACACTGCTGGAATTTGGATTTCTTTTCAGCTCTTTAAGTGCAAGATGGGCTTTTTTAGCAGCGTTTTTGTATCTTCGATACCCTGAATCTTTTTGCCGTCGTTCGTCATTCTTCACCCAGGCAATGTGGCCAGTTAACATGAATAGAGGGACTAGCCAGAGAAGCCAGAACACGGGATTTGAAATAAGTTCTTTACTCCCAAATTTTGTATTTCCTGGCGTTGTTTTAATAGAACTGATCGAATTATCGATCCCCAACATGTCATTTTGATCGATAGTATTATTTCCTACATGGGAAGCTGATGTTTTTTCAGTTCTATCTGATATAACATTTACCTGGATCTGGTCTGAATAAATTAGCTTATATGTGCCTTCTTCTGGATCAAAATAACTGAATTCCAGAGATGGAATTTTTATTTCGCCAGATTGTGTGGGTACTAAAAGGCGTTCAAATACCTTGGTTCCCACCAGTGTCCCATTTTCAAATTGGGTTGATGTTTCAATGGTTGTATCAAAAGATCGCCAGGCAGGCTTATCATTCCATTCCGGCTCAGGGATATTCTCAACATTTCCCTCCCCCTGAACAATAAACCTGTATTTTATTGGTTCATTTACATTGGTTTCAATTAAATCCGTTTCAGCTTTAACATTAAATTTGCCGATTGCACCGTTGAAACTATCTGGGGCTCCAGCGGGGAGAGGTTTAATCTCAAGGGTAACTGGATTGGTTTGTAAAGTTCCTCCGGATGTGAAAAAATCGCCTGGAATCGTAATCTGGGCTGGTTCGATCTCGATATTACCGACCACGGTTGGAAATAAGGTTGATTCTACTTCCGTTACCAGATAGTTTTTGTTTGCGAAGTTCAGTGAATAGTGTTTCTCATCCGGGACTGATTCGTGCCAGAATCCTCTGAAAGATGGTTGTTTTAATTCCAGATCACCAATTGGAGAAGCGGCTTTGTAGAACCGAATAATGTACCGGATTTGTTCACCCTGATAGGCACTGGATTTATCAACGCTTGCTTCAAGAAAATAATCTCTGCCAGATAAACTTTCCGGTACTAAAGCTGGATCCATGGGTTCAGCATCAAATGGTATATCAATCCCAAAAGAAGGAACACCCTTTAGTGATGGAAAATTTGGGAAAGAAGGACTGGAAGGTCCTGGTATTTGGTTCATCTTCCCAGTGCCTTTGGTCACATTTACGACAATCTGATCGGTGCTGTGAACTGTCCCCTGGGAAGTGAGGGTGATTGGCTCGATAATAATTGTTCCAGTATATTCTGGGCGTAAATAGTATTGGAATGTTTCCTGAACCGTCATCTCTCCATTTAACATGCTGATTTGAGTGCCGTTGTTCTGTCCGATTACTTGAAAACCTTCAAGGGCTGGCAGCTGTGGCTTGGCAAGACCAGATTCAAACATGTCTACAGTTACAGTGAGAATGATCGTATCGTCGGTGGTGATGTTGCTGCGGTCAACTTCTGCATGGAGGACAGCTTTCGAGGTTGAAGATTGAGCCGATGCAGGGATGATTGTTATGAATAGAAATCCCAACGTTATGAGAAACACCAGTAATTGTGTTAATTTCTTCATTCTGTAAATACCCTTTTTAAATTTAAGTCATCAATCATAAAACCAAGCGGTACTACCAATCCTGGATAGGCGGTAATTCCTGAACATATAGAATCTGGCCAAGATATTCCTGAAGAGTTTGTGCATTCTGGGCAAGGGCAGCCAAAAGTTGTTTTGCCTGTTCAGCCGTCATTTTCTGGCCTGGGGCAGGGATCTGGCTGTTGTCCTGTGAATTATCCTCTTGATCTTGTCCCTCCTGGTTTTTGTTCTGTTGATTCTCGTTGTTTGATTCTTGATTCTGATCTAAATTATTTTGAACCTGTTCCTGGGATTCACCAGTTTTTTCTTCCTGTTCTTGTGATGATCCTGAATCCTGATTCTGTTCTTCCTGATCTTGCCCCTGGCCCTGCTGATTCTGGTTGTTTGAATCCTCACCCTGTGTATCCTGGTTATTCTCATCAGCCCCTGAACCATTATTTTCAGAGCTTTCATCTTTATATTGCTGCTGTTGTTCTTGCTCTTGCTCCTGCTGATCCTGTTCCTGTTGCTGTAATGCGAGTTCCAGGTTGTATTTCGCATCCCGGTCATCTGAATTTATTAAAAGGGCAGCTTTATAGGATTCAACCGCCATTTCTAATTCCTGTGAGTTATAAGAATTGTTCCCAAGGTTATAGAAACTATTTTGTTTTAATGCATCTTCATCTGCTAATTCCAATGCTATGGTTAATTGTTCGACTGCCTGAAAATAATCACCCCGGCGGTAGAATGCATTTGCCGCGTTATAGTATGGCTGCGCCAACTCAGGTGATTCAATCTGGGCTTTCCGGTATGCATCCAACGCCTCTTCATATAATTGTTTTGCGAAATCTTCATTTCCGCGTTGAATTAATTTCTCAGCTGAGGCGGAGCATCCAGCGGTAAGTAATCCGATAACAAGGATTGCCTGGATCACAAGTAGTTTTTTGAAGTTAAATTGTTTCATGGTATTCATCCATTTGATAAAGATGTCTTATCTTTCAATAATTGTTTTGAGATCAATCGATCCCACCATATTCGGCAGCGGATTGTTATTGTTGAATTTTGAGTTTCGGCGGTCAGGGATTAGTTCCGCTAGCATCAGCAGTAACAAAGCCATCCCAAGAAAATATTGGTATCTCTCTATATGGATAACCTCGTACCGATTTTCCAGTTGGGCTTTCTGTAATTTGTCGATTTCAGACAGCAGTTTCTCCAATTCGCGCCCATCAGCTCCTGCCTGGTAATATCGGCCATTTCCGATTTTCGCAATGGATCGTAAAGTCTCCTCATCAAGTTTTGATAGGACTATGTTTCCATTCTGGTCATACTTCCAGTCAATAACCTGCCCGTCTGAATCTGTAACAGGTACAGGCTCGCCATCGGTTGTCCCGAAACCAATTGTATAAATTAAGACATCCTGGTCGGCGATCTCCTTGGCTGCATCTAAAGGATCAGTCTCATGATCCTCCCCATCTGTCAGGATTAGCATTACTTTTTGACTTGGCAGTTCAGAATCGAAACCCTGTATAGCAGTCCTCATTGCATCACCAATCACTGTTCCCGGACGGGATATCACCCCAGGTTTGGCATTTTCAAGATATGTAAGGGCAGAGTTATAGTCGGAAGTGAGCGGAACCTGGATAAAACTTGCTCCGGAAAAGAGCACTAATCCAATTTCATCCCCATTTAACCTCTTCATAAGATCAGAAATTTCTAATTTTGCCCTTTCAAGCCTATTAGGTTTTATGTCCTGGGCAAGCATGCTCTGAGAAATATCCAGAGCGACCATTACCTGGAGACCTTCCTGGTTAATTTCACGGACTTCGGATCCCCATTGAGGTCGAGCCAGGGAAATAATCACCAGGCTGATTGAAAGAAACCAGAGTATTGTCCGCAACTTTCGGCCCTGAAAATTAACGTTTTTTGTCAATCTCTGAATTAGTTTGAATTCTCCCAACTCCAGTAAGGCTTTCGCCTGCATCCTTTGGGCATAAAAGTAAAGGATTCCAGCAATTGGTAGTAGCAGAAAAAGGATTAGATATGAAGGTTTAGCGAATATCATGGCAACTTCCTGAAAATTGATTTTCTTAATACAAATTCAATCAAAATCAATAAAAATGCTGGCACCAGTGCAAGCGCGAACAATTCGAAATAATGATTGAAAACCTGTACTTCAACCTGGGATTTTTCCAGTTCATTGATCTCTTTGTAGATTGCATCCAAACTGGCTGTATCCTCTGCCCGGTAATATTTCCCACCTGAAATCTCTGAAACCATTTGCAGGGTTTCTTCATCGATAACACTCTCCTGGTATAGAATCTGTTGGTTTCCAAATACTGTTTCAACTGGCACCGGAACCTGGCCGGTTTTGGCCGCCCCGATTGTATAAATTTTTATACCCAAGGCTTTCGCCGCTTCTGCAGCGGTTAAAGGATCAATTTCACCTGCATTGTTCACCCCGTCTGTCAACAGTATGATAATTTTGCTTTCAACTTCAGAACTGACCAGCATGTTTGCCGCGTTTGCTATCCCCAAGCCTATCGCAGTCCCATCCTCAATACCAAGATCCTCAGCAAGTCTTACATCCTGTAGGGTCCGGTTGAGCATATTATGATCCAAGGTAACTGGACTCATATTGAACGCATCCTGCGAAAATATGATCAAGCCAATTTTGTCATACTTGCGTTCGGAAATGAATTCGCTTATGACCATTTTTGCAGCCTCCAACCGGTTGTTTGGTTCGAAATCAAGAGAGGCCATACTTCCAGACACGTCCAAAGCAAGGGCTATTTCAATCCCTTCCCCGGTGATTGTTTCCTGCCCCTGAACAATTTGTGGTCGTGCAAGCGCAATAATTACCAGCACAATAACCGCCAACCTTAATATACTCAAAACAGGATACAGGCGAATTCTCCAGCTTGTTTCGAGATTTCGCAGCATGCTGGTTTTCGAATGTTGTAAAGTGCCTGAATGTGCCAGCTTATTTATCCTGTAGATAAAAACGATAAGGGCCGGGACAAAGAGCAAAATACTCAGCAGCCAGGGTGAACCGAATTGAAAGTTCATGCAATCACCTCTAATTTTTCAGTTATATTGTTTTTCGAAGGGTTGAAATTGTGTGAACTCGGATTGCTCTGATTGGCTTCTTCCCCACCAGTAGTATTCTCAGGATCAGGTTTCGTAATTTTGATAATTTCACGCCCCGATTCCAGTAACATATAGGCGCTGGTTTCATCTGGAGTAAATTTGGAAAATTTAACCAGGTCGCTCTCTTCCAGGAAGCCGACTATTTGGTTAATTAACTCATTATTGATCCTGTTCTGCTTCAGACTTCTCTGAATTTCGAAAGTAGCCCTTTCCAGAAATATAATCCCCAATGTTGTCTCGAGATACCTGCGGATACAAATTGAAGTGAGCGTGTAGTGTTCTTTAAATTTTCCGTTTTCAGGCAATTTGAGGCTTTCGATATGGTTTAATTCGCCGAGTGCAATCTCATCTGCAGTACGGTTGTCTGCCATTTCTACCAATCTTTTATGCTTATGCCGGTTTCGTAAGTACGCAATCCCGCATATAAACAAAACAAAGATGAACAAACTGAAAAGCCATGTCCAGATATTAAAGAAAGCGATCTCAGCCTGCGGTTTAATATCACGAAGTTGTGTGTCCCCTTCGATAAGAACTGAATTGATCGTTACCGAAATGGGAGCCGCGGTTATCTCGTTTAAATTGCCGTTTTCATCACTTATCGACAGATTTAATTCAGGTGTGACGAAAATTCCTGGAGCGAATAATCTGGCGTCAATAACTTGTGTTGAAGTCTTGGTCCCATCACTGTTTTCAATTTTTGTTGGTGGATTAACTGAATTGATTGTGAATTGTCCCCAGGTCTGTTCGTATTTCGGAAAGATGACCTGATACCCGGCTGGATGGGTTACGGCAAGCTCGATATTGATTGGATCGCCAACGGTGTAATTCTGATCCTGAATCCTCAACACTGCTTCAAATTGTGGATCTGCTTTTACAGTAAGAACAGGTAGCGCCAGAATTATTATGGAAACGACCAGAGTTATTAGTATTGAAATCTTTTGCATGATATTCATTTCCTTTATCTTCTGATCCGCTTAGCCCGTTCATTGAAGAATCTGGTAAGGGGTAAGGTGTAATCCTGGTTAGTATCAATTGAAATGCAATCAACATTTGCATGTTGAAAGGCTTTCTTTATTTCTAATCTGTTCCAGTTTTCTAAACTAGCGTACGAACGCTGCCAGGATTTGCTGGCTGTATCCACCCAGATAATTTCCCCATTCTCAGGATCTTCAAGGGCCAGGAGTCCCACTGCACTAATTTTCGATTCAAGCGGGTCACTCAGGTCAACTCCAATCAAATCATGACGTTTATTTGTCACTGCAAGTTCTTTCTGGAAAGCATCAGGTTCAGCGATAAAATCCGAAATTAAAAAGATGATGGATTTTCTTTTTAATATTTGATTAACGGTGTCTAGAGCCAATTTGATATCCGTACCTTTGCTGCTTGGTTTGAAAGCGAGAAGTTCTCTCACCATACGCAGCACATGCTGGCGGCCTTTTTTGGGTGGAACTATCAATTCAATTTGATCGGAAAAGATCATCAATCCAACCCGGTCGTTGTTTGTGGTCGCTGCAAATGAGAGAACCGCGGCGAGTTCAGCAGCCAGTTCACGCTTAAATCTTCCGGTGGAACCAAATGATTCCGACCCGCTTGCATCAACCAGGAGCATTACGGTGAGTTCCCTTTCTTCTACATATCGCTTGACAAAGAGCTCACCCGTACGAGCAGAGACGTTCCAGTCAACAGTCCTTATTTCGTCGCCGAACTGATATGGACGGACTTCATCAAATTCCATCCCCCGTCCTTTAAAGATCGAGTGGTATTCTCCAGCATAGTTGTCATTAACCAGCCTGCGTGTCCGGATTTCTATATGACGGATTTTTTTAACCAGTTCAGAAGTAAGCATTTAATTATTCCCATTAATTTGCGAGAAAAATATGTGCAGAGATTTGATTTAATTTTTTACGGTACTTCGGTATGATCGAGAATTCGTTTGACTATCTGATCAGTGGTTATATTCTCCGCCTCTGCTTCGTAAGTGATAATCACTCTATGCCTTAATACATCCTGGGCAATCTGCTTGATGTCCTCCGGTGTTACAAAACCGCGACCTCTCAGGAAAGCATGGGCTTTTGAAGCGGATATCAGATAAATACTGGCTCTTGGGGAAGCTCCGTAGTTGATCAAATTATTCAAATCGCCCAGACCATTGTTCCCGGGATTGCGGGTCGCAAGAACCAGATCAAGAACATATTCCTTGATTTTGTCGTCTACAAAAACCCGCCTGACCATTTCTCTAGCTCTGAGTATGTCCACTGGGGAAACAACAGGGTTCACTGTTGGAAGCGTTGCGCCGGTCATACGGTCCATTATTATTCGCTCTTCTTCACGCGATGGATAATCTACCTTGACTTTTAGCATAAATCGATCAATCTGTGCTTCCGGGAGCGGGTAGGTGCCTTCCTGTTCGATCGGATTCTGGGTCGCCAGAACCAGGAAGAGGGTTTCCATCCTGTATGTCATATCGCCAATTGTCACCTGTCGTTCCTGCATTGCTTCTAACAGCGCGCTTTGTACTTTTGATGGAGCGCGGTTAATTTCATCAGCCAGGATCAGGTTCGCAAAGATAGGTCCCCGGTGGACGCTGAATTCACTGGTGCGCGGATTGAATATTTGAGTCCCGATAAGATCTGCTGGCAGCAGGTCAGGGGTAAATTGCACCCGCGAAAAGTCAGCATCGATTCCATCAGCGACGGTTTTGATCAGCAGTGTTTTTGCCAGGCCCGGAACACCCTCCAGGAGGATGTGACCATCAGCCAGCAAACCGATTAACACCCTTTCAACCAGCCTCTCCTGCCCGACCATAACCTTATTTATTTCTGATAAAAGGCCCTGAAGGAATACAGCTTCTTCCTTCACCTGCATATTTAATTCACGTACAGAAGTTAGATCCATTAATTTCTCCTTTTTTTTTCTTTTGATTAGCAATAAACCTGGTTAATCCCCAGGCATTGAACAATTCGATAGCAAGATTAACATGAATGGGTCGTATTTGTCCTTACGAGAGCCTATCCTATTAATTAAGTGAACTTTAAATTCAACATACTCCCTAAGCTTTAGAAGATAAATTTAAAAGAATTTTCTCTTCCGAAATTCGATAAAGCACCGATATCTGATATGAAATTGGAAAATTTTCTTTTAATCAACCTGTTCAGGTTCGAGAACTGAGGCTCCGGGTTCGTTTGTTTTGTTATGTTTTTTCGAATATTTCTGAAGAATGGTTTTGTTGTTCCTTGATTCAGCCCTGATTTGGGATAAATCATGGTTGATGCCCAGGTTTTCCAGTTTCTTGATCAGAAACATTCCACTATTACCACCCCAAAAACCCAGAGCTGTGGGTGATTTTTCCAATATTTAAGCGCATGGGAGAAATTAAAACCTTTTCACCCAGGATCGCGCATTACATTATTGCTAAGGCCGTATCTGTAGATGAAATGGAAGTCCAGTTCCTCCAGGTCTAAGTAGGTGCAGCAAGGGTTATGCTGGACGGTATCAGCTATCTGAGTGATGGCACTTCTATAAATTTTTTTCATGCTCTACCCAATGGCGACCATTCCAGGTTTGGGGTAGAATTAGTCCGAATCCGTAACCGTGGGGATTCCAAGGGATTGCTCCAAGACGATAAAAGAAACCTGCCTCCAAGCAATTCATCAATTTAATGAGAATTAACTGAATAAGAAGAATGACCGTATGTTCAATATTGTTAACCCAGAAAAAAGTGGGGAAGGGGTATAATAATTTGAGGTAGACGCTGCCAAAAATGCGTCTACTTTAATTTTTGGAGAAATCGAAATGGAAACAAAGAAAAATATAATCACAGATATGGACGGCGTATTGGTCAAAGGGGCAGAAATGATCCCAGGCGCCGATAAATTTATCAAAAGGTTACAAAAACTGGGGAGGGAATATCTTGTATTAACCAATAATTCCATTTATGCACCCCGGGATCTTGCTCACAGGTTGAAGGCTATTGGTCTTGAAATACCGGAAGAACGGATTTTCACCTCTGCGATGGCTACTGCACGCTTTCTTCAGAGCCAGCGCCCTGATGGCACCGCCTTCGTGATTGGGGAGACAGGATTGACCCAGGCAATACACCAAATTGGCTATGTGATTACCGATATGAATCCAGATTATGTCGTTTTGGGTGAAACCGGTATTTATGATTATGAAAAGATAACCATAGCGATAAATTTGATTGAAGCAGGTTCAAGGTTTATTGCTACAAATCCGGATCCATCCGGGCCAAAAGAAACAGGGACCGTGCCAGGTTGTGGCGCGATGGCAGCTTTGATTGAAAGCGCCTCAGGGCGGTCACCATTCTTTGTCGGGAAACCCAACCCTCTGATGATGCGGACAGCATTAAATTTCCTTGATATACACTCGGAAGAAACCGTGATGATCGGTGACCGTATGGACACCGATATAATCGCCGGGGTTCAAAGCGGGATGGATACCGTTTTGGTTTTGACCGGTGTGGCAAAAGAAGTGGATGTGGAGAATTTTCCATATAAACCAACATGGGTGGTTGATTCAATTGCTTCAATTGAAATCAAGTAAATTAGCAGATATTGTGTAAAAAATATTAGATATTGCGCATAGCATTTATACAAATGTGAATCAAATTATCCCAGCTTCTTGATGAATTTGGGATAACAGGCCAGTTCCTTCTGTATCGATTACATGGTCCGCTTTTGCCTTAACAAAATCTGAAGCGGTCAGGGGGGCGAATGATAATTGGGAAATTTCAAATCCGGGAATGTCATTGCCTCCATCCCCTGCATAGATTACAATCCCGTTTCCCCAGTTTTGGATTGATAATAATCTTTTCAATCCCCATCCTTTATTAATTCCGCTCGGGGTGAGCTCAAGAAGGAATTCAAGGCTGAATGAAGTTTCGATTTTCAAGTGTTGGATTGAATTGGCAACCTCTTTAAGGAGGTCTGTGTTCCTAGATAATCCCATTACCTTACTTAAAGCTGGAAAACGCTCGTCTTTTGTATTAGCAAGGGCATAAAACCATATAGAAGCGTAATGAAGCCCAAGCTGATTCGGGTTTTTTAAAAATACTTCATTCTCGCCGAAAAGGAAGAACGGTATCTCGGGAAATATACCAATATGCTTGATCAGGTTATCTTGAATTTCTGCCTCAAATGAGTTAAATTCCAGCAGTTTTTCTCCTGGCCCATACAACACCGCTCCATTTTGGCTCACAATGGGGAATGGGATTTTTTCACCGATAAAAAGCCCATTCAGGTTAAACACCCCCTTAATACCAGGCAACGCCCGACCGGTGGAGATTATATAATTTGAGTACCTTCTTGAGGACAGAAAATTGATATCATTGGGGTGAATTAACTCATTTTTATCTAGCAGGGTGCCATCCAGATCCAAACATATTACACTTTTTGACATGATTATGGTAATAGAAAAAGGGTGGGGTTGTACCAAAAGATAGTGTCAATATGTCGGAACATCCCGATAAATGAAACGAAGGGAAGAGTCTTCTTCGATGAGAATCAGATGCTTCACCCCGCTCAGCATGTCACTTGGCAACTTTTGGACTGCCCCTGAGTATTTTGTTGTTTTCTGAACCTGTTCAGTAAAATTTAATAACGAAATTGAACATCAAGCCCAGAACATCTCGCCGGGTTCTTCGAACATCACAGCTTCATTTAAAACATTTATGGCCTTGGAAAGACCTTCACCCATAGACATAATGGGGTCTTCGTGTTCGATGGATATCACATAATCGTATCCTACCAGCCGCAGTGCACTTACAAAATCCTTCCAGAATTTTAAATCATGTCCATATCCGATGCTCCGGAATGTCCAGGCGCGATCAGGAATTTGCCCGTATGGTTTGTGGTCGTTGCATCCATTTACAGAAATATTGAAATGGTCAACATAAGTGTCTTTGCCGTGTACATGTACAATTGCATCCCCTAGCTTTCGAATTGCTGCGATCGGATCAACACCGTTCCAAAAAAGGTGACTGGGATCAAAATTGCAGCCCAAAGCAGGCCCTGCAGCCTCCCGCATACGGAACATGGTTTCCACATTGTAGACCAACATGCCCGGGTGCATTTCAACTCCAATTTTTACATTATGCTGCTCAGCAAATGTTGCCGCCTGGCTCCAGTAGGGAATTCCGACTTTATTCCATTGGTAATCGAGTATTTCCAAAAAGTGGGGAGGCCAGGGACAAGTCACCCAGTTTGGTTGGCCATCCTCTTCCGAACCTGCCGGTAGACTTGAAAGCACATTGACCACCGGGACACCCAGCATCTCTGCTAGGCGAACAGATTTTTTGAATATCTCATCAGACTCCTGGGCGAGTTTTTTATCAGGATGGAGCGGTTCGTAATGGCAGCTCAGGGAACTGATAATCATGCCGCGAGACTCAACTGAGTTTATATACGCTTTTCTTTTGCTATCACTTTCCAGAAGTTCATCTACAGGACAGTGGTGACTGCCCGGATATCCTCCGCTTCCAACCTCCACCGCGGTTGCGCCTGCTTCTACAAGTTTATCCAACGCCTGTTCAAACGGTAAATCCTGAAACAGAACTGAAAATACACCAATTCGCATCTCTAACCTCCTTATCTGTTTTAAAGTGTTGTATTTTTATTGTTCTTAATTAAATTGTCTTGCTCACGACGCAGTTTAACAACTGTCTGCTTTTCATCCAACTGCACGTGTTCCCAGGTGATAACCTCTCCCTTCTTTAGAACTTTAGTGATTCTGGCATTCGGCGCTAAACCGACTGGCAGCGCATTTATATTTCTGGCAATACCGGCTTTTTCAATCGTTCCATAGAACGTATATCCGCCAAAATCGTCCAGTACTTCTCCGATTTCAAGGTCGCGTTTAGCGATTGATATTGATTCCGCGACGGGATAATCCAGGGGGACAAGAGTCCTCTGCCTGTAGAGAAATGCGCGAGCAACTGAGATGGGAGCCTCCAGGAACCAGAGGTGGTAAGGTCGGAAAAATGTAAAATACTTTCCTTTTCCGACCTTCAAATACTGGAGGTCTTCGCGGATGCGGGCATCTTCAATGCGGACGGTAACAAACACTCCGCCTGCCATTTCCGATCCCTGAACAAAATCGACAATACCAGGATATTCGCATATTCCGCCATCTTCTAGAAGAGCGAATATTTCTGAGACAGATTGAAGATTTGCCTCAGGTCCGGTCATGCCGCGCCGCATGGGAGGACAACCAGTCGCATTTGCAGCGCATGCCATTTCAAACATTGTTTTTGTACCGTCGACATATGAGGCAACTGTGAAAGGATCTTTGTTTGATTTTCTGGCAGAATCTGCCACATCATCGGGGGTTGTGGAGGGGTTGAGGGGGTTATTCTTGCCTTTACCGATAGTGATGATCTCATATCCAAGGCTTTTTACAAAGTCGTAAAGTTCCATCAGACAACCCGGCTCATCCCCTGATGAGACAGTGTATAGAATATTCGCCTGGTCAGCCTGTTTTTTCAATATCCTCCCAACGGTTACATCAGCCTCGATATTAACCATCACAATATCTTTTCTGTTTTGAATACAGGCGTATGCGGTTTCAGCGCCGCTTGAAGGGTAAGGTGTTACATCTGCAACAATATCGATTGATTCAATTTGAGATGCCAGTGAATACGATCCGCTGACCACCTTTTTTGAAGCTTTGATGGCATCTGCAGCTTTGGCGGGATTATCCGTTTCGATAATATCGACTGGTGAAATTCCGGTATTAATAAAAGTCTGAAAAGCCGCTTTTGTATCCTGGTCAGCAAGCACATCAACCCTCATGCCCTTGAGCAGGGAAACCTGGTGAACAAAACCGCTGCCAATCCAGCCAGCGCCGCTGACACCGATCCTGATTGGTTTCCCTTCCGCTTCCAGTTTTTCCAGATCGTTAAAAAGCATTATTCACCTGACCTTTTTGCAGCGTAAACAAAACGGGAGGCAGTGACGATATCCATTGCTGTCAGGTGGTATTTATCCAGTAGGTCGAAGGGATCCCCGGATTCCACATACACATCCTCCAGACCTATGAACCGCATCGGAACCGGGTGACTCTCACAGACAATTCTGGCGATATTGCTGCCCACACCACCCTGGAGCAGGTGTTCTTCGGCGGTTACGATAGCGCCTGTTTCCCGTGCTGCTTGCAGGATAGTCTCTTTATCAAGAGGGCGGATTGTATGCAGATCGATTACCCGGGCTTGAATGCCTTCCTTTTCCAGTATTGCAGCAGCATCAAGGGCTGAACCCAACATAATGCCACAGGCGATTATGGCAAGGTCTTCACCCTGGCGGATGACATTTGCCGTTCCAATTTTAAAAGGAGGCTTATCTTCCGGGTATATGTGCGGCATCGCCAGCCGGCTTGACCGTAGGAATACTGGACCAACATGATCAGTGGCGGCTTTAACTGCAGCCTTCATCGAGGCAGGGTCTCCGGGTACCAGGATCACCATGGTAGGCATACCGCCCATCAGGGCAATATCTTCAATACCCATCTGGGTAGGTCCGTCTTTGCCGAGTGTGATACCTCCATGACTCCCAAGTATTTTCGCGTTGATATTTGACATTGCTACTGAAAGTCGGATCTGATCATATGCATTGCACAGGAGAAACGAAGAAAAACTGGTTATCCACGGTATCAATTCACAGGCGGCAAAGCCTGCCCCTATTCCAACCAGATTGCTCTCTGCAATTCCAATATTAAAGAAGCGTTCAGGGAAAGCTTTTCGTACAAGTTCAGCCTTGGTTGAATTTCCAAGATCCCCATCCAGGACCACTACTTTTGGATTTTCTGTGCATACCTGGAGCAGCGCTTCGCCAAAAATATCCCGCATTGGCTTGCTGATTTTTAATCCTGCGATTTCACCTATTTGCATAATAATTCCTCCCGGGCTTTCTCAGCCTGTTCAGGCGTTAATGCTCTACCGTGGAATGTGAAGTCGGCTTCAACGAAGGAAACTCCTTTACCTTTGATTGTATGGGCGATGATAATTGAGGGTTTTGATCGGACGGAGGATGCGGATTTGACTTTTTCAATCAAATCGCCGATATCATGTCCATCCGCTTCGACTGCATTCCAGCCAAAACTCTGCCATTTTTCGACCAGCGGTTCAAGAGCCATCTCGCGGCTGATTGGTCCTGTTTCCTGGAATTTGTTGTAATCCAGAATTGCAGTCAAACGGTCACATTTAAAATGAGCTGCTGCCATCGCAGCTTCCCAAATCTGGCCCGCTTCACATTCTCCATCTCCGAGGAGCACATATACCTGGTAATCAAGTTTGTTTATACGACCACCAAGCACATGCCCGATCCCGATTGAGAGTCCCTGTCCAAGGGATCCGGTGGTCGCCTCAACACCAGGCATACATCCCTGGATCGGATGCCCCTGAACCGGGCTTCCTATCTGCCTCAACCGCCAAATCTCATCATGTTCAAAATAGCCAGCATGCGCCAGAACTGCGTATAAGAGCGGCGCAGCATGTCCTTTGCTCATAATAAAACGATCCCTTTGCGGCCACCAAGGTTCATCCGGCTTGTAATTCAGTATTCCTCCGAAAAACAGGGCGACCAGAATCTCAACCGGAGACCATGAACTGGAGGGATGTCCAGAACCCGCCATGGTAGTCATCTCAAGGATATCAATCCGGATTTTCCTGGCTAATTCTTCGAGGGATTCAATTTCTGGGGATTGGAATGAATCTGGCATAACTACTCCTTGTTAGATAAAAATTCTTCAACTTGATTTGCATAAGGCAAAGCGGGTATCACTCCGAGTGTTAAGGCTGTAATTGCGCCAACTGCGTTTGCATATTTCAAAACAGATTGCATTCGGTCAATGGTCAGACATTCTCTCCAATTTTGGGATTTAAGCAATTGAGTAAGAAGGCCTGCAAAAAATGCATCCCCGCAGCCAACCGCGTCAACAGTATTCACTTTAAAAGCATCAATGAAGTTCCCGCCCTCTTCAATTCGAAAATAACTGCCCTTCGAGCCCAATGTAACAATTATCAATTCGGGACCCAAGTCAAGCAATTTCTCTGGCGCAGTTTCCAATTGCTCACTTCCAGTCAATAATTCGAGTTCAGTTTCATTAACTTTAAGCAGATTGGCATGCGGCACTACCGACATTACTGTGTCATAAGCCTGCATATGGTTTTCCCAGAGTGTAGGCCGGTAATTAACGTCAAAGGATATCAGTGCATTTTCTGATCTTGCCACCTCAATTGCCTGCAATGTTGCACTCCTGCTTGGTTCTTCATTCAGGCTAAGAGATCCAAAGTGAAGACATTTTGTAGACCGGATTAATTCAAGGTCAAGTTCTTCTGTTTTGAGTTGTGTATCCGCGCCGGGATTCCGGTAAAAGACGAACTCTGCCGTATTTTCATCAGGTTTTGCAATGAATGCCATGGTAGTCCGGGCATAATGGTCGAATCGCATGCCGTGTGTCTGCACCCCTTCGTTTTGTAATACATTTTCGAGATGGTAGCCGAATAAATCGTCCCCGACCTTGCCTATAAAAGCGGTTTCTGCGCCAAGGCGCCTGGCTGCAACCGCAACATTAGCCGGCGCACCTCCTGGTTTTGGGGTGAAGGATTCAACTTCTGTCATTTTTTTCCCCATCTCAGTTGCAAACATATCTATTAAAACTTCACCCAAACATACAATATCCATCGTTTATTTCCTTATAAGCTGAATATAACCGGACTTAACTGTGAAGTTCATTGTACAGAGAGTACCTGTCTGACAGGTAGATAATCCTCAGAAACTCAACCGGAACTGCATGCTGCGAAAACGAGACCCTTTCAATCGATAGCAATGCTTCTGGTTTCGACAGTCCAAGCTCAAGCGCGAAATTCTCGGAAGCCATGATTGCTCTTATGACCTGTTTTGCATTTACAAGCTGGATTCCGTAATCTCTTTCCAGGGTGATCCTCAATGGCTCTTTGGCATAATTGTGGTTCAACACTCCCTGACAATATTCATGGACAAGAAATGATTCTTCCATGCTCATGGCTTCGCCATCAGCCAATCGAAGCCGCTTAATTTTTGCCAGTTCTCCACCCTCATCGATTTGGAGTTTTTCTGCAATATCTTTTGGAGCTGGGAGGAGTTTTGATTCCAGTACACGCGTGCCAGGTTTGAAGCCTCGCTGCTGCATATCTTCAGTAAAACTGATGATTCTGGTTGTGGTTTGCTCAAGTGTGGGATGGGAAATATATGTTCCTTTGCCTCTCTGGCGGTAAATCAATCCTTCATTTACCAGAATATCCAGCACTTGGCGGATAGTATTTCGACTGACTTGATATGTTTCTGTTAATTCCGATTCTGGCGGAATCATATCCCCCGGTTTCCATTCACCCTGGATGATCTTTGCCCGCAGTATTTCATATAACTGCTGGTAATAGGGCAGTTTACTTTGTTTATTTATACTGTTTGAAAGCATCATTTGACAGAAATTTCAGATGAGTCGGAACGCTGATTATTTTCTTGGTTTAATCCTCCTGGATTGTTTTAACATACCAACATTCCAATATTTCAATATTTTATATTAATCCTGCTGCATCGTCAAGTCCAATGAGACGATTTGATACTGGTAAAATGCTACCTTCCGCTTTGAATTCACTTTGTTGAGGAAAGACCTGGAAAATATTTATAAAAAATCCGGAAAACCGCCATAATATTTGAAATTTGTGAAATCAAATTCAAATTCACAAGACAATCGTCATGAATGGATTGTGTCATAGGTCACATTGCAACCAGAAAACATTTGTAGATAATTGACATGCTTAAAAAATATGCTATACTTTAGTTTGTTGTCTCAACAAATTAAATCAAGGGGGCAAGTCGGAATAAGTAATAAATGAGGTTATTACTTGTTGGCTGAAGACCGATATCGCACCGGTGACCAGGCGTTAGTACGCCAGATAAATCTTTCCGTGATTATGCATAGGCTGCGTGAAAATGCTCCAATCTCACGCGCTCAGCTTGCGGAGATGACCGGTTTAAATAAAACGACAGTATCAAGTCTGGTACAGGAATTAATTGACCGCCAATTTGTGCGTGAAGTTGGATTGGAAGCATCCGGATCAAAGCGCAGGGCAGGTCGCCTGGCAATGATGCTGACCCTTAATCCCGAGGCAGGTTTTATCGTCAGCAGTGAAATTGGTGTAGACTATGTGCGTGTAATTTGTACAAATTTTGCCCCCGATATAATCTGGCAGCATGACGAGAAAATACAGCCAAATATGAGCCAGCATGAAATAATCGATAGAGTGCTGGTTCTTATGTTTAATGCGGAAGCCGAAGGTAAAAAATCCTGCAGTTCATTTTTGGGTGTCTCGGTGGGAGTCCCTGGATTAGTAGACCAAAACAGCGGATCACTATTATTCGCTCCAAATTTAAAATGGCATGATGTCCCGCTGCGCCAGATTGTGGAAGGGAAATTTGATGCGCCGATTGTTATCGATAATGAAGCCAGCATTGCTGCACTGGGAGAATATTATTTCGGTGCTGCACAGGGATTTGAGGAAGTCTTATATATAAGCGCGGGGGTTGGACTGGGTGGTGGAATTGTCCATGAAGGCCGGACGTTCAGCGGTGTAACAGGATTTGGGACCGAGTTTGGGCACATGACTATGGATCCCGATGGGGAATTATGCAATTGTGGAAATTACGGCTGCTGGGAAACGCAAGTTAGCCAGGCTGCCCTGTTTCGTTTTATAACCAAAGCCATCTCAACAGAAAGGCAAAGCAGTTTGATCGAAAAAACTAAGGGTGATCTTGACTTATTGACAGTTTCTATGGTGGTTGAGGCTGCTGATGAAGGTGACGAATTAGCTCTCGAGGCATTATACAAAATCGGGAACTCTCTGGGGATAGGTATTGCATCTCTTGTAAATATACTTAACCCGGACCTGGTCGTATTTGGAGGGATTCTCAGCCTAGCAGACGTTTACTTGCTGCCAGTTGTTAATGATATTCTTGAACAACGTGCGTTAAAATGGAACCGGAATGCCACAAGAGTTGTTTCTGCCCAACAAGGATTGGATGCGTGTGTCATGGGTGGAGTGGCGAAGGTATATCAGGCTATCCTGGCAGAGCCAGATAATGTTGAGCTGCAGGTAGCTTGAAAATTCAGGCACGAATAAAACATTCGTCAAAAGTTATTGTAAGAAGGAGGTGATAAAAATCAATAGTACATCAGTCAAATGAATATAAAATCAAATATCTAACAACCAAATTTTAAGGAGAAGATGACAATGAAAATCAAGTATTTGCTTATGCTAACAGTGGTTTTTGTGTTGATTCTGTCGGCATGCGCACAACCAACCCAGGCGCCCGCGCCGGAAGAACCGGCCGCGGAAGAACCAGCCGCTGAAGAGCCGATGGAAGAAGCTGAAGCCGAAGAACCCATGGAAGAAGAAGCCGAAGCAGAGGAACCCATGGAAGAAGAAGCTGAAGCCGAAGAACCCATGGAAGAGGCTCCAGCTGTCACTGAGCTGAACATCCTCTGGGCGCAGTGGGACCCTGCAGACCAGCTGCAGCAGGTTGCCGATAAATACGAAGAAGTTGCCGGTGTTAAAGTTAACATTATCCAGGAACCCTGGGGTTCATTTGGTGACCGGTTCTTCACTGAGATGGCAGCAGGCGGCGATGCCTGGGATATGGTGATTGGCGACAGTCAGTGGCTGGGCCAGGGTGCTACCCAGGGTCACTATGTCGAGCTGACCGACTTCCTGACGGAAACTGGAATCAAGGATTCGGTTACCCCTGCAACCCTGACGTATTACGGTGAATACCCGACAGGCTCTGGTCAATACTGGGGTTACCCAACCGAAGGCGATGCCGACGGCTGGGCTTACCGCAAGGACCTCTTCGAGAATCCAGACGAAATGGCAGCTTTTGAAGCTGAATATGGCTACCCGCTGGCTGTTCCGGAAAATTACGAACAATTAATGGACATCGCCAAATTTTTCACCAGACCGGATGATGGTCTATACGGAGTGGCGATTTACACCCAGAAGGACTACGACGCTATCACAATGGGTGTTGAGAACACCATGTTCAGCTGGGGAGGTGATTGGAAGGATGAAAACAACAATGTCATGGGGATTGTAAATTCACCTGAGAATATCGAATCCTTGCAGTTTTACAAGGATCTGTATGAATGCTGCCAAGTGCCTGGTCTAAGCAACGCATTTTTCACTGAGACCAACGATGCCATGCTTGGCGGACAGGCGGCAATGAGCATGAATTACTTCGCTTTCTTCCCGGCACTGGCAAGCCCCGACATCAATCCATATGCCGATGACACTGGTTACTTCCCCAATCCTGCCGGCCCCGATGGCGCCCAGCACGCGGCGCTCGGAGGTCAGGGAATGAGCGTAATTTCCTACATCTCCGATGAGAGAAAGCAAGCTGCTTTAGATTTCATCAACTGGTATGCCCAGGATGATGTCCAGGCTGATTTTGCTGCACTCGGCGGTTATTCCTGTAACCAGGCGGTTCTTGAATCAGAAGAATTCCTGAACGCTGCTCCCTTCAACCCGGCGTTTGCTGAGACGATGACCTTTGTTAAGGACTTCTGGAACATTCCTGAATACGGAGAGCTTCTCGAAGTTTCCCAGCGTCTTTTCAGCCAGTTTGTTGTTGAAGGTGTTGGAACTGCCGAAGAGACAATGAACCAGATTGCTGAAGAACACGATGCGATTCTGCGAGACGCTGGTTACATTGAGTAGAAAATAACCAGAATAAATAAAACCAGGGAGGTGGTTCACCACCTCCCTGAATTCTTATTTCCCTGACTGTAGAAGGTTGTAATTATGTCAATAGAAAGTACCGAAGCAGTAGTTCAAAAACCGGATCAAAAAAAGCCACAGCGGAGGCAGTTGAGCGATCGGGCAATTGTGAATTTGTTCATCTGGCCAGCATTAATTTTGTTGATTGCGATGAATGTATTTCCCTTGTTCTATAGCCTCTATCTGGGTTTTACAGATTACTCAGCCATTACTAGGCAACAGCCGCAGTGGGTTGCATTTGAAAACTTTTCAAAAATATTAAATGATGAACTTTTATGGAAATATTTTGCCACGACAGGACGGTTTGCACTGCTTTCAGTAGGTCTTCAAACAATTGTAGGTTTCAGCCTAGCAATGCTTGTTAATCACAAATTCAAAGGAAGCGGGTTATTAACAACCCTCATCCTGATACCAATGATGATTTCACCTGTAGTGGTTGGTCTGTTCTGGAAGTTGATGTACAACCCTACTTTTGGTTTTTTCAATTTATTAATTGGTTATACTAAATTCTTATTCCTAGCATTTTTTGCCGCAAGTCTATTTGCGGCCTATTTTTTAATTAAAAGATATATTTCAAAGAAAAAGATTTATCTACTTATAACAGGTATTCTGTTTGGTGTACTTGGAGTAGTTGGTTTTCTTGCATATTTCAGCGACTACAGCTTATTTGGATTTCTGAGTGGATTTTTTAACCCTTCTACCGCGCCGGATATGCTGGCCAGCCGGTTTGCGGGAACTCCTGTACCAGGTATGGCACTTTGGGCGGTTGTTATTGTTGATGTATGGATGTGGAGCCCCTTCGTTATGTTGCTGGTCTTATCGGGATTAAAGGCAATACCTGATTACTTGTACGAAGCTGCTGCAATCGATCGTGCTAGTTCCTGGTTCCAATTCTGGCGAATTACACTTCCACAGGTTGCGCCGTTGTTGCTGATTGCTATCCTGTTCAGAACCATTGAGGCTTTTAAAGCGTTTGACCTGGTTATGGGTATGACTGGTGGAGGGCCTGGTGACCAGACGGAATTGATATCAGTAAACCTTTACCGTCAGGCATTTTTGGGGCAATGGCGAACCGGCCGGGCCAGCGCCTTAGCTTATATCATATTAATTATTATCATTGCAGTGAGCAACCTTTATATTAGATATCTGAATCAAATGAAAGGGGAGGATTAAACCATGTCCAATTTTCGTGAAGATGGTCCTGGTTATCCGGTAACAGAAGCTACCCGAGTAGATAAAGTCAGTCCAGAATCTCGAATACTGGGGAAAATGCGAGCGTTGATTGTAGCAATAATCGCAATCGTCATGCTCATCCCGGTATTTGTGATGATAATGACTTCATTCAAAGCAAGATCGGATATCGTTTCCGTACCGCCAACAGTGGTATTCAAACCATCCCTTGAAGGTTTTGTATTTTTATTCACAGAAAGAGCAGTAGTCGCAAAAGCTCGACAAGCAGATTTCAAGGCTGCCGCAGAAACAGGCGAATTGAATATTATCGAAAGAGTAGCATTTGAAGCCGGCCAGGAGGTTACCGGACCCAGCGATTATGTAACCCGGTTAAAAAATTCACTAATAATAGCTGGACTCTCAACCATTTTTTCAGTAAGCCTGGGACTATTCGCCGCCTATGCCTTCAGCCGATTTGACGTTCTCGGGAAAGATGATCTACTGTTTTTTATCCTCAGTACCCGTATGCTCCCTGCAGTAGTTGTCACGATCCCATTATTCTTAATGTTCCGCCAGCTTAACCTAAATGATACTCATATTGGAATGGTCCTGCTGTATACGGTTTTCAATCTTTCGCTTGCCACTTGGCTCTTAAAGGGTTTCATTGATGAAATTCCAATTGAATATGAGGAAGCCGCGCTTGTTGATGGATATTCTCGCTGGCAGACATTCCATAAAATTGTTCTCCCACAAGCAGTGACGGGCATAGCAGCGACAACAGTTTTCTGCCTGATTTTCGCCTGGAATGAATATGCGTTTGCATTGATGTTGACAAGCGAGAACGCCCGCACCGCACCGCCCAGCATTGCTACAATGCTTGGAAGAGGCGGTATCGAATGGTCTGCGATTGCAGCAGGAAGCCTGGGATTCCTGATACCCGTTGTGATCGTCGTCTTTGCCTTGCGGAACTATTTATTGCGCGGGGTTACCTTTGGGGCAGTCCGTAAATAAAACATGTGGTTTTCACATGATGTATATGAAGAAATAGTAATGATTGAGAGAAACTATGGCAGAAATTGAACTTAAAAAAGTAGAAAAACAATTCGGGGATTTTCATGCAGTGAAACCGTTAGATCTAAAGATCAATGACGGTGAATTTATTGTGCTGCTTGGACCTTCCGGCTGCGGAAAAACCACCACTCTTAGAATGATCTCAGGTTTGGAGACTGTATCCGGTGGGGATATCTTACTGGATGAAAGAAAAATTACCTGGTTGCATCCGAGCGAAAGAGATATTGCTTTTGTTTTTCAGCTATATGCTCTTTATCCCCATCTTTCCGTCAGGCAAAATATTGCGTTTCCCCTGCAGGCGGAAGGGGAATCGCGGGATTTAATCAATAAGAGGGTGGATGAAGTTGTCGATGTTCTCCGCATTCGCCATTTATTAAACGCCAGACCCGGGAAGTTGAGCGGCGGCGACCAGCAAAGAGTCGCACTAGCACGTGCATTAGTACGGCGTCCAAAGGCGTTCTTGATGGATGAACCTTTAGGTGCATTGGACGCGGACTTCCGTGAATCGATGAGAGCAGAAATTAAACAGCTCCATATTGACCAGCATGCCACCACGGTTTACGTAACCCACGATCAAATAGAAGCGATGGCGATGGGTGACCGGATCGTAGTAATGTCGGAAGCAGTGCTGCAGCAAGCGGGCAGCCCTGAGGAGGTTTATTACAAACCTGCAAATTTGTTCGTTGCGAATTTTATCGGCAGCCCTGGTATGAATCTGATCAACGGGAAAATCTCTGAAGGAAAAGTAGTAATGCCAGGGATCGATAACCGTTACACGATCCCAAATGACTGGCTTGATCCACTGCATGAGGATTTGAATGGGTCGACCGATTTAATTATCGGTTTCCGTCCAGAGTGCGCCCACCTTTCTACGGAAGGAGACCTGGTAGGTACGGTTTATGCGGTTGACCTGCATGGCGCATATACTATGCTCCATATTAATATGAATGAACATGACATTGTGCATATTCGGGAAGACCGGATGGTAAAACATGCGCTTGGTGAAAATGTACGATTCAACCTTGATAAGGATATGGTGAGGTACTTTAATCCAAAAACGGAAAACGCGATCTACCGGCGTGAGGTGGTTCAATGAGCGATGTTGAGTTAAGGAAAATAACGAAAGAATTTCCAAGAGTTAAAGCCCTGGATGATGTTTCATTCGATGTCAAAGACGGCGAGTTTTTTGTATTGCTTGGACCTACCGGTGCAGGGAAGACGACTACCCTGCGGGTTATCGCCGGTTTGACAAAACAAGAAGAGGGTTCAGTTATCTTCGATGGAGATCCGGTGGATGAGCTAACTCCTGCCGACAGAGATGTTGCTTTTGTATTCCAGCAGTATTCCCTGTATCCCACAATGTCGGTTTATGATAATCTGGCATTTCCTCTGCGCTCGCCAATGCGCAATCTGGATGAAGCTGAAATAAAAAGAATGGTGGAGCAAGCCGCTGAGATATTGCGGATCTCCCCGTTGCTGGAACGAAAATGCGCCCATCTATCAGGTGGTGAGATGCAGCGTGTTTCACTGGGGAGAGCTCTTGTGCGTGAACCAAGGATCTACCTCATGGATGAACCGTTATCAAACCTGGATGCAAAATTGCGGGAAGCCCTCCGGGTTGAACTGCAGCATATCCAGAAAACCCAGGCAAGCACAACCTTATTTGTAACGCATGACCAGATTGAAGCTTTGACCATGGCAGATCGAATTGCAGTCCTTGATCGCGGTAGGATAATCCAAATTGGCACTCCTGATGATATTTATGACAGACCAGCCACGACTTTTGTCGCCCAGTTGGTGGGAACGCCTCGTATAAACCTTGTCAAAGCAGGAAGAGAAAATGGAAGGTTATCTGTCAAAGATAGCTCACTTCACATTTCACTTCCACGAGGATGGGATCCGCCGTCAGAATTTCTCTTGGGCATCAGGCCAGAGGATATAAAACCGGATAATGAAGGTGAATTTGAGGGGGTGTTAACTCTGCTAGAACCTCTGGGTGTCGAAACTATCCTGCATTTGACCTCGGGAGAACAGACTCTGCTGAGTTTGATCCCCGGGATGACATCTTTTAAGATTGGAGAAACAATAAAATTTAATATTACCCAGGAACGCCTTTATTGTTTTAATACTGATGGCAACAGCCTTTTGTGCTGATTTTAATTAAAGAATTATTAGGAGAGTAATTGATGAAATTTGGCATAAACACCTGGGTGTGGACATCGCCACTTACAACAGACGTATTGAAAGAACTGACGCCAAAGATCGCCGCAATGGGTTTTGATTGGATAGAAACCCCACTCGAAAGCCTGGATGACCTTGATTATTCAACTGCCAGGTCAATAATTCAGGATAATGGATTGCTTGTGAGTGCTTGCGCTGCCATGGGACCGGATCGGGACCTGATACACTCAGATGCTGCCATTCGCCAGAACGGGATTGACTATCTGAAAGGTTGTATCGATGCCTGTGCAGAAATGGGTGCGACAAACCTTGTTGGACCTCTTTATTCGGCAGTGGGGCGAACATGGCAGCAGACTCCTGATGAGCGTGCAAAAGATTTGGATCTATTGGTGAAGAATCTGGCTGATCTTTCCGCATATGCAATGAATAATGGAGTTAAGCTTGGTGTTGAACCGCTGAACCGGTTTGAAACAAGTTTTATCAATCTGGCTGATCAGGTTGTTGAGGTTGTTGACCGGGTAAATAATCCATCCTGCGGAATCATGCTGGATACGTTCCATATGAATATCGAAGAAAAATCATTAGCTGAAGCGATCAAGACGGCTGGTTCGCGGCTAATCCAGGTACACACCTGTGAAAATGACCGCGGCGCCCCTGGATCAGGCACTGTAACCTGGAATGGTGTAAAGGAAGGCTTGATGGCGATTGGTTATGATGGACCATTGGTTATTGAATCGTTTACTCCTCAGGTGAAGAGTATCGCCAGGGCTGCAGCAATCTGGCGCCCGCTTGCATCAAGCCCTGAAGCACTGGCACAAGACGGACTTGGTTTTTTAAAAAATCTCATGGCTTAATAATTTTGACTGATATAGTTCGGACAATCCAAATCAGAAAACATTAAAAGGAGTAAAAGAAAATGGGACGAGCAGTTACTTTATTCACCGGTCAATGGGCTGACCTGACATTGGAGAACCTGGCAAAGAAAGTCAGCGATTGGGGTTTTGATGGACTTGAACTGGCTTGCTGGGGCGACCATTTTGAAGTGGATAAAGCTCTGGAAGATGGCAGCTATGTTCAAAGTCGCTGGGATATCCTGAATAAGTACAATTTGAAGTGTTTTGCTATCAGCACTCACCTTGTGGGACAGTGTGTCGCTGACGACCCAATCGATGAAAGGCATAAGCGAATACTGCCGGAGCGGTTATGGGGCGACGGAGATCCTGAAGGTGTGAGACAGCGGTGCGCTGAGGAACTAAAAAACACCGCAAAAGCTGCGAAATTGTTCGGAGTAAATGTGGTTAATGGTTTCACCGGAAGTCCAGTGTGGAAGAATATCTACTTCTTCCCGCCAACCAGCCAGGGGGATATTGATGCAGGCTATGAGGACTTTTCCCAAAGGTGGCTGCCCATCCTGGATGTTTTCAGCCAAAATGGGGTAAAGTTTGGGCTGGAAGTGCACCCCACAGAAATCGCATATGACATAATAACCTCCCAACGCGCAATTGATGCAGTTAATGGGCACCCAGCCTTTGGATTCAACTTCGATCCTAGCCATTTTGTACACCAGTTCGTGGATCCGGTGGAGTTTATTGGCGAGTTTGGCGACCGGATATGGCACATGCATGTCAAAGATTCGAGAGTCAGACTGACCGGGCGAAACAGTATCCTCTCCTCTCATCTGGATTTTGGTGACTCTCGCCGCGGCTGGGATTTTGTCTCACCAGGTCGGGGGGATGTTAAATGGGATGAAATCATTCGGGCTCTCAACCGGATAGGCTATAACGGACCTCTTTCAATAGAGTGGGAGGATTCGGGAATGGATCGGGACTGGGGAGCTCCAGAAGCACTTGCGATGATCCGCAAGCAGGATTTTACACCTTCCCAGGTTGCATTTGATGCTGCATTTGCGAGTGAATAGTTAAGAATAGATTGCTTGATAACATCGTTGATTAATAATGAGGAGAATTGAAAATGAGTGAAGAAACTGGTTTTACCACGATGGCCAGCGCAAAAGCGGAGGGCGCGATTCCTGAAATTGGGATAGGCATGCTTGGGTATGGGTTTATGGGTAAGGCGCATACTAATGCCTACAAAAAAATCCCCTACATGATGTATCCACCGCCGATGGTACCCAAATTATCTGCAATTTGTGGCCTGGTTGATAGTGAGGTTGAAGAGGCAAAAGCCCGTTATGGTTATGAGTCCTGCTATATCGATTGGCGTGCAATGATAGAGAATGAAAAAGTCCAGCTGGTCGATAATGGAGGACCAAATAGTATCCACGCGGAACCCAGCATGTATGCAGCTCAATTGGGCAAACATGTTTTGTGTGAAAAACCGCTTGCACGCACAGCAGAGGAAGCAAAAATTATGCTTGATGCAGTAGAAAAAGCAGGCATTAAACATATGGTGGCATTCAATTACCGGTTTGTTCCGGCTGTGCGGATGATTCGTAACCTGGTCGACAGCGGCGCCCTGGGTCAGATTTACCATTTCAGAGCGGTATATCTTCAAGAGTGGTTAATGCAGCATTATGGCACCCCATTATTGTGGCGTATGCAAAAAGATGCCGCGGGAAGTGGTGCCATTGGTGATTTAGGCGCCCATATTATAGATCTTGCCCATTACCTGGTGGGCGGAATTTCATCAATATCCGCCAATACCATGACATTTATCCATGAACGGGAGTTGGTTGATGGCTCGGGTTGGGGCAAGTGTGACGTGGATGATGCATTTGTCGCCGCTGTTGAATTTGAAAACGGCGCCATTGGGACCCTCGAATCCTCTCGATTTTCTGCAGGGCGCAAAAACTACAATGTTTTTGAAATCAATGCAGAGAAGGGCAGCATTCGATTTAATCTGGAACGGTTGAATGAGGTTGAAGTATTCTGGGTTGGTGAGGAGCCCAGAGAAACACAGGGATTTCATAATGTACTGGTTACAGAAGGGTACCACCCGTGGTGGGAGAACTGGTGGCCGCACGGGCACTTAATTGGCTGGGAACACACTTTTGTCCATGAGATTACACATCTGCTTGATTGTATTGCAAATGATAAGGAAGTTGGACCTCATGGAGCGACATTTAAGGATGGTTACCGGGCAGCTGTCGTATGTGATGCGATAGTTGAATCGGCTGTCAGTAAAAAACAGGTAGAGATCAAGTACTAGGTTGGTTAATTTGCCAGGGGCTGTCAAAAAACAAGGGAATTATCATTCTGATGCGCATCGGAGTCTCTTCGTTTTATCACAGTTCTGCTACGCGAGCCTTCGGCATGCAGTGCGAAACTCAGGGTGACAAACTTGAAGGACAGCCCCCTGGAAAAGTTAAATTATCAGGAGTTAATATGGGAAAGTATAAACCTCGGGTGCCAATTGGACTTCCAATTGCAGTTGTTGTTACTCTTATTTTGGGTTTAATTGCAGGGCCGCTGATAAATTCTTTGGCATCTGAAGAACAAATGGCACAGAATGTTTTATTGAATGCCATCCCTTTTATTTTAATTTTTGTTTCTATCATTCTGGCATTTATTACTATCATCTGGGCCGTTGCTACAACCTTGAACAATAACATTTCCAAAAGAACTTACAGTATCATTGAAGGTATTATCATCGCGGGCATCGTGTTAGGAATCCTGGGGATGTTTCAGCCATGGATACACGCGGGATTTAAATATGGCTTTCTACTGCTATTAATTTCTACTTTAAGTTTTATATTATGGAGCCATGTTACCCCCAAATTTGAGGAAAGCCAGGCAGAACCGGAAATTTTCTCTGTAAGTGAATCCCAGTGATAGAGTATTGATTTAATTCTCATTATTTGGATAAATATTCCTAAACCGGTAAAATGGAACCCTGAACGAATTGGAGCTTTATGATGTTGTTAGGCATTGATATCTCGACAACGGGGGCAAAAGCGCTCATCATCGATGATAAAGGTGATGTAATCAGCAGCGTCACAACGCCTTTGAGTCTCTCAACACCGAGACCGTTATGGTCAGAACAGGATCCATATGATTGGTGGGAGGGTATAAAGATCAGCATCCGCAGTGCTCTGGAGGATGTACAGTTATCCGGACCTGAAATCAAAGCAATCGGCATGACCGGCCAGATGCATGGTTTGGTGCTACTTGATGAGGCTGGCAGAGTACTCCGGCCGGCAATCTTATGGAATGACCAGAGAACCGGACTGCAATGCGACCAGATCAGGGAAATTTTTGGTAAAGAAGAATTTATCAGGATTACGGGAAATGACGCCCTGACAGGTTTTACCGCTCCAAAGATTTTATGGGTCAAGGAAAACGAACCGGAAATTTATAAAAAAACCTGTAAAATTCTGCTTCCGAAGGATTATATCCGTTATAAATTGACCGGTGAGTATGGGATCGATAAAGCGGGAGGCGCGGGGACAATTTTATTCGACCTGAAATCCAGAGACTGGTCTGAAAATGTATTGAACAAACTTGAAATACCAGTTGAATGGTGTCCGCCAACCTTCGAGGGACCTGAGATAACAGGCTTGGTGAATGAAAACGCCTCAGCTGAAACAGGTTTAGCCGCTGGCACCCCTGTAGTAGGTGGTGGAGGCGATCAGGCCGCGCAGGCTGTCGGGGTGGGCGCGGTTCAATCTGGGATCATTGCGCTCACACTGGGTACATCAGGCGTTGTGTTTGCGACAACTGAATCAGCTCTTATTGAACCTGATGGTCGCCTGCATGCTTTTTGCCATGCAGTCCCTGATCGCTGGCATTTTATGGGTGTCATGCTCAGCGCTGCTGGCAGCTTGCAGTGGTATCGCGATAATCTGGCTCCAGATGTTGATTTCGAGGTTTTAGTGGCTGAAGCCAAAAATGTCAGTCCTGGAAGTGAAGGGCTGTTTTTCCTTCCTTACCTTACCGGAGAGAGAACTCCCTATCCTGACCCCCTGGCTCGCGGCGCATGGGTTGGACTTACTGTCAGACACAAACGGGAACACATGACAAGGGCAGTGCTGGAAGGAGTCGCTTTTGGCATCAAGGACAGTTTTACATTAATCCAGCAGGCAGGTCTTGGATCCATTGAGCAGGTCAGGATTTCCGGAGGCGGTGCAAAAAGCCCATTATGGAGAGAGATAATAGCAGGAGTTCTTGATACAGAACTTGTTACTGTCAATACAACGGAGGGAGCTGCTTTTGGCGCTGCGCTGCTGGCTGGCGTTGGCGCAGGGATTTTTACGGATGTTGTCAGCGCTTGTGAATCAACAATTCAGATAACCGGCCGGACATATCCCGGGGAAGCGAAGAGTGTTTACAAAGATTATTATCCCATCTACCAGGAACTCTACCCATCGTTATCAAAACAGTTTAATCAGATCGCTGGATTGGTCGGATAGATTACAGAAATGAGCAATCGAAATCCGGTTGTTTGCCTGGGAATCATGGTTGCAGATGTGGTGGGAAAACCGATAAAATCGATTCCTGAACCAGGCAGATTGGTTCTAGTAGAAGAGATGAGCCTGCACACTGGTGGTTGCGCGGTAAATACAGCCACCGCATTAGCCAGGTTGGGGATGCCGGTTGAAATTATCGGGAAAGTGGGAACAGATCCTTTCGGAGATTTTGTACTGAATACCCTCATGGAACTAAACATTGGAGTCCAGGGAGTTTCAAGGGATAAATCAACTGGGACTTCCGTAACAATGGTAATGGTGGATCCGGGAGGTGAAAGGCGCTTTGTTCATTATATTGGCGCGAATGCGATGCTAACTTTGGAGGACATTGATATGAACCTCCTGAGGGGAAAGTCAATCCTCCATATCGCTGGCTCCCTTGTTCTACCCGGTTTAGATGGTGAGCCCACTGCAGAATTGCTGCGGTCAGCTCGTGCTGAAGGACTGTTAACTTTTCTGGATACAGTATGGGATGATACGGGCCGCTGGAAAGAATTAATGAAACCATGTCTGCGCTTTATTGATTATTTCGTTCCGAGTCTCCCGGAAGCCCAGGAAATCACACAACTGGAAGATCCAATTGAGGTTGCCCGGTCATTGATCAACGAAGGTGTTGGTACAGTAGCATTAAAAATGGGTGCAGAAGGCTGCCTGGTCATGAATAAAGATGGAGAAATAATTCGATACCCTGCATTTTCCGTTGAGGTAGTTGATGCCACTGGGGCAGGTGATGCTTTTGCCGCAGGATTTATTGCAGGTGTTTGGAATGGTTGGAAATTGGATAAAACTGCGTTATTTGCTAATGCGGTTGGAGCAATGTGTGTGACTGGACTTGGCGCTTCAGGTGGAGTAAGTTCGATGGAAGACACGCAAGACTTTATATATAAAACACCAATTAATCCAATATAGGGAGCGTAAAATGGAAAAGTATGGTTATCGATTTTCTTTTGGTCCCTGGAACATTCATGAGGGAGCAGACCCATTTGGACCGGCAGTCCGCCCATCAATCGCGTTTGAAGAGAAATTGAAAATATTAAAAGAACTTGGTTTTGATTCAATACAGTTTCATGATGATGATGCAGTTCCAAATCTTGATAATCTCTCTGCAGGTGAGATACGCCGCCAGGCCAGGGAAATGCGTAGCAAGCTGGAAGACGGGGGCATCATACCTGAATTTGTTGCTCCCCGCTTGTGGGAACACCAGAAAACCATTGATGGCGCCTTTACCGCGAACGACCCAGAAGCGCGCAATTACGCAATTGAGAGGTCCAAGAAAGCTGCAGATATCGGCCATGAGATGGGCACAGATTTAATGGTATTGTGGTTAGCCCGCGAAGGGACCTATTTGCGTGAATCCAAAGACGCAGTCAGGGCAACCCAGCAACTATTGGATGCGGTGAACACTCTGCTGGAATATGATAAAAATTTGCGCATTGCTATTGAGCCCAAACCGAATGAACCGATGGATCTAGCGTATATCCCAACGATCGGGCATGCAATGGCGCTTGGTTTTCAAACTGAATATCCAGATAGAGTCGGATGCCTGGTTGAATCGGCCCATGCGATTTTAGCTGGGTTAGATCCTTCAGATGAAATGTCATTTGCGCTAGCGTTTGATAAATTATGGAGTGTTCATTTGAACGATCAGAACAGCCTGAAATTTGATCAGGACCGGTCATTTGGTTCAGTGGATTTAAGGCGAGCCTTCAATCAGGTCAGGGTACTTGATCAAAACAACTTCTTTGACAAAGGAACAGTAGGCCTGGATGTAAAAGCAGTCAGGACACAACCGGCCGAGCTTGCTACCAAGCATTTAAGTAATAGCTTGAATACCTTCCTGGCGCTTGTGCGGATTGTTCGATCACTTGACACAACGATAGTAAATAAGTTGATCTTAAATCGCGATTATGAAGAGCTAGATTGGGAAATTATGAAACAGTTTTTATCACAATAAAAAATAATATATTAAAAAAAGGAGATAAAAAATGCATTTATCAATGCACAACTGGATGAGGGCTGAGCCGATTGAGGTAACGGTAGCCCGCCTGGCAAAATTTGGCTACGAGAGTATTGAAATCAGTGGTGAGCCTTATATCTATAAAACCAAAGAAGTCCGAAAAGTATTACAGGATCATGGAATCCGTTGTTGGGGCGCAGTGACTCTGATGCTTGAAGACCGCAATCTTGTTGCCAAGGATGATGCTCAGCGAGCGAAATCTGTCCAATACACGAAGGACTGTGTGACGATGGTTAAAGAACTGGATGGCTTCGAGTTGACCATCGTCCCAGCGACTGTTGGTAAGATCTCGCCTGACGGCACTCCTGAAGAGGAATGGGAATGGGCTGTAGACAGCATGAAACAGGTTTATGAACATGCCTTGAAAGAAGGTGTAAAACTGGCTGTCGAGCCAATCAACCGTTTTGAAACCTACTTTTGCTCAAGGGCTGCCCAGGCGATTGCCCTGGCAAAAGCGACCGGACCAGAATGTGGTGTGTGCCTTGATGCATTCCACTTAAATATAGAAGAAGCCGATCCATTGGAATCAGTCCGGTCAGCGAAAGGGTTACTGGTTGATTTCCATGTTGCAGACACCAACCGTTTTGCATGCGGTCAAGGACATTGGGATTGGAAGAAACTTGTTGATACACTGAAATCGATCGGATATGACGGAGCTTTAACCGTTGAGTTCGTTGCTCCAATCGATCGCACCCCTGCGAACCCTTATCCGGATGCAATTGAAACGAATCCAGTCGATATCAGCCCTGAGCAAAAGAAGTTTATTGAGGAGCATGGTTCGAGCCTGTTGACGGAGGAGTTTTACAGCTGGCAGGTCAAGACTTGCGCTGATACTCTTCTGCCTCTGATTTAGAACCTGGCCTTCTGAGTTTTTAGAGCTGGTTTAACTGGCGTTCATTTATATAAAAACAAATAATTCGCGTCTGCACTGAGATTCACACAATGCAAACGACCTTTTAATGCGCTAGTTAACCAAATAATGAGACTTCCAGGAGTCAAATTATGGGAAATAATGTTGTAATCATTGGAACGCTTGATACCAAAGGTCCGGAAATTGCGTATCTGCGAGACAGGTTGAAGAACCTTGGACTTGAGACAACCGTTGTTGATTCGGGAATCCTGGGAGAGCCAATTGGCATTATTCCGGATATAACCCATGCTGAAGCCGCCCAATATGGAAATACCACAATCGAAGCACTCCAGAATGCGGGCAGCCGTGGAAAAGCTGTTGAAGGTATGCGGGATGCTCTTAAGAATCTGGTTCTGAAGCTGTACACCGAAGGTAATCTTGATGCAGTTGTGAGTATGGGCGGGGCGGAAGGCGCGGTTATGGGAGCTGCGACAATGATGGTACTGCCTGTTGGAGTTCCGAAAGTGCTTGTCTCCCCGATTGCTTCTGGAAAACATTATTTTGACCCCCTGGTGGGGACGAGCGACATAATGGTTGTCCATTCAATCGTTGATATTCTTGGTCTTAATCCTATTGCTACAACAATTTTTGATAATGTGGCTGCCGCGCTGAAAGGTCTTGTTGAGCATGGTCATATATTAGAGCCACCAGGATCACATGACAGATTTGTTGCGGTGACCATGCTTGGAAATACGACCCGGGCAGTTATGGCATTGAAGGAACGCCTGGCTGAAGAGGATTATGAGGCTGTTATCTTTCACTCAAATGGAGTCGGCGGACCTGCAATGGAGGAACTGGCTGAGGCTGGTCAATTTACAGGGGTTATCGATTACACAACGAATGAAACTTATGATCCTATGACTGGAGGTATCCATGATGGAGGACCTGACCGTCTTAAACGAGTGGGTATGGTAGGTCTTCCGCAGGTTATCGTTCCGGGATGTATAGATTTTTGTGTATTTCACGCCGGTGCAATTCCAGCCGAGTTAATGGATCGGCCAGTTTATGACCATAATCCGGAATATACTCTTGTACGCGCCTCAATGGATGAGATGATCGCTTTGGGTAAACTTTTTGCAGAGCGGTTAAACCAATCCAGGGGGTCAGTAATAATTGCAGTGCCCACGCAAGGGCTCTCTATTCCGAATGTTCCAGGCGGACCGTTCTGGAATCCGAAAGCGGATGGTGCGTTTTTGGATACATTGAAACAGAATTTGAAAAGAGATATACCAGTTTATACCTATGAGCGGCACGTGAATGATCCGGAATTTGGTAAGGAAGTGGCAGATTTATTTATTCAATTAATGAACAAGGAGTAGAAAAATGCTAACAGGGAACAATCGCGATTACAAAGATATCCCTCATCTTACCCAGGGTGATGAAGAATTCCGAAATAAATTCTTATCCTGGGAACTAGGTGATATTTCTTTTGTTGACGTTCAGGAATATTTAAAGGTGAAAGATGCAATCCTGGTTCCAATGGCAAGTTTTGAACAGCATGGTCCCCATTTACCAATTCTTACCGATACGATCACTGCAATAGAAGTATCTTGCCGGGTTTCTGAAATGATTGCAGTTCTGCATACACCTCCGATTTGGATGGGATATTCCCCGCAGCATATGCATAAACCAGGAATGGGGAGAGGCACGATTACGATTCGCAGCAGCGTTTTATTAAATCTTGTAAATGATGTGGCTAGAAGCCTGATCCACCATGGATTCAATCGCATTATTTTTATTAACGGTCATGGTTCGAATGTGAAAGTGATCGATCCGGTTTTAAGAAAACTGCGTTACGAGACTGGAGCGATGATCAGTTTTGTTAAGCCATACATGGAGAATTATGTCGGTATCCTGGAGGGATTGATGGAGAATCCATGGGATGAGACACCCGGATGGCATTCAAGTGAATTGGAAACTTCTCAGGATCTCGCCTGGAATGAAAAATTGGTTCGAATGGACCGGGCTGAATTTACCAGAGCGCATATTCCTGATTTCCTGCCGAAGTCATTTGAAAAGCGAGACGGTCTTCCGGATGTTGAATTCGACGGTTATAAATATTTCACCTTCCCCATGGATCATCACGAATTTATTGAAAGCGGTGTAATCGGGAATCCTCTCCGGGCTACAAAAGAAAAAGGTGAAGAAGCATTCCGGCGTTTGTCAGAACATGTTGCTCGCGGAGTGCTGGAATTGATGAAAGTTCCAGTGGAAGTACACAATCGCGAATTTATAGATCGTGTATTATAAAAATCTGGCAGTTCACTAAACGGTGGGGCTGTCTTAAAATGAAGTAAATTTCATTCTGATGCGAAGCAGCAGCAATCCCTTTGGGAAGGGAGTTTAGAATCTCCAGTATTGCTTCGGAGACCCTTCACTCCCTAAAAAAAACAGGGATGAAAATTAGCTCAGGTTGATGAACTTTTAGGACAGCCTCATATTTTTTTACCAGCAGACTTCATAAACAGCAGTAAGAGAGGATTAATTGGAAATTGAACTGGCATATGGCCGTTCAGGTTTACGAACAGTTATCGACCACGATAATGTTGAGGTAATTCGTCCCGAATTTATTCCTGGACTACCGGATGAAAGCTCTGCAATCCGTGCCCATCTCAGGTCTCCAATCGGCTCCCAAGGTCTGGTTGATCTCATTAAACCAAACGATAAAGTTGTCATCGTTCACACTGATATTACCCGGGCAACCCCAAACGACAGGATTCTGCCGGTGGTTATTGAAGAAGTACTTGAGGCTGGAATTGATCCTGAAAATATTACCCTGCTAAACGGTTTGGGAACCCACAGACCTCAAACGGAACAGGAATTGAGGGATATGCTGGGCGATGTTCTTGTTGAAAAATACCGCTGTATCCAACATAATTGTTTTGATGAGACTGGACTTATTTATTTAGGGCGGACAACCCTCGGTAATGATGTCCGCATTAACCGAACTTACCTGGAAGCGGATGTAAAAATATTAACTGGATTTATTGAACCGCATTTCTTCGCGGGTTTCAGCGGCGGACCGAAGGCTGTTCTCCCATCTTTGGCTGGTTCCGAGAGCGTTTTTTCGAATCACAGTTATAAGATGATTTCACATCCAAATGCCGGCTGGGGGATAACATATGGTAATCCGATTTGGGAGGAAATGCTTGAAGTTGCTCTAAAAACAAACCCCACATTCTTATTGAATGTAACATTAAATTCAAAAAAGGAAATAACCGGAATTTTTGCTGGTGATCTCGTTGAAAGCCACAGGAAAGGCTGCGATTTTATTAAGCAAACTGCAATGGTCGCGGTTGAGAGTCCGTTTGATATTGTGATCACAACAAACAGTGGTTACCCGCTTGATCAGAATCTATATCAATCAATAAAGGGAATCAGCGCTGCAAGGCAAATTATTAAAAAGGGCGGGGCAATAATTATTTTCACCGCTTGTGAGGATGGTCTGCCAGATCATGGGCTCTACGCGGAACTTCTGATGCAGGGGGAGACTCCGGATGGCGTACTGTCCATGGTTTCCCAACCGGGATTTGCTGCTCATGATCAATGGCAGGTCCAGATCCAGGCACAAATTCAGCAGTATGCTGAGGTTCATGTTTACAGCGAGGGATTGACAGAACAACAAATTCTGAATGCTCATTTTACACCTTGTTTGGAACCTGAAGCCACGCTGGTTACATTAATATCCAAATTTGGACCGAAGGCAAGTATTTGTGTGCTTCCTGAAGGTCCGCTGACGATCCCGTATCTTGAAAATTAACTCTCCTGCAATTGTGCTCGGATGATTATTAGAATTCTGCTGTTTCTGATAGATTTACATCAATCAATTTAAGATTATTTAAATGGAAAGAGGTTTTTGTAATGTCTGACGAACTGCTGTTAATGGTAATTCCTGCAGCGGTCGCATTCTTAATTGGGTTAGCGAAGGGTGGCTTTGGGGGGATGTTAGGCGCGCTTGCTGTACCAATAATGACACTGGTAATGCCTGCGCGCCAGGCTATTGGATTGGTGCTCCCGATATTGATGTTTGCTGATGTTTTTGCGGTTGCTTTTCACTGGCGCAAATGGGACATTAAACTGGTTTTATTGCTGATACCTGGTGCCATCCTGGGGGTGACAGTTGGAACAATATTTCTAACTAATGCACCAGGTGATTTACTTCGAAAAATTCTAGGTGTAATCGTATTGATATTTTCAATCTATAAATTATTAGAAAGCCGCATACTTGGATCAATAAACTATAAGGTGAAAAACTGGCATGGAATCGCATTTGGAACAGTGACAGGTTTCTCTTCCTCACTGGCTCATACCGGAGGGCCGCCCGTCAGTATTTATCTCCTGTTACAGGATATCAAACCCAGGATGTTTATTGCGACATCCGCCCTGTTTTTTATGATCCTGAACTGGATAAAAGTCCCATACTACTTTTACGCCGACATGTTTAATTTTGAAAAACTGGCAGATTTCGCCTGGATGTTGCTCATTGTTCCGGCGGGAGTACTGATGGGTAGGTGGTTCAGTGTCAGGGTTAGTAAAAAGGTATTTGAAAGGATCATTGTCATTTTCCTGGGGATTGCCGGTTTAATGTTGATATTCACCTGATGTACCCTTATTTGGGTGGGAAGAATATGAATGAAAACAAGTGCAAACAATTGAATATTTGAATGAAGACAATTAATGATGATCCCAGAATTAAAAAGTAAAAACTTAAAAAAAAAACGCTCTGAAATATGTTTCAGAGCGTTTGATCATTCAGGCAGGTTTATTCTATATTTGAAATTCAGGTCAGACAAATACAATCTGGGAATCCCTGGATATTTCCATAAATTCCATTGCTCCCAGGACTTCCGCTCCATCAACCAGATCATCTGCGGTTAGTTTCATCATATCCATTGACATTTTACAACCGTAAACGTGGGCGCCTGCATCAACCACTATTTGAACGAATTCATCAACGGGAGGAAAATCTAATTTGTCAATTTCTCTGCGCATCATCCAGGATGCTAATGCAGCCATACCTGGTATTGCGCCGATAATTGTCGGTATATGGAACCACGGATGCATGCTTGGATTACCAACAGTAGCGACTTTCAGGTTTTTTAACTTGCTTTTTGTGACGATATCCAGACCCCAGAAGGTGAAAAACATGTGGGTTTCAATTCCCATCATACGGGCGGCATTACCCAGTATTAAGGGTGGGTAAGCCATATCCAGGGAACCTTTCGAGGATATCAGGCACAGTTTTCGGTCATTGTTCTGGTTTATTTCAAACATTGAAATGCTCCTTTTTATATACAGCCTGTCGGTTTTCCCAGACCGGAAACGCGAGCAGCGTTTTTCGCTGGGCCGCCAGGGAACAACTGGTAAAGCTCTTTTGTATCAACATCGGTTTGTTTTGTAATCCGGCGAAGTGTGGGTGGTTCACCATTTTCTTGAAAATCCTTGCGGTTGAAATTTATGACAACCCAGTGTCTATCTGTTAGTTGCAGATCGATAGCTTCAGCGATTGCTTCAGCAATTTCAGGTGTCCATGCATTTGGATCGTTCATGAAGCCTTCTTCATCAAAATCAACCGTCTCTAAAATAGGTGAAAGGGTGGTGGTCATTTTTTGCTCCTTATGTTTATATTTGTAAAATGAATTAATTATTTTTATTTTCAGGTTGGTCAGCAATCACTTTTATAAGATTTATCAAGCGGGCTAATCCCCTTCGCACTTGCGGGTCTGAAAGATCGCGCAACAATGCAAACATGGAGATGTCCTTTTCGGTTACAGGTTCTTCCTGGAATGCCTTTAATGCATTATTCGTCAGGGACATAATTTCAGGTTGGGTGAGATTTTTTACCGTGTTTATTATGGTGACAACGTTCTCTCCCAGTGCCTGGATATCTTCTTCTGAAAATTCAGTGACAATCCGATCAACAACTTTCCAACCCTCTCGGGCGAAGTTAAAATATCCACTCCGCTCAAGTCTATCGAGTGTAACTACGGCTTGATTAAAAACTCCCTGTCCGATCTGTTGGGTTTCCTCAATCAAATCTACACCAGCTTCGAGCCGGTCTAGTAAACTAACCAGCAGGTGGGTATCCCGAAGCAACCTCTTGATAAGAAAGAGAAGGTCTTCAGCTTGAAACTCATTACCAATGTCAGCAAGCTCATCTATCGAGAGTTTGATCATATGGTTTGCTACAGGAATCAAATCATCTTTTAATTCATTTAATTCCTCCTGATGCTTCAGCTGCAACTCGAATTGATCAATCAGGTAATTTAATTTCGGCGTCAGATCGCTGCTTCCATTTATGGCTAATTCAATCATACTCAACCTGGTATGTTGCATTTCCAATTGTTCAGTGAGATGGTCAATTTTCTGGATGAGGAGGCTTTCGTCTTGATTCATGGATAACTCCTAGGACCATTTTCCAGCCATAGTCATCTGGGATTCAAATGGCATCTCCTCGCCTCTCAACAGCATGTTCCAGTATACCCACCGAAACATCATTTTCCCCCAGTGGTTTACTGCAGATTCTTTAAGCAGGGAGAATGGCCCAAATCCTGGGAGGGGAAATTTACCTGGCAGTGGTTCAACATCATAATTGAAATCAATCAAGATTCCTTTCTCAAAACCAGATTCAATAAAACAATTTGCATGTCCATCGAATTTAGGAAGTGGCTCCAATCCTTCAATATCGCGCAGTAAATTCTCAACAAGGACATCGAGCATAAAATGAGCCACAGAACCGGCTTTGGAGGTCGGCGCATTGCCAGCATCGCCAATCACCCAGACATTCTTCCATTTATTTGACTGCAGGGTGTTCTTATCGACCGGTATATAATTTAATTCATCCCCCATGCCAGACTTTTCGATGACCTGCGCGCCCATATTTGTAGGAATGGTCACCAGCAGGTCATAACTGATTTCCCTTTCGTCGAATGAACGTATGACCTGGTTTGAAGAATCCACCTCCATAATGTTGTAATCAGCCTCCAGGTGGATTTCTTTTTCATCCAGCATATCGCCTAAAATTGCAGAAGCACGCGGTTTAGTGAAAGCTCCTGGCAGGGGGGTAGTAAAGATAATTTCAACATTCTGGCGGATACCCCGTTCGTGGAAAAACCAGTCCGCAAGAAATAAGAATTCAAGCGGTGCCACTGGACATTTAATAGGCATTTCTACAATATTAATAACCATCTTTCCGCCCTTCCAGTACTTTAAAAACCGGTTGAGAGCGGTAGCGCCTTCGAGGGTGTAAAAATCGAAGATATTTTTGTGCCATCCGCCGTTAACTAGCCCATCTGTTTCTTCTGGATGAATGTGACTTCCGGTGGCTACCACCAGGTAGTCATAATTAATCACCCGCCTGTTGCTGAGATGCACACGGTTATCATCCGGCTCAATTAACTCAATATCCGAAAATATTGTTTCTACATGTGGCGGAAGGAAGTTTCTTTTTGGCTTAATGACGTCGTTGGGTGTATAGATATCAAAAGGGATAAAGAGAAGGCCGGGTTGGTAATAGTGGTTTTCGTCCCGGTCAACAATTATTACCTTCCATTCCTGGAGATCTAATTGTTGTGATATTTTGTTGGCAACCATAGTGCCGCCGGTGCCTGCACCCAGAATTAATAAGGTTTTCACAGTTTTAACTCCTGATTTGTCCTTATGATGAGATTGATTTATATGCCGAATTGGCTAGATCTGCCTGGTTCTTTAAATTGTTTGCCAGTACAGCTCGAAGAAGGTCAAGCGCTTTAATTATCCTGTTATCTTCTAGAATATATACAACTGCCTGACCCTCCCTTTTTGAAGTCAGTAGACCTCTCTCGCGTAACAGGGTAAGATGTCTTGATGCAGCCGGTTGGCTGATATCAAGTTCTTTTGCAATTTGGCTGACGTTCTTTGGTTCGACAGAAAGGGTGTATAGAATTAATATACGCCTTGGATCTGCCAGAGCGGAGCAGATATCAGCATGTAACTGAGTAATTTCCTGTGTAAGAGAAGGTGTGATCATAACCTGAAAAACATTTATATATATTCACATACTTATATAGGTTGAATAGTGGAAATCATAGCATTTATTTGGCGGTTTTATTAGTGATGAATATCACATTCACGGGTTAAATAATGTCATAAAGCGGAGTAATTATGTCTAAATATATTGTGGACATTTTGAAAAATGTCACATAAAATATGGCTTCTATAAAATTACTGTATTTGAAGGAATAATTGGTTATAACCGTGGTTATTAAAAAATTAACTGGGATGGCGGATTTTTGTTTTTACATACATATTTTTGACGGTTATAATAGGAATTGTTTGGATCTTATTTTGAAGAATGTTGGAGAGTTTATATGGGAAATGATGAACGCGAATTATTAACAGTGGACGTTGGTAGCCGTTTGCGGGAACTTCGTCTGGAAAGAGGCAAGTCTATGCGGTCAGTTGCCAGAGACAGTGGTTTGTCAACGAACGCATTGAGTATGATTGAAAGAGGCCGGACCTCTCCTTCGGTTAGCACATTGAATAAAATTGCAGCCGCCCTGGATATACCTATCACTGCATTTTTTCGGATTGAACCTGACAAGCAAGATATAGTGTTTGTAAAGGCAAATGATAGGAGAAGGATTAATTTTGATAAAGTTGTATGGGAAGGTTTGGGAGGAGAGAATTTTACCGGATATGTTGAGCCGTTTATCGTAACAATGGAAGTAGACGCGAGCAGTGGCCCATTTGGGATGATTCACAATGGGCATGAGTTTGTAATGTGCCTGGAAGGTCAGATAGAATACGAAGTTGAGAATCAGAGGTATATTCTCGAAAGCGGCGATTCATTAATTTTTTCAGCTCAATTTCGCCATCGCTGGCATAACACCGGAGAGGCTACAGCCAGTGTGATTATTGTGTTAGCAGGGTTTGAAAAAGGTGAACGTCCCAGCGAATATCACATTTCTTCCATCAAAAAAAGCTGATTTTTCTTAACTGAACCTCAACCGCCCGAAGCGTTCTGCAAAGGGCGATTTTTATTCTTGGAGAAGCATTTATGTACAGGACCCATACTTGCGGTGAATTGAGAATATCAAACGTTGGAGATAAGGTAGAACTGGTTGGATGGGTGCACCGGCGACGAGATCATGGAGGCTTGACGTTTATTGACCTGCGCGACAGGTATGGTATCGTCCAGATTGTTACAAATCCAGATATTTCTAAAAAATCACATGAAGCGGCCGCTCCGGTGAGATTGGAATGGGTTGTCCAGGTGGAAGGTGTTGTACGCAAAAGATTGGAAGGCAAGGAAAATCCCGAATTAAACACAGGGGATATCGAAATTGAGGTTACAGATTTAGAGGTTCTGAATCCATCAAATCCAACCCCATTCTTAATTAATGACCAGGAAAAGGCTGATGAACAAACCAGACTGCGTTACCGTTATCTAGACCTGCGCAGACCCAAAATGCTCCATAATCTGGAACTAAGACACAGGATTATAAAATTCATCCGGGATTATCTTGACAGGCGTGGTTTTATTGAAATTGAAACGCCAATTTTATTTAAAACCACTCCGGAAGGCGCTCGTGATTTCCTGGTTCCATCCCGAATACATGCCGGGGATTTTTATGCACTGCCTCAATCGCCCCAACAATTAAAACAACTTTTAATGGTCGCTGGCGTAGATCGTTATTTCCAGATCGCCAGGTGTTTCCGGGATGAAGACCAGCGTGGCGATCGCCAACCAGAGTTCACCCAACTGGACCTGGAAATGTCATTTGTTGAACGCGAAGATGTGATGGAAATTACCGAACAACTTTTTACTCAACTCATCCAGGAAGTTGTCCCTCATAAAAGGTTGCTTTCAAGTCCCTGGCCTCGCTTAACTTACCGGGAAGCAATGGAGAGGTTTGGAAAAGACAATCCTGATTTGAGATTTGGAATGGAGTTAATCGATCTGACAGATATACTCGCTCTATCCGGTTACAAAATTCTTGAGGATGTAATAAATGAAAGTGGTGTAATCAGAGGCATCAATGTAAAGGGAAATGGCAACACGAGCAGAAAAGAGATAGAAGGCTACGCTGAAATTGCCAGACAGCGAGGCGCAAAAGGTCTGTTTTATCTTGCCTTGACCTCGGATGGGGAAATACGTTCTTCTTTCAGTAAGTATATTAAAGAAGAAAATTTGAATAAACTTCTGGATAGGATGGATGCCCAAAGTGGAGATTTGTTGTTGATCATCGCGGACCAGGAACCGGTAGTTTTTGATTCACTGGGTTTTTTGAGAGTCAAATTGGCGAATTCACTGGGTCTTATTGATCCTGACCTACTGGCATTTTGTTGGATTATCGATTTTCCTTTTGTTATTTGGAATGAAGATGAAAATAGGTGGGATCCAAGCCACCATCTCTTTACAGCTCCCATGCCGGAAGACATCCCGCTGTTAGCCACAAATCCAGGCCTGGCAAGGGGACAACAATATGATATGGTATTAAATGATAATGAAGTTGGCGGCGGTTCTATTCGTATTTACCAGCGAAAATTGCAGGAGCAGGTTTTTCAACTGATTGGTTTAAATACAGAAACTGCGAGAAGCCGATTTGGACACATGTTAGAGGCATTTGAATACGGAACACCTCCCCATGGAGGCATCGCTCCGGGAATTGATCGGCTGGCAATGATCCTTGCAGATGAACCAAATATTCGTGAGGTAATTGCATTTCCTAAAAATCAAATGGCTCGGGATGTAATGGCTGGAGCGCCATCGCCGGTTGATGAAGCGCAGCTTAAGGAGTTGCATCTCAAACTTGATCTTTAACTGGAGGTGATATAGATATTATGGCATCCACAATCAGGATCGAAGAAATCTCGCGATATGTAAGCCAGGAGGTTGTTATCAAAGGCTGGGTTTATAACCGCACCCATAAAGGTAAGCTGGTATTTCTACAGGTACGGGATGGATTTGGATTTATTCAATGCGTTGCTTTTCAACCGGAATTGAATCAGGATTTATTTGACAGGATAAGCAGAATTTCACAGGAGACCTCTATTATCGTTACTGGCGTAGTCAGGCAGGATGATCGAGCCCCAGGAATTCCTGGTGGGTATGAAATCGGTATAACTGATCTCGTAATTGTTCAGCTGGCTTCGGAGGATTACCCGCTGGCATTAAAAGAACACGGAGTTGATTTTGTTCTGGATAATCGCCATCTCTGGCTTCGGATGCCCAGTCAGTGGGCAATTTTGAGGATACGGGCAACTGTTATAAGCGCCATCAGAGAATGGCTTGACACGAATGGTTTTATAAATCTCGATACGCCCATATTAACACCTGCAGCTTGCGAGGGTACTACGACTCTCTTTGAAACCGATTATTTTGATGAAGGGAAGGCTTATCTGGCGCAAAGTGGTCAATTGTACAATGAAGCCAATATTTTTAGTTTCAGCCGGGTGTATGCTTTTGGTCCAACCTTCCGGGCTGAAAAATCGAAAACCCGCAGGCATCTGACTGAATTCTGGATGGTTGAACCTGAAATCGCTTTTTGTGACCTTGATTGTCTGATGGAAATTGCGGAGCAGTTTACGATTCACATAGTCCAGAAGGTTTTAAGGGAGCGTGAACCTGAATTAATCTCTCTTGGCAGGGATCTCAAAATGTTACAAAACATCAAACCACCATTTCCTAGAATTTCCTATGATGAGGCTGTTGATCTTTTAAAGGAATTAAAGAAGGAAACCTCAGATACAGAATTGAAGGAATTATTAGACTTCGATTGGGGAATGGATTTCGGTTCACCTCATGAAACTGCCATAACAGAGCACTACGAAAAACCAATTTTTATCTATGGATTTCCCACCCAGGTCAAAGCATTTTATATGGAGCCCTGGCAGGGTAGACCTGAAGTTTGTAAAAGTGTGGATTTGTTGGCGCCAGAAGGTTATGGAGAAATTATTGGGGGGAGTGAGCGAATATCAGATCCAGAACTGTTGAAAAAACGGCTGGTTGAACATAATCTCCCACAGGAAGCCTTCAGGTGGTATTTAGATTTGCGCTATTTTGGAAGTGTCCCGCATAGTGGATTTGGATTGGGTGTGGAACGAACCGTATCATGGTTATGCGGAATAAATCACATCCGTGAAACTATCCCGTTCCCGCGAACCATTAAAAGAGTATATCCATAGCGATTACGGTGGGTTTACCTATCCATTCATTTATTTTTATGGTATAAAATAAATGCCCTGCTCTGTGCGTGATGCTGCATAATGGTTTTGAGCCAACACTCTTATATAGGGTTCCAATCTTCTTAGTGTGAAGCGATAGGCACAAGCCAAGGCTGAGCATTTGAGGCGGAACCCAACCTGCGAAGGCAGGTTCAAAACTTAGCTGCACACGGCATAGTGGGGTTTTTTGAATAAAGTGTCAATAGTAAAGCCAATCCTAAATGCACATTATATTAATAATGTGCGTTTTTTTTTGTTTTTAAAACAGGACCGATGCCAGTTCATTCCTGTACTGGCGTGTTGTTGGGTTATTCTCCCCCAGCATTTCCAGAATTGCAATCATCACCGTTCGTGCTTCGTCATCCCTATATTTTTTATCAACCCGTAAAACTTCCAGAATTCCATCCATTGCGGCTTCAAAATTTCCATTGTACGCCAGCCGGATAGCATTTCTAAATGTTGCATATAATGGGTCATCACTTCCATCTGGGAAAGCATCCATTTCAATAGAAATAAATGCTTCAGCTAAGGGAATTAATTTCTGGGCAGAACTATATTCTACGCTAGCGGGAAAATCGTTCAGATTTTCTTCCGCCTCACTTCCTTTTCCCTGGCAAAGCAGACTCCGGATTAACCCCAGGCGAGCTGCTGTGTTCTCTGGAGAGATTTCTAATGATTTTCTGAAACACATTTCTGCATCTTCTGCCTGGCGCAATTCTAAAAGGCTGTTCCCTTTTTCCAGATTTAAATCACTTTGATCAGGAACGATCTCTCGGAGAAATTCTCTGATCTTTCCTTCAGGCTGGTTTCCAACAAACTCAGAAATTACTTGACCATCCCTGAAGGCCTTTACTGCAGGAATGCTCCTGATATTAAAACGTAATGCCAGATTAGGATTCTGGTCAACATTCACCTTGGCTAAACGAAATTTCCCTTTAGCACCTTCTGTAAGTCTTTCCAACAGTGGGCCTAATGTTTTACAAGGTACGCACCATTCCGCCCAAAAATCAACAACAACAGGTATCTTTTGAGAAAAAGATGTTACATGATATTCAAAATCTGTTTCCGTAACATCAATGATAAATTCGGAAGTCATCTGCCGCCTCTTAAAAATTTTATATTCCAGAAAAGGATACGAATAATACTACCATTAATCAGGTTGGCTTTCAATTCGTGATTGATAGTATAGAGAATTATGAAATTTTTCGTATCATAACCGGATATCAATTGAATCTAAATTGGAAATATATAAGAAAACTCTGGAATTTAACCAACTTTTTGTTTCAAGATCAGTAAAATTGGCGGAATTTAGTGGCATTGTACTTGCACCTCCTTCTGAGGCTTGTAATTATTTCCACCCACCTTATAAATTCTCGTATTACTATGTCTCGAATTGGTTTCCATTATTATCCAGATACCCAGCATTACAGCCAGGAAGATTTATCAATATGGCTGCCGGAGTTATTGAATTTAGGAGCATCCTGGTTAACATTAATCGCTTCATCAAAAAGAGCTATTCCGGAATCATTTATTACTACCTTAATTGATGCAGAGATTGAACCAGTATTACACTTTATTGAACTTATTGAAACTGGATTTAATGAAGAAGACTTTCGATTGCTGCTGCGTAATTATGCCCGCTGGGGAGTCAGGTATATAACTGTTTATGAAAAGCCCAATTGCAGGAGTTCCTGGTCAGCATCTTCGTGGTCACAATCCAATCTTGTTGAAAGATTCCTGGATATTTATATCCCAATAGCTTCAATCATTATTGAAGAAAATTTAATCCCGGTATTTCCCCCTCTTCAACCAGGTGGTGATTTCTGGGACACCGCCTTTTTAAGAAAGTCCCTTGAAGGGTTAATACGCAGGGGGCAACAATTAATCTTAAATAACCTGGTGATTGGAGCATATGCCTTTGCTGGAAACAGGCCATTAAATTGGGGGGAAGGAGGACCCGAAATCTGGTCAGGAGCAAGGCCGTATGAAATCGTTTCAGGTATGCAGGATCAGATCGGATTTCGAATATTTGATTGGTATTCCAAAATTCTTAAAGAAGTCGCCGGCAGAGTTCTACCAATAATACTTCTGAGGGCTGGATGCAGTCCGGGAGACCGTAATGACTTAACCTGGCCTGCATTGGATGAAGATGCTCAGGCATCCAGAATTCTGGAAATAATAAATTTAATGGATAGTCCAAAAAATAAAGGTTCGCAGGATATTCCTGTACCCTATGAGGTGCTTGCCTGTAATTTCTGGCTGTTGGCTGCTGGAGAAACAGGCAAGTATGAAAGGGAGGCCTGGTTTAAGAATAATTTGGATTGTGTGCCAGTTGTTTCTCAAATGAGAAGGTGGGTTACAGAGAAGGAACAGGACAGTTCACAAAATGATGAGGTTAGAAAGTTAAAGAAAAAAATAAGTTCAAATGGAAATGGTGAGAATGCAAATGTAGATTTATTCTCACATTACCTGCTTTTACCGTTATATACGTGGGGAATAGCGGATTGGGATTTTGAAATAATCAAGCCATTTGTTGAAGAGCATCACCCAACTATTGGTTTTTCAATTTCAGAAGCGAGTATGGCTTCCCGCGTAACTATCGCAGGAAATAAAAATTCATTCTCTGAAGATGTGGTTCAGTTACTTCGGGATGCCGGTTGTGCTGTGCAGCGGCTGGGGGAGGATGGCATATTAGTTGCATCATAACAAAAAATCTTAATATTTTTCCAAAAGAATACGGGACGAAGTAGTGCTCATGGACCAATTTCAAGACGAGAGATACCAAAAATCGCTAGAAGATCTAGACATCTCGCTGCCAGTATTAAAAGTGATCGGACTGGG
>Ga0180437_10000687_pt1 | contig 62290 bp, 74 predicted proteins | sample SS_ome_4_FD_132410 | JGI IMG/M metagenome (GOLD analysis project Ga0180437, IMG submission 132410) | Hypersaline lake sediment archaeal communities from the Salton Sea, California, USA - SS_3_D_1 metaG | ecosystem: Environmental > Aquatic > Non-marine Saline and Alkaline > Hypersaline >...
GCCAGCAAAACACCACTGACACACACACACACATGGCACTGGAGGCCAACTAAAATGACAAACACAACTGACACACTCACCAAAAAAATTGAACTGCTGAATGAATTAACTGAAGCTTATGAAAATATGCTTGAATATAACAGCACACCAGTTGACCACATTGAAGCTGCTTTGGATGAACTGCAAAATGAAATTGACCAGCTGGCCAAAGCTGAAGCACGTGCAGCTGATCAGCACACAGTGCAAATTGAATTGACCAACATCACTGACAAAAACAAAACAGCGCTGCTGCAATTTGCTGACATTATAAAGATCACTTGCTGCCAGTGTAACAGCAGCACCACTGCCAGTGAATTGCTTGACTTTTATTCATTGGTTGAATTGCATGAGCAACTTTTTGACGTGTTTGACAGCTTTGCTGAATGTGGCAATTGTGGTGCTGATGCTGAAAGCAGCATATTAATTCAACACACAGCACATGCTTGACACTAATTTGATCAACGCATAGCACCAGCACCACCAAGTGAGCGCTGCCAGTTGGCAGCGCTTTTTTTGTGCCTGCTGTGGGCAGCTTTATGGCTATAAAATTATGATGCAAAGTTTATCTTGTCCAAACCTTGTCAAATTGTAAAGCTGGCTTTATAATGCTGTTGTAACACTTGACACACACACACACTGGCACTGGAGGCCAAGAAAATGGCAAGCATAGTCAACGCAAAGCAACTGCACAATAAAGCCAAAGCACATGAAGTCAAACCACTTTCAAGCTGGTCATATAGCGTGATCAGTGGCACCAGTGGCACACGTTATGTGGTGCGCATGGTTGACAAGCAAAGTGCCAGCTGCACATGTGAGTGGGGGGGATATCGGAAGTCAGCTAATGGCAAGCGCTCAGCATGCAGCCACGTGCAAGCAGTCATGCAATTCACAGCCAACCACGTGCAGCGCAGCACAGCAGCATGGTCAAGCACTGAAGCTGCTGAGCGCCAAAAACGTCACATGGTCAAGCTTGGTGATGGTGTCACCATCACCACACGCAAAAAAAACACCACTGCTGATGACTTCAGCGTGGAGCAAACACTCAAAGACTTAGGATTTTAGGAGATCAAAAACATGCAAACCACATATATTGAAAAGTCAAAATTTAAAGCATGGCTGCAAGCGCAGCATGGCCACCAAACCATTGAACACAAAAATACATTTTATAAAGTTTGTCACATCAATTTGATCAATGGTGCTAAGCTTGATCTGCGCTTTCAGTTGACCACCATCAAGGTTGGTGAAATGGTGCTTGGGCACCAGGCATATGGCTTTGCTGAAACATTTGAAGCTGCCACGCATTTGAGATTTGATCCAGAGCATGGCAATATTTGGGTGTTTCCTGGTGATGGTGACATTTTCAGAACTGATGCACAGCGCCAAGCCAGCGTGCAAGTGGCTGCTGAAGCCATTCAAGCATTGATTGCAGCGTAAAACAAAACCAAAGCGCTGCCAGCTGGCAGCGCTTTTTTTATCCCCGAATAATACGGGGGTATTGCCTTGACAACCTATAAAGCCAGCTTTATAATTACACTTGTAAGTCAAAACACACTCACACACACACACATGGCACTGGAGGCCAACTAAAATGACCACAAACTTGATCCCACAACTGACTGACACCAACATTAATGACAAACTTTCACGCTTGTGCAGCGCACTGCTGCAAAACCACTTTCACACTGCTGCTGCTTTTGATGACTTGCGCTTGTTTGGCGCACCAACTGAGTGTGGCAGCATAATCAATCGAGCACACCAATCACGCATGGCTGAAGCACTTGAAATGTTGGGCTTAGAAGCTTATGAAGCACACCAGCTGCTGGTGTCACGTGTAGATGCACGCTGGCTGCACTTTGTGGGCTGTGACATTGACAATGACATTGCTGAAATGGCTGAAGCTGATGACACCATGCGGTGGGATTGGAAAAATAATAATTGGTTATACTGGCCATTTGGCTGCTGATCACCAGACACCACGCACCACTAAGCGCTGCATACACGTGCAGCGCTGTTTTTTTTAGGACCGTTCACACTTTGACCTGGCTATGGCTGCCACTCGCAGGAAAATGGCTGTGTGTGGCTTTATCTTGACAGCTTTGTAAAATGCGCTTTATAATGCCAGTATGCACGCTTCACTGCAAACCACAGCCAGCATCATGAAAGCACAACTCGAAGCTGAGCGCCTCACCGTGGTGCTGGTGCCAGCCAAGCATGGTGCTGGCATGTTGCGTGCAGTGCAAAACCAAAACCCGCAATGGTATCAAGAGTTCTGTGCTCAGTATGAGAGTCAACGCAGCAAACCACGCAAGCGCAAGCATTTTGACACCAAGATCAAACGAGCACACACGCTGCGTGCCCTGGCTGAATTAAGCACTGGCCAAGTCAAAAGCAAGTATGCACAGCGCTTGCTGCCATATGTGGAAGATTATCATGTCGGAAAACTCGGATACTAGAAACCAAGCTTTTTGCAAGCGCGAGCGCAAACGCATGTGCGCTTTGTTTTATGTGCTCACAGCCGAACTGCTGTGCTTGCTCATTGCAGTGGGGTGGTGGTTGGTGACTGAGTTATAAAGTTTTTCAGATTCAAAGGAGTAGAGATCATGCAAAACCAAACGCAAAACCAAAAGCAAAACCAAACACGCAAACCACGCAAGCGCATCAGGCTGCTGGGCTGGCTGATCATTTTCAGCAGCAGCTGCTGTGGGTGCATGGGCATCATGGCTGCTGGCCAGTATTTTAGAGCATTTTGACATTTTTCACCGTCAAAGTATTTTTTGCTTTCGATAACTAACATTATCAGAAGCATATGAAACTACCCAAAGCAGCACCAGTGCTGCCCCTCACCCACGAATATATCACTTGCTTGCAGTGTGGCTTCAACTATCTTTGGCGCATTTGTGGCCAGATTGGTGATTGCATCAATTGCAACTGTGGCAGCTTCACACTGCGTGAAGGCGAGATCAAAATCAATTTCAGGAGCACAAATATCATGGTAGCAAATCACACAGGCCAGCGTGTTGGGCTGGTCAAATACCTACAAGATGAAATGGCAGGTGCCACCACCATGCACCCGCAAGACCTGCACCAGCTGTGCGAGCGCTTGGCACCCCGTTTTCAAAAGCAACCTTTTGAAGTGCGCAGAGCAGCACAGTTTGTCATGCACAAAAACAAAACAGCTGCGCGGCCCAAACCGACCACCCACCAAGCCACGCAGCGTGCTACTAAGAGCACTTGACGTTTTCAAGGCCATCACAGCCAACTGCCAGGAAAAACGCACACAGCGCTTCCTGGCAGTTTTGCTTAATCCGGATTAATCAACATGGCCACAGCTTATGCTTCACAGCTTCAGCCATTTGCCGGTGCTTATAATTCCCGTCCTGCAGCTGCTTATAATCTTTGCATAATAACTTTATCACTTGACACTGCGTGCATTTTACGGTAAACCTAAGTCATGATGACCATTTCTAATTTGTCACCACTGCTGCACAACTTGCAGCACAAAGCAGTGCACAGCGCACCCATAGAACAGCATCTTGATCTGTCAGATGGTTTGCGTGTTTCGCTGCGCTTCGAAGATGGTCAAAGCTGGCTCTACTTGTCACGTCCTGGCGTATGCCCCTCCCTAGTTGAAGCGCATACCATCTTTAAACACTACCCGGGCAGCAAACCAACACAAGTGACTTTTCGAGAACCACAGCAGCAGCCACTAGCAGATGGCCGTTTTTATCTGTTAACCAGCTGGTCATTAAACGACTGTGCTGAAGCTGAAGCTGAAGCCATTCCGCTGACTCTGGTGTTCTAGCAAAACTGCTTGCATTTTCCTTTGCGATCGTTTAATAAAAAGTGCCAGTGCAATTGCACTGGCACTTGCCAAATATAAAGTTAAAATCTAATTTGCGGGGCTCTCCTTTCAGATTTTCAAAGCTTCATTGCTTAATTCAGGACTTGGATATAAATTGATCATGTCAAGTGCATTGTGCGCATTATATTGACGTTGCTCTAGCTGTGCAGCCAGATCAACCAATTGGGGCTGCACAGCGCTGCTGAGCGCTCCACAGTCGGTCAATACTGTCACACGTATGGCTTGTTTAATCTCTGGTGCGTGAGGTGATTTTTTTGTAATCATAATATCCTGACGCAGTAAGAGCAGAGCCAAGCAAAAAGACAAACGACATCAAAATGTCAACTGGCAGCGCACTGGCAGTGGCACGTGTGGCAAAATGTGCCCACAAGATCAAACCACCAAGCACACCACCAATGACAAAACTGGCCAGGCGTGTTTTGGTGCCTTCGAGATTAAAAGCTTCTTTCAAAAAAGCAGTGCCAGCAGCAACCAAGCCAGTTTGCGTCAAAAATATGGCAATTAAGCTGGCCACAGTTGTGAAAGTTTGGGTCAATGGTGTTTGCTCCATCAGTATTCCTCCTTTCTATTCAAATTCCAAGTCATCGCGGTATGGGTATCGCTGAGATGACTACATAAGTTAAAAGCAGGATCAATGCCCACCGTAAAATGGGCACCAATATGTTTTCCAAAAGCCACGGCCAGCTGACAAACTGCTTAAGCACTTCCTCAGTGCTGCGTGGCTTGCCATTCATTTCTAACGCTTGCAAATGCGTGGTCAAAGCTAATCTCAATTCGGTGATCTGATCTTGCTGGTCATGTATTTCACTATCCATTGCACTCATTTTTTCTGCACCCTGACTTAAACGAATGTTTACATTGTCACGCCACTTGCTGAATGCTTCCCATTTGGTGCTTTCTGATGACACTAAAGATGCCAGCATATTGGTCAACGTGCTGACTTTGGTGTTAATCTCGCCCATCCAAAATGCCAACTGCGTGGGAGAAATTTCATCGTCAAACGGCCTGCCGGGATTGTCACTCATGTCACACTCTCAATACACGTTTTTTGGGCACCAGATGGCCATCAAATTGGCCACCAGCCACCATATAATAATCGCCATAACCAGTTTTGACCACCGGCGTGCTGGCACTATCAATGCAGCTGACCGCGGCACTGGCATACACTTCAAAACGCTCTCCCAATTTAAACACATGGACTTTGTTTTCGGGAATCGGCTTGCCGGGGGGATTTTCACCCGGGCATTCAGTGCCATAATTGTCAATCTTGTACACACTACAGTTGGCCTCACTGTCATTGGCCACTAGCACCGTGAAAGTCTCATCTGCTGGTGGTGGCTCTATGGGTGGTGGTGTTTCACCATCATGACTGTGGTGCGCATCAGGATTGCCCAGGTGCTTAGCAAAATCAGCTTCTAAGTTTGACACTACACCAGACACGTTTTGCAGCTGTGTGGCTTGCACGTCAAGCTGTGTGGTGTTTGAACTGGTTTGGGCTTCAACATGCACCAGCTGCCCACTTAATTCATCCACTCTAGTGCTCAGCACCGTGATCTGCGCTTGCAGTTCTTCACAGCAGTCATCAGTGGGCGGGGGTGCTTCAGTCAGACCATAATGCTTTTCAAATGCGGTCCAATCACCTTTGAATAATCCGAGGTCAATACTTAGCGCACCAGTGCTGCCAAAGTAGCTGCCCAAGCCATTGCCATCTGCTGAGTATTGCCATTCTTCAAACTCTTGCAAGCCAAATGGCCAATCTAGGGGCACATATTGGCCATCTGACCACGGTGACTGCAAGCCCAAATGATAACGCGCAGCCATCAGGCCAATGTCATTTTGCATCCAATACTGGCTGCGTGCCACGTAGGGATTAAAGAAGCTTAAGCGTGTGTAAACTTGCAGCATGCGGTTGGTCAAGCCTCCAAAGTGATCACACCAGCGCTTGCAATAGCTGAGCAAACCCGCAGGTGTTAGATTACCGCTGCGCTCCACATCCAGCCACACTGACAACCGGCCAGCACCACTGATCATGTCAGCTGCTTGCTGTGCAGCTTGCTCTGGTGTGACACTGGTTTGTGCAGGATCCGCAAAATGGTAGAAACCAATTTCCATGTTCGCATCTTCCGCAGCTTTTAAGTTGTTTTCAAATTGGCTATCTGGCCACAAACCCTGATTGACTTTGATCCACACAGCTCTGATGCCACGCTCTCTGGCTGTGTGATAATTCATAGGCCAATTCCATTTGCTGGTGTCTAAGTGCAGCACAGTTGGCCCAATCACAGGTGGCATGGGCACCACTGGAGCCACATTCACCAAACGCAAAACACCACGCACCGCAGTTTGCAGCAATGGTGTTTCGTTCGGAAAAGCCCCCATTCCGTTTTCATCACGCAAATTGATTAAGCGTATATCGGTCAAGTCAGCTTGTTTTGGTTCCATATTAAAATATCTCCTTGTTATCATTTTTTGTGCTCCCTGTTGCTGTAGCAACAGCACCAGCTGCTGCAAGATTTTTATGCGCACCAGGTGCGCTTAATTCAAAAAGTTTTGCGTCAACTTTTGAAGGTGTTATAACTCATTTCGCGGGTTTGAAAGACAAATTGATTAGCATGAAAAGCACCATGCACTGAGCACCAAGCCATCCTCATTTCGCTTTCTTGGCCACCAGAATATTCACGGCCAATGCTGATGCCGGTGAATGCACTGGTATAGAGTGAAGCGGGCACGCCAACCAGATTGCTGTCAGTGACTTCATTGACGGTGATATATAAACCAGCACCAGGGTCAAAGCGCCCACAGACATAATAGAAATCACCTTCAGCAATGACCACGCTGCTGGTCACACTGACAATGTTGATGCCATCAGTGGTGACTTGAAAAATTGGCTGGTTTGCAGGAGTCATCGCAATGCGATAAGATCGGCTAGAAGCTTCACCCCATTTGCCAAAAGTGTGTGAAATTGCCCCACCAGTATTGACCAAACCGAAAAATCCAGTCAATGTCAAACCACGTCTGGGAATTTCAATGTAGCTTTCAGTGCCAGTCACATTATATAGATTAGTTGCGCCCTGGTGATCACCGTCAAGATATTCAACATAAGGCCAATAATCGGGTTGATAAAAACCAACATCGTCATTTAATGACAATGGTGCATCGACTCCATTTTCATTAAATAGCTGACCAGCTTCATCAAAGTAACCCGCCCACCAGCTGGCCAAGTGGGCCAGCTGTGTTTTCAGCAGTGGTGGCATGTGCGCCAAAGCCATTGAAGGATTATCTTTACTAAAGAAGTGGGTAGACAATAATGCAGTCAGCTGGTCATTTTCTTTCTGTGCTGTCATTTGATGCCTTTCAAGCCCATGCGAGCAATCATCTGTGATAATCTTTGGATCTTAACACCATTGACACTGTAATCGTAAGGCGCAGTATAGCTGGCCGTTTCAATAAACATCACGCGCCGATCATCAGTCAAAACTGTTGCATCTAACAGTGGTGTGGCCGGAAAAGCGTTGCGTGCTATCAGCCATTTTCCTGGCAATACGTTCCACGGCTCTACTACATGATCAGTGCCAAAGTCAAGCAGCCTAGATTCCTCACCAATTCTTAAAGCATATTCGGCCTGTGTCGGAATTGGTTTATAACGTGCCACCCGATTGGCAAAAATGCCAAATGTCCAGCGCTCGAAGCTGGCACCACCCTGTGTTAACAGTTCACTGATGATCGTTTGACCAGTGCGCGACTTGTCATCAAGCCTGCGCACCAGAACTGGATTAGTGTCAAAGTCAGTGCTGTCCACAATGCCATTTGGATCAGCTGCCAAAACTAACTCTAGCTTGCTGGTGGGTGTGCCACTGATGGTGGTGACTCCTGGTGTGTTGTCATTATAGTAAAATTTTTCTAAGTAATGACGCAGCCCCAAACACTCTAACTGAATGCTAACTTGACCAGCTGAGAACTGCACACTTTTTTGGTCGTCATTTGGCCAAGCATTTTCCAATAGATAAGTATCTCTGGCTTGCTCAGCTTCATTGTAAACTGGTGTGGCTGTGGTATCCACCAAAGCCTCGCCTGCATTCAACACCAGCATGTGAGTGCCATATTTCGCAATCGAGTCAGTGTCTTGCACAATGATTGTAAAGCGCTGCGCACCTTTCAGAAAAGGAGTGTGCTCAACATAGATAGGCGTATAAGTGGCAATAATGTCATTAGAAATGTCTAGCAGTGGCCCAATGGTGCTGGTCAATTCACTCTGCACAAACGTGATCTGGTTGACAATGCCAAGCCAAATCTCATTACCTAATTCATCCGTTACCTGAATGATGTAACCAAGCCCTTTCTCATACCAGTCAGAAGCTGTGAAAACATCAGTGCTGAAACCCATGCTGGCAGCATCAAAACCACCATCAGCCAAAATGCTGTGGGTGTATGAGGCCAGCTTTTCAGCTAAGCTGTTATCAATCTCTTTGGCAAAAGGGTCAAAGGTGGGATACCAGCTTGGCTGGTAGACTTTGACAATGATGCCTGTGTTCTTCAAAATGGCCATCTAAACACCTGGGGGAATACTAGATAAATATAACTCGTTTCCATCCATTACAGTTTCAAACAGCAAACGATGATCACTAAAATCTTCGCCACTTGCGCCGGTGCTCATATAAGGCCAATTGCCTATGAAAAGTACCGTCACCATGTGCCGGTCAGTAGCTGGCAGCCAGAAACGTCTTTGACAGAAATAATCCATCTGTTCAACCACTACATCGCTGTTGTTGATTATGCGTGCCAGCAAATTCCTGGTCAAAGTTTTCACGCTGCCTATTTCGATGGTGTCAGTGAAGTCAGCACCAGTGCCTTTGTGCCTTTGTGTCAAATAAGCATCCAGATAGACTTCATCAGCTGGCATGAAAATGATGTCCACCAGTTTGATGGTGCCCGGCGTGTTGCACGTGCAACTGACTGTGACCCATGTCGGTGGCTGTGCTTCAGTACCCACCAGCAAGCCAGCATCCAGCACTGGCAGCTGCATGGTGCCCAAATTATAGGTGAGCACACCATAAGGCGTGCCTGACTGCAAAATGTTGTCAAAGCCTATTACTTTGTTTTGACTGGCATAAGAGCCATAGATGTCAAAGCCACCCGCAGCCACATCAGTTTTGACACGCACAAACACATTAAATCTGCCATTGTATTGACTGGCCACACTACTAGATATATTGATGGCAGCTAAGCTGGCCTGCTGCGTGGCGATCATCGTTTTTTGCACCACTCTGCCGGTGGGTGCATCAGCATCAGCGCCAAAAGCACCACCTAGCAAACCCACCGACAAATCAGCACCACCCACAAAAACATCACTGAAGTTTGCCGTAGCTTGAAAATCTGGCGCCTCACCAATGTTTTTGACACCTAAGATCATTCGGTAAGTTTTTGACGAAAAATAAGCAGTCAATTTTTCATACTTTGATTCAAAGCGCAGCTGCGTTTCTACACCAATATCACCACCGAGATCATCAATCAGAAACCAGTTTTTGTTTTGGGCTTGCACATGGTCAATGGCCATCTTAGGCACTGACGGCATGGCCGCGACTGTGAGTGTCCAGCGCACCCAATAAGCATTCACACCATTGATGGTGGTTTTGGTCAGTGTGTTGGCTTGATTCAGATAGAACAGATTCCTGCCCAACTCTGTGAATCCATTAGTATTGTCAGTCATTGTGGGTGCGATGTTTGTCCAGGCACCAGTATAAGCCTCATAATTCATGCCCCAACCTGGTGGGGCTGCTGTGGCCAAGTTAAACAAAAGCACGTCAATGGGCACATCTGTGTGGCCGATGTATAGTATGTCACCAGCACCACTGGGAAAGGTGAAAAGATCAATGCCGGTATTTTCCACTTGGTTGGTGCTGAAAGCAGCTGCTGAAGCATCGTATCTGAAAATGTGCGTCAAGTTTGGCAAATTGCCATTGCGCAAAGCAATTGCAGCACAGTCACGCACATCGCTGGGCAATCCAATGGCTTCATTACAAATGGCCAAAATTTCGACATTGGTCATCGTCAAATCCCACCCCACCAGCAAGTCAGTTAAATTGGTGCCTTCACCAACTTCATGCTGCCAAGCAGCCACCACAGCACCAGCAAATGGCCCATCTGGTGTGAAGCAGAGCGCCTCATAATCAATTGGTTCGGGGTCACTATAGAACCAATTGGTCTGCCACAAACGCTGCCATCCCATCTTTAAGCCTGCCGTTTCATCATAGCTGGCATAATTACCCACCACGAAATTGGCAGTGCTGCCCACTGGTGTGTAGCCTGAATTTTGATACCCATACAAGGGCACCAGATAACCATTCACAAACAGCCTACAAGCAGTCCAGCCAGAATTGGTGCTCAGTGCCATGTGGAACCAGTCACCCTTGATAGATGACGGCAGCTCCCAAAAGCTGATCTTTTCACCAGTGTTGCCGATAGCTGGACCGTCCTGATAAGCCCACAATGACACTAAAATTTGACCACGAGAATCTTCCTCGATGATATATTTCCAACCTTCATAAACAGTGCCACTGTCCCACATGCCACAGATAGGTGCAGTCACGCTGCCAACAGCAGGTGTGGCCCAATCAATCTTATACCAACCATCCCAAGCAAACTGATCTTCATACTTGTCAAGCGTGGCATGATAGGCACGCTCTGCACGTGCATCAGTTTGATCAAACACAAGTGCGTCACGCCTTTCATCACGGTCAACAGCTTCATGATAAAACTCTAAGCACTCATCTAATCCAGGGGGCTGCTTGCGCCATCCTGAGCGCTCGATCTGCACCAGGTATTCTTCAGATACCAAACCAAGTGGTGAATCTTGTTTGATGGTGTCACCATCAGCAGGTGTTTCAAAGTTATGAATGAGCGCATATCTGGTGACACTTTCACCCAACTTTTTTCGAGCCATAAACACTGGCCTGATCTTACTTGGTGCCAGCCAAAATGAACGTGCACGCAGCAGCACGCGGCGCATTTCTCTGATCTGTGCAGCCAGGGAATCATCGTCTTTGGCACTGGCATTGATCTCAAATTCTTCGAGCACTGTTGACCAGCGAAAATCTACTAAGTGCCGATCATCAGCCAGCGGGGAATCTTGCCACACTCCACCATCTTTCATGGTTTGAATGGCACGCGGCCACGCCTCGAGAGAAAAATTTCCTAAGATGTCAAACGTGTTCTCACGCGTGCCATCTGAAATATAAAATACTTGCAAGCCATCTATGATAGGCACATAATCAGTCATTGGTTATCTCATCTCACTTCTAATGACACGCCTGACCACACTTTCAACTTGCGCAGGGGTCATGCCAGCAAAGCTGTTTTGCATGCTAATGTTGGCAGTGCGGTTGCTGACATTGGTGGTGGTCACTGGTGCCAAGCCATTTTGGGGCTGCAAACGATTCAAGCTTTGTGCTAATGCTGGCATGTTGCTCTTAGCAAGAATATTCATTTGGGCATTGATCTCTTTGATACCTTCAGCCAAAGGCACTGGTGACTCTTTAGTATAGTCTGTTAGTTTGGGCATGTTTCTAATGCGGGTGGCAATAGTGCTCAACCAGCTTGCAAAAGTGCTCAATAAACCATTGATGGTTTTGATTCCTTCTTGTAGTCCAGCAAGAACACCATCACGCAGCCATTCAATTGCTGGTGACAAGTCTAGATCAATTTTCTCCCAAACATCATTCAGCCAGCCCCAAACTTCCTCAGCTGCTAAGCTCCAATTATTGAAATAAGCGATCAAGTTTTCGCTGACATAATCACCCAAAGCTGTGGCCACTTCAATCAACCCTTCCACCGCTGGTGTGACATAAGTATTTAACCAGTCAGTGAAGCCTTCCCACATGGGCACAATTTTTTCGTCATACCACTGTTTCGCAGTGTCAACTAAAGTTGTCCACGCTTCACTGATTTTTGCAAAGCTTTCACCCGTAGTTGTATCCCACTTGGTCACAATGCTATCCCAAAGCGTTGAAAGCTTTTCCACGATAGCAGCTTTCATGGCTGCCACCTTTTCAGTCATCATGGTGGTTATGCCATCCATGCCTGTGCTGAGCGCATCACCCAAGCCACCTAACGGCCCACCACCAGCACCAGCACCACCACCACCACCAGCAGCACCAGCCGCGGCCGTGGGCGCATCACCCATCAATTCACGATACAGTTGCAACATTTGGTTGACCGCATTTTCTTGACTGGTCAATGAATCTTCCGCAGCTTGCTGCTGCTCTTTGGCCAGTTGCAAAGCATCTTCAGCTGCTGCTGTTTCGGCAATCGCGGCTTGCTCAGCTGCACCTGATGCCGTTACCATTGCAAGTTTATCATTCAGCTCTTGCTTGGTGCCACCTTCCCGCAACAGTTTGTTATATTCGGAAACTTGCTTCAGAGTTTCATCTGTGGCTGCATTTTCACTTTGACGTGCAGCAGCTAAGCGCTGCTCTGCTGAAGTCACGGCATCTGTTGCTGTAGCAACGGCAAGCTGACCTTCAGCCAGCTTGACCAGTTCAGGCCCAAATTCACCAGCTGATTTTCCTAAGCTTTCAAAAGCACTGGTCAAGTCACCACTGTCAATGCCAGCAGCAATTTGTTTGCTAATGTTTGCAAATATGCCACCAGCAGCACCTTCACCAATGCCACCAGTTTGCTCGAGGAACCCCAAAGCTTGCTTAAGTGGTGATTGTAAATCTTTCAGCATGCCAAACTCAGCATCAGTCATGCCTTTCACATATTCATTCATCGCACCCATGCCCCACTTGTCAATATCGGGGGCCACTTTAGGTGGTGATCCTGGTGCCATCCAGCCAGTCAGCATGCTGGTCAAAGCATTCATAGCCCACACCAGCACGCTGCTGATCGCGTCCATGATGCCACCCGCAAACTGCTCGATTAAGTTGAACCCCCATTCAAAAGCACTGTCAAGCGTGCCACTGAAAGCACCATCCACAGTGGTCACTAATGACTGCATGACATCACCCACCAAGCCAATGGCAGCAGCCACTCCATCAGCCATGAAGCTGGCTGCGGTGCCAATCTTCACAAAAATGTTTTGGACCTCACCACCTTGCAAAGCACTGTCAGCAAACTTTTGCAGCAAGTCAGCCCAAGCACCTTGCACTGTGGCCAGTGCAGGCTGAAGTGCAGTGCCTAGAGTATTTTTCAAATTGGCACTTTGGGCATCTACCCTGGCCATCTGCTCGGCAGCAGTCAGCTGGTCACTGCCGTAATCTTTCATCAGCTGCTGACTGGCTTCAACCGTAGCATTCAGCACTGCAATCTGCTCTTGTTCGCTGCTCAGTTGGTCTACAGTGATACCTAATTCAGTGGCCAGCTTATCTTTAGCAGCAGCCATGTCAAGCACTAATCCAGTATTGTCAATCAGCAGAGGCGAGCTGCGTTTGATGCCTGTCACCAGTGACTGGAACATGAAGTCAAACTCTTGGCCAGTGTTACGTGCTGCAACTCTGGCACCACCAATCAAAGCAGGAAGCGCATTGCCAAACTCTTGGCCGAAGGTTTGGGTGGCACCAGTCAGAGCCACATTTGCCTTTTGCATCAATTCCCAATCATTCAGCATGCCACCAGACGCAGCGCGCATCTTGTCAATACTGACACCATATTTGCCCGCGTTAGCTTCAAACCCCAAACCAATGCCGTAGAGTGGAGCAGTTTCTTTGGCAATGTTGTTAAGCGTTGAAATGACTTTGATGCCCCCGGCTACAATCGCAGCAAAACCAGCCACCACAGCCACTGTAGCCGCGGCAGCCACTGCAAAGCCACTGCTGAGTGATCCACTCGCGATTTTTCCAATGCCACTAAAAGAGCTTTGCGCTTTTTTTCCAATGCCCATCGTTTCAGCCATTTTTGCAGCCCACTTAGCTTGGCCAGGTAGAAATCTTTGGTTCTGCCAAATCGCGGCCACACCAACTTCGTTAGGTTTTTGGCTTGTCATTTTCAACCTCGATTATAAACATCTCAACTGCTTCCATCATCCGAATGGTGTCAGCATAAGCAATGACTATCGCAATATCATCAGCTGGATCACAGATACCAAAATCACTGGGCATAAAGCCATGCTTCAGCGCGATATCAACCAGCGTGAAGCTTTCATTGTGCTGCCACTTGCCCGGCTTTTTCGTTTTGTTGACTGCTTCCAGATACACTTGTTTCAGGGGCACTGTCACTGCTGGCTTGCGCTGCTGCGTTTGTTTGTCTCTGCTCCATTTCTTGATATATTGCACCGAGAAACATTTCGCCTGAAGCAGCGATCACCTCCCGGCTGACTGAGCCCTCACCTGAGATATACATCACTTCAGTTTGCAGGCGCACCAGTTCTGACGGTAACACGCACACCACAGTGGCAAGCCAGTAAAACCACAGATCAAAGCGCTGCGTGCGTGTCAAGCTGCCCACACGCTTTGTGACCTGTTTTAAATTCAAGTCAGCCTCATCAGGATGATCTTCAAACCAAGTTTCAAAGCCAGGGATATCCTCAATGCCAATGTACAAACGTTCTAACAGCCATTCATGATCTGCCGGTAAGTCATCAGTGACACCACGCAGCAGCACTTTGGTGGTTTCTCGATTGATCTCACCATTCATTTCATCAGTGTCAGTTAAATGCTGCTCCCACTGCTCCACCACGCGCTGCACTTCAGCACGAATGGTCTTACTCGTGAAAGATTTGTCAGCTAATTGCTTTTTAAAAGTCACCACCATTTTGGAAGTCACCATTGATTCCTGCACACCACCACCAGCCAACGGCATTTTGATCACGGGCGGGTCAATGGCTTTGCCTTGCCTGACGTGCTTGCTTCTAATGGCATTTGACACGCGCCCAATGTCTAGCATGGTGATGGCACGCAATGTCAAAGTGATACCGCTGACAGTTTTGAAGGGGTGCGCTTTGGGATCGTAATCTAATTTAAATAATGGAGCAACTTCTTCAGCAGCTTCAGCTTGGCCATTGCCATCTGGTGCTTCAACAGCTTCATCTGGTGCTTCAGCAACAGCTGTTTTTTTGTTGCGTGATCTTTTTCTTTTAGGTGTTTCAGTAGTCATGATTTTCTGCTCCCTGTAGAGATAATCTTGTGATTGTAATTTTATAAAAACGGGACGGCTGCACAGCACTTTCAAATGCTATGCAGCCGCGGGGCGTGTGGTGGAACTGCCAGGGAGCAGTCGCCCCGAAACTGCTCCACTCAGCTGCTAGGTATAATGCGGAATGATCGCATTCAGTTCATTATTTCCTGAAGTGAAAAAACCGCCTTTTGTCCAACTGCCAAGCAGCACATAGCTTGTAGGTCCAGCAGTCAAGCCAGCTGGTATCTGAAATTCTAGCCACTCGTCACCACCGTCAATGGTCTGGTACATCTTGTCTGCATCTGTCAAAATGACACCTTCGAAACTGTTTATGAAAGATGAGGCATAAACGGTATCGGTGGTGCTGCCACTGAAGAAGCGCTCTTGATAAGTTTCACCACCGTCATAGGTCATTTGCACTGAGGAGCCAGCACCATTGTCACCAAATAGCATGAAGATATATTGACTGAAAATGGCAGCATCATAAAGCACACCAAAAGCGGGAAGTGTTGCAGTAATATCAATCCAGTTTTCACCATCACTGGTGATGGCTGCTGAGGCTGCATCTGTGACAATAATGCCATGATATTCGTTAGGAGAACCAGCAAAGCGCACAGCTTGAATGACATTGCCTGCCACCGCAGCGGGTGTGGCTTGCTGTGTCCACGTAACACCACCATTGCTGCTGAAGTAGACAATACCCTGATCAGTGCCAACCCAAATGTGGCGACTGTCACCGACAAACACGCAGCGCTGATTTTCCAAATATTCGCCATTGGTGCTGCCAATGTCAATGATGGCCCATGTGGCACCATTGTCGTCACTAATGGCAACTTGCAATGGATTGCCAGCTTGCGTGTCAGCAAACGCTAACACTCGATCAACACCACTGCTGATCTCAAACATGGCCAGCGCTTGGATGTCAATATTGATGCCAAAAGGACTGGTCACAGCTGTCCAGGTAACACCGTAATCGGTACTACGCTTCACAATGGCAGCAGCAGCAGCGATTAAAGTTTCAGCAGCAAACCAAGTATGATAACGCTCGCGGGGTGGAGCACCTGCACACGCACCGGATTCACGATTCATGCACAATGCTTGAATGGGGCGCACATAGGCTGGATCACGCTCCACACCACGCAAGTGTAAGAAGTCATAACGCGGGGGTGGCCCACTTAAGCTGTATTCGTGCATGATGTCACCATCTTCAGCATGCGCTGCAAAAGCAGTGAAAGGATCATCATCTTTTTGAATCTCCTCATAGGCCGCGGCGCGTGACCAGTTGCCAAATACTTCTGGCGTGCTGCACTCAGCGATGACACCATAAAATCTGAAAGTGTCCCAATCTAACGTGTGCAAGAAACTGGCTTGCGTTTCCAGCAAGTGAGATAGGGTAAATTCCACATCACCTGGCGTGGTTTTGCGCCTGCCACGTGCTTGAAAACCTTTTCGACCTGGTGCCCAGCAGAATATAGTTTCACCACCTTGCCGGGGGTTTGGTAAGCTGTCAAGATCAATGCAATTACCTAAGAAATGCTTTTCCATTCCAGGCAGCCATTGCACATAAACACCAGCATCACCTTGTGTTAAAGTTTCAGTCATTTGAAGCCTCCTCAATATGAGATTTTAATTTGCCAATGATTAAACGGCCAAGATTGATCAATGTAGGATTAAGCGCGTTGGGGTTGTCAAAGTCAGCTGACTCCCAGATCCCATATTGGTGACAGACTTGCTCAATCTCGGACGCATTCAACGTGATTGATTGTAGATCAGCAAACGGAATGCCGTAAGCTGGTGACTCGTCAAGTTCGCTTTGCTTGATCAGCGCTTGTGCAGTAGGGATTGATCGATTCACAATGCAGCGCTGCACTTGACCATTTTGGTCAACATATTGCACTAATGACATATTGCCTTCTCGGCGCAAAACTTTGACTTTGAAACTGGCCTCAGCTTTGGTGGTGCGCTTCTTGGGGGGTGTTGCTTCAATTTCTTTTTCAGTTTGATCAGACATTATATTTTTGTCTCCTGATAGCTTTTTTGAGGGCTGCATTATAGTATTCGGTCAACTTGGCCAGTCCTCGATTCAATAAGTTTTCACGCCAATTTCGGGCCTTTATGCCCGGGTGCTGCACTTTTTTGGTGCGCACCCAATTTCCGGTGCCCCGCTTAGCAGCATGACTGATCAAAACTCCTGGCCTGCTGCCAGCTTTGCCACCGGCCCGAAATGCCAAGTATGGTGCATTTTTTGGCATGATCGGATAAGACTTGGTGCCATCACTAATCCAGTGCCAAATTTGCAGTGACTTGCGCGGCCCTGACATTTTCAGCTTGGCCACTGCCAATGCTTCAGCAGTGGGCTTGACCGTCACCTGAAAGCGTGGCCTGCGGACTGTAGTCCAGCCACGTGTGGTGCGATTAGCTGAGCGCGGCCAATAACTTTTCATCTTAGCACGTGTTTCACGCACAGCTTCAGCATTTGCCTTTTGCCAGTTGAATTTTTTAGGTAAGGTCACTTCTAATGTGGTTGGCATAATATTGTGATGTTAAATTTATATCGAAGCGCTGCGATATAAAACCATGTCACTGATGGCATTCCACACAAACCAAGCACCATCAGACAAACCAAAGGGACACGCTTCACGCTCCGGTGTGTAGTTGGTGGGCGTGTTGCGATCACGTTCCCATAAAGCTTTGATGCCTCGACAACCACAAATAGGATTAGGCATCAAAGTGTGCGCCAAACGTATAATCAGATCAGCTGTGGCACTGTCAAGCACTTGCAAGCCAGCCTGATAATTGACACTCAATTTGTCACCAGGAGGGCAGCTGCATATGGGAATGACATCAATGGTGCCTAAATAGCTGTTACGGATATAAACACAGGCGCGGCTGCTAGATTCAATACAGCTGCAATCATGGCCAAGCAATGTGGCTTGCGTGGTGGTGTCACAGCTTTCTAGTCTGACATCTAATTCGTCAGCAAAGTTGTTGAGATCAGTATAATCTAATCCACTGATGCCATTATTCCAAAAAGCTGGCTTGACCAAACGGCAGCGGGGAATGCTGAAAACATAAGTATCGTTTACTCCACCTGCGTTAAACACCACGCTGCTGGCTTGTACCTCATAATCACTATTAGGATGAAAAATGTGCATGTCATTTTCAGCACCAGCTGCATAGGTGCCAGCTGGAACACTGATGGTGATGGTGGCCGGATCAGCTGCATGATTGACTGGTGTTGCTGTAGCAACACCAGCCCAAGCTTGCTGACCAATGCACGTGACCATGCCCCATTTCAAATTTAAGCGTGGCCGGTAGATAGATTCTTCAGCCACAAACCATTTGGGGCTGAGTGGATAATTTAATTGTCGTTCAATCTTTAGTTGGGCATCATCCAGATAAGCGCTCAAAGCATTGCGCTGCGCTTGCGTCCAAATGTCAGGACAGGCAGCATCTTCACCAGCTTTGGCCACACCAAAAAACGCGCATTCAGGAATACCATTGATTAGCGCATAGAGCGAGATCGGAATACCAGCGTGAGGCGTGATGTCAAGTGCACTTGGTACAATCATCGTTTTCCTTTTTCCTGCGTTTTCAAGCGTTGCTCTAAGTCAATATATGTGAAGTGGCTGCAAAATGCGGGAAACCTGCGGTTTTGTGCTTCACAGCCATCACCAGCACTCTTGGCCTTTCAAACTATCAGCCAAACTTTGGCCCAAAACATCATTGAAATCTTGCGGTGGATATTCAACTTTTGGCCTGATGGTGTGCAATTCAAACCAACCATGCACGCGATCATCTTCAGTGGTGAATTGCTGCACATTGTCAAAGTCATGCACAAAATTTGGCTGCTCAATGAAATTATAGATTCCTTCCAGCGTGGCCTTTGGTGCTTGACACAGATATTTATAATCTACAAAGTGCATGCGATCACCTAAGTGCTGCTCTTGTGCTGCTCTAATCAAATTTAAGCAACTACCAACCAAGTTGCGACCATCAGCCCAAAATGTCACGCGTGTTTGAACGTTGATGAAATGCTGAGGATATTGCAGTTGACCTGGCACCACTGAAAGAGCATCAGTTTTGCGATATAATTTTTCCACTGAAGCCATCACACCGCGCAAGTCCCGCACAGTTACGATGATCTTTGCTTTCTGGCCAGTGATTGCCTCAATGGTGGGAATGAATGCCAGCCAGCCGCGTGACTTGTCAATGATGACTGACTCTTGCTGGTTGGCATAATAACCATAGAGCAGACTAAGCAGAGCATTTTTCAAGTGCTGATTGCTTTTCTCTATTGACATGGCTCGCATGCCAGCAAGCTGGTTCCAGCCATTTTTGATTGATGTCACCACGTCAATTAAACTGCTCGTGGCACTGGTAAAGATTTCCGGATTTTGGGCCAATATATTACAAAGCAATGTTGACCCAGAACGGGGCAAACCTGACATGAAGATCATTTGCTTTTCCATTTTTGCTGCTCCCTGGTGATTAATTTAATTTGCTTCAGCTTCAGCTTGCTGCTTAGCAAGCTGCTCTAAGTGTATTCTGCGCATTTGCACATTTAACTCATTGCGCAAACTACGTCTGGTTTCACCTTGCTCCATTGGCCGTAAAACTTCAGCACGAAATTTTCGCGCTTCTTCAATGGTGGTGATGTCAGACACTTTCATTTGCTTAGTCATTTTTCTGCTCCTGCTGATTAATTGGATATATGGTTTGCATGACAATTTTATCTCATTAAGGAATCGCTTCCAACGGAATCTTATAACGACCCGCATTAAACTCAACTATAAAATAATGCCCTGGAGTCGTTGCAGCCGCGACGGGAGTAAAATCATCGAAATGGATAAAACTTGTTGATCCAACGCCCAATCTTACCGATGAAGCAACGGAATTTGAAACGCGATATCCTAACGCTGTTGAGTTTGTGGCAGAAACCGTAGCTCCGTAACCTATTGCCATTGCATAAGTGCCACCCGCTGCGACATTGGCAGACGGCCCGATGGCTATGCCGTAAGGATAACCGCTTATAGCATTTGCACCAACAGCAAGCGCTCCTGGAAAGTTTGCACGAGCATTGATACCAATCCCAACGCCAAAAGTGCCAGTGGCCTGTGCGTTTTGGCCTAACGCTAACCCATTTGAAATTCCAACAGATGTCGAAGGCCCGATAGCAATCCCGTTAAGACCGGCATCCGCAGCGCGACCAATAGCGAGAGCATCATTACCGTCTGCATTCGCAGTATATCCCAACGCAATTGCTCCATGCGAGGCATATGCTGAAACTCCAATTGCAATTCCTTGACCACTGCCACCAACACCACCCAACGCCTCAGCCGATGCACCAATCGCAATCGCACCACCGTAAGCCGACGAATTCGCAAACGCATTTTTCCCGATTGCAATTGACGGATATATTGGAAATACACCAGGGAGCGCGCTTATAGCGCCGTACCCGATAGCAATCCCGTCATTTGCATCCGCCTTATATCCGATCGCAATTGCTCCACCAGTTGGAGAAAAAGAATACGAATATTGACCAATCGCAATTCCACCATAAGTGTATCCTGGCCCTGCCGATTCCGCATCATAACCAATTGCAATCCTGTTAGGACCAGCAATCGCTTGACGACCAACAGCAACGCCGCGAGTATTAGACTCCGAAAATGCGCCAATCGCCACGGAGGGAAATCCCGGCTTTGTTTCCGCATCATAACCAACTGCCACAGAGAAAGCATTAGCAGCGATTGAATTATGACCAATCGACACCCCACTGTCCCCACCTGCGGAGGCAGTATTGCCAATTTGAATCGCATTATTCGCTAAAGGTTGTGCCACATTATTAGGCCCATAAAGTGAATTATAGGGAGTATAAGCAAACACACCCGCAGCCGCGTTAGGTTGCCAACTCGCGCCCCCGTATCCGTCTGCCGTTGCGACTTGTCCCGCGGGAGCTGCTCCACTCCAAATGTGACCAACCTTTAGCTGTTCGACAGATTGGTGCTGGTCTGATCTAATGTCTTCAGGTGTGCCACGCTTTCTGTTTAAGCGTGCACTTGGCTTGCTCAGATCGTTTCTGTTTTTCATTTCCATAACTCACTCCTCATATGCTTATAATCATAAACACATGGCAACATGCTAGGCAACTTTAATATAATAGTTCCAGTCATTGTCACCAGTCAGTGATGGCAATTCCAAATCAGCTGTCAAACTGGTGGTGCCTGTGTTAGCGACAGCAATCCAGCGCCCACCATAGTTTGCAATCTCATTGACTGCGGTACTTGGATCCGTTGCTATTTGGTGCCATGTGATGCCGTCAGTAGAGACAAACGCCTCCGGAAGGTCGTCAATAGCCAAAAACGCGTGACCGTTCCAATCAACTGATTTAAAGTCATCAATACTAAAGCCCGGAGTTATTGTAGTCCAGTTAATTGCATCATAAGAATAGGCACAAATACCACTATTGCCCACGGCCACAAATACGCCATTCCCATAAGTGACATCGTTCCATGCACCTAATCCAATCGAACGGCTTGTCCAGGTCACGCCATCCGGTGAGGTTGCAACGACTGAAACTCCCACAGCGACATATTTTCCAGCTCCATAAACCACAGACAAATAAGCACCCGCGGGGATAGTTTGCTCTGTCCAGTTTATACCATCAGGTGACGTGGCACAAATATCAGTGCCCACGGCCACAAATAAACCATTCCCAAAGCTTATGTAATCCCAAGCACCAGCGGGAATTGTCCGGCTCGTCCAGGTGGCACCATCTGGGGAAGTGTAGCAGCTGTCTGTGTAAACGAGCACAAACAAACCAGCTCCAAAAGCTAAGCAGTGCCTTGCTAATGCAGCCGCGGGAATGGCAGCAGCTTGTGCAGCCCAGGTTTCGCCATCACTTGACGTTTGTGCTACGACATCATTATTTGCAACTGTCACCATTAGGCCAGCATCACTGACCGCTAACCCTCGATAAGATTTATCTAAAATCGTTTGATCAGCGAAAACATATGCCGGGGGCAATTGGGGATAGATTAGCGGGTTGGCCACAGAGCCATCTGCCAGTGCAAATTTTGACGTGTTTGGATTGAACGGCCAAAGCACAACACCACCAATGCGCAAATCAGCCAGGGCATAATCTTCCACTGATTGACTTGGCTGCGCTTCGAGTGCATCAGGATCAGCCAAGTGACGATTGTTCCACAGAGTGGAACCACCTAAAATTGTGTGTTGATTAGTCATTTCATTCTCTCCTCTTATAAACTTATGATCTAAACTTTATCTAATTTCTTTGAAATTGATGCTCGCACCCACATCAGCATCGCTGGTGCTAACTCTGACAGCAGCTAAAGTCAAAATGTCACTGACACCCGCAGCATTTAAATGAATTTCGCCTTTGCCAGCAATACCATGATCACTGCCAGCAGCGCGGTTGTTGCCCGTACCAGAATAACCTGTAATGAGCGCACGACCACCAGTCACCACAGTGGCTGCGATGTCAAATTCACAAATGCTGTTAGCATCCACGCTTGACCAGCTGGCACCAGTCAACGTGGTTGGATTTTTTAATATCTTCCAATGAATGCTGTTATCAGTCACAATTTGCAAGCCAACTGGCACCACCAAGCCACGATTAGAAAAGGTATTGTAAGTTGCTTTTAAGCGCAAGCTGAGCACCGGCACCAGCGTGGTGCTGACTGTTTTCAGGCTGCCTGCACGTGTAGCAGAAAACGCAAAGCCGGGCAGGTCCTGCAAGTCTGGTGCCCCTTCAGATTTTACAGTCACACAAATGGCCAGCACACGTGCCACTGCATTGGCAGTGCCTATGTTTTTGACCGACCAGAAAGGTGGCAAGGTGGCCAGCTGCCAATAAGGACCAATCCGCAAATTGTCATTATGAATTTCGTGCAATAAAACAGCAACACCGTTGCGGTCAAGATAAAAACGAATACGGCCAACAGCCAGTGACTGAAAATCAATCATAAAAATTTGACTTTTTGTCCAGTCGGTATCCAGTAACTGATTTTCATTCCAGAAAGCTTGGTCAACATTCACCAAGTCAACTGCTGCCCCACTGATGCTGCTGCGCAAAAATATGCTGGCTCCATCTTCATCAAGCCTAAAGCCCACGGCATTGGCTGCGTCACCATAGCCAATTTCAGCCACCACATTGGTGAAATCCACTCCATCTGGATTCAAGTTACCTGTAATCACAATTTGCTGACTGTTACCGGGGGTATAAGGTGTGTATTGACTGGCTTGCAAAGTGGCTGCTGCTGCGTTGACAGTGCCACCTGTTGACAAATAAACTGCACGCAAGTTGCTATTATGTGTTAAAGCACCCGTGCCAGACACCACTTCATCAAACAGCAAGGGCATTTTGTCGTATGTGAAAGTATTGTCAAGCCTAAAACCCTGCATGCTGACACGTGAGCGCCCAAAAGCATCTTGCGCAGCAGTGTCACCTGGCACCACCACCACTGGCTCTGACGATGGAGCACCACCAACCGGCAGTGGGTGTGTGGCATCCACGTCAACAAAATCACCAATGCTTTCATCGAAATAAACCACGCGAATTGGATCACTGACTTTCATGCTTCTCTCCTATGGTGCTGTTTGCGTGGTGACTTGGCCACCCACCGTGCACGTGGCACGTGTCAAAGCAGACAGATCATCTTGCACTAAAATTTCAACATAATCACCCGGGTAGATTCGCAGGGGTACACCATACCAATCTTCCCAAAGAATTTCCACACCAAAGCCATAATCACCACCACCACCACTGCGATCATCATATGCCCCGCGCCCAATATGCTTTAAGTCACCATTGGTTTTGGCATTGAAAATGCTGTTGATCCCATCTGGCCTATGATGGTGAAGCACAATCCCATTGGTCAAAGCAGCAATACCACCAAACTTGCCATCATCCATTGCAACATCATCCAGCAATATGATTTTCATAAAGGTAATATCAAGCACAACTGGTGTGCTTTGTGCCAATGGTGGTGGCATGACAAACTCTAAGTGACTACCTAAGCTGCCCCCCGCTTTGGCGAAATTGATGGTGGTGCGTTTGATCTCAGTGGGTGTGGCTGCTGCATAAGTTTTTGGGAGAGGCGAGTCAATCACCACATCATCGTAACCGACCTGTGCTGTCACGCTGATCACTTCCAATTGCTCAGCACCAAAGCCATCAAACACGAATAGAGTTTCACCAGCATTGATGCTGCCAGTGGGGTGTGTGCCATCCACCACAATTTGCAGCGTGGTGGCACCGGCCACTGCGTCAACGTTCAAGCTGTAAGTTAACGCATCTAAATCTTGCGCCAAGAAATTATTGAACACGCGGGTATCTTGGCTGCTGATCGTGACATGCAGTGGATTATCGTCACCCACTGGGTTTTGATTGCCATCAGAGTCAAACTGCAATAGCTCCACGCCACCATCGACAATGCGCACCGGGTCTGAGGGATATTTGCCGTCAATACTCATTCGAGATATAACCTCCCACCGTTTGCAAAAACGCTTGGCCACCAGCAATGGCCAGCCACATCAGCAGCCAGTTGAAGCTGTCAAACTGCGTGACATAATACCAAGCAGCCAGTGCTGCAAACCACACGCCCAAGCAATACGGACAGGTAATTAATTCGTAAAATAACTCTATAAACTTGTTAACCAAACTGTATCTAAATTGTGTGGCACCAAGCCTGCCAATGCCTTTTCTCAAACTGGCACTGATCGAGTCACTCGCCATGATCAGTGCCAGCCGATAGACTGCGAAACTCAGCAGCAAAAACATGAAAGCTGCTGAAGCTGTCAAGTCAATTGCTCCTCAAGCCAACTGATTAATGTGCTCCGCTGCTGGCCTGCTTGCTCAGCAACTAACAGCGCGGCATAATCTTCTTTGGAAAAATGGTCTAGCAGTTTGATCTTGGTCACGCTTAGCTCTAAGGTGGCTTCAACTGCCAAATCAACGTCCTCAGCGGGGGGTGTTGCTACAGCAACAGCATTGGCTGTGCTGACGGCTTCAGCTGCACCAGTTTCAGTTTCGGGGCTGGGCGCTTCAATTTCGGGGGTTTCCTGCGCTTCAACTGCTTCAGATAATTCAAACACCAGCAAGCCATGTTTGCGCAGCTGCAACAGTCCTGGTTGGTTTGAACGTGCAGTCTCTAAATCTTCATTCTTGACTTGCACCTGAGCGCGTGACAAACCTGCACGATATCTGGTGCCACTCACCGGCCCGAAATAAGTTTGCGTGCCCCAACTGCGCCCCACATATTTCAAAACTGTGTGACCATCTTCAACTTCGTCCACAGTAGGCACTGCTTGCTGGCCATCGTAGATTGTATTCATAACACTGCTCCTTGAATCATTTGATCTAACAGTGGGCGCACTGCGCACACCACCACCACAACACGGCATGATAAAACTCCTCAAGCGTGGTGCTATTGATTAGCACCACGCTTGCCATTAATTTGATCTATTTTTTATTGGATTTCTTCTTCTTCACATTCAGCAGCAGTGAAAGCACCATCTAGCGGATGGAAACCACTAGAAGGATCAGGGCTGATCACACCACCTGGCGTGTCACACACCACGTTTTGGAAGCGCGCTTGTGCCCATGGAGCACGACAGAACAAACGGGGGTGCATCCAAGCTTTCAGAGTGCGACATTCGTTTTCAGTGTCAATGCGACCAAGTAAACGGCCACCATCTAAACTGAAGTAACCATTTTCGGGTGCTTGGCTGATGGCATTCATGGCACTGATATGCTGGCCTTGCCATAAGCGCACACTGCCGACTGCACGTGTCAGCACATAGAAGTCAAAATTGTCAACAGCATTGATTAATGACCAGTCATAAGCAAGCACCGGAATTTCAAAGCCATCCAGCATAATCTTGCCATAGCCAAACGAGCCACCTAGCAAGCCAGTGCGGAAAGTGCGTGCTTCGAGGGATTGCAGAGCGACTTCATTGTATTGACTGCCGTCACAAACTGACCAGCAAGTGAAGTGATCTAACAAACAGGGGATCATGCCGTAAGGCATCAAAATGATCATGTCGCCCACATTCATGGGCTGCACTTTCAAGCGGTTTGACCAGCTGATCCGCTGCTTAATTCGGCGCACAGTCGCCAAGAGCACGTCCACCAAATTGGCCGTGGCTGAAACCGCGGCACCATTCCAAGTGATGCCTGCACCACCAGTCATGGGGTTGCTATTCCAATCAATCACAATCGAGTCTTGCATGGCTGAAGCATAACCAGTGGAAACCCATTGCTGCAAGCCATCAAACTGACCGGCCACAGCATCAGAGCCCACGACTACCAAGTTATTGACATCCGTCAAAATCTGGTCAACTGCAAAACGCAAATCCCACTCACGTTCATCTGTGATCTGCGTGCCATCCAAGCGCCAAATTGGATCACTGGCACAATACTTTTTGGGCTTCATTAAGTCGCGGGTTGGTCCCATGCGACCAATGCGCCCAAAATCTTCTGTCTCAATTTTGCTGGTGCCATATTCAACACCATAGGGATCAGCACAAGGATCACCAAGATAGCCGGGGGTATCCGCGGCTTCACTCTGCGCTGGACGCACATAGTCAATGTATTCACTGACCAGCTTGCACTCGTCAGAAACATCAAAGCCAACCCAATCAAGGAAAGGCAATTGACCATTGAAGTGCAATGACATTAAATCACCATCACCACACACATCAAAGAAATTGCAGCAGCCAAATGGTGTGGCTGCTGTGCTGACAGTCATGGCACGCTGCACAGCTAAGTTGGAAACCCCAAGCCCACCGGGGTTTGCCATTTGCGCAAAAGTCTGCGCCATCGTAGCAAAAAGTTCTTCTTGATTCATTTTTCATACCTCCGAAAAGTATTTAATTTAATCCGATGGGATCGGAATTAATAGGCGGGTAAGCGCTCTAACGCTTTGGCTGCTTTGTCCTCTTCGGGATCTTCATTGGTTTGGTTTTCAGCTGCACGCTGGACAGCAGGCCGGAAAGTCAGTGTCAAAGCACTGGCCACCGGCGAGTCAACTTGGTTGGCAGCTGCAACTGCACGCTGGACATCAGCTTGCTGCTGGTTGATCGCACCAACTTCAGCCAGCTGTGTGGCAATGGTGGCCAGCTGCGCCTGCATCTCATTCAGCACTTCACTGACGATGGCCAAGTCAGCTGTGTTTTGGGCAGAGCGCTGCTGCAAATCACCTATGGGTGCCAAGCGCTCTGCAACACCATTCATGAAAGCTGCATTCTCAGATAGCGCTTCCATAAATTCTTCAGTGACTTCCACTTGCGTGACAGCTTCAACACTTTCAGCAGCTTCAGCCTCAGCTGTAACTTCTTCAGTGGTTTCGTCCTCGGCAGCTTCAGTTTCCACTTCAGCTGTGCGTGTTACGGCAGTGGGGTCATCATCTAACGCACGATTGATGGCATTTGGATTGTCATCCAACCATGCTTGTGCTTTGCTTTCATCACCACCAAATAATTTGACAAAAGCAGCTTTCTGTTTTGCATTCATACGGGTAACCTCCTCGAATTGCAAACTTGTTTTGGCTGTGAATAAAGCTGATGCCTCATCTTCAGGGCATGTGGCAATTTCAAACATTATGCCCGCACGTCTGATGGGCATCAGCACACCACCAATTTCTTCAAACTCCGGTGCCTGGGTAGGCACATAACCGACAGATTCACCCCAATAATCGGGGTCAGCTTCACGTGCAGCAATTTCAGCCCGGGCAATTTCACTGTCATCGTATAAGCCTGACGTGATCAGCGTGTGACCAGCTCTGGCCACGAAGTCAGCTTGACCAGTGCGCAAACCAGCACCCAAATGATAGAAGTTGCGAATGGGGTAATTGCCGGTACGCTCTATATGCTCTACAAAGCTGTCAAACAAGTCACCACTGTCAATTTGGTGATCACGATTGATGGTAGCCGTGCAGCTGACTGAAAACCAGCGCACTTGCTCTTTGCCATTCACCTGGCTGCGCTGAATGGTGGTGCGAGCAACTTCAGGAAATTCAAATTCAACTTCCATCGGTTCACCTAATTCAACTTGGCCAGCATCAATCATGACCGGATATTTTTTGAGTAACCCACCACCCATAGTGACTGCATAAACTTCACCAGCATCATAGAAAACATCTATCAGCCATTCGCCCCACACATCCATAGCCCATAACGCGCTCTCAACTTGGGTGGAAATTTGGCCACTGCTAATGGCACGCTGCACAGCTTCAGCTTCGAGCACTTCAGTGCCCTGTTGGAAAACGCTTAACAGTTTTTCTAGTAAATTCATTTTGAATCCTCCAATTTTTTTTAAAAAAAAAGGCCACGAAAATGGATTCGTGCCTCTCTGGGCTATGATCTTTTTATGCAATTGTGATGTTAACTTTATATCTGCCACTTCCATCTTATCATGTTTTGTTTCTAATTTCAATAAGGCAATCAACTTGGTCATATTCGCAGAGCGCTTGCACCAGCTCTGTGACTGGTATTTCCACAAACTCACTCCCACGCTTGGCAGCTTGCCAACGGTTCTTGTCCAGCAGCTGCAAACACACAGTGCCTGACTCGTCTTTCACCAGCTTGGCAATGGTGATGCCATCTAGCTTTATAATGTGATTGCATGGATTCACGTTGATCTGCTCCCTGGTGATTTTCATCAGCTGAAGATTTCTCCTGTTTCACTGTTGCGATAGCTGACTGAGCACCGGCAATTGGTCAAGCATTCACTGTCACCCTTGCCAGGGACAGTTTCAATGCCTAAATCTGGGTCAAAGTATAGGCCACGCTCGCCCACTGGCACCCAACCAAGCGCACCACGCCTTAAGCACGTGTCACAGTTTTCAGCCAGTTCGTCAACGTCCCAAAAGCCTTCATCCACACCCCACTCTTTGGCCAGTTTTGCATAAGCACGTTCATTCATGTAATTAGCTGAATTAACATACATCTGCATTCTGGCTCTAATAGCAGCTTCAGACATGCCAGGCACCGCATTTTCAAAGCCATCCAAAAAAGCATATTGATCTTGCAGTGCACGCCCAATCACGCCCCAATCACTTTGTGTCATGCGCTCGCGGCCACCAATGGCAGACAAGTATTGTCTAACATATTCATCTTTGATGGTTTGGCGAAATGAGTTTTTCCAGTCAGTGATGCTGAGCACACCATCTGCCACATATTGTGCCAAAATTTCAGTGCTGGCATTGGTGGCATCTATAGATTCCCAAGCCATTTGCAAAGCCACGGCACGTGACAAAAACCTACCATCTTGATCGCGATAACGTTTGGCAGCTTCATCCCAATACCACGTGGTATCTGTCTGTCTGAAAATGGACAAAACATCTAACTCTTTGGGTGGCCAGCTGCGCACACCACGCAAAATCTCCTGCCATGCTTCAGCTGCTTGGTTAAATTGCGCAGCAGCACGCCTGACGCTCTCAGCATCTAAGGCAATATCATAGGCACTGCGCTGAAAATAAGGTGAATAATCATTTTTTAACTTGGTCAAAAATTCATCTTGCTCTGGGCCTTGCCAACCACTGACATCTATCAACTTGGCTGCTGGCTGCTTAGGTTTGGTCATCGTCAGCCTCCCACGCAGGCGGGTCAAGCAGCTGTGCAAATTCTGGTGTCTGCCGGTTGGCTGTGGCCACCGCTCGATTGACATCTGCTTCCGTGATGTCAAAATCTTCACCTTCATAAAGCGCCTCAGTTTCAGCTTGACGTTGCACCACATAAGACGGCACCGCGTGGCTGCGTCTTTGTAGTAAGTTTTCCCCACTTTCCCAGAGCACCTGCACCCTGCGCTGTGGATAATGATAACGCACCACTTGTTCGTGCGGGAAAAGCTCAGCAGCACGATGAATGCGTGGGCTGCTGAGCAATTCATCACGCTTGCGCCTAAGTGCCATTTGTGACTTTGTTGCTACAGCAACAGCTGCATGTGCACGCTCCACAGCCCCACCTTCATCATCGTCAATGATGGAAGGTTCCTCTTCCTCGGTCCAAGCCGGGTCAATAATGTTTTTAGATGCCAGCAAAATGCGAAACTCCTCACGTGAGATACCACCCTGGCCATCATTGCCAATGGCCGCTTCGCGCACAGTTCTGAAAGCTGTGGCCCAAGCTTGCGTCACTGCCGCGGCACTTATTTCACTATCATCGTCTCGGTCATCAAATTCAAACACCACGCTGCTGGGCGCAATGTCGGGGCGCATGATCGCATCTGTGAATGCCAGCGTGACATTTTTGGCACCCTTGCCACTAGCTTTGACGTGCTGAATGTCTGACTCGCCTGATCTACCCAGACCACCATATTTGACCGGGTAAAATTCGCTCGCATCATAGCCGAAAGCCAAAGCATATCCGTACATTAACAAACTGGTGAATACTTCACGATCAAAGTCACGTGGCAACTGACTGAGGGCCAATAGCTTGCCATCAATGTCTCGGTCACCACTGGCCAGCACAGCCACCGAGTCATAATATTGCCAGTTCTCACCCTCTAAATCTTGTTTACGCCCTAGCATAGCAGTTTTAAATTGCATTTCGGTGATGCCCTTCAGTAGCATGATGCCGCGGGGTGCTTGGGCACCTAATTCTTCTTTGTCATGCAAGTGCACTGCGATCATGATCTGTGCCAAGTCAATGCAGCGTGACACTGCACAATAGCCTAAACCATTGTATTTCTCATCAGTGCTGACCTGACTGGCTGTTCTCAGATAATCGGTCGCCTTCCATTTTTGCAACTTGCCTTTTTGCGGTTTATATTTAATAGGATATTCGACATCACCAGTCAAAGCACAACGCGAAGAGTCAAGATGAAATAAACCACGCAGCGCGCCCATTTCACCAGCGCGCCCCAATTCAGCAGCCCCACCGAAATCTGTATTGTAGTAATTCTGCGCAAACGCCCCAAACCCCATGCGCCAACCAATCAAATCTGGAAACAGCACCCAATTGTGCAGCGCATTGCTGAAGCGTATCGCTTGATTCCTGCCACCAGTCACCGACCACCCTCGATTGGCATCTATACTGGTGGCACCCAATAACACACCCCCCAAATGTGGTTCTAGCTTGGGGAAGTCTAGCAGCCAGCTGTCACGCTTGCGCGAGTCAGCTGCATAATCTGGCACGTCCATGCCTTTGATGTTTTTCTTGTACCATTGCAAAGTGCTGGTGAAAAATTCGTCAGCTTGCACGTCAACAGAAAAGCGTGGCTGCTTGGTATCTTGATAGTTTTGGTCACTCATTTTGCACCTCATCAAAAATCACTTCTTCGGGGTTGGGTGGTGGTGATCCAGCCTGCGTTTCTAAGTGCGTCTCAAATATAATGGCTGGTGGTGCATACTCTTTTTTCTCTGGCATAATTTTTCTCCTCAATCTAAACTGCTGTCCACTTGATTCAATGGCCAGCAAAATGAGCGCTGCACGCAAACAGCGCTTGACAGGACTTTGACCATAATCGACTGGTGTGCCATTCATTAGACTATATCCTTTTTATCATAATTTTATAGCTCATTCAATTATATCTTGCCTACATGGCCCAACCACCAGCACCTAAAAGATGATACCAGCCCCAATAGGCTGCATCTGCCAAGTCAAATGGCTTGGTTTTTGGGAAGCGCTCTAAAGCAGATTCTAGTGCATGCGTGGTGCCAATCACGTGGATGACTTCACCGCGCTCGTAAGCGTGCAGCATCTGCTGACTCCTGTGCACTTTGCTACCGTGACCAGCACCAGCTTTGGCCTGAGCAAAACCAACACCATGATTTTCTGGTATCTCACCAGCTTCAATCATAGTGACTAGCAGCTTCTCAAAAATAGATTCCCACGTGTCACCACCCTGGTCAGTTTCCACGCCTACAGTGCTGAAGCCATATTCCACAGCCTTCAAAATGGCTCTGCGTAAAACATCATCTGGGGTTGTAATGGATTCCCAACTGAAAAGCCGATAGAGTGTGCCAGTTGCGTCAACACCATCAGCTTGAATGCCCATGCTGTCACTGTCATCAGTGCTGGTGACAGCGGGGTCACACCACACCGAACCATAGACTAGATCAGGCAATTCTTTGAACGTGCAGCGCTGCCATTCAATGTGGTTCCAAATGCCACCTGGGGGTGCTTTCACTTCATGCTGTGACTCTTGTTTGAAGCTGGTCAAGCCATCACGATTTATGATGTTTTGACAATCTTCAATGCTCTGCCCTTCCCACGTGGCACTGCCACCCATGATGACATATTTTCGCCGGTTTGTTTGTGGATCCGTCTGGATTTCAGTCACCAAATTATCAACAGCTTTGTGTGGCCCATTCACAGTTCGATCAAGCAAAAATTCAGCGCGCCCATCCACCAGCTGTGAAGCAATTGAATTAGGATGAATGAGGTTTTGCACAAACATCACCGCAGCATTATTGCTGGCTGCTGGCAGCAGCGTGCGTGTGAGAGTTTCAATTTTTTTGGTGACAGTTTTCACACTGTCATGCTTGCCGTCAATGTCATCAATGATTAACCAGTCAGGACGGGCATCACCCACCTTTGACGAGCGCGCAGCTTTGTCAAGTCCCACAGCTTCAACCACAAAGCCACTGGCAGTGCGCAGAAAGTTACGTGTCCAACCACGTGACTGGCCAAACTTACCGACCTCGCGCCTGCTCATACTTGGATAGTAATATTCCATCAATGGTGTTTCTAGCATGTCCGCAATATTAATGATGCGCTTGTCAGCTTGGTCTTGTGTCTCTTGAATATACCAACCGTACCGGCGTGCAGCCAAACATCCAATCATGACAGTGGCAGCTTCACAGATGGTGGTTTTACCACCACCACGCGGCCAAATGGCCACATAAGGAAAGGGGCGCACATCGGGTTGAATTGACCAAACATGCTTGACCAATGACTCGTGACGCGCCGCGAATGGTTTGCGTTTGATGTTTGGCAAGACTTTTTCCAGCCAATCGTCATAACCCGCAAAGCGCGTGTCTTTGTCATTCAAGTCAGGCACTTCTAGTGCGTCAACTACCAACTGACGAAGTGATTGAAATGAAGTCTCCTTGGATGGCTTGTAAAGCTGATCTATCTCGAACATTGGCTTGAATACTCGACATGAGGGCTGACAGCATCAGCGTGACTGCACTGACTTGAATCAACACTCCTTGATCAATTTCAAGTTGCCTTTCAACTTGAATTAAATTTCTCTTATGCTTTTGGAATTTTTCAATCTCAATCCACTGCTGATAATCTTTGCTTCCTAAGCGTACCAAGTCAAAAATTTCAGCCACCAGCTCTGTGGTTTTGTCACGTGCAGCTGCCACACGTTTAACGCGCTCAGTAGCATCATCCAAACGATTGGCACGTTCAATAGCTTTTTGCAATCGATCAATGTGATCCAAGCGTGTTTGCATTTGCAAAAATATTTCTTCACTACTTGACCCATTCAAATTGCGATAGAGTTCACTTAAGCGTGCTTCAGTGATCGCAATTTCATTTTGCAGCTGCATGACATCACCACGCTGCAAAGCAGACTCATAATCTTGGGCATAGCGTTTGGGGAGATAGGCCGAGTGTATGCCAGTTTTTGTGGCTGGTGCTGCAATGCCTTTCAAAGCAGTGCCCCCATGTGCTCTGCACTTTTGCTTGTCACCACTTTGTTTGGTGGCCAGCCCCATGCACTGCCGTTTGTTGCGTCCACTCCAAGCTGTGCACCTACGCTTCCCAAAAAAACGGTGATTTTTGGGGAAATCTTTTTCGGGCACAAAATCTTTGGGCTTGGTGGTTTTACCTGTTTTTTTTGCCATGTTTACCTCTGAGGGTTATCTAAAGCGCCCACGCTGCGTGCTGGTGTTGCTACAGCAACAGCTGAGCAACGCAGGGCAGCATGGGCACTTTGGGCAAGTCAATTCATGGGCTTTTCGCAGCCCATAGGATTTTTCAAGCTTCTAAGATACTTTCATCTTTCACCAAGTAGATGGCTGGCAAGCTGATCACGGTGACAATGGCTTTGAAGATGATCTGGCCACTGGTCAATTGAAGTGCAGCCCATACTGGCATGCTGTCACCACCAAAAAATGGTGGTAAGAGCACAAAGGCCAGCAGCGCAAATGTGAGCGAGTCAATGGGCAAAGATACTGCATTTGACATCAATACCCTTGACCATTGAGGCATGCGCGGCAATTTCATTTTGACCACGTGAAAAATCTCAGTGTCTATGCTTTCACTTAAAATTTCAGCTGTGATGCTGCCAATGGTGATGGCTGGCACAATGGCAAAGATGGCACCCCACGATTCAGCCAAACCATAAAAGGCTGGTGCTGGCAGCTGGCCAATGGCCCACAGATAGGCTGCTTGCACCACATTCAGGACACCAGCAGTTAAAATGGCTGCGCGTGCCCAATCACGTCCCAAGCGCTTATGGATGACATCGCGCAGCGTGAAAGTGAAGGCAAAAATGAACGTGCCTCCGGGAATCACAATGCCCCACAACTCCACCAGCTTGGTGGCACCAATGTCAGCAATGGCTTGGCAAATGACATAAGCACCAATTAAATACACAATCGTTCTAATCGTTTTTCGATTCATAAAACTCCTTTAAAATATAATCTCAATCTGGCCGTGGTTGGCAGACTTGCCCGTTAAACTAAAAACTCCTATGCGTGCCTCATCAATCACACTACACACATAGTTGAAAATCGTCAAAGCTAATTCTTCAAGCGTAGTGGGTTCATCTGTAATCATGTGCAAAGCTTGGTCAAACTCTGCCCAATCTGGCACCAATGACCAATCAGCATCTTTTGACTCTTTGGCAGCCGGGTGCATGCACACAAATGACACCAACAGCAGCGCAGAAATGGCCGGATCATGCTGGTTTGGATCAGTCAGCTTGCAAGTGGCTTGCAGCTCTGTTTGGTATTCAATCATGGGTGCAGTGTTGTGGGGAATTTCTAACTTAATATATTTCATCTATGTCTGCTCCTGCGTACACTTTTGAAAGTGAGCATCTGGTTAAAAACCAAGTCCACACCAGCCAGCTCTGTGGCCAGCGCATGGGCATTGGGTGCGTGCAGTTGCACAAAGTCATGCCATTCATCATCTGTGAATGTCAAACCACTTAAAATGGCATCTAGCATTTGATTGTAATCTGCAAAGCGGTATCGTTTAGGCAAGCCAAACACATCATAGATTGGCTGATCAGCCAGCAGTGGTGTCAAGCCAAAAAAAAGCGCATTGACAACACTATATGGAAACACTTCTTGGCGTGCATCAGCCCACAAATAACCCCCACCACTGCACAGCTGCTTTAAGCGTGACAGAGGCATGAAGCCAGTGAAGGTGATATTTGGATAAAGGCCATTCAGCGCTTGACTCCCTGTTGCCAAACATTCAATGTTTTCTCTTGCAGCCAGCTTTGCAAACTCAATAAAACGATCTTTGCCTTTGTCATAATCCCACCGGGCAGCATAGATCACGCGCTTAGCTGCACGCCAATTGACTGGCTTCACGCTGAAGTCAATGGGGTAGGGTTTTACCACTGGCCTGGCATAATCGGGCAGCAAGCTGGCTGCATGTTGACTGCCCACTATAATCTTGTCATAGCAATGGCATAGATACTCGTCAAAATTAGCAGCATGGGGAATCTGCTCAGCAACGTCACCCACCATGTGTGTGCTGCCATGATATAAGGCCACCAGCTGTTTGTTGCTCAGGTCTAATCCAGCTGTGAAAATCTTATACATCAGCAAGGGCAGGAAGGGTGCCCAATAATCTGTGCATAAAATCACGTCTGCCCATTCTAGCATTTGACAACTTGGCACTGAAGCAGACCAGTTTTGCACTTGCGTGCGGAAGTTTTCAGGCTTGTAGAATGTTTGATCATAACCAAAGCGCTGCACATAAACATTTTTCGCAGCTGCCAGCACTTCCATGACTGGCTGCATGACCAATTCTTCACTGTGGCCAATTTTGCCTAACATTAAAATATTGACATCATTTTGCTTGGTTGGCATATTCAATCACCTCCGAAAACTCATTCATCGCAAATGCAGTTTGACGCATAAAACAAGGCCCACATTCACCACAGTGCAGTGGCCCATCTTCATAGCATGACCACGTTTTGTGCATAGGCGCATTCAGTTGCACACCCAATCGCACGATTTCATGCTTCATCAAATTGCCCACAGGCATCTCAACATCTATTCTGGTGTTGACGTTCACACTGTAGGGCACCAAGTCAGCAAACAGCTTGGTGAAAATCATTTCATTGTCGGGGTACGCGCCGGCCTCTTCCAAATTATTGCCCAGCGCAATGACATCATAATGATTAGATTCCGCATAAGCCAAAGCCATTGCATAGAAAATCAGATTCCTGGCCGGTACCCATTCATGCGCAAATTCAGCACCAGCAGCACCATGCTTCACAATGCTGGCTGCTGGATTGATCAAGCTGGTTTCCATGCCAGCAAAGACGGCCCGGGTATCCACAAAGTCACAAGAGCAGCCCATTTCAAGTGCACAAGCCACCACTGCCTCACGCTCTCTGGCACTGGCTTTGCAGTCATAACCAAAGTGGAGCAAGCACACATCATGCCCCGCGTGCACATATTGCTTGGCCGTCACCACTGAATCCAAGCCACCACTGCAAATGACCACCACACGTTTGACACCCGTTTTCTCTGGCAGCAGTGGAGTTTGCACGATTGACAAATCTGGCTGCACGTCAATGTAGGTATAAGCTGGCAGCTTTTGAATGTTGTCAGCTTCAGATTCCCGCAAGTATTCTGGCAAGCTGGCGAATAATAAGAAACCAGCACCACGCAGCATATAGAGTGGTTTATAGTTGCAGGCCAAACTTAAAATACTAAGTTCTGGTGTTGACTTCATGATGGCCAATGCAAAGCTGCCCACAATTTCATTAGTGAGTGACAGATAAGGGTCATGCTGCAAAAACCAATAAGGCAACACCGCACTGTCAATATCTGATGTAGGATCTCTGTCAAGCTGCGCCCATAATTGCTTGTCATTGGCAATGATGCCATTATGACTGACGGCCACATGCCCCACAGCACTTTTTGCTGTAAAGGGCTGCACGTCATTCAGTGTTTTGGTTTTCACAAATTCGGTGGTGGGCTCAGCCCGCGTGTTGGCTATGATGATGTCAGGCACGCCAAGGTAATCAGCTGCCAAGCCACATGCAGCCAGGTCACTGCCAATGTGCTTGATCTCTTGGCCATCGCTGGTGATCAGTCCCACGCTGTCACGTCCGCGATCATTGGCACGCTGCAAAGTGCGCAAAAATCTTGCATAAACTTCAATATCTTTGTGATTAGTCTGTAAAGCCACTATACTGCACATGCTAACAACTCCTGATAACGTTTCTCCACATTCAAAAAACCTTCTACAGCTGAAGCCACATAAGGAAATGAAGCGACAACCATGTACATTTTAGGACCAACCCCACGCGGACCAATCATTTCACCATAATTTTTTTGCATCCATTTGATCATCAGCCAATAGGCCATGCTTGAAAGATAGGCATAATAATAATGTGCATCTTTGGTTTTACTGTGCTCAAAAAATTCAGTAAGGTCAACGCCGAGGGGTTCGAGCAAGTGCCACAGCTGCAAAAACTTGTTTCTGTCAAAGTCACGATTCCTGCGCTGCATGGTGAATTGATTCATGGTGCCAAACTTATAATCAAAAACCTGAATGCGCCCGAATACCGGCGCACTCATCCACGTGCTGCTGTCAAAACTATACCAAGGGAAGCGCTTCAAAATCTCCCAAGTAGTCACGCCGAATGCGTGATATTTGCAGCCCGTTTCTTCAGCAATTCTGAAAGCATCCACAAAGCGTGACTGCGCACCTTTCGACATCAAACTGGTGCCTGCAATGCCACCAATCGCAATGTAGTCAGTTTGGGCAGCATATTTTTTTAACCATTTTATATCTTCACCAGCATGGTAGACTGGCAGCGTATGCACCCCCATATCTTTTAAAATCAGCCAATTGTCAAATGACTTGGCTGCACTTGTAACCACATCTAAATTCGATATCGCAGTGAAATAACCATCCCACTTGGTCAACCAAATTGCATAATCTTTGGGCGAAATGTGAAACCCCTGATTCCCGGCTGTGAAAGCACCACTGTCAGCAAACAAGTCAAAGTCAACATGATCACGGAATGGGTCAAAAATTTCACTGAGATTTTTGTTCTTAGCATAATGATATGAAATTAGGATGCTAACTTTAGGCTTAACTGGTGGTGTGCTAGTCATGCTTAGCTCAGATCAAGGTCAATGCTGTCAGCTGAGATGTCAGCATTTTCTAGGCTGTGCGCACCTGGTGCGCCAATTTGCTTGGCAGCTGCCAGCAGCACTGCATGAAACTTGTGCCCTTCTTCCTGGCCTTCAACTTGCTCCATCAGATCAGCCAATAATTCTTCTGCCTCTTGGGGCACACTCATGCGCAAAATTGGCCAGCGGTCACTATCCACTACTTGGCCAATTTTACGACTGGTTTCTTCTAATTCCGGAAACTCAAAATTTTTCAAAGTTTGCAAGCGCTGCAAATCTTCCACATTTAAGCTGATGATCGCACCACCAGCATCAGCTGTTTTGCCAACTATCTCGGTATATTTGTCAAAATCCCACATGCGTGCCATGTCAGAAAAGGCAAAGTCACCACCCCCCATTGTCAAGTTATTGCTGTCAATTGCATAGGCCATTGCAGCTGCGCGGCTGACAGCATCAGTGCCAAAGAGAATAGACATCACCCACAGCCCGTTGCTTTTCAAGCTGGCCACACCGCGTGGGGTGTCTTTGCGCTCAGCTTTGCGCCACTCCTTTTGCAATAAGTGCAAAGCTTCAATGCGCCCATTTCCAGCTTTGATGGCACCTAATTCACCTTTGACATTAGTCAAATTGCCGTCAAATTTTGGCAACTCTTGAAAACCATGTTCTATAATAGATGCTTGCACTTGCTTTATATTGTGCAGTTTGGGATTATCTTCCCAAAGCAGCTTGACAGCATCATTGACTTTGACCAGCCCAATCCAGGGCATGTCATTTTCAATGATGTCATCTTTTTGAATGTTAGTGAATGAAAGATCAGCGACCAAGCTTGACATTTTTTGTGCCTCCACACTGTTAGGTATTCTTGATCTTACTATAAAACCAGCACAACATGCAAGCGCTGACCAATAAAATGTTGCTATAGCAACACCAGTGAAGCACAAAAATGCGGTTTTCCCGCATTTACAGCAGCACACTCTAATGCTGCATAGAGTGGCCACCACTGCGCTGCACTGGCTGCTTAAAATGTTGAAGCCAAGCACTTGGCTTGGCTTCAATGAATGAAAGGGTGAATGGGGGGCACCCTTTTATTTTAGGTTGGGCAGCTGGTTACAAATCCTGGAGGGAGTCTGCTTCCGCACTGCCCCACTCGACACTTCAATATCTTACCGCACGTTCACACCAGTGTCAAGCTAATTTTATACTACACCTCCAAAGTTCCATCTGGTGATAATTGTGCTTTCATTGTCAAGCTTTCACCTCTCTGAAGTTTTCACCATCGTACAAACCAATTTTTGCACCAGCTTCAGTGGCACGTTTCCACAGCATGCTGCTGGCAATTGGTTTGTAACTGAAATTATCTTTGGGATTGATCACGCCTTTTCTGACAGCTTGCTCAGCTTGCCATTTGCGTGGGAATACTGCAATCATGCCATTATAAGCCGCGGCACTGCCATTGCCATTGGCCACAATCCACACCTGCATGTGCTCAGCAAGCACACCGGGTGCAGTCAATTGCTCTACTGCAACGGCTGATGCACTTTCAGCTGCAAACGCTTCAGCCATTGCAACTGGATCAACTTCAGCCAAACGTGACAGCACACGCCGATTTTTTGGCCTGATGTCATGCTCTTGCAATTCACCAATTTCTTCAGCTAAGCTGGCAGCTTTGACCACCAACCTGTGCAGCGCTGCCAAAGCAGCGCTGCTGGTCATCCGACGGCTGGCAATAATGCTTTGATCAGTTTCAGCAATATTGCGGAGATATACTGTCATAGTGCCTATATATATATTCCAGGTCAACACTTTATTTTTGCGGTTTTGCTTTTTGTCAGTGGTCATGTTACACACCCACCATGTTGACTGCTGGCTCTAGTTGGGCAGCACGTGGCTTGCGCCTGCTGACTGGCATGGTCAACTGGTCACTGTCAATCTCACCTGACAAATGCTTGCGCGCACGTTTGCGCTGTGCGTTGCTTGGCAGCAATTCAGCAGTGGCTGCTTTACCGCTGCGTGTGTATTGACCCAACTCCATCAAAGCTGACTTGCTGAGCACTTCAACTGCTTCTAAGTTGCGGGTGATTTTTGCCACTGCTTCTTTGTCACGTGTTTGACTGCGAATGTCCACGAGTGAAGCTTGCATACTCTGCACCATCAAATCTATATCTGGCATCTGGCCACCAGCACCCCGCACTTGCTCAGCAAGTTTGATCATGTTTTCAAGCTGCAAAACGCTGCGAGGATGAAAGTATTGATTTTTCTGGGTAGTTTTCAGCATGCTGCTGGTGGCTTCATTGAAAATACTGTGCAGCCTGGTCACGTAATTGACCATAAACTCGTCAACGATAGCACTTTGCTTTTCACGGGCTTCATTGAAAACTCGCTCGTGCATTTTACGCTTGGCGAAAACTTCAGCTTCAGCCACTTCACGTGCAGCCCAAATTTGATCTTGCTTTTCACGCTCTGCTAAGTTTTGCATGCGCTTTGCATGCGCTGCACGTTCATACTCTGTGTCTAACTCCAAGCGTGCTGCTGCTTGCTCAGCTTGACTGGCAGCAATGGCTGCTTTCTCACCTTCAATCAATGATGGTAGAGGCACATAAGTCAATTCCCAAGTCACACTGAAACTGTCTCTGACTTCTTCACGTGGTGGCAGGGCATCAATTTTGGCTTGGGCATAATTGGCTGCAAATTCAGCCTCAGTCATATCTGGCTGCACTTTCATGGTGCGAAACGCTTGTGTGCCAGCAGCCAGTGACTCGTCATACAAGTCATTTTGAAACTGCTCCCAACCAGCTTCGCTGCACATGTCATCTGCCCACGTGTAAACTTGGCTCTGAATGCTGTCAAGTTCTTCAATTGCATCAGCAAAACTTTGTGCTGTCAAAAAATCCCCATAATGTGTGTGGATACTGCCATATTTTTTGGGCACATTGCGCACACGTGTTTCTGCTGACTGATAACGCTTAGACCAAGCGCTTGGCATGTTTAAGCGATAGCCAAGCTTGATCTGCTTGGCAGCTTCACGCTCTAGTGCTTTGTCAGTGCTGGTGATGCCTAAATCAGCCAGAGTCAATTTTTGAGTGGCTCGCCAGCGTGACACGTGCACCGTGAGCAATACGCCTTCATCCATAAACTTCAACCATTGGGGATCTAACGTTTGAATGTCATCAGCTGCCACACCAAGCTGCGTGGCCAGTGCTAAGCGTTGCTCTCTAGTTACTTCTTGAATTTTCTCAATCATGATTTTATCTCCGACAAACCAGCTGTGGCAGCTTCACGCAAAAAGCGTGCTGCATTGTCACGTGACCAGACTGACTCCTCTTGCATTTTAATGATCTCAATTTGGTATGCGTTTGCACGCTCAGCTCTAATCATGAAATCAAGTATAACCGGGTCAGTGGCTTCATGATCACCAGCACATGGTGTGGTGACAATTTCACCAATGCAAAGCTGATAGCCTGCATCTAGCAGCTGCAAAATCAGCGCTTCAATGGCAGCCTGATCAGCTTCACCAACGATGAATGGTATGGCATTTTCGTTTTGATCAATTGCGTAAAATTTCATTTTGTTTGGCCTCCAGACCTTCAAAAAGTGTGTCAAGTGTGTGAGTGTTATTTAGTGGCAGCTTCAGCCACAGCGAGTGCTTCAGCTTCAGTGAGTGGTGCCCAATAACCAATGGGATCAACGTCAGGAAAGCGCACAGTCAAACGTGCTTGAATGGCTGCAAAGCGTGTGCTGCTTTTCAAGTTGGCCATGATCAAATCATGCAGTGGCTGCTGTGGTGGCAATTCACCAGCCCACATGTCAGCTGACAGTGCATCAGGATCATCACGATACACCAATGGCATGCAGTGCAAAAACTGCTCCCACTTTTGGCAAAAGCGCTCGGCGTGCTGGTGTGCATCACTAAGCTGTTTTTCAGTTGGTTGGTTGGTGCTTTCAATGATTAGCATTTTTTTGACCTCCAGTCAAATGTGTGCGCAGCAGTGTGTCAGTGCTGCGTGTGTGAGTGCTTGAACGCGATGCCATTATAATGCAAACTTTATAACACTGTCAAGCCAGCTAATGTGCCAATTTAAACGCTTGGCAAGACAAAAAAAAGCTGCACTGACTACGGAACAAAGTCAGTGCAGCAACACGCTGTGGGATACGAGTCACAGCAGCAGTGTTTTATGTGATCAGCTTCAGCAGTTCATCTGCTCCTTCAGGGCCAACACCAGTGATGCGAATGACACCATCACCACTGAAACCTACCTCCCACTCTGGCACGCTTTCAAATTCATGCAATTGATGTTTGCGCGTGACCATGATGATCTCTTTATTATGACTTCCAATGTAACCAGCAGCAGCACGCTGCGTGACATCGTACCGGCCAGCAATGACCACATCCACATGCTGCATGATATAGGCCACATGCTGGTTGGTATTAATCATGGATTCAAGTTGCAAGCTGTTGAAGCCAGTCAGCACAATGATTGACAGGTCAGGATGATAATTGCGCAAAGCTTCAACCAGTTCGGCCACAGCTTCAGCTTGCTGCAATGGTTCGCCACCACTGATGGTGATGCCATCCAAGCCAGCACTGCGCTGTGCTGGTGACTGCAAATTCAGCATGGCCAGTAGTTCGCCAGTGCTCAGCACATCACCACCAGCTTGGCTGTGTGTTGGTTTATTGAAGCAAAACGCACAGCCAAGCGTGCAGCCTTGATACCAAACTACCATGCGCTTCCCGGGTCCATTGGCCACGCTGCGTGGCATGATGTCATGAATATTGTGGGTCACCATGTGGTTTGCTCCAAGTCAGCACCAAACTGGTCAACTTGAAAATATTCCGGCTTGGCTTGAAAATCAATTTGACCATCTAACAGCTGGTCAAATGCACTGGTGATGCTCTGACACTCAGCACCAGTGACACCAGTCACGTGCTCGATGACTTCACCATCTGCATCCACGATAATTTCAACACGTGCCAAGGCTTTGACATCAGCACGCTGCATGTCAATCTGATAACCGGCACCCACCATGTCAGCACCAACTTGGTCAAATTGCTGCTGCGCATAAACCATTGCAGCTGCTTGGCCCACATAGCGCTGCGTCACTTCAACCATCAGCTGTTTAGCAGTTTTGTTGGTAGCATAGCAGTCAGCTTGCAATTCATAATACACGCCTTTGTCATCATGCTTGGCCACAAAACCAAAATTGCGCAATTCAGCTTTGGCTGCTTTGTTGCGCTTTTCAATTTGGTATGCTGCCAAAATGTTGACTGGTGTTTTTTGCCAGGGAGTGACTGCGGTCAAGCTGTTCTCATCAGTCAAGCTGGCTTCAATGAAATAACCAAGCTCCAAAAGTGCTTGCACCAGCAAATCTTTACTGCGCAATTTTGCGCCTTTGATCTTTGTAATGTGTGACATTTTATGCTCTCCCGTTTGCTTGCCAGCTGTATTGGTTGGCTTTGATCACTGTCAAGTGCAAACCAAACGCACGCACAGTGCCAGCAAACTGACCAGCTGCATTGATGTGTAAATTGCGCACAGTCCTGATGGCTGTGCGTGTGCCATTGCTGCCACTGTTGAACTGATACCCAATATCATCACCATTGATGACAATGAATTGATCACCAATGCGATCAGCTTCAGCTTCAACGATTCTATACTTGGCAGCTTCAGCGCTTTTGCTCAGCATGCCATTGCCCGTGAGCAAGTCAACTGTATAATCCAACTGGCTTTGGGCAGCTTCAGCAGTCAGTTTGGCATTGCCACCAATCAGCTGACCACTTTGCTTTTCAATCACTTTGAAAACTTTCATTTTTTGACCTCCAGTCAAATGTGTGTGAGTGTTGGTAACATTATAAAGCTAACTTTATAGAATGGTCAAGATACAAAAAACAAATGGCTGATATTTTCGCCCATCTTCAGTGTGTCAGTGGTTTGAATGCAGGTCAGTGGAAATCTGCTGCGCAGCCAGTCATGCCCAACTGCATTCAAAGGCAAACTGTGCAGCGCTTGACCAGCTGCATTGTACATTTCCAGCAGATAACCATTTTCGTCACCACGCAAACCATCTATGCTATCCAGCCAACTGACCAAATTTTGCAGCTGATGGTTTGCAATTTCAGCACCATCACCATTAAGCACCACAGCCAGTGGCAGTGCATCACAGCCATTGACGTGCAGCTTAAGCAGCAGCATCTGCACAGCCTCAGCTGGCACACTTGGCTGCTGATCAGCTGCACGTGTGTCATGCTTGCAAACCAGTTGCACCACCACTGACCAAAACAAAGTGCGCCAAACTTGCTGTGGCTTTAATGTGGCACCTTTGTCAATCAACCACGCTGGCCCACTCCAACGGTGCTGCTGGCCATCTGTACAGGATATCCATAATGTTTTTTTATACTCCCATTTATTGCTCATTTTTTTGCTCCTCGATTAGGTAAGTTTGAAAATGCAAGCGCACACGCTCGATATAAAAGCAGTTTGCGCATTTAATAGTGACTGCCAAGCAGTCAAATATTCTGTCAAAGCCTAGCAGATCCGGCTGGCCTAGTTCAATGGTGAAACTTTCACCACACATGCTGCACGTCACTTGCAAATTGCCTGCAATCATAATTTTTCTCCTCACTTGGTGGTGTTGCTCAGCTGCGTTGCTGTAGCAACACCACCAAAATTGACATCATAATTTTATAGCTTGCGCCCACCAGTTCTGCGTTCCACTTCCAGTGCTTCAGTTATGCGTGCATCCACTTCAGCCCGATTTTCAGCAATTTCAGCACGATACTGTGGTGGCAAGTAGTCAATATCGTTGACAGCTGCAATGGCCAAATCTTCAAAAAGTTGGTTTTCACGCTGATCTGGCACTACAATTTTAGTGCTGGCCTCTGTCATGAATTGAATGAAGTCAGCAGCTGTGCAAGTTTCCAGCGTTTGACCGGCTTTATACATGATGCTCTTGGCTTTGTTAGCGCTGCGCTCTATATAAGCACCAGTCCACTTGTCGGTGTTATCCAAGTATGCTGCTGTAATGTCATTCGTCACAAAAGTGCGCTGCGCAGCTTTGCTGGCCATCACAGCTGCAATGCTGGCACGTTCTTCAGCAGCTGGCACTGTGAAAGCTTGCACCACGTCAAAACGTCCTGGCCTTTTCAAAGCACCATCAATATAATCTGGCCGGTTGGTGGCTGCCAGGAAAATGATGTCACCACGATGACTGGTGTCACCAATAAATTCAAGCCAGCCAGCAAACATGCCTTTTTCTGTTTCATGACTGTCAGCACCACCACGCCCCATTTGCTGGTCAATTTCATCCAAAAACACCACGCATGGTGCAAAAGCACGCAGCGCTCTGAATAGCTTTTCCTGATTTCGTCCAGTGCTGCCCACATATTTGTCACGCAGCTTGCGCAAGTTGACTTTGACTGCATTGATCTTGGCTTCAAAGGCAATCGCTTCAGCCATGATTGACTTGCCAGTTCCAGGTGCTCCCGCAAACAGCACCCCCATTGGTACGATGCTTTTCATTTCACTGTCACCACTCAGCATTGGTGCAATGACATCAGTTTCAAAGTAATCTTTGATCCACTGCAAGCCACCAATGTGATCAAAGCCAAAGCGTGGATACCAGACTTCCAAAACTTCACCATATTCTGACTTAATGATCTCTTGTTTGCGTGCAGCCACGTGTGCAGCATCCAACCAGCCCACCTCATCAGCACGCATGAAAATATCTTCAATGTGCAAGCACTGCAAGCCACTGGTGAGCGCTGCAATTTGGTGGTCACTCATTTCAGTTGAAAATCCAAAGCTGCCAGTATCTTTGTACCAGTCAATGAAGTGCAAGCGCTCATTATAGTCAGGCATGCACATTTCAATCAGTTCAATGCGTGATGAAGCACTCTGCAAGTTGCTGTGAATATCAGCCAAGTTTTGTGTAATCAAGCACACCACATTGGCACTGGCTGCAATAGTTTTGTCGCGCCCCCAAGTCAGCGCTGTGGCCAAATTGATGCGATCACCAGCGTTGCCACTGTTGCCAGCTGGAAATAATAAGTCAGCATTTTTCACAATGACAGCTGCTTTTTTGGGTGTTGAAGCCTCACCAGCTGCAATGGCTTTGGCCAAGTCAGCATCAATGTCAGCTGTGCAGCGCAGCAAACGTGTGATCAACATCAAAGCCACGCCAGGATTATGCTGCATTGGTCCTTGCTGGCCCATGATCACACCAGCTGCTTGGGCTTGCGGTCTGTTTTGCGTGGCCTCCAAACCAAGCGCCTGCAAAAATGCACGCTTATTAGGTTCTTCTGGCTGGCCACTGTCAAACGGAAAGCTGAAGCCTTCAGCAATGTCGTACACGACTGTAATTTCGGCGTGCAGCAAGTTGATTAAAGCAGTTTCCAGTGGCAAGCCTGGCACTGCAAAATCCTGCGTATTGCCATGCAGCAAAAAAGCATGCGCAATTGAAGCACCATACTTTTCACTTAAGTCACTTGCCCAATTTGGTTGATAAGTAGTCATTTTTTTGCCTCCAGTTTGCAAAAAGTGTGTCACGTGCAGTGTGTCAGCTGCACTGTGTAAAATTGTGTAAAATCATTATAAAGTCAAAAGCTGCAATGTGTCAAGCTGGTTTTATAGCTTTATGATGTCAAGTTTTTAGGATGTGGATACTAACTAGCTTGCTTAAAGCATAATTTAACAGTTAAGTAGTTATGCAACTTAATTGAAACTACTTACTTAACTTAACGTGCAGTCAGTGCACAGCTGCACGCTTCAAACCAGTGCAAGCAGTGCACAGTTGGCTGCTGTCACGTTGCAAGCAGTGCACAGTTGGCTGCTGTCACGTTGCAAGCAGTGCACAGTTAAAAGCAAATGCCCGTTGCTGTAGCAACGGGCATGCACGCCTATTCGATAACGATCAAGTACCCAATCGGGTGGAGGATCGGCGCGTTTGAATTGTACCTCAAATCTTGCTAAAAGCAGCCAGCACAATGGCAATGACCACAGCCATGCCTAGCAAGAAAAAACCAGTGCCATTGCTCAGCGGGTGAAATAACAAAATGCAGCCACACACCAAGCAAGTGGCCAAAGCCAGCACCAAAACACCTTTGACAAAATTAAACATGATCTTTACTCCTCAATCAATTCAATTGGTTGGTAAGTTTTCCAGTATTGGCCAGTCATTGACCACGGGAAGGGCTGACTGACATCAAACACCACTTGACCAATGATGACCCGTATCTCACCGTCGGGCACTTCAGCTGGAAAAAATGTGGCCAGCAGAAAGCAGCTGCCCTGCTCGTCAAACACTGGTGGCCACACATAACGCAGCAAGTCAAGCGTAGTCATAATATCCATCTGTCAAGTCATGCAGCAAGCTGGCTGCATGATCAGATTCAACTTCAACACTGAGCAGCCAATCTAACACGCGCGTGGGCTTGCCATCAATTTCTTTGGTGATCTCCTCTTGTCTACGCTTCAGCACCAGTGGCATTTTAATCATGGGCGTGCATGACAGTTTTGCCATGCGCATGATGCCTAGTAACTGGTTTTCAACTCCACGCGCATCATTATTGCTGGTGCTGACTAAGCGCAAATGTGCAATCTCGCCCAAGTATGGCAAAAAGCAGCGCAAGTGCATGCTGAGTGCTGGCACCAGTGGTGCGTCATTGTACACAAACACAGCATCATAGGGCTTGATTAATCGGCGCTCTCCTGGTTGGTATTCAACACCATCCAAGTCAATATGCGGTTGTACTACACGGCCATCTGTGACCAGCACTTGCAGCGTGCTAGGATGACGCAGCCATTCCCAATGCTTGCGTGTGCTGTCACTGTGCCCCACGTGAAATGAAAGTTCTACATTATATCTGGCACCAAATTGTGACAAGTCATCAAAGGGCATGCGGAAGGGCACTTCACTGACAACATATTCACCCGCACGCAGCTGATGTATATCCAATTGCTTGGCTGCGTAAAATGCAGCAAACTTGCCAGCTAAGCTGCCGGCATCTTTGTGGTGCTGGTAAAACTTCACGCGCAAGTTACTATTTAAGTCTTTGCCACGTCCCCCAAAGCCAGTGCCTTTTTGATCACCTTTGCGAATAGTTCCAATCATTCGGTAAGTGTCTCGCTCTTGATCAGTCAACCAGTCCCAACTCTCATCAGCTGCGTGCTGGTTGGTGGTGGGTAGATCATCATTATTTAATAAAGCTTGTTTTATCATTTCTTCATTCATGTCAAAATCCTAATTCCTTGAGTGCTTCAGCTTCATTGAATGGTTTGTCTTTTAATTCAGCCAAGCGTGCTGAGTGCCACGGCTCAATCTCATGCCAGCGGATTGCTCTGTCAATGTGGAACCATTCTTCATGTGCTCTTTGTTTATGATATTCACGCGTTATGCGTGAAATGAAGTAAGGCCGGTCAGCATGCTCTTTGCAATATACCAGCCACAGGTCATGATCACCAGCAGCGCGTTTGGCTTGCAAAAAGTCACCACAGTGCGCGCAGCAATAGTGATCGGTTAAGCGCACCATCACTGCACGTGTAAACACTGTGGGCTTGATTTCTTCATTAGCAGCTGACTGGCCACGCTTGGTGTGCTCAACTACTCTGCCAGTGGTGAATCTAGTCAAGCGCAAATTCTGTTTGCTTTGCTTTGGTTTTTGGTTTGGTTTGGTTTCCATTTCCGTTTTTATTGCCTCCAGTTGTTTTTTGGTTTTGAAATTTCGTGTCAAGTGATTTTTGCATAACTCCTTTCATTAACAGCATGCGCTTGGTGGTGTCACGGCGCTTGCGTTCTTGCTCAGTCAGCTGCTTGGCCAGGGCTTCAGCTTGCAGCCATTGACTGTGCGTGATAGGTTTGCGATTCAAACCATATAGCATGCAGTTGACTTTGGCCATGTTGACGCAATCTAAGTCAATATCTTGACCATAAAATTGAACCAAGCCAAAGTCAATCTGCCAGCGTGGTATCTGCTCAGCAGCTGCCAGCAGCAGCCTGCCACTGCCAACGGCTGGATCACATATGGAAATTGGTTTTAGATAAGCATGCTGCATGGCCAAAGCTTTTTGCATGCTGCGTGTGGGGTCCAAACTACTCAGAAGCACCACGCTTTCAAGTAAAATGCGCTCAGCTGCTGGCATTTTGGCACGTGCATCATCAAACGCTTGCAGCAGCATGGCATGCACGTCATTTTCACCCATGATGGTGCTGGCCATCATTTTGCACACTGGCCGAGGTGTGAAGTATTGACCAGCGTGTGGATTGGGGTAACCATAATTCATGTACACCTCACCCAAATAGTCAATATATTCACCAGCTTTGGCAGCTTCGTCAGCTGCTGTCACCATATAATCAAAAGCACCAATGAAGCGCTGCCAGTGCTCAGCACGTGTGTACCGTCCACGCAAACGTGCAAACAGCTGCTGCACGTCTTCAGGGTCTTGCTCTGGTGGCAGTGGCACACCATGCTGCTGCATGTGCAGTGCGTGGGCTGGCAACATGCGCAAATAAGCCTCACATAATGCGATGAAGTCATTGCACAAGTCATAACAGTTAACCCCGCTATTTTCAGTTTTGCTGATAATTTTGACAATTTCAGCAGCCACATGTGACTCTGAAAAATTCATTGATTGACCTCCAGTGATCAAAATGTGTGTGTGTCAAGCGTGTTGCTGTAGCAACAGCAACACTGCAATTATAACATGGCTTTACAAGTTTATGCAAAACGCTTTACAAGTTTATAAGCACCTGCTACAATGGCACTAGCACCTGGCACCAGCCAGCTGCACAAAAAATATGCGGAGGCGTTTTTATGATAAAGAAATATTTTTGTTTCAATGGTAAGCAGCTCTTCGAAATGAGCAAGCGCAGTGGTAGGCGCAGCAGCTTAAATGCAGTCAGTGCAGCTGCGGGTGTCAGTTATCCAACTTGCTTGGCATACACCAATGATGACATTAGCAAACCCCAAAATGAAGTGCTAGAGCGTTTATATGTGCTCATCACTGACGGCATGGGGTTCACGGAAGATGAACTGATGGGCATGCAGCTGGTAGATGTTTTTCAAATTGTGCACAAAACTGATGGCCAAGCTAAAGTCATCAGCAGCACTGACTTTGACAGCTTGCGCGAAAAGTTGATCAGGGAGGCAATCGAGGCGTGAAAACTAAGCAAGTTAATTTCAAGATTCACACTATGACACGAGCCCAACTTTTTGAAATTTTTGGTGAGGAATTGCCGGTGCAAATGGATGGCGAACATTTCACTTACTTTGAAGTGCCTGCCGAGTTTTCTTTAAACTATAGCGCGCTCATTAAAATCATGTGTAGCTGTGAGCGCATCCTGGCTGCAAAATTGCCACGTGAGCGCGTCATGCTGATTCCGACTACTTTTGATCGACAGCACTTTCAACTGGTGGTGGATGTGCTTATGCAAGCCACCACAGCCACCTTAGCAGTGCAGCTGCATGATGAAGAAATGCAGCTTGACATGTTCGAGGAGGGCACAGCAGCATGACTGAAAACACTCGACACTTTGTAGAATCCATCTACTTAAGTAAACAAGTGCCCGTGCCCGCTTTTGTGCTGTTTAATGAACAGATTACACCAGCACTGTTGAAGCACTATGCTAGGCTGCGAATTTTGGCATATAGTCATGCTTTTAATCACACTGACTTGCTGGCCGTCAGCTTTGTGGCCGAGTTTTTAGATATTGACATCAGCACGCTGTCACGTGCCCTGGCCATGCTGCAAAGTGCCAGCGTGCTGACGGCCACTCGACCAAGCAAAGGCAACTTGGTCATTCACTTTGTAGATGTGCCTGCGGGTGACGTTTATTTGTTACCAGATCATACTTTGACCAATGCACCAGATGTGGCTGCTGAAGCTTTGGCTGAGGCACAGGTGCACTTCAAAGGCAAAATGAGCACTGAGCAGATGCACGCGTATGCGGAATTAATCAAGCGTGGTGTGTATGCTGCACCCGCATTTGAACTGGTCAAAAGCTTTGCAGTGCTGACAGTGCTGGAATATTGCGAAATCTATGATTGGGCTTTGCAAGTCAGCTTGGCCAAAGGTGCTGGCTGGCTGCGCAAGGCGATTAGTGAGCAATGGGAAATGCCTACTGATTATGTGGCACCAGCTGATCGCTGCCAAGAGTGTGGTGGGCCGGTCAGCTTGGCCATTCACCACAAACGCTGCCAGCTTAACTGGAAACCACTTGGCTTGCGCCACTACCAAGCGCAGCACGACTGCCCCACATGTGCAGCTGACTTGCGCACCATGCAGCATGCCACTGCATGTTGGCGTGGTTTATACGGTTGGACCTTCGAAACTTTGACAGTGCAAACTTCAAATTTCAAAGCGCAGCCAAATTTGGGCTGGCATAAGAATCAAATTAACATTGTGAATGGTTGGCGGGAGGTGGCAGATTGATCAACAGATAAACTTTTGATGATAATTTTATAATGACCAACTAACTTGACACACACAAACTGAGAGGAAAACAAAGTGAAAACAAAAGATATTCAAATTTCAAAACAGAGCTTGACCAGCATCAAAGAGTCCCGCTATCAGCAGCACCAGCGTGACACCAGCACTGAGGAATACAAAACACACTTGGCTGCTGTAGCACTCAGCATTGCCACTGATGGTTTGAAGCAAGTGCCCCAAGCCAGATACAATGCAGCTGGCAGCGGTGGCCATTATGAATTGGCTTTCGGTAACACACGCTTTGCTGCTTTTAAGTTGCTCGACAGCTTGACAGAGCGCAAGCGCAAAGTGAAAGAAATTGAAGGTATCCCTATCAGTGATGAACTCTGGTATGCCACCCGCAAGCGTGAGGCTGAATTTGAAGCCATGCCACTGGTGGTGGCTGAAATGTCAGAGCAAGAATTTTTTGAAGCTGGCATGATCGAGAATTTGCAGCGCAAAGCACTTGACACACTTGAGGAAGCGCAAGCCTACCAATTTTATATGCAACACTTTGACGCAAACAGCAATGCTGCTGGTTTGAAGTTTGGCAAAAATCCAAGCACCATCCGTGGCATGGTGCGCTTGCTCAATTTGCCACAGCCAGTGCGTGAAGCGCTGCGTGATGGTTATCTGGCACAAGAGACAGCACGAAAGCTGCTGCGCTTGCAAGATATTGTGCCCGGGATGAATACCATCACCAAAACAGTGCTAGAAAAAGCCCGCGATGGTGTGATCACACAACCTGAAGTAGATCGGCTCATAATTGGTGGCCTGCAAAATTGTAAACACGTGCAGCTGCTGTGGGGTGACTACACCACCGGCACCACTGGCAACCCCAAAGCTGGCAAAGGATTGTGGGAATTGAATTGGCAGCAAAAAGTGGTGCGCAGATGGACGGCCAACAAAGTCATGAAGCTGCTGACTGAGATCGGCGCAGCGCAGGAAATTTTGCGTGAGATCATCAAAGCTGCACAAGATGAAAGTGCCAATAACAAATGGGCACAAGATATCTTGATTGACATTATTGAGGAAGTGCGTGACCACAATGCCACTGATAACGAACTAGAGGAGAGTTTTGGCATTGGCCAAGTCAGCAGCAGAACCATTAGAGCCATGATTAGACCGATGCCCTGTGACCAGTGTCCGCTGCACGTCAAATTTGACAATTTGCATTTTTGTGGTGCTTCAGTGTGTCACAGCGCAAAAATTGACGAGTTCAAAGCATATGAATTGCAGCGGGTAGCTGAGAAACTTGGCTTGCCAGTGTATGACAGCAAAAAAGTGGCCAAGCCACGTGCATTTGAAGTGGCCACAAAACATGTGGGGCCTAAGTGGATGGGCAAAACAGAAGAAACAGAATATGTGCAATGGTTTGAAGATAAAGCTAAGCACTTATATATCATGGCCACCAGCAAAGCTGCTGATCCTTATGACTTCACTAACTCGCACTTTGTGCAGCTGATCAGCATCAGAGATGAATTGCAGCCCGAATACTTAATAGCACAAGCAGAAGCTGCTGGTGAAATTGTGCAAGATGTTGAAGTGGTTGGTGGCCAAGTGACTGTGATCACTGAGCAAACCAAAGAAGCTGAAGCGCTTGAAGATGAACATGCACAGCGCATGCGTGCAGAGCGTGAAGCTAATGAAATGAGGCAACACACGCACGAGCAAGCCACAGCATTGGTGTTCACTGAAGTGGCACCCTGGCTGGCTGCGCAGTTTCCTGAAGGCACCAGTCACTTTTGGATTAGCTTGCTGGAATACCAAACTGACGACTGGAACGTGCGGGAGATCATGACACCGGATGAAGATCCCGGCGAAATGACACCAGCTGAATTAGAGCAATGGCAGCGTGACACAGCGCAAACTTATGTGCTCATGCACATGCTAATCGGTGACATGCAGCAAAAATATGACAATTATGTTAGCAACATGGCTGAAGTTTACGAGCGCTTAGATGAACTGATTAACCAATATCTGGGTGACACTGGTGTGGTCATACCAGATTGGGCTGAAGTTTGGGAAGCCAATGAAAACAGTGAAGCTGAAGAGGCTGAAGCCAGTGAATAGAGCAGAGCGCATGGTGTGGAAACTGGACAAACTTGGTTATGTGATTCACTGGCCACTGCCAGGAGAACACACAGCACACATTTTTCCCAAAGATCGCAGCATTGAAGCTGCCAAACCAGCCTACGAAATCACGCATGCTGGTGAAGCTGAGCGTGCCCAGCTGGTTGAAAACTTGATTGAAAGATTGACAGCTGAAGCGTTAGAAAAGATCACATAGATTCAAGCCAGTGGTGTTGCTACAGCAACACCACTGGCCAAGCTGGTGAATTATGAAAAATAGACTTTATGCACTTGCGATCACAATCTTATATCTGGCAGCTGGCTGTGTGCCACTGCCAGAAGCACCACCAGCCAATGCAGCTGATGCCGTGGCACGTGTCACGCAGCAAGCTTGGGAACTGAGTGGCACCAGCACTGCGGTCAGTGTCATGCAGCGTGCAGCCACAGGCACTGCGATCATTGGCACTGCACGTGCTGAAAACCACCACGCCACACAAACCCAAGAAATGATTGACTTCGCTAACGATCAAGCCACCGGCACCGCGGCCAGTGCCACACAGCAAGCCCAAGCTGCTTTGAACGTTTTCAACACGCAGCAGGCTGAAGCTGAAGCCACAGCCACACAGCAAGCTAATGAGCAAGCCACAGCCGTGCAAGCAGTGCAAAGCACGCTGATCAGTGGCCAAGCCACAGCCACAGCTGAAGCTGAAGCACGTGCTGAAGTCAAAAGCAATGTGATAGGCGCACTAGTGGTGGTGCTCTGCACTGGTTTGGCAATTTTGGGCATTTGGTTTGCGTGGCGATTAAGCCAAGCTAAACTGCGCAAAGCTAACTTGATCTTAGATGCACGTGGCAATCCCACACACCAGCTGATCAATACCAAAGACGGTTTGACGGTGATCGACTTGCAGCGCAGCGCAGCACCACACTTCACTGTGCAGCGTGATGGCCAAATTCTAGTGCCTCCGGGACTCGATGCCCAAGCACAAGCCGAATATCTATACCAGTTGACCATGATAGAGTTGGTCAAAGCAGCCAGTCAACGTGGTGCGGTTGACTTGCAAACCATGCAAGATATTATGAATAAAGCACGCCAAAACAGCACTGCTGAAGCACCAGCTGAAGCTGTGCACGCTTTACCCGCCAATATCGTCCCAGTGCCACCAGATGACCAGCGTGTGAGCACTTGGGTGCAAGAAACGATTAATGACCAAGTGATTGAAGGAATGAGCAAATGAATACTCAGACGAACTATCCCCCAAGCACACCACATGTGCTGCCATTGCAAAAACGTGCAATGGTGCAAGCACACCGCGCAGCCTACAGCTTCAGTGCTGCGCTTAGCAGCATGGGCTTTGTGCCTGAATATGAGGCACAATATGTCACCAGCATCAATGGAGTAACACTGCTTTTTTTGGTAGTTGATCAAAGACGCGAGAGCAAGCAGCACAGTGCAGCTGCGCTGCAACTACTCAAAACCCGGGTGCCCTGGCCGGTCACGAAAATCAAGAGCACTGGAAAAGTTGTTTATGCCGTCACACTGCATGGTCAAGCCACGCTGCCAGATATGCTGCCATTGGTTGACATTCAGCACGATCACGTTTTGTTTGGTGCAAATCCTTGGGGCAAGCAAGTCAGTGAAAGCTGGCAGCGCTTTGGCCATGCTCTAGTGGTAGGCATGTCACAATATGGCAAAACCAACTTTCTGCGCTTAGTAGTTTTCCAAGCACTGAAACAAGGCCACTTGTGCTGGTTGGGTGATCAGTCACAAACAGCATTCCCCATGCTGGTCAATGCGCCCCATGTGGCTGCTGTGGCCAAGCGTGACCAATATGAAAACATGGTCATTGAAGTGCATAACGAAATGCAAAAGCGGGAAGCGCTTTTTGCAGCAGATCAATGGTTCCCTGAAAACTTGCAGCAATATAATCAGCATGCAGAGCAGCACTTGCCACGTGTGCTGCTGGTGCTTGACGAGTTCAATGGTGCGGTCAAACATTGGGGCAGCACCAGCACGTTTTTCAAGCTGGTGGATGCGCTTATTTGTGAAGGTTTGAAATTTGGCATCCACGTGGTGCTGGCCAGTCAAGAGTGGCAAAAATCAACACTGGGCAATCCACGTGAGCAGATGCATACCATTATTGGCTTTCGCATGGCCAATGCTAATGTGGAGCACAGCTTAGGCATTGCGGGTGCTGCTAAAATCCCACCAGATGGCAGAGGCATTGCCATCAGTGCGCAGCATGGCATTTTCAAAGCTTATTTCATGCGCAAAGAAACTTTGGTTAAGTTGGCTGGTCAACTTTTCAGTGATCACATTTTGCAAGTGCTGCAAGCTGCTATTAATCAAGAGGGGCAGGGGAGTGGAAAGGTCACACAAGCTTTCCTCAAGCTGCATGGTTTTGGCACTGCTGAAGCACGCAACACCATCAATGAATGGGCTGCACGTGGTTGGCTTGAAAAGCGCAGCGATTTAAATAATGCACATTATATGACCCCTTTGCTGAAGGGTTTGGTGGCTGAAAACCTGAAAACACCACAAACCGTGGAAACCCAGAAAACCAACTCTGACGATGATGAAATTATGATCACAAACTTATTAGAGCCGATTGACTTTGAAGAAAACCAATCTGAAAACCTGAAAACCTTACCAAACATTGAGGAGTAAAGTTATGACTGAAAAACAAGCAGCTGAAGCACGCACCATCACCACAGAGACGATCATCACCATAATTGCCACTTGGCTGCCCTGGCTGGCACCAGTCTACACCATTTATCTAGTAGTCAGTCACTTATTGCACCAGCAAGTGCCCTGGCCCATTGCAGCTGTGGTGGGAGTGGTCATTGAAGCTTTGGGCATCATTGTGGTTTTCACAGTGATTGAGATATACACTTACAATACCAACAAACTGAAAAGTGACCAGCACGCGGTCATGTGGCCAGCCCTGGTGGTCAGTGTGATCTACTTTGGCATTGTGATTGCCGTCACGGTCATGCGTCCAGTGCCAGCTGAGCAAAAAATACTCGACGGCACGCTGGCTGGTTTGTCAGCTGTCAGTGCGGTTTTAATTGGTTTGCGGGTGCTATTCGAGCGCACCAAACTTGAAAATGCCGAAGCTGGTTTGAAGCGTAGAGCAGCACGCGCAGGCATCAGTGCTACAGCTTTGACTTTGGCGCAATTGGAAAAAGAAACGGGGGTCAGTGCTGAGCGCTTGCAAGCCCTCAGTGAGGAAAACACCAGCCAAAAACCTGCACCCAAAGCACGCAGCGTGCCCACCAATGGCCAAAACCACACAGCTGGCCAAACACATGGCCAGACTGTGAAAGTGCGTACAATGCCACGCGTGATGCCTTCAGGCCGGAAAGCAGGTGTTAAATGAATGCACAAAAAATATATATATATTCCTTCATAATGTAGCTTTACATCCCTATTAACAGAATGATACAATCACAAAAATTATGCCAAACCACATGACTGATTTTCATTATAGTGATTTCTACTGGCCTATCACCTGGCGTGACCGATCGGTTTTCATACGCGGTGAAGCTGAGCAAGCCTATACAAATAACCAGCTTGCTGAAGTGCGCGGCCCATGCTGCATGTGCCAAGAAGAATTAGGCATTCAGGCAGAAATAGTGCTCATTCCTAAAAGTTTTCATATGGTCACACCGTGGGGGGATCCTGGTTTATTTGGTTGGGGTTGCGATACTTGCTTGATTCCTAGCATTGGCATTTTAGCAGTCATGTGTGAAAACTGCACTGACTTGCCTACTTCAGAAATCACCATGTACATTTTTGGTCCCCTCGAGTCTGGTTGGCGTGTGCTAGTAGAGCAGGCGCAAAACTTCACGCGGCCCATTTTTCACTCGCCAGATTTTCACCGAGGTATTTTAGATATTCGCAGCAGTCAAAAAAATTGCTGCGAGACAGGAAGGAATTCATGAATATCCCATATCCACCACCAGCCACATTGCCACCATACCCTGGCCCTGTTGCTACAGCAACACCACTGGCCACAGCCACAGCCACCAGCACACCAGTCACGCTGCCCACCAGCACGTTTTTGCTGCCAGTTGGCCCACCATCACAAGTGGGCTTGCTAGAGTTCACAGCCAGCAGTGGTGGCTTTGACGTGGCTTTGATCTTTGCAGCTGGTGTGGTGCTTGGCTTGCTGCTTGGTGCACTGTTTTGGTATCTGCTGAAGCGCAAGTTAAAGAGGTCATGAAATGAGAAACTCGACACACAAACCACGCAAAAAAAGTTTGGTGACAGCTAAAAGCATAGCACAAGCGCTGACCAAGCTGCCAGCTTCAGCACCAGCTTCAGCTGCCAAGCAATACCAGTGCAGCATTTGCCAAGATGTGGGGTATCTGCGCTATGACTTGCCCACTGATCATGCTGACTTTGGCAAATTGCAGCCCTGCCAATGTAAAGCGAAAGCCATTGCTGACTTCAAAAACAGGAATCTGTTTTCAATTTGTCAGCTGGATGATCTTTATGGCTTGCGCTTTGAAAACTTCAATCCAAATGGCTTGAATGGCTTGACCACTTCACAGCGCAAATCTGTCAATGAAGCTTTTCGCAAATGCAATGAATATGCCAAAGAACCTGATGCACCAATGGGGTGGCTGCTGCTGGTGGGCACCTTTGGCTGTGGCAAAACACATTTGGCTGCTGCTATTGCCAATTTTATGGCTGAGCGCAAACACGTGCAAACGCTGTTTGTGACTGTGCCTGCATTGCTGGATCAGCTGCGCAACACATATGACACCAAAGAGCAAACCTTCACTGACTTAATGGAACAGATTCAAGCTGTGCAGTTGCTGGTGCTCGATGACTTTGGTGCTGAGCAGCCCACCGATTGGGCCAAAGAAAAGTTATTTCAAATTTTGAATCGCAGATATATCAGTGCAGCACCCACAGTGATCACCAGCAACTTAGCACAGCAAAAAATGGAAAATCTGTATCCGCGTATCTATTCAAGAGTGCGTGACTCTGCACTCAGCACCATTGTCATCATTGAAGCTGATGACCAGCGCACCAAGAAACCAAAAAGGAAATTATGAAAAATAAAAAAGTTAAAGTCATTTTCCCGGCTTTGTCACATCAGCACCATAATTTCAAAAAGCAGCGCACAGTGGCCAAACAGAATGCAGTCACCAGCAAACCACCACCAGTGGCCACCACGCTGTTGCAATGCGCAGTGCTGCATGCGGTCAACTTCTACACTGGCAGCACTGCCAAATGGCAGGCATTGGCTGCATGTGGTGCCACTAACTTGCAGATCAGGGAAACTTTTGAAATTAACATGCCAAGCATGGGTGGCGGTAACATCAAATTTGACGGCCAGCACGCGTGGGTGCGTGCCACACGCAAACCACCACGTGTGTGGGTGAGCACCACCAGTGTGCTGCCAGACATTGACAAAACCCCGACAATCGCGGGGCTTGACCTGATCAAAATGGTTCGTGAATTATATGAAATTGGGGCACCACCAAGCTTGGATATCCCATTTTGACTATCCGCACCATAAAATTATGATGACAAGTTTATCGAAGGAAGTGCAAGATGAGTTTTGTTAATTGGGTCATTGACAGCTTGGCGAGTGAAGATGTGATTGATCTGTATTTCGTGCTTAGTGACTTAAAAGATATTTTCTTGACACCATTGCAATGGGCGCAGCAATGGTGGGGTGACGCGGCCACCAGTCAAGTCAATTGGGAGCACCTTGACCAATATGAATCCATCGAAGCTGCCTATAATCCTTACCAAGCAGCCCAAGATTTTTATGACCGTACGGGCATTAATCCTTATACTGGTGACGAAACCAGCATAGCCAAAACCGTTTTTTAGGAGAATCATCATGCGAAACAAAACTAACAGATTCAAGCAAGCTTTCATTATCTTGTGCGTGCTGCTTAGCATGCTTCTGGCCAGCTGTGAGTGGGGCAAGTGCAAAAACTGCAACGCAGCTGGCACGCCCATGCCCACACTGGCACCAGCTGAGCAGCCACCAGGATGGTGATCAATGGCACGCGCACGCTCGACACAACGCAGACCAGCCATGCCCCAACTGTGGAACATTCAGCGTGCAGTTACTTTTGCTCGTTGGTGGGGCTTTTTGCTTGGTGTGGTGCTGTCACAATTGGTGACACGCTATACTGAAAGCACCATTGATTGGGAGTATATCCCGCTGACCTGGATTGCTTTGTTTGTGGTCACAGTCAGCAATGCAGTGCATTATTTGGTGATTGCAGAAACTTATACACGTTATAAAATGACCAGAAATTCAATGATGCAACGCATGGCCGACCAGTCAAAGGACAAGAAAGCATGGTGGCGAAAAGGCTGACCAGCTGGCTGCACTTGCGCTGAGCCCACAAAGCTGCTAAGATATTAGGTAGATAGCATTCTGCATGATGCTTATCTCCTTACTTCCAAAGCGCTGCTGACATGGCAGCGCTTTGTTTTTAAAATTCCCCCGATTCATATGGGGGTAAGCACTTGTCAAATTGTAAAGCTGGCTTTATAATGTCATTTGTAAGTTGAAGCACACACACACATAGGCACTGGAGGCCAAAAAAAATGACTGAGATTATCATCACCACACAGCAGTTTGAAAGCTTCATTGAAGCACAGCGCAAGCAGCAAGCTGGCAGCTGCCATGCTGAGCACTTGCAAGGGTCCAAAGTTGTCATCAGATATATAGAACTTTTCAATGGTGTCAAAGTGCAAGTCAATGCCAACTATTTGCACAAAGCCAGTGACTATTGCCAAGAGCACGCTGGCCAATGGTATTTTTCTCAATACAGCAGTGAAGCCACACACGTGTGCATAAAGTTGCAGTCCAGCACCTACAATTGCTTTGGCACTGGTGCACGCAGTAACGACACACATGAAGCTGCACGCCAAGCCATTGTCAATTTGTGCACACATGGCATGACTAGCACTGAAGTCATTGAAGCCATGCCACCACTGCAAAACATGTTTGGTGAATGGTCACTTGAATTTAAGTATAAAATTGCCAATCTGCACAATGCTGAAACTGAAGCCAAGCCAGTCAAAAATTTGAATGACTTTGACAGCGCTGCTGATTACATTGCATATTTGAAAAGCTGAAGCACTCACAAAAAAAGGAGAAATTATCATGCAAAATTTTGAAAATCCATACACACTTGATGAAGGTTTTGACGTTGAAGTAGGTGACTTGGTGGCTGAAGTTAACAGCATTAGCTTTGATGTAAAGTCAATCAGCCGAGTCAAAGCGCTTTGGCGCAATGGCATTGCTGTGCTGGCCAATGGCAAAAAAGTCCGACCATCGAAAACTGGCTTGGCTGGTGAATTTGGTGGCCGCGGGTGCAATGGCAGTTTCACAAAAGTTGATTGGCAGAAAGAGGACTTGGCACGCGCTAACATGCGCAATTGGCATGAAAAGCGTGAATCCATTGCAGCTGAAAATGCTGCCAGACGCAAAGCTGCTTTGCAGCGTTATGCTGCACGCGTGGCACATGTGTGGGAACAGTGTGGTAACAGCTTCAATGCAGCCCAAGTGATTGTGATTGAAAGCAGTGACACCAAGTTGATTGAGGTGCGCACATTGCCATTTTTGACTTATGCTGAAATTGAAGCATGCAGCACGCTTGACCAAGATGGTGTCACCAGCACACGCACCACAGTGCGGTTATATGTCAATGTACAAACCATCACACACTTTGACATTGATGACTCTGAGCGCATCATCCAAGTTGATCACCATGCTTTAGGCTTCAGTCAATCTATGCTTGAATATGTCACTGAAACTGGTGAAACTTTCAGTGCCCACACTGGCAATAACCTGATCAATGTCAAGCGCACTGACACACTTGGCATTGCTCAGCTGTTAGCTGGTGCCAGCTTGACAGTTGACTTTGCTGAAATTGTGTATGCTGCGGTTAGCGCAGCATATTGAAAAACGTTGCTACAGCAACACCAAAGCGCTGCCAGCTGGCAGCGCTTTTTTTATCGCCCGAATAATACGGGGGTATTGCCTTGACAACCTATAAAGCCAGCTTTATAATTACACTTGTAAGTCAAAACACACTCACACACACGCAGCACCAGCTGCCAAGGAGAAAATCATGAATACAAATGAAAATAATTTCAACGCTCAGCGCACAGTGGTTGACCAAGCTTTCAGCTTTGCCAGAAAAAAAGCTGAAGCTGGTGAATGGTCATGGGAATTTGCTTTCAATTGGGTGAAAGCTGTCAATGAAAATAATGATCAAGTTGTTGACCAAGCTTTCACAGTTGAAAACGTAGGATGGGACGCGTAACAGCACCAGCCAGCAAAACACCACTGACACACACACACACATGGCACTGGAGGCCAACTAAAATGACAAACACAACTGACACACTCACCAAAAAAATTGAACTGCTGAATGAATTAACTGAAGCTTATGAA
>Ga0180437_10000688_pt1 | contig 62256 bp, 54 predicted proteins | sample SS_ome_4_FD_132410 | JGI IMG/M metagenome (GOLD analysis project Ga0180437, IMG submission 132410) | Hypersaline lake sediment archaeal communities from the Salton Sea, California, USA - SS_3_D_1 metaG | ecosystem: Environmental > Aquatic > Non-marine Saline and Alkaline > Hypersaline >...
AGTTTCTGATCCTCCCTGACCACTTACCCCGCCCCTATCGGTCTTGAACCAAGGTCTCCGGAGCCTTATCCGAGCCGGGACTGTCGACGTCCGGCTCCTCCCTCCCGCCCACGATCGGCCCGATTTCCTCCTGTACGCGCGCGAGGGCTTTCCGGCCCAGCCGTTGGAACAAGCCCGGTTTGGGCGGGGGCTCTTCCTCCTCCATCTCGGCGAAGGGATCGCGGTCGTACAGCCGGTAGAACACGTAGCGGCCCAGGACGCGCAGCGTCGCCAGGACCGGCGCGGCCAGCAACATGCCCAGGATGCCGGCCAGGCTGCCGCCGACGATGATGCCGATCAGCACGACGACCGGGTGTAGCCGCAGGCTGCCTCCCATGACCCGGGGCAGGAGCAAGTTGCCCTCCACCTGCTGGATGATGATGTACAGCCCGACGACCAGGACAGCGAACCAGAAGTTACCCAGCGGCAGAAACGTGGAGCCACGGAACAGGGCCACGAGCACCGCCGGGATCAGCGCGATGATCGGGCCGAGGCTGGGCACGAACTCGGTCACCCCGGCCGTCAACCCCAGCACGACCGCGTAGGGCAGCCCGACCGCCATGCACACCGCGGTCGTGATGACCACCATCAACAACCCCATCACCAACTGGCCGCGCAGGAATGCGTTCCACACGTCCGTGATCTTCTCCCGCAGCCGCACGAAGTCCTCCCGATAGCCGGGAGGCGCCAGTCTGTCCAATTGTTCGATCAGCCGGTCCGCGTCCCGGAGCAGATAGAAGGTCATCATCAGGACGAAGATCAGCCACACGGCCCCCGAGGCGATCTGCAGCACGAGGTCAATCGTGCCCTGGGTCACCGAACCCACGAAGGAGGTCAACATAGCGCTCAGTTCCTGGTACACGTCGCTCAGGTCCAGCGTATAGCCTCGGATGTCCACAGGCTCGCTCAGGAAATCGCCGATGTCGGAGATGAACCCGATAACGTCGAACTGCAGCGAGCGCACTGCCCGCACGATGCTTGGCACGACGGTCACCGGCGCGGCCAACACCCCCAGCAACGCCGCGATGAGCACCAGGAAGACCAGCGCCGTCCCCAGGCCGCGCGAGAGCCCGACGCGGTCGGTCAGAAAGTCGACGATCGGGTCCAGGATGAAGGCCGCCAGGAACGAGATCACCAGCGCTGGTATCACGGCGCGAAAGCGGTAGATCACCAACGCCAGCAGCACGAGAATAATCACCACGACCGTGCGCTTGGTGGTCGGTCCCCATTTGCGCACAGGTTCAGCCATTGGATATATGCCTCCAGATTACCATTTCTCACACACCCACATTATCCGCGCACGCGGACCACCCACGGGGCCAGGGCCCAGACCCGCTCACGGGCCAGGCGCCTCAGCCAGGCCAGGCTGCCCAACGCGCCCCACGACGCCCCCGCGCCGGACGGCTGGGGCGCCTGCTCTCCCCGGCGACCGAGCGGACGGGGCAGCAGGTCGTGCCGGGGCGGACGCACCTGCACCACCGCGTACTCCCGCTCCGGATCGAGGCCCGCCAATTCCTTGGCCGCCGCCAGCGCGGCCTCGAAGTCGCCCAGTTGGTCCACCAATCCGACTTCCAGCGCCTGCGCGCCGGTCCACACCCGCCCGCGCGCGACCTCCTCCACCTGCTCATCCGTCATCCCGCGCCCCTCGGCGACGCGCGCCTTGAACCGGGCGTAGGCGTCTCCCAGATCGCGACGCAACCAAGCCCGCTCTTCCTCGCTGAAGGGCGCCATCTCCGAATATAGACCGGCCATCGCCCCCCGCTGCACCGGCTCGCGGCCGACGCCCAGTTTTCGGTATAGGTCCCCCAGGACAAACTTGCCACCCCAGATGCCGATCGAACCGGTCAGCGTGTTCGGGCGGGCGACGATCCGGTTGGCCGGCGCCGAGACGTAGTAGCCACCGGAGGTGGCCTGTCCCCCCATCAGAACGACCACCGGTTTCCGCTCCCGCAGCCGGCGCACTTCGCGCCAAATCAGGTCCGAGGCCAGCACCGAGCCGCCGGGCGTCTCCACGTGCAGGATGACGGCCACGATCCGCCGGTCAGCCGCGGCGTTGCGCAACGTCTGCACGATCGTCTCCGCTCCGGCCTGCGCCTCGCCGAAGGGCAAGGGCACCGGCACCGGCACGCGGCGGCTGCGCCCCGGCACGATCAGCCCCTCCACCGACACCACGCCCACCGCCTGGCGCGTGGTCCACCGGATCGGCTTGTGCAGCCAGCGCGCCGCCTCACGCCAGGTAACCAGTCCGCCGGCGTTTTCACCATCCTCCCCCATGCGGTTCCCACCGGACGGTGAAAGGTGCGCGGCCAACTCATCCTCGTACAGCACCGCGTCAACCAATCCCACCTCGACTGCCTCAGCGGCGGTCAGCGGCATGGCGTCCACCAACGCGCGTACCCGCGCCGGTTCGAGCCCCCGCCCCTCAGCGACGGCGGTGACGAACTCGTCGAACAGGGAATCGAGAAGCGCGTCCAGCATCTCCCGGTGCGGCTCGCTCATCGTCGAGCGGCGGAACGTGTCGGGCGTGACCTTGTACTCGGCGATGGTCTCCAGATCGGCCCCCACGCCGGCCAGCGCCAGCGCGTCCTTGAGGAATATCGGCTCGGCCCGCAGCCCCAGCGCTGAGACGCGGCCGGACTCGGGCAGGATCACCTCGTCGCAGGCCGACGCCAGGTAGTAGTCCCAGGTGCTAGCGGAGGGCAGCCAGGCGACAACGCGCCTGCCCCGGCCGCGCAGGCCGAGCAACAGGCGGCGCAGACTGTACAGCGTGGACGGCCCGGCCCGCAGCGACCCGAAGCGCAGCACCACGCCCTGCACGCGCCGGTCACGGCCGATCACGTCCAATACCTTCTGAACGTCCTCCAGGCTGACCTCGCTGGGAAACAGCGGCAGGCGGCTGAATGGGAAGGGCAACGGCTCACGCCGGACCGTCCGCTCCGGGTAGGGGCCCCGGAGGGACAGCACGACCCAATCCAACCCCTGGCGGCGCAACGTGCACACGAGGTTGCGCCCTGCCAGGACGGCGTTGCGCAGCAGATCGCGGGCTCTCATCGAATCCCCCCGCGACCCTTCAGCATCGGCAGCAGCCCGTCCGGGTACAAGGGCGGGCCACCCGCATCCGCAAACGTGCGCAGTGGCATCCAACGGGCCGGAAGGCGCTCGACCTCCTCGGTCACCGTGAAGCTCTCTCGCTCATAGAAGGATGGATCGGCCAGCGCAGCCTCGAAGAGCAGACAAATCTCGTGCCCACGCCGGCCGTCACACGTGAAGATGTTCTCCAACGTACCCACGTAGCGCACGTCGGCCAACTCGGCGCCCAACTCCTCACGGAACTCGCGCCGCAGCGCATCTCGACTGTGCTCCCCAAACTCGATCCCGCCGCCCAGCGGCCGGTAAAAGACTTCGTCCTTGACGTGGTCGTAGCCTTCGAAGACCAACAGCTCATCGCCGCGCCAGACGAGGCCCAGCGCCAGCGGCCGGATGTGTCCCGATCGCACCATATCGCTCCCGGTCCCGTCCGTCATACCAATCGCAATCCCGGCAGGACGTCCAGGTCCCAGCCCGCCCGCTCTCCGGCGACGAAATGCCAGTACGCGCAGGCCCCTACCATGGCGGCGTTGTCGGTGCACAGAATCGGCGGCGGGTAGTAGACCGGCACGCTGACCCGTTCGACGGCCATCGCCCGCAACGCCTGGTTGGCGGAGACGCCGCCGCACAGCAGTGTGGCCGTCACGTCGAACTCTTCCGCCGCCTGCGCCGTCTTGGCCGAGAGGACGTCCACGGCCGCCGCCTGGAAGCTGGCCGAGAGGTCCGCCAGCAGCCGCCCCTGGGGCGGATCGTTGTACCGCTGAACCGCCCGCAGCACGGCGGTCTTGAGCCCGCTGAAACTGAAATTGTACCGCTCATCCAGCCAGGCGCGGGGAAACTTGAAGGCCGTCGGATCGCCGTCCCGCGCTGCCTTCTGGATCGACGGCCCGCCCGGGTAGGGAAGCCCCAGCAACCGCCCCACCTTGTCGAAGGCCTCGCCCGCGGCGTCGTCGAGCGTGCCGCCCAGGTACTCATACTGGCCGTGGCCGTGCATCAGGATCAGTTCGGTGTGGCCCCCGGAGACGACCAGCGCCAGCAGGGGAAACTCGAGCCCCTGCCCTCCCCCATCCCCCCCCGCGCGCGGCGCGGGCGCCGCGCGCTCGTCCTCTACCGCCAACCAGTGGGCGTATATGTGCGCCTCCAGGTGGTTGACCCCGATCAGCGGCAGACCGCGTCCCAGCGCCAGCCCCTTGGCCGCGTTGACCCCCACCAGGAGCGAGCCCGCCAACCCCGGCCCGTGCGTCACGGCCACGGCGTCTAGATCGTCGAAGCCCAGGTGCGCCTCCCGCATCGCCTGCTCGACCACGGGCACGATCGCCTCGATGTGCGCCCGGGAGGCGATCTCAGGGAAGACGCCGCCGTAACGAGCGTGCAGTTCGATCTGCGAAGCGACGACGTTGGACAGAATGCGCCACCCGTCCTCGATCGCCGCGGCCGCGGTCTCGTCGCAGGACGTCTCAATCGCCAGAATACGGGTCACCGCCACGATTCACTTCACCTCGATCACTAGATCCTTGGGGTAATCGGTCAAGACGTGCACCTCGCCATCCGGGTCGATCCACAGATCGTCCTCGATGCGGATGCCGAACCCCCGGTCCGGGTAATACAGCCCCGGCTCGCAGGTAAACGCGTGACCCGGGAGGAGCACGTCGGTGTTCGCCGACACGTTCGCGAAGCGCGGCTCCTCGTGGATCGCCAGCCCCAGCCCGTGACCGATGCTGTGCACGTAGCCCTCCTCGGTCTGGCTGTCGCTGGCGACGGTGGGATGGCCCCGGCTCTCGAAGAAATCGCACGTCAGCTTCTGATAGTGCCGCGCCTCCGTCCCGACCGCGTACGCCTCGATCAACATGGCCTGGCACTCGTACACGTCCTGGTACGCACGTTCGACCTCCGGCGGCGCGTACCCCAGGCAGAAGGTGCGGGTCACGTCGGCGAAATAGCCCCCGCCCGCCTCACGCGGGAAGATGTCGAACACGATGGTCTTGCCCAACGCCAGTAGGTCATCCGGGGCACCCTTGCTGTGGGGAACGCCCGCGTCGCGCCCGATGGAAAAGATGATCCCCTCCGGATCCTCCAACCGCGCCTCGGCGATGAACCGGTTGATCTCCTCGTGCACGCGCCCGATGGTCAGCGGCGTGTCGCCGGACTCGACCAACACCCCGTCCTTTACTCGGTGCGACTGGAGGTACTCGACCGTGCGGCCGATCACGTCGCACGTGCGCCGCCCCGCCTCCCGCATGCGCTGCGCCTCGTCAGCCTCCTTGGTCGCGCGGGCGGCGTCGATCAGCGTCACGTCATAGTCGCCGTAGACCTCGACGCCCTCCAGTTGCGCGTCGAGCGCGTTGAGCAGCACCCAGGCGCGGCCCTGGTCGGCCATGCCGTAGAAACCCACCCGGCCACCCACGCCCAGGTCGGCAAATATGCGGCGATATAGTTCGACCGTGGCGGCCAGCCGGTCGCTTTCCTGGCGCAGGATGCTCCGATAATCGTACTTGCTGATGTTGACCACAGGGAGCCCGGTGGCGGCCGCGATCTCCCGCTCGATCGGCGAGCACACCAGAACAGGATCGTGGCCGTGCCTCTTGATCACGTAGCCGCCGGTGAGTCCGGCACCGTTGGTCATATACACCATGGCCGGGTTGCCCTGCGAGCCCCCCTGGACGACCATCGCATCCAGCCCACGCTCTTCCATCAGACCGTCAAGATCTTGTTTCATCCACGCTATCCTCTCTAGAGCTTAAGTGAGTCACTTTGTCCGATCCCATTCTCGACGTGATACACTCGCCTGCCTCAGTATCCGGGCCAGCAGATCGGGCCCAATCTCCCGCCGGTGTGGATTTGGGATTGTCAACACCAGATCGCCCTTGATCATATATGGATGCTTACCACCAGAGAACGGTCCCTCGAAACCCAATGTCCTAAACCGCCGCACCAGCTCCGGCCATTTCACAGGTGACAGTTTAGGCATGCGTAAGCATCTCCTCCAGCAAGCGAATGGCTACTCCTTCAATAGGCGGCAGATCCATTCCACGCTGCAACCGCACAATGATCCAGCCTTCGAGTACCTCCTCCAAGTTCCGGCGACATTCCTCCAGCGTTTTACCCGTTGCCCACACTCCTGGACAGTCAGGAATCTCGCCATAGTATGGCTCGTCGTCGTCAATGATCTCGTAGTGGGCCTTCTCCATGGCCTTCTGTATGTACTGGACGATCATCTCGTCACCTCCAAAACCATCCTCAACAGTCCCCGCTCGTCCTCCGGCAACACCGCGTGCGGGTCCAGCATCAGCCGATCATCGGCAAGAGTGTTACGAAGTATACCCGCCGCGCTGGAAATGGGCAAGTCACTGCTGGGGCGCGGATGTGCACGCTGCTGGAGTTGCCGGAAACTCTTGACAGCGTACACATCTGCCTCTGGCCAGATTGTAGAAAGACGAATCTGCGTAGGGGAGAGGATCTTATGGCACGTTCCAGATATTGAACGTCCCGCTGACCTCGACACCCCACCGGACATCGAGAACCTCGTCGTTACAGTCTATCGCCCGAATATCGTAGGTGCCCGACGCCAGGGTGAAGGTGCGTCTACCGCCGGCCGGCACCGTCTCACCGGAATCCAGCCAGTTGTCCCCCCATGCATCATTGCTGATGGGAGAGATGTGCACCAAGCAGATCCTCGAACCCGAGTGGTTGTTGAGCACAATCGTGGAGGGGGTGCTCTGCTCAATTTCCAGGAAAAGGCACTCCCCCACCGTGTCCACACCGTTGGACGCAGCCAGGCAGTACTGGTCGGCGATGGTGCCCGGCCCCTCGTGGCAGACGACGAACTGCCCGTCTGGGTCAAAGATCAGCCGTTGGTCGTTCAGCGTGATCGAGGTAGCGTTCTCCACCACCCAGTGGAGCTCGACACAGTCCCCTGGATAAACCGTGGTCTTGTCCGACTCGAAGGTGATGATCTCGGGTGGGGGAGGCGCCGGGGGTGCGGCCGTGAGGCCCAGACACAGCATATCCGCGTCGACGGCGTTCGAGGCGCGGAGACACATGTTGTTGTAGCCCTCCGATAGCTCGTTGTAGGAGACCACGAGCACCCCCGAATCATATGATGAACTCTGATCCACCGGAAGTGGGTCCCAGTTCAAGTTGATTTCATCGGCGTTCATGACCTCGTAGGTGAGCCTGGCGTGATCCCCTGGGCTGAGCGTCGTTCTGTCGGACTCGAACGAGAGGATCTGGGGCGGCGGGGCAGGCGGGGGTTCTTCCTCCTCAGGCGGTTGTTCTACCTCGATGTAGAGGGTCTCATTCACACCTTCGTCGCCACGATTGGCCCACAGGACGTACCCCTTTGTGCCGGGCGACAGATCCTCCCAGCACGCAGTGTGCCATCCTTCTGGCTCTTCCACAGGGTACTCATTCAGATAGACAGCGGTCGCGTTCTCCGTCACCCAATGGATCGTCGCGCATTGCCCCGGCGCAAGCGTGTACCGGTCCGATTCGAACGTGGCGATCTCTGGCAACGGAGCGGGTGGCGGTGGGGGCGGTTCCTCCTCGGGTGGCAGTTCGGTGGGCGTGGCGGTGGGCACCGGGGTAGGAGAAGGGGGAGGAGAAGTAGACGTAGGCGATACGCCGGGCGAAGGCCGTGTCGAGGTAGACGTAGGTGTTTGAGCTTGCGATTTCGGGGTCGAGGTTGGCACGGCCGCTGGCTTTGGGGTAGAGGTAGACGGTTGTTCCGGCGACGGCTCCGCCGTCCGGGTGGGCGCAAGCGCTGCCGCATCGCTGGTAGGAGTCGCTTCCTCCACCACGGCGCCGCCGGTCGCCACTGGGAAGTCCAATACACCGGTCACGACCACTGCTGCGGCCGCCAGGAGCAACACAGCCAGACCTCCTACCGCCCAGATCCACCGCCGTCGCCGGGCCTTCGGCGGACGCGCGGGCGGCGCCGGGACGCCCGCCACCAGCGGCGCACCGCACTGCTCGCAGAATCGCACGCCGAGCCGGTTCTGCGCCCCACAGCTCGGACAAGTCTGAGTCGCCGCGGGCATTGGCGCAGCGGCCGTGGGCGCCACGACCGGGGAAGGAGGAACAGGGGATACAGGAGGCGCCCCCCGGACGCCCTGCACGCTGAGCTTCACCAAGCCGCCCACCTGCACCACGTCGCCCGAACGCAGCCAGGTGGAACCGGTGACGCGCCGGCCGTTGACGAACGTGCCGGAGGTCGAGCCGAGGTCTTCGATCCATATGCCCTCAGCCCGCACCATAATTCGAGCGTGGCTGCGCGAGACAGAAGCCTCGGACAACAAGACGTCGTTGCCTGGGGCACGCCCCAGGGTGTTTGCGCCATCGTGAAGAGGAAACGTCTGCCCGGCTCGGGGGCCGCTTTGAACCACCAGGTTTGGTTTCGGAGAGACCTGCCCGGGGGCGGACCGGCCCGGTGAAGCACGCCTGGCCAAGGGGGCCGCGCACTGTTTGCAGAACCGTGCTCCTGGGCGGTTATCGGTTCCGCAGCTTGGACACTTCATCGCCTGATTCCTCCTTCGGAAACCGACAGAGGACAACAGGTGAGGTGGAACGTTGACCGGGTAGGTGTAGAGGCCTGAACAGCCGTAGGCGGCGGCTGTCATTCAGCCATCGCTGGCTTCCTGCCCTCGCTTAGATCGAAGATGAGGTGGGTTATGTTGATCCGTCGGTATCCTTTCTCGTCTCTGCTGCTACAATGCGTAGCAGTTCCCGCCCCTCTTCCACCAACACCGTGCGCGGGTCCAGTACCAGCCGGTCATCCTCAATGCGCGCGATCACCGGAGGGTCGCTGGCCCGCAGCGCAGCCGCCAGTCGATCAGGATGCGCGACCGGCAGCGCCACCAGCTTCGTCGGCAGCGTCTCGCCGGGCAGACTGCCGCCCCCCACCGTCGATTGCCCCTCCACGATCTCCGCCGGGATGCCGGCCCGCTGCAGACTGCGCCGCCACCGCCGTGCCCGCCGCTCGATCTCCGCCAGCGGGGTGGCGATCATGCGCCAGACCGGGACATCCTCGGTGGCCTCGTCCTTCAGGTAATGCAGCAGCGTCGCCTGCAGTCCAACCAGGCACAGCTTGTCGGCCCGCAGCGCCCGGGCCAGCGGGTGGCGCTTGAGCGGGTCCACGTACCTCGCCTGGCCAGCGATGATGCCCGCCTGGGGGCCGCCCAGCAGCTTGTCGCCGCTGAAGCAGACCACCGCCACGCCCGCCGCCACGCTCTCCTGCACCATCGGCTCGTGCATCAGCCCGTGCTCGGCCGTGTCGAGCAGCGCGCCGCTCCCCAGATCGTCCATCACAGGAATACCATACTCCGCACCCAGCGCGACCAGCTCATCCAACCCAGGCTCGGCGGTGAAGCCCATGACCCGGAAATTGGAATGGTGCGCCCGCAGGATCAACGCCGCGTCCTCGTCGGCCTCCAACGCCGCCGCGTAGTCGCGCCGGTGGGTGCGGTTGGTCGTCCCGACCTCGATCAGCCTCGCCCCACTCTGCGCCATCACGTCGGGCACGCGGAAGCCGCCGCCGATCTCGACCAATTGCCCCCGCGAAATGACCACGCCCCGGCCCTGCGCCAGCCCTGTCAGCGCCAGGAGCACCGCCCCGGCGTTGTTGTTGACCACGAGCGCCGACTCCGCCCCGGTCAGCTCGCACAACAGCCGCTCTGCGTGCACAGTGCGGTGGCCGCGCTGCCCGGCCTCCAGGTCATACTCCAGCGTGGAGTAGCCCCGGCTGACCCCCTCCATCGCCGCCCGCGTGGCGGCTGAAAGGGGCGCCCGGCCCAGATTGGTGTGGATGATCACCCCGGTGGCGTTGACGACCGGGCGCAGCGTCGGGGCCAATCGCTCCCGCAGCCAGGCGCCCGCCCGCGCCACCAGCGCGTCCACGTCTGGCACGTCCACCCCGGCCCGTACCTCATCGCGCACCAGGTCCAACGTCTCGCGCAGCCCGTCCACCGTCTGCCGGCGGCCGTAGGCGGAGACCAGGATCTGGACCGACTCCTCGCCGAGCAGCCGGTCCACGCTGGGGAGTTGACGCAGTTTCTCGATGCTCATTTGCCCTCACCTTCGGTCGTCGAACATTTCAACGCCGCCTATTATACTCTGAAACGAAACAGAGCAGAAGGCCACCCAGATCGAATCGCGCCGCGCTACTCAAATCAGTTTGACTTCAAAGCAGGATAGTGGTAAACTACCAGCGGCAGGGCGGGCCAAAGTGGTGGCATGCTGATCTACATCGGTTTGCCAGTGAATCAGGGGAAAGGGAGGCTCATCGAATGGCGGAAGAGAAGAAAGTGGTCGTCTGCATCGAGGACGAGCCCGAGATGATTGACCTGGTCAAGCTAATCCTTGGGCGCAAGGGGTTTGATCTCATCGGCGCTGTCGGTGGCCGCGAGGGACTGGAGACAGTGCGCAGACTCAAGCCCGACCTGGTTCTGCTGGACCTGATGATGCCTGACATGGATGGCTGGGAAGTCTATCAGAAGATGAAGGCCGACGACGAACTCAAGGACATCCCCGTCGTCGTCGTCACCGCCAAAGCACAGAGCATCGACAAGGTCTTGGGACTCCACATCGCGAAAGTGGACGACTACGTGACCAAGCCGTTCGGTCCGCAGGAGCTACTGCACAGCGTCCGCAAGGTCTTGGGTCTCCCAACCTGAGCCAGGGAGCGCACAGGACCGGCCTCCAGCGGTCGTACCTTCAGCCACCGGAAGCCGTTGCATGGGTCGTGCAGTGACTGAGCCATGGTACGTCGAACCTTATTGAGAGGCATCGTTGAGACCCATTATGGCAGATTTGCAGAGCGGTGGTGACGGGGTCATCCCTCACCATCGCTTCTTGACTCCTGAGGGAATTGCACCGGAAGAGATGGGAGGCAGGCAGTGGAACTCAAGGTAGTGAAGATCGACAAACCGGAAGACGTGAACTTCATTCTGGGCCAATCGCATTTCATCAAGACGGTGGAGGATCTCCACGAGGCGCTGGTGGGCACCGTGCCCGGGATCAAGTTTGGCCTGGCTTTTTGTGAATCGTCGGGGCCGGCATTGGTCCGCGCCAGCGGCACCGACCATGAGATGCTGGAACTGGCCAAGCGGAACGCGCTGGCCCTGGGAGCCGGGCACAGCTTCATCATTTTCCTGGGTGAAGGATTCTACCCAATCAACGTCTTGCACGTGGTCAAGAGAGCACCCGAAGTGTGCCGCATCTTCTGCGCCACGGCCAATCCGGTTGAAGTCATCGTCGCCGAGACGGAACAGGGGCGCGGTATCCTCGGCGTGATCGACGGGGAACACACGCAGGGCATCGAAACGGAGGCGGACGTCGCCCAGCGCAAGGATTTCCTCCGGTTGATCGGCTACAAGCTGTAACGCCCCTGCCTCCTCCGACTGTCAAGGGCCAATGAACACCACCACGGCACTGGGGTTGCTTCTCGATGCCCACCGGCTGAAGTGCGTGCAGCGCACCGGATGGGTGCTGCGCGGCGTAGCCAGCGCCGAGAGCGTGGCCGACCACAGCTTCGGCGTGGCCTTCATCTCCCTCGTTCTGGCTGAGATGATTGACCGATGTCCAGATAAGGCCAAGTTGTTGACCATCGCACTGATCCACGATCTACCAGAAAGCGTGATCGGCGACATCCCCACACCGGCGGTCCACCATTTTCCCCCTGATGCCAAGCAAGATGCAGAGATGGAAGTGCTCAGCGAACTGCTGCACGGCCTGCCCGATGCAGCCCAGTGGCGCGCGTGGTGGCAGGAATTCGAGGAGGGCACCAGCGTCGAGGGACGACTGGTCCGCGATGCCGACCGGCTCGATATGTTGATCCAGGCTCACGCCTACGAACAGACGACGGGAAACCGCTGGCTGGCCGAGTTCTGGCCTCCCTCAGAAGACGTGTCGTTCGAGTTCCCCGCCACGGAGATGCTGTACAACGAATTACGAGCCCTGCGCCAGTCGTCCGAATCGCGTACGGGCACGTTATGAAGATGAAGATGCCAATGGAGACGGTGGTTTGGAACGAGACACGGGGCACACAACTGCTGGGGCACGTGCGTCGCTGTGCCAGCTTCCTCTGTCGCCTGCGAGGGCTGACGTTCCGGCGAACACTGGGCGACGACGAGGGGCTTTTGCTGGTGGGACGCCAGGAGAGCCGCACTGGCACCGCCATTCACATGTTCTTCGTGTTCTTCCCGATCGCCGCTATATGGCTGGACCCAGACGGGCAAGTGGTGGACGCCCGTCTGGCGCGCCCGTTCCGCCCGCTCTACGTGCCCCGTGCGCCGGCCCGGGACGTGCTGGAGGGGCCACCGGCGTTGCTGGAGCGGGTACAGATCGGAGACCGGCTACGCTTGGGAGAATGATCGCGTGAATCGAAAGTCCATCATCGCCCTGGTTACCTTGTTCTGCATCGGAGTGCTCGCAACGCCTGCCTACGGCCAGACAGGCGGGCCGGGCTCGAAACCGACGACCGTGCACATCGTGCAGCGGGGAGAGACCTTGTTCTCCATCGCCCGCCGGTACGGGTCGACCGTAGACGCCATCACGCACACCAATGGCATCCCGGACCCGCGCCAGATTTTCGTCGGCGAGCGACTGGTCATCCCTGGAAGCGGCACCGCCGCGCCGGACGCCGTGCCCTATATCGTTCAGGCAGGCGATACACTGGCCTCTATCGCCAGGCGCTACCAGACCACCTGGCAGACGCTCACCCAGGCCAACGGTCTGCTATCTCCCAACGTCGTCTATGCCGGGCAGGTCATCCAGATACCCACCGAGAACAGGGCTGCCAGCGGGGAAACGCTTGCCCCTGTACCGGCGACCGGAGGCGCAGCCTACATCGTGCGCCCCGACGATACACTGCTCCGCATCGCACTGCACTATGGCATCTCGCCCTGGACGCTGGTCGCTGCCAGCCAGGTTGCGAACCCGGCCCTGATTTACCCCGGGCAAGAGCTGGCCATCCCCAGCGACGGGCCTGGCTTGCTGCCCGATCCATTCACCGCCGTCGAGGTACAACCCCTGCCTGTGCCTCAAGGAACGACGATGGTCGTTACCGCCCACACCACCGAGCCGGTTACGTTGACCGGGAAAGTACTGGGACAGGAAGTGCGGTTTGCACACGAGGGGGATGCCTACTACGGACTGGTAGGCGTGCACGTATTGGCCGAGCCAGGATTATACGAACTGGAGTTAAGCGCGGTGGATCTGAGCGGGCAGGAGACCAGAATCACCACGGGGGTGATTGTAGAGAGCGGACGCTTTGGCTACGAGCGGATCGATGTACCCACCAGCCGGACGAACCTGCTCACCCCCGCAGCCATCGCCTCAGATCGTGAGCGCCTCGGAGCGGCACGTAGCATCTTCACCGCCGAACGGTACTGGACGACGCCATTCCAACGTCCGTGCGCGGGGACGATATCATCCTACTTTGGCACTCACCGCTCCTACAGCGGCGGACCGTACACCAGCTTTCACAGCGGAGTGGACTTCCGAGCGCCCGGAGGGACACCCGTGCAGGCCCCCGCCGGGGGCACCGTAGTGCTGGCTGAAACACTATACCAATGGGGCAACGCTGTCGCGATAGACCACGGATGGGGCGTCGTGACGGGCTACGGCCACCTGTCGGCGATCGACGTGCAGCTTGGCCAGGTGGTCCAGCAGGGGGACGTGATCGGCAAAGTAGGCAACACGGGGTTGTCCACCGGCGCACACCTGCATTGGGAGATGTGGGTCGGAGGAAACAGCGTGAGCGGCCTGCAGTGGCTGGACGAGTCTTATCCCTTGTCGGAGACAGAGTGGTTAGCGGCCGGAGGCTGAGGCCCTGCTTCGTCGTCCACTTCTTCAATGATCGACTGCGCCTCATCGGCACACCCGGCCGGCACCAGGACGCGGACCTCGCCCAGGCCATCCACGGTGATTCCCAGGATTGGGCCTAAGCTCTCGTAGCTCAACATCACGGGTATGCCTGCAGTTTCCAGCTTGGTCTTGACTACCTGAGCCGGCAACAACCCGTGTGACACGTACACGACGGTCAGTTCAGGATGGTTCGATTCCTGATCTAGTTTGTCTCGCCTTGTTTCCTGCACATCTGGCCTCCTTCCACGTGACCTCTAGTGTGCCTCAACTTGGCATATTTGTCAAACTGACGCAAGCCTGGTATAATCGCGGAGGTACTTAATTCGATTCATATGCAGGAGATATAACGTTGATCCAGCGCAAGACTCAGAACCCTGCGTATTGGGGGGACGAGTTCACAATTGCCCCTGAAGACCTCCAATACCTCAGCACAGCTCTGGTTGAAGATGAATTGCCACGCTCGGCAGAAGAACTGGGCCGACTGTTGGTTTTGCATCGTTGTCGCCAGGAAGAAGCGCTCATAGAGCGCGCAATATCCAAGGGCACCCCATATCAGCCCAAGAACAGCTATCAAAGCGGCGAGGTAGTGATCTTCCCTGCCCTGAGCTACCGTGCAGCGGAAGTCGTCGGCGTGCGACCTGGAAACAACCCCGAGTACGGTCCTTTTCAGGTGATCCAGGTACAGTTCGAAGAAGGCCAGAAGCACGAGTTCGCCGCCGAGTTGGAGACCGATCATTGTCTCAACAGCGACGCACAGACGGGCACAGCGCCAGGTGATGGACAATCGCCCGACGATCTGGCCGCGTCGTACGGCGCGCAAGTTGGAGCTGTATTGGAGGAATACCTCGCATCTGAGACCGACTTCGTCCGCCTGGCCGGCAAGTGGTTCCGCAAAGATCTGCTGGTAGAAGTACACGTGGGCCACCTGAACTTGGCAGAGGCCGTGCTCGATATGGCAGGGGGTGGTCCGCTGCCGACGGAGGCACTGCTGGGTGATCTAGAACTGCCGGAGGAGATCACCCCACAGTTGCGCGTGTTCTCGCTGAACTACGCGCTTCAGGAGGATGAACGCTTCGACGAGGTGGGGCCAGCCGGGGAAGTGATCTGGTTCCTGCGCCGTATGGAACCAGAATGGGTACAGGCCGTTCCCAGCCACCTGCAGGTTCAGCCTTTGGAGTATGATCCTGCGTCGCTGACCAGCGAGATGGTGGCACTGGAGCGGGAATTGGACGACGAGTGGTCCAATCTCAGCCAACCCGATGAGGTCTCCGAGCCGGTGACCATCGTCTTGACCCACCATCATTGGAAGTCTGGCACACTCCCGCTGTCGAGCCGGTTGAGGCACGTGTTTCCAACCGGCCGTACGCAGCGCATTCGCTTCACCCTGGTGGATAGCGAGACCGGGATAGAGATGCCCGCGTGGGTCGTCCGCGAGGGACGCTACGTGTACGGCCTGGAGGATTGGTATCGCGCCAACGACATACCGGCAGGCGCATACCTGGAGCTGTCACGCGGAGAGAAACCTGGGACAGTCGTGATTCAGGCGCGCGGTCGCCGCCCCAGGCGGGAATGGGTACGGGTTGCGCTGCCATTCGAGGGTCAGCTTACGTTCGAGGTGCGTAAGAAACTCATCGCCTGTGAGTACGATGACTTGATGATCGTGGCGGAAGAGGACCCGGTGGCGATGGACGAGGTGTGGGCCCGCACCCATCAGCAGAATATACCGCTCAGCGAATTGATCGCCGAGATGTTCCCCGAGCTGGCCAAACTGAGCCCACAAGGAACCGTACACGCAGCCACACTCTACAGTGCAGTCAACGTCGCGATGCGCACGCCCCCCGGACCACTGCTGGCAGAACTGGTCGTCAGTGGTCTGTACGCACCGGTGGGTGACAATTATTGGGTCCTACGCACAGGGCCGAGCGGAGTCTAGGTGTGTCGATGAGCAACAAGATTGCAGTACCTCCATCACTACCCACACTGGTTAAACCCACGCTGGACACCCCATTTCACGTCGACTACGGCTGGTGGGAGCGAAAGGGGTTGCACATCGGCGTGGAGTTGCGAACACACCTGTGCGAAGAACACCGTGAGGTCTTCAGCGAGCACTTCGACACGGAGAAGATTGATTGGGTCGACGAGCAGACAGGTGAGGTCACGCAGATCGACGGCCTGCAGCACGTGGTACAGGTCCATTGCAGCAAGCAGCCTGGATACATCAGCGAAGACCTGTCGTTGGTGGACGCAGTGTTCCGAGTATTCCTGGCGAACGGAAACACGCCCCTGACCTGCAAGGAGCTGGGAGGCATCACCGGCCAACCGCCGGAGAAAATCTTGCGCACGCTGGCAGGCAGGCGCATCTACAAGGGGATCCGGCCCATACGTGCACTCTAACCGGACTGTCGGTACCACCGATCACGCCGCGACGCTTGTCGCGGCGTTTCTGTTCACCGAGGATCTTCCCATTGGCCAGGCAATTCGCAACCTTGCCAAGGGTATGTAAGGAGATGAGTTCATGCGTATCTTCATCGCTGGCATTATACAAGGATCGCGCACCGACGGGGACATTGAGACTCAGGACTATCGCCGCGAGATTGCCCAGATCGTACGCCGTCACATCCCCGGAGTCGAGGTGTTGGATCCGGTGGAACTGCATCCCAACAGCGTGGGATACGGACCGGAGCGTGCCAAGCAGACATTGTTGGAGCTGGCATATCTAGCGGGACAAGCAGATGCGGTGATCGCCTTTGTCCCCTCGGCCAGTATGGGAACAGCCATTGAGATGTGGAACGCACACCAGCACGGCAAGCCCGTGTACACCATATCTCCATTGGCCGGCAATTGGGTGGTCGAATTTCTCTCTGAGCGTGTGTTTGCCAGCTTGAAAACGTTTGCGAACTTCGTCGCTGGCGGCGGGCTGGCAAGGGACGAAACGGCTTGACAGAGGGTAGCCGTTGGGTTAGAATAGCTTCACTTGCCCCAGTAGCTCAAATGGACAGAGCATCGGACTTCTAATCCGAGGGTTGCAGGTTCGAGTCCTGCCTGGGGCGTTTAACCGTGCAGGCCACGTACACAATATCCCTTCCACCTGTGGAAGGGATAAATTCGATCAAACGCAAGACGCCCCACCACACCAGCAGGCCACGCTTCGTGACGCGGCCTGCCGGCGCGTAGACGTCAATTGGCGGGGCACCCTGGCCCCCCCTCAATCTGGAGCAGCCCGGCTTATGCCACCTCAGCGGCCTCGGACTCGGCCTGCTCCACACCTGTCGAAGTGGCAGCCTTCTTCGTCTGCTCAACCGCCTGTGCCAAATTCCTCTGGCCTTCCTCCAGGATGACCTTGCTCTGGCGCTGGAGCTCCTCCGCGCGACGCTTGATGTCCGCTGCCACAGCCTCCGCTTTGGCACGGGCCTCCGTCAGAGTGTCCTCCCCCTTGCTTTGCAGCTCAATGCCCTTCTGCCGGATCTGCTCGCGCGTCTCCTCCCCGGATTGTGGAGCCAAGAGCAGCGCAGTCGCTGCCCCCACGAGCCCACCAACCAGGAACCCAGCAAAGAAAGCCCCCATATCTCCACCGTTACCGTTGCTCATTACTTACCTCCTTAGAAAACTTGACCACACATTGCACCCTCAGCGAGGCAGCAAAACAGAACTCCCGTCGATCGTTCACATCCGACCAAGCAGCGTCAAGCGAAGACCGCAGGTCTTCTAGCTCTCTGGTTCTCCACGATCCCGCAGGCCGCTGATTTCCCGCGCGACACGCCGCAAGCCAGCCAGATAGCCCGACCACTTGACCACCGGTGAGACGACGTTGTGGCTGACAAACTGCGTCGTACCACGCACCGTCGCCAGCGTCTCGTTGGCAGCTTCCAGCATCGGCTTGATTTCGTCTTGCAGCAGCACGACCAGCGATTGCACCTGCACCATCAGGATGATCAGGAGTACGCCGATGATCAGCATCTCGAAAGCGACGAATACGATCGCCGCATCTCGAAGCAACCCGACGACCACCGCACCCGGGCTTGGACCCGTGCCAGCGTAGGTCGCCTGATATGCATCGATCGACAGAAAGACCAACAACACGATTAGCCCCACCAGCAGCAGGCCAGCTATGACCAACCCGAGGATGAGCAGCCGCCGCGCCCGCAGCTCTGCTGGCGACAGCTCGATCGCCTCCGGGGCTTCCAACTCAGGCGGAACAGACGGTTCTGCGACAGGCATAGGATGATCTTCCATAGTGAAAGTATTATAGCATGGTTTGTCACAGTTTGCAAATCGCGCCACCGCCCAACACAACCTCTCCATCGTATAGGACCAGGAACTGTCCGGGCGCGATATCCCGCTGCGGCGTGACGAAATGAACGCGCGCTCTCCGGGATGGCAACGGGGTCACCGTGACAAGGGCCGGGACGGCCCGATGGCGAATCTGGGCCGCGGCTCGGAAAGCTGCAGTGGGCGTTTCACCGTCGATGTAATGCATCTCCTCAACCAGGCACTCGTCCTGACCGAGATCCTCCGCAGGCCCAACGATAAGCGCGTTTTCAGCAGGCTCTATGGCCAGCACGTACAGGGGCGCAGCCGCCGCAATCCCCAGCCCCTTGCGCTGTCCGATCGTATAGGCCGGCAAGCCCTGGTGTTGCCCCAGCACTCGTCCAGAGGTATCCCGGATCGGGCCGGGCCGAAACAGGTGAGAAACCCGGCGAGCCAGGAAACGACGGTAATCCCCACCGCCCAAAAAGCAGATATCCTGACTCTCTGGCTGTTCCGCCACCGGCAGACCAGCCTGCCGGGCGATGGCGCGCACATCCTCCTTCGCCAACTCTCCCAGGGGAAAACGGACACGCGCGAGTTGTTCCTGGTCCAGCGCGTGCAGGAAATAGGACTGATCCTTGTGACGGTCGCGCCCGCGCAGGAGTTGGCACCGACCGGCGACGTGGCGCACGCGGGCATAATGGCCCGTCGCGAGGAACTCCGCCCCCAATGCCCCGGATTGATCCAACAACAGGCCGAAGCGAATCGTGCGGTTGCACCGAACACACGGATTGGGCGTGCGACCGGCGGTGTACTCAGCGATCAGATAATCCACCACCTGGCGCTTGAAAGCGTCCGCCGCATCAACCAGGCGGAAAGGGATCCCCAGCCAATTAGCGACGCGACGCGCCCGGTCTACGGCTGCAGACAGATCGCCAGCGCGGGCGTCAGTACCGTCTGGACCGCGCTCGCGCCACAGCCGCAGCATCACGCCGATGACCTCGTGGCCTTGCCCGACCAGAAGCGCGGCAGCGACCGCGCTATCCACGCCGCCACTTAGCGCGACGACCACCCTTGACTGCCCCGACGGTGCAGGCAGCACCTGTGCCTTTCGTAAACCGCTCATCCACCCGCCCGCAGCCGGGCGACTATGCCCGGCAGCACGTCCAACACGTGCGCCACGTCCTCCTCGTCGTTGGCGTGGCCCAGCGCAAACCGCAGACTCCCAATGCCCCAGTCTTGAGAAAACCCCATCGCGGCCAGGACAGGCGAGGGCTCCGGCTCCCCTTCGGCGCAGGCCGCGCCGGAGCTGGCAGCGATGCCCTCCAGGTCCAGACCCAGCACAATTGACCTACCCTCGACACCGCGGAAGACGAAACTGGCGTGGTTGGACAGACGATGCACCGGGTGGCCTGTCAGACGGCTGTCAGGGATGGACGCAATCACACCCTTGATGAGCCGGTCACGCAGGCGACGCAGGCGCGCACACTCGGCCACCCGCTCTTCCTCCACCAGGCGCAGCGCGGCTGCCAGACCGACCGCCCCGGCGACGTTGACCGTGCCTGGCCGGCGCCCACGTTCATGGTCTCCGCCAGTGATCACCGGTACGAGGGGGACGCCACGCCGCACGTAGAGCAACCCGATCCCCTTGGGACCATAGAATTTGTGGGCGGAAAGCGCCAGCAAGTCCACGTTTGTGTCGTCCAACTCCAACGGAATCCGGCCGGCAGCCTGCACCGCGTCTGTATGAAAGAGCACACCCCGCTCGCGGCAGACCTGCCCGATTCTGAAAACGCGCTGCACCGTGCCCACTTCGTTGTTGGCGGCCATCACACTCACCAAGATCGTATCCGAACGAATGGCACTGGCTAGATCATCTGGGTCCACGTGCCCATACTCGTCCACTGGCACCCGTGTGACCTCAAACCCCTGCAAGTCGCGCAGTTGATCCACCGTGCTGGCCACAGCGTGATGTTCGACAGGAGTCGTGACAATGTGGTTCCCACGCCCTGTCTGCCGCGCTGCCCAGGCCGCACCTCGCAACGCCAGATTGACCGCCTCGGTACCTGACCCGGTGAAGACGATCTCGGCGGGGTGGCAGCCCAACACGTCGGCAGCGGCTCGACGGGCCTGCTCCAGGCCATTCGCGGCCGCCTGTCCGAAGGCGTGAGGCGACGCAGCATTGCCGAAACGCTCGCTCCAGTAGGGAGCCATTGACTCGACCACCTGCGGGTGAACAGGCGTAGTCGCAGAGTGATCCAAATAGACCCGACGATCAGATAAGCCCATACTTCATCCTTAGCGCGGTTATCGTGCGATATTGTAGCACGGGGTGAAGGGAGCGTCAAACCGGCCCAATGCCCCCCGGCAAACCAACAATCACTCACACTGAAGCCTCCCTGAGGCGGCAAGGCGCAAGTTTGCTTAGCATTTCAAATCGTGCTATACTACGTGCAGTGCGCAAACACATCGCTGGAAAGTGGCGGTTTCTTCATTCTCTGGTATACTACACGAGAAGGCCTTGACGTGAGTAGTGAGACGAAGCAAGAGACTTGGGTAGAGACGTGGGCCAGGCGCATCGAGACGCTGGGACTCTCAGCCGTGGCTCTGTCGCTTCTTGAGATTGTCCGGGCGTTCGGGTTCGTGGGCAGCCAGGCGCTTCTCCTGGCCCAGCCACTGATGACCGGCATCGTAGACGACGCAGCACTGGAACGATCTATGACTCTGCTGGACAGCCCGGAATTGCTGGATCGATTCAGGGATTACCTGGAAGAGGAGAGGAGTTAGACATGGACGTTAAGGCCGTCCTCCTGCTGGCCCTGAGTGGCCTCATACTGGTGATCGTGCTGATTGTGCGCAGTAGGAAAGGGCCGCGTCCCAGGCTACGCCCGTTGCCTGCGTTCTTGGATCTGTGGAAACAGGCCGGGTATGCTGCCGAGAGCGGCGGGGCCATTCACCTGGCGCTCGGTAGCGGTGGGATAAACGCAGAAGATGCGGTCACGTCGTTGGCCGGCCTCCAGGTGGTGGAAGCACTGGCCAATACCGCGGTTTCCTACCAATCCCCACCCATCGTTACGGTCGGCGATCCCACGTTGCTTCCGCTGGCTCAGGATATCCTGCGCCGGGCATACGAGCGGAACGGCTGTGCAGAGTTGTACGATCCTGGCAATGTGCGTTTTATCGCACCTTCCCCGACCGCGTACGCCGCCGGGGCTGCTCACGTGGTCGCTTCGGAAAAGGTCACAGCCAGCACGATGGATGGTGCTTTCGGAACCGAGGTATCGCTGATTGCCGACGCAGGGGCTCGGCGCGACATGGATCAGTTGGCCGCTGCCGCCAACCCCAGCGCCCTAGGTGCACTATATCCTGCTATCGATCGGTTGGCCATCGGAGAGGAGTTGTTTGCCGCTGGCGCAGAGATGACTGAGGAGCGAAGCGATGCAACCAGTCTGTTGGCCCAGGACATCCTGCGGGTGATTCTGGTGCTGATCATCCTCGGTACGGTCCTGGGCACGGTGGGACGTGCCTTGATGGGCGGCTAGGTAAGGTTGGTGACGCCAATGAGTAAACTCATCAGACGATGGATTCCCAGTCTCATCTTCGCGACAATCCCAGGCCTCACGGTGTTGGCTGGATACTTGACCCAGAACCCGGTACTTGTTTACCTGCGGGATCGTTTGATCGAGGGAGCCGTCATTGTGGCCGCTTTTGCCTTTCTCCTCGGCGCGTTTAACATCTTGCACGTCCACGGGGGAAAGGTCAGACACCGAGAGCAGGGATGGCCCTACAGCGTGCTGCTGCTGCTGGCCCTGATCGCAGGCCTGGTCCCGGCGGTTCTGCAGATCCTACCTGGCGATTCTCCCATCCAAGCGATGTTTGGCGATGCAGCGTATGCACTATTCAACCACGTGATCAGGCCCGTGGAGGCATCGCTGGCTGCCCTGGTCGTATTCACACTGGGACTGGCAGCATTCCGTTTAATGCGCGTTCGGGGAGGGCTGGGAACGGTGCTGTTTCTAGCGATTGCATGCGTAGTGCTCCTGGGCACCGCACCCCTCAGTGGCTTGGAGTGGCTGGTCGGTATTCGAGACTGGATCATCAACGTGCCCGGGATGGCAGGGATGCGTGGCCTGCTGTTGGGCGTAGCGCTGGGGACTGTGATCACTGGCCTGCGAGTTCTTCTGACCAGCCGGGGGCCTCATAGTGAATTGTGAGTGATAGGAAGATGATCTACTGTCCAAAGTGTGGCACAGCCAACCCGAGAGGGAGTCGCTTCTGCAACGAATGCGGAGAAGCACTGCCGATGCGCACGGCGCTGCGATGCCCCATGTGCGGCACGATGAATCCCGTGGGCAACGTGTACTGCGAAAAATGCTACGCTCGCCTCATCCCTATGGCTGCTCCGCCCCCCGAAGAACCCGAACGTGAGCAAGCTCCGGCCAGCGACATCTCCCCACCGGCTGGCCCACCGGAGAAGGCGAGGGAGGAAGAACCGCAGATAGAAGAGACGCAGCCAGAAGAGACGGACGGAGGGGATTGGCTGGCGCAACTACGAGCCTCGGCGGAGGAGGAGGAGATCGAGGAACCGGAAACGGCCGAGGAACCGGTTGAATCGGTCGACCTTCCCGACTGGTTACGAGATATGGGCCCGATCGGCGCGGGAACCCAGGTAGAGGAACCCGCGGTCGAACCCGGTTTCGAGGAAGAAGCGCCGCCGATACCACCACCGGCAGAGGAAGGAATCACTAGACCCCTCCACGAGAAGGAATCGGCCGAGGTGCCTGCCTGGTTGCGAGATATGGGCCCGATCGGCACGGAAACCCAGGTCGAGGGACCCGAGGTCGAACCATCCGCCGAACCCGATTTCGAAGAAGAAGCGCCAGCGATACCACCCTCCGCCAGGGAGAGAATCACCCGGCGTCTCCAGGAACCAGAGCCGGCCGAGGTCCCCGAATGGCTGCGAGGGCTTGCGCCTCCCGAGGCTGCTCCCACGGAGGAGCCCGCACCGGCCGCGCCTGCCCCCGCACCGGCCGAGGTCCCCGAATGGCTGCGCGAGATCGCACCGCCCGAGGCTGCTCCCGCCGAAGCGGCTCCCGCTGAGGCAGCCCCGCCCACGGAGGCCCCCACCCCGGAGGCCGCGCCGCCCACGTTCGAGGCCCCACCCGAGGAGCCCGCACCAGCCGAGGTCCCCGAATGGCTGCGCGAGATCGCGCCACCCGAGGCTGCTCCCGCCGAAGCAGCTCCCGCTGAGGCAGCCCCGCCCACGGAGGCCCCCATCCCGGAGGCCGCGCCGCCCACGTTCGAGGCCCCACCCGAGGAGCCCACGCCGGCCGCGCCTGCCCCCGCACCAGGCGAGGTCCCCGATTGGCTGCGCGAGATTGCGCCACCCGAGGCTGCTCCCGCCGAAGCGGCTCCCGCTGAGGCAGCCCCGCCCACGGAGGCCCCCACCCCGGAGGCCGCGCCGCCCACGTTCGAGGCCCCACCCGAGGAGCCCGCACCGGCCGCGCCTGCCCCCGCACCGGGCAAGGTCCCCGATTGGCTGCGCGAGATCGCACCACCCGAGGCAGCCCCTGCCACGGAGACCGCGCCGGCAGTCCCACCGCTGGCGGAAGTTCCGGCAGAGGCAGACATTACAGAAGTACCAGACTGGCTGGCCAGGGTCCAAGCGGAACCGGGCGCTCCCTCGGCGCCGGTTTCGCCCATCCTCATCGAAGGTGAAGCTCCTTCACCGCCGCTCGGCCCTGAGGTCAGGGTCACCGGGGGAGAAGAGCTGGCACCTGCGGCGATCCCCGACTGGCTGGAAGACCTAAGACCGGTTCCTGAGGAGCTCCCGGCAAGCATTGAGGAGGAGCCAGAGGAGACCGAAGGGCTGCTGGCAGGATTGCGCGGTGTCCTGCCGCCCATCCCGGCCTTCAAGACACCCGATCAGCGCGAAGATGCACAGGTAGCCGGCGAGGTAGGCAGATCCCGAGCGGAGTTGCTCCAAAGTCTGCTGACGCGGCCAACGGAGGCCCCACGACCAGAAGCACGCAAGCGTGGCGTCACCCTGGGCGAACGAATCCAACGCTGGCTGATGGCAGCAGTGCTTCTGATCGCCACATTGAGCACGTCGTTGGCGCCGCGATTGTCCCTCAATATCCCCTCCCTGACGCAGCCCCTTGCACTCGCCAGCGTGACCCGGGCATACGACGCCATTCAGGGCATAAGTGCAGGAGATTCCGTCCTGGTCGCCTTCGAATACGGCCCAGCGGAAGCAGATGAACTTGACCTGGTCGCGGAACCAATGTTACGTCACTTGCTCGATCGGGGAGCGCAGATCTACGCTGCAAGCACGCAGCCGGAGGGCCAGGCAGTAGCCGAGGCAGTACTGAGCACCCTTGATGCGCCGAGACAGCAGTTTTCGCTGCACTACAAGCCCGGCGACGCCACGGGTGTCTCTCAGATGTTGGCCGAGGCTGGCACACCGCAACTGGTCCTCGTGCTGACAGCCCGACCAGGGCCACTGCGCTGGTGGGTCGAGCAAACGACGCTGCACAGTGACACCATCCCAATTCTGGGAGGTATGAGCACGGCGTTGGAATCCGCTGCCAGCCCGTATTTGGACGTCAGCGCAAGCCAGATGCAGGGAGCAATTTACGGACTGAGCGGAGCCGCCTCCTATGAGAGACTGGGAGGATCGACAGGACAGGCCACTCAGCGGCTCGATGCCCTGGCATTGGGGCACCTGTCCATCGTCGGGCTGATGATCCTCGGGGCCGTCTTCTACGCGCTTCGTGGCTTGCGCAGGAGGGCAAAGTGATGCTTGAGACTGCCGGCGTGGTGGTCGGAGCGGTGTTGACGCTCCTGATTTTCAGCTATCTGCTAGGTGACAATCCACTGTACCGCCTGACCTTGCATATCTTCGTCGGGGCACTGGTGGGTTACTCCCTCGGTATTGTGCTTCGTGAAGTCTTCGTGGGCATGGTGCTGGCCCAGTTACTGAGTAATCCGCTGGCGGTGGTCTTTCCTCTGGTGTTGGGCATCCTACTGCTCTTCAAGGGCTTCCCGAGGCAGGCGTACGTCGGGAACTTCTCCACGGCCTATCTCGTCGGCGTCGGAACAGCCGTTGCGCTAAGCGGTGCATTACAAGGCACGATTGTTCCACAGGTCGAAGCAACGGGGCGTGCGCTAAGTTCCGCTTCACTTCAACTACCTTTCTCGGGGCTGCTGGACGGCCTGCTGGTTGTTGTAGGCACAACCTGTACGTTGATGGCGTTCACCTTCACGGCACAGGGACAACGGGGATTGGCAGGGGCGTGGGCACAAATCGTCAAGGTCGTGGCCTGGGTTGGACGGGTCTTTGTCATTATTGCGATGAGTATTGCCTTTGCCGGGGCACTCACGGCCTCTCTCTCGATCTTCATCGGCCGTGTTCAATACCTCATTGATACCTTTTTCCCTGTGCCGGGCGGCTAGCGAGAGGCGATGATGGTGGAAGAACAACACATTGGCTCGATCCTATTGGCCGATTGTGGCACGGTAATGACCAAGGCCGTGCTGCTCGAACAGGTGAGCGGCCGGTACCGCTTCGTCGCGTACGGCGAGGCGCCAACCACGGTCGAGTACCCGTGGTCGGACATGTCGGCCGGCATTCGTCACGCGGTTGAACAGATGTCCCAGTTCACCGGACGGCGTTTCCTCGACGCAAGCGGCGACATCATCTTTCCCCAGGTGTCTATGCAGCAGGGAGTAGACGCGTTTGCCGCGACAGTAAGTGCCAGCCAGCCGCTGCAGGTCGTGCTGGGTGGTGTAGTCCGTGAGCTAAGTGTCGCCAGCGCTGAACGGGCTGCAGCCGGCACGTACTCCACCGTCAAGGCAATCCTAACCAGCGACGGGCAGGGCTACCTCAACGAGGAAGCACGCGTACGGGTGATTCACAAGGCCAAGCCCGACGTGATCTGCATCGCCGGCGGAGTAGAAGCTGGCGCAGTCTCCCCTGTGCTCAATCTGGTGGAGACCGCAAAGCTGGCCTGCTTGTTGATGGACGAGGGTGTACGTCCCAAGCTGCTCTACGCAGGCAATTCCCGCTTGCGCCAGCAGGTGGTGAAGATTGTAGGCAAACAGGCTGAACTGCGCGTCGCCGACAACGTGCGACCCACCCGGAGCGAGGAAGACCTACTCAGTACCCAGGCAGCACTCGACAAGGTCTACGTGCAGGACAAGATGGGGCGATTGCCAGGCATCGACGTCGTGAGTGGCTGGAGCGCAGTGACACCCACACCCACCGCACGTGCCATCAGCCGATTGGTGGAATATCTGTGGCACCTGGGGAACCACACCCACGGCGTCCTGGGGGTGGACGTCGGCGCGGCAAATACGACGGTGGTTGCCACCTTTGACGGCCAGCCTTTCACCACGATATGCGCCGATCTAGGCATCACCTTTGGCGGAGAACGACTGATCCAGACGCAGGGCGCCGAAACCATCACTCGCTGGCTACCCGAGCCAATGAGCGCCGGCGAAGCACACGGAGCCTTGATCAACAAAGCGATACACCCAACCAGTGTTCCACAAGAACCCGGTGAATCGTGGCTGGACCAGGCTTTGGCCCGTGAGGCAATCCGCACAGCCCTGACGATCGCCCGCCCTGGCTGGAGGCCCGGCGTGGCACAGCCCTATGCCCATCTCTTGCCACTGTGTGACACAATCGTCGTCAGTGGAGGCGTATTGGCGCACGCTCCGCGTCCGGGTCATGCAGCACTGACCATACTCGATGCTCTGGAACCGATTGGAGTCAGCACTCTGGTGTTGGACACCTACGGATTAGTCCCGGCGCTGGGAAACGTCGCCGCAATCAAACCGTTGGCAGCGGTGGAGGCACTCGATGGCGGAGCCCTCGTCAATCTGGCGACGGTGGTCGCGCCAGTTGGACGTGCGCGGAGCGGGGAGACGGTCCTCAAAGTGCACGTGACCTACGACGACGGCAGCAATTTCAGCGTCGAGGCAGGTTACGGAGATCTGGAAGTACTACCACTCCCACCCGGTCAACAGGCTGTGCTGGAACTGCGTCCAACGCGCAATTTCGACGTCGGGCTTGGCGGGCCGGGGAAGGCCGGCAAGCGACGCGTGAGCGGAGGACTGGCCGGGCTGATCATTGACGCCCGAGGACGGCCACTGCGCCTTCCTGGCAGCGACCAAGAGCGCCAGAGGCAGATCCAACAGTGGCTGTGGGACGTGGGCGGATAAGCCGGAAGAGTAGACAATGTATCATCCACCCGAAACTCAGGTCACTCCTTTGACGACCGTGCGCCGCGAGCGGATGCTGCCTGTGCCTGGCACCATGCAGGTACGCATCGGCGATCGGGTCGAACCCACGCAGGTAGTAGCGCGCGCGAACGTGCCTGGCGATTTCTACATTCTGCCCGCAGCACGCACGCTGGGGATCGCCGCCTCGCGACTCAAACGCCACATGCGCGTCAAGCCTGGCGAAAGGGTACAGCGAGACCAGGTCATCGCCAGGCGCGGACGCATATTTGCCCATACCGTCAAATCACCCACAGACGGCATGGTGGCACTGGTTGGCGGCGGCCGTGTGCTGATCGAGGCAAATCCCACCCCGCTCGACCTACGTGCCTATATCTACGGCACAGTCAGCAACGTGCTGCCGCCCTACGGAGTGGTCATTGAGACACCCGGCGCCGTGATCCAGGGCGCCTGGGGTGCTGGCGGCGAGAGCATAGGGGTGCTCAAGTGCCTGGTGACAGGCCCGGACGAGCCCCTGGAAGCACAGATGATCGACCCCTCCTGCAACGGGACAATCTTGGTCGGCGGCATCGGTCTAGGCGACGCACCGCTCGAACGCGCCCAACAACTCCAGGTGCGGGGTATCGTGGTCGGCAGTCTGTCTCCGGAACTGATCTCCCGAACAAAGGAGCTACCCTTCCCCATCATCGTCACCGAGGGACTAGGCGAGATACCGATGTCGAGACCGATCTTTCGTCTACTCACGACGAACGCAGGCCGGGAGGCGTCGATCAGCGGGCGGGTACAGACACGCTGGGGCATCGTGCGGCCCGAGATTGTCATTCCCCTGCCAGCCGAAACGGTACCACCGGCCAAGACCGATCCCGGGATGCCCCTGGAGGTGGGGTCACGGGTGCGACTGGTACGAGCGCCCCACATAGGTACGGCGGGGACAGTAGTAGCGCTCCCCGGTCACGCCCGCCGCATACAGACAGGGGCTGTGGTCTACGGTGCAGAAGTGGATCTGGGGCAAGAAGCGCCGGTCTTCGTTCCCCTGGCAAACCTGGAGGTTCTACGATAGCCCACACCAACCGCGTGAAACAGTAGGCACTGCGTTAAAGCAAGAGACCGGCTCAAGGAGGCATAAGTGGAAGATCACGAATACTTCATGGAGGAAGAACTAGAAGAAGAGGATGAAGCCGCAGAGGAAGAGGGAGCAAACCGCACGTTCATCATCCTTGTGGCTGCGCTCGGTGGGTTGCTTGCATTGGGCATCTGTGCTTTTGTCGTCTGGGCATTCGTCCTTGCCCCTCGCATGAGGGCAGATCTGGAGGACCAGAATCTGGCCATCATGGCCACCAACACAGCGATAGCGGCAGCGGCAGCCGAGGCAGAGGCTGAAACAGAGACCGTCGAGGTTTCACCGTCACCCACGGCGACCGAGGAGCCCACCAATACCCCACGTCCAACCGAGACGAAGGCCCCCACGGCTACGGCAATGGGAGAAGAACCTGCGGAGACCCCCGGGGAACCCACGGCGACCCCGGAGGAGATCGCAGAGGCCACCACGCCGACCGCAACGCCCCGGCCAACCCGCCGTCCGACGGCCACGCCCAGGCCAGCCGCGGGCGAAGAGGAAGTCCCTGACACGGGCATTGGCATGCTGGGAACAAGTGCGCTGGCAGCGGGTCTGGTGCTGCTGCTGGCCGTGGTGCGCCGGTTGCGCCGGGCGACCTAACGGGCGGCAGGATGACTATCCGAACCGGCCCGTGATGTAATCCTCGGTGCGCGGGTCGCCGGGCGTAGTGAAAAGCCGCTCACCCGGCCCATCCTCGACCAGTTCACCCTGCAACATGAAGCCCGCGTGATCGGCCACGCGGGCTGCTTGTTGTACACTGTGCGGCACAATGACAATCGTGTAATGCTGCTTCAGTTCCTGCAAACTGGCCTCGACCTTGGCCGTCGAGATCGGATCCAAACCTGACGTCGGCTCATCGAGAAGGATCACCTCTGGCTCCAGGGCCAACGTCCGAGCCAGGCATAGCCGCTGCTGCTGCCCCCCCGAAAGCGCGCCCCCCGGCTCGTCCAGACGGTCCTTGACCTCCTCCCACAAAGCCGCCATCTGCAGGCTGCGCTCGACCAAATCGTCAAGCCTGGCGCGCCCGTGCACACCGGCAAGCTCCGGTCCGTACGTCAGGTTCTGCCGAATGGACATCGGCAGTGGCACCGGTGTGGCGAACACCATCCCCACGCGGCGACGCAGGTCGTGGACATCCACCCCCGGCGCATAGATATCCTCCCCATCGAGCAGCACGCGGCCCTCCCGGCGCCGGCCCGGGACCAGATCGTTGAGCCGGTTCAGGAGCCGCAGGAGGGTAGATTTTCCCCCGCCCGCAGGCCCGAAGATCGCCGTAATCTGGTTGGGGCAAATGCGCAGGCTGACGTCGCACAGCGCCCGGACACCATCTTCGTAGGTATAGGAAACCCGGTCCAGCAAGAACTTGGGCGATTCGATCATCGACACCGCACCATCGAAAGACAAATACTGACCATCCTCTTCACCACGGATTCACCACTGCCGGCGGCGGCGGAAACGGCTGCGCATTGTGGCCGCCAGGACGTTCATCGATAACACGAAAACCAGGAGCACCAGCGCCGTGCCGTACTGTATACGCACCGGCATACCCGGCACCTGGGTACTGATGACAAACAGATGGTACGGCAGCGCCATCGTCTGATCGAAGATCGACTGAGGCAGACGCGGCAGGAAAAAGGCTGCCACAGTGAAGAGAATCGGTGCAGTCTCCCCTGCGGCTCGTTCTAGCCCCAGGATAACGCCGGTAAGAACACCCGGCAGGGCCTGGGGAAGGACAACACTCCGCACCGTCTGCCACTGCGTGGCGCCCAACGACATGCTGACCACACGGAAGGACTGCGGCACAGCGCGCAGCGACTCCTCTGCCGTGCTTATGATGACCGGCAGCGTCATGATCGCCAGCGTCAGTGAACCTGCCAGGATGGAAGAACCACATTGGAGGAAGATCACAAACAGCCCCAGGCCAAAGAGACCGTAGACCACCGAGGGCACCCCGGCCAGATTGATGATCGCCAAACGTATCAGGCGGGTGAACAGCGTGTCGCGGGCATATTCCGCCAGATAGATCGCGACCGCCACCCCAACCGGGACAGCGAAGATCGCAGTGCCCAGCGTCAGGAGCACTGTCCCTACGATGGCAGGCCAGACCCCGCCGGCACGCATGCCATCCCGGGGCATCGCCGTGATGAACTCCCAGGAGATAGCAGGAGCACCTTGCCCAACGACGTAGCATACCAGCAGTAGAATAGGGGCCACGACCACGAGCGCAGCGACGCTGAGGAGCACAAATCCGAGTTGTTGGCGGCGTTGTCTGGACATAGCAAAAGACCACTTAAGACAGGAGCCGGCCGTATCGCTTCCCCTGCCGGAAGATGGACCACGCGGCGACCAGGTTGATGATGAAGGTGACGAGGAACAAAACCAGGCCAATGGCGAACAAGACGTGATAATGGATGCTTCCCTGGGCCACCTCGCCCATCTCCGCAGCGATGGTCGCTGTCATCGTGCGCACCGGCCTGAGGAAAGAGTCCAACGTGAGCGGCACACGAGCAGCGTTCCCCGTGACCATCATCACCGCCATCGTCTCGCCAATCGCACGCCCCATCCCCAGCATCATCGCCGTGAAGATACCAGAACGGGCCGCCGGCACCGTTACACGCCAGATGGTCTGCCACCGCGTGGCACCGAGCGCCAACGCCGCGTCACGATAGGATTTTGGCACAGCGTCCAATGCATCCTCGGCCACGCTGATGATGGTAGGCAAGGCCATGTAGCCCAGCATCACAGAGCCGGCCAGTGCGGTCAGGCCGGTCGGAGCCCCCAGCCGCTCACGAATCAGCGGAGAGACGATCAACATCCCTACGAACCCCAGGACTACGGAAGGGATGCCGGCGAGCACCTCGATAAACGGCTTGAGGACTTCGCGCATCCAGCGCGGTGCAACTTCGGCGATGAAAACGCTCGACAGCAATCCCAGCGGCAGACTGACGATCGCTGCGCCCAACGTTACCAGGAGCGAACCCAATACCAATGGCACGAGACCGAAATATGCTTCGTTGGGATACCAGCGGGTGCGGAGCATGTCGCCCAATGGCACTTCGAGGAACGTCGCGCCACCCTCTCGTACCAGGAAGATGAAAATCAGCGCCAGAAAAAGAATAACCAGGATCCCAGTCGCCTGGATCAGTCGCTCGACAACGTATTCGATAATCGCCAGCCGGGCCTGCCGGCGGCCCGACCCCGTGTTTCCCCAATGCATCAATGAAAACCCACCTCCAATGGCACAAAACCCAGCTCCCTCACAAGCGCCTGACCCTCTGGCGATACGATCCACGTCAGGTAGTCAGCGATGACTCCTTCAGGCTCTCCGGCCGTATACATATACAGATCGCGGGAGATCGGATAGGCGCCGCTGTTCACCGTCTCGATCGTCGGCAGGACAAACGGCCATCCAGGACCAGGAGCGACGGCGATCGTTTTCTGATCAGGAGTGACGTAGCCCAGCCCGTCGTAGCCGATCACGTTGGGATTCTGGCGCACCTCGGCGCTGATCCCCTCGGACGAAGGCATCAAGAGCGTGTCGGGGGAGAAGAGCGTAGTGGCATCTTGGTGGCCTAGCCGCACCACCTGTTCCAGAAAATAGACGTGGGTGCCAGAGTTCGACTCCCGCGAGAGAAGGACGATCGGACGATCCTCCCCCTCCACCTCCGACCAATTGCTGATGTAGCCACTGAATATGTCGGACAGTTGCTGAAGCGTCAGGTGATCCACCGGGTTGGAGGGATGCACGACGATGGCAATCGCGTCGCGAGCGATGACGTGTTCCACCGGCACGATACCGTTAGCCTGGGCCGCTTCCCTTTCTTCCGGCTTCATACCGCGGGAGGCATTGGCGATGTCGACCGTGCCGTTTATCAGGCCAGCGATGCCGGTGCCGGAGCCACCACCGGTCACAGCGATACGGACCTCGGGGTGCTGAGGCTGATACGCTTCGGCCCAAGCGAGCGCCAGGTTCACGATCGTATCGGAGCCAACGTTCTGGACGGAAACATCGGCCGCTCCCGTCTCCTCTGCGGCTGGACAGCAAGCGGCGAGCAAAACGAGAATGACAATGACAATCGACAGCTTATGCATGCCGGACGGATTATAACACCGGCAGCCCAGACAGGCAACCCTCCATGGTGTCAACCTCCTCTGTGCGCAAAGAAAGGCTTGTTCTTTTTCCATCTGCAATCCGGCAGTGCATCCGGCTGCCCGGCATCGTCAGACCACGCCCGATCAGCGGCGGGATTCACGAAAGGTGCGCGGATCAACCGCCAGGTCTCCCAGGCGAATGATATCCACACCAGCAATCGAGGAAAGGGGAGTATAGAGGGTGACCACTTTGTGGGCCAGATCAGCAGAGGCCACGATGCCCAGCGCCAGCACAAAACCCTCGATGTCTTCCAGGGCCACCAGCCGGTGAGGGGAGAAAACAGGGGCTGGAAACACAGCCAGGCGCTGCCACGCGATCTCTAACAGACGCGCATCCCTGAAATAGCGACCAAAGCAAGATGCGCGGTGATCCCGACGGACAGGCACTTCGCGGCGCTCAGCAGCCCGCGATGATGGCAGGTCGATCACGCGCGTGCGCCGGCTGCGACGCAGCGGAACCAGCAGATGCTCCAGCTCAACCTCGCGCTGGATACCCGCGACGACCGAGGGGCGCAGCAGATCCACCTTTGCCCGCTTGAGCGCGCCGCCGCCGTGGGCTTGGTCAACCAACCCGGTCGTGTCGAACACGATCGCGGTAGCACCTTCGTGGCGCGCCCTCTCCACCAGCTTGTGTGCGCCGACCAGCATGGGCAACATGTGGCCACGCGGGGAGACGTCGCCGACGAAAGCGCGAAAGCGCGCACCAGTGGGCGGGAACGCATCGTCACCGGGCCGGCCTAACGCCAGCGTCATCGTCGTCGGCGGGCCGAGCGTCGCCTGGCCGACGTCGCCATCGACGAAGGCGACCCGTTCGTGAGCCGTGCACAGGCGGCGGTAGAGGTAGCAGGCGAACGTGGACTTGCCCGTGTTCGGCGCGCCCACGACGAGCAACGTGCCGCTCAGCGCGGAAAGCGTGATCCGCTCCCAGGCGGGGGGAATCTCAATGCGCACGCTACGGCCCATTTCCCATTGACTTTGGTCTCACAAATCCGGCTATAACAAAAGGCCCCGCAAAAACACGGGGCCTCATTCCATCCACAGCCATATCTTACTTGCTCAGCTTCTACTTGCTCAGCGCAGCACGCACCTCTCCAAGATGCCCGGCGGAACCGAGCAGCTCGTTGCGGCTGGCGATGAACTTGGCGTACTCTTCCATATAGACCTTGCCCGGCTTGCGGAAGTCGAACACCTCCGGATGGTCGCGGAAATACTCCCGGTGAACCCGCGTCCATACGAGCCGCCCGTCGGTGTCGATGTTGATCTTGCATACACCCAGTTTGGCCGCGGGCAGGTACTGTTCCGGGTTGACGCCTTTGGCGCCCGCCAGCGCGCCGCCAGCGGCGTTGATCCGCTCAACCTCGTCCTGAGGAACAGAGGAAGACCCGTGCATAACCAGCGGGAAGCCAGGGACGAGATCCCGAATGGCCTCGATGACCTCAAAGTGCAGGGACTGCGAGCCCGAGAACTTGAACGCACCGTGGCTGGTGCCGATGGCGCAGGCCAGGCTGTCGCAGCCGGTGAGCTTGATGAACTCAGCCGCCTGATCCGGGTCGGTCAGATGGGCCTGGTCCTCATCGACACTGATGTCCTCCTCGACGCCGCCCAACTGCCCCAGCTCAGCTTCGACGCTGACGCCCTTCGCATGGGCGCGATCGACCACGCGCTTGGTAATCGCCACGTTCTCCTCATAGGGGAACATGCTGGCGTCGATCATAACCGAGGAATAGAAGCCAGACTCGATACAATCGTAGCACGTTTCCTCATCGCCGTGATCCAGGTGGACCGCAAAAATGGCCTCAGGCATAATCTCGTCCGCAGCGCGGATCATCCCCTCGAGCAACCGCTTGTCGGTGTAACGGCGCGCCCCTCGGGAAATCTGCATAATGAACGGGGCCTGGGACTGAATGTTGCCCCGAAAGAGCCCCATCAACTGCTCGGCGTTGTTGATGTTATAGGCCCCAATGGCGTATTTTCCATAGGCCAATTCGAATAGTTGCTTGGTTGTAACAATCATGCCTTCCTCCTCGCAGAATCAGTGTTTTATGCATTGTACCACAATCTCGCGGTATTCCAACCTCAGGCCGGCGCCAGGTATCGGCGCCGGCCTGGTAAATGCCCAGCCGGATTCTTAGACTTGCCCACAGGCCTCGTGAACACCCTGGCGAGTCAGGCCATTCAGCGAACCGAACGTGCCCACCGCCCAGGCCTCACCAGACCTAACCCGCAACCGGGCGGATCGGGCAGCCCACTAGTGGGGCTCCCACCACACGTAGAGTAACGCCTTCCCCCCGTCCTCGTAATACTCGACCTTGACCTCGTACGTGCCGGTCGACGCCCAGTGCTCGCCGCAATAGGCGACGCCGTTGTTCGCGTGCCACTCATCCACTACCAGCTTTCCACCGACGTAGATTCTCACGCCATCGTCGCTCATCGCACAGAAGCGGTAGTGATCCGTCTTCAGGTGCATCCTGGTCGTCCAGCGTGCGGAGAAGTGATCGCTGTTCACACCAGGCATTGGACTGTCGGTGCCCCACTTGAACCCAATCCAGCCATCGTGGGTCGTCGCGACTGGTTCCCCGGTCAGATCCTGGTTGTTGAAAAACTCGCCCTTCCAGCCCTCGGTAGGCGTGGGTGCGGAAGGGGTGGGCGTAGGCACCGGCCCGGACACCTTCTTAGACCAGAAGTAGACCTGGGCGACCTGCACGCGGTCGTAGTACTCGACCACGATCGTGTGATCGCCCGTCGCCAGGGCGCGATCCACCGTGTAGGTGCGCAGTCCCCCATCCCGCCAACCATTGATGACCTGTTCGCCATCGATACTGACGCGGACGCCGTCATCGACTTTGGCGTAGAAGCGATAGGTCCCCTCGTCGAAGTGGAAAGTGCCAGTCCAGCGGACGGAAAAGGAGTTCGTCGGCATCCCGCCCGCAGGTGGCCCGTAGTCCCAGTTGAAGTTGATCTGCTCATCGTCACGCGTGAGATAGGCGGACCCGGACAGCGTCACGTTGTCGAAATACTCACCCGACCAGGGGCCAAGCCACGAGGCAGGAACGGACGGCTGGGATGGCTTCGGCGACGGCTTCGGCGACGGCGCATACCCCGGGATGACCAGGCGCTGGCCCACGTAGATGTGGTTCAGGTTGGTGATCCCGTTGGCCCGGGCGATGGTCCACACGTTGATCCCATAGCGCAGCGCGATCCACGTCAGCGTCTCACCGGGCTGCACCACGTGGACCGTGCCGGTCGGCCGGCTCGTTGGGATCACGAGCCGCTGCCCTACGTAGATCCGATTGAGGTTGACGATGTTGTTGGCACGGGCGATGGTCCACACGTTCAGCCCGTAGAGCCGCGCGATGCTGTACAAGGTCTCACCACGATGGACGACGTGGACAATGCAATCCTCGTGCGGCGCGGCCGATGCGGGCAGAACGCCCAGCGTAAGCACCACCATCGTGATCAGCAACGTCATGGGAAGCCACTTCTTCTGCATCATACACCTCCTAGATCTCTATAGATCATATGCCAGGCTCCGAGCTTCCCGCCCATCAGCCCCCGCGGATCAGACGTCGAGTCACCTATGCGCACCGGGTGCAATGCTTGCGCGGGCCTTGGCGACTGCGGAGTCCAAAAAGGACGTCCGAATGAGATATACAGATAACCAGACCATCAGCGAGCACTGACTTGCACCCTCATGATACACGACAAAATGCTGCTGTCAAGCCCCCGTCGCGAATTGCGTATTGAAGAAATAGCCCGCTCGTCGCGGGCTACGGCAGCTCGCCCATCGCCCGTTCCACCAGTGGCGCCAGGTGACCGGTGGTATCCAGGTCCAACGCGCGGGTCAACGCTTCCCGTGCCTGTTGATACTCACCATCAGCAACCCATAGCCGGCCCAGGTGATAGTGCGCTGAGGCCAACGCCGGATCAAGCTGCGCGGCACGTTGAAGGCTCTCCCGCGCTGTGTCGGTATCCCCGACCTGAAACGCCGCCCAGCCCCGCAGGTCGTGAGCGCACGCGTCGTCGGCCGAGAGCCGAACCAGCGCTTCCGTGGCTTCGACCGCCCGCCCGGCGGCGGTGATGTGGTGATCCAGGTAGAAGCGAGCCAGAACCTCCCACAGCGCAGGATCGTCGGGTTGCAGGGAGACGGCCTCCCGCAGCCAGATCTCGGCCGCCACGTAGCGCCCCTCGGCGGCCCAGGTCTGGCCGATCTCGACACACGTGGCCGGGTTGCCCAGATCGAGATCGTAGGCCGTCTCGAACGCCGTTCGTGCGGCGGAAACGTCACCCAGCCGGCTGTAATGCATTCCCATAAAAGTATGCGCGACGGCAGAATTGGGAGCCAGGGCAACGGCCTGCTGCAGATGAGGCAGGGCATCCTCCGGGTAGCCCATCTGATCGAGCGCGTAGCCCAGGTAGGCGTGTGCGTCGGCATAGTCAGGGCTGCCCATGAGCGCACGCTCGAACAGACGGGCGGCCAGCGCCCACTCCTGCTCTTCGAAAAGCACCTGGCCCACCAACGCGCGGGCGTAGACAGGGTCATCCGCCACACCAGCCTCTCCGAGCGCGGCCAGCAACCGGTCCGCCAGCTCGGTCCCGGCGGCGAACAGGTGCTGGACGGCGGCGGGGTCATCGCCGAGCAACAGCGCCCCCAGCCGCTCGTGGGCGAGTGCATCGGACGGATCCGCGGCCACCAGCGCCTCGTATTCCGCCCGCGCGCCGTCCCACTGCCGCAGCTCGAGGGTGGCTCCGGCGAGCGCGTGGCGAGCCGGGCTATCGCCGGGAGCCAGATCCAGCAGCCGCCGGGCATGTGTGACGACGGCGGGCCAATCGGCGCGGGCGGCGTGGACCGTGATCCACAACCGCTCCAGCTCGACCCCCTCGGCGCCCAACCGCTCCGCGGCACGGACCGCGGCCAGCGCTTCCGCGGCACGGCCCCAGTCCAGGTAGACCCGGGCCAGGCGGAGATGAGGATCTGGATCGTTCGGCCGGAGCTGGGCCGCCTCCTGATACGCGACGACGGCGGCAGTGCGCTCGGCACGAGCGGCATGTGCATCCCCCTGGCGGAGAAAGTCGAGATATGGCGTGCGCGTAGGACCCACCGCGACGACGAGGGCCGCGGCCAGGAGCGCCAGGACCAGACAAGAGATCAGAAGACGACGCGGATGCGTGCAGTTCACGCAGCTATTATAGCTCTAGATGGATCAGGGGCAAGAGAGTGGCAAGCTGAAGACTCATAGACGAACGATGAAGCGGGGATATCGCAACCTGTATCCCCGCTTCATCGCCGGACCGTGGCGTGGCACACATCCCAGACCATGTGTGTTCGGACAGGTCAGATGAGTGCCCGCCAGGCCGATATTCAGTTTTGTTGTCAGTTTGGTCAGGCCTGCAGGACTGCTTCGTTCAAGTCCTTGATCAACACATCTACGTCGATCCCGTGGGCCTTCGCACCCTGGGCGACGTTTTCGAAGTGCGCGATCGCGCACCCAATGCAGCCCAGGCCGTGCTTCATGAAGACCTCAATCGTGCTGGGATAGTTCCTGACTACGTCGCCAATTGGCATTTCCGCCGTGATTGTTGCTTTTTCTTCCATTTTTCCCTCCACTATCATTGTACAGATCTTGTTCAGACACTATGTGTTCTCTTGATGACGAAGAGAGCGATGTCATCCGATTGCGGTGCAGCGCCAGTGAAGGCCCCGACTGCGTCAACTACTGCCGACACAACCGCATCCGCGCTGGCATCCGGCGCAGCCGCCACGACCGACCGCAATCGCTCCTCCCCGAACGGCCGTCCCGCAACGTCTATCGCCTCGGTCACGCCATCGGTGTAGAAGACGAGGCTATCGCCAGGAGCCACGTCGATCTCCCGCTCCTCCAGCTCGATGTTCTCGAGGACACTCAGCGCAATGCCGCGCGCATACAAATCCCCGACCTCGCCCGTGCCAGCGTGGAGCCACATCGTCCGGTTGTGACCCGCGTTTGCATACGTCAACCGCCCATTGTGGGTGTCCAGCACAGCATAGAAGGCAGTGACGAACAGGCTGTCCCGGCTGTCTTTCAACAGCAACTCATTGGCCTGCCTCAGCGTCGTCGACGGGCTGCGACCCTCGAGAGCGGCGGCTCGAATCGTGGCCCGGCTGAGCGCCATAAACAAGGCCGCCGGCACCCCTTTGTCGGCCACGTCGGCGATAACGATGCCCAGCCGCTCGGGCTCCCCGGACAACTCGAAAAAGTCGTAGAAATCGCCACCGACCTGCCGCGCTGCCTGGTAGAAAGATGCAAACTCCCAGCCCGGCACGACCGGCGAAGCCTGGGGCAACATACTGAGCTGAATCTGCCGGCCGACGGCCAGCTCTTGCTCCAATCGCTGCCGCTCGATCTCCTCGCGATGCAGCCGTGCCTGCTCGATGGCGATCGCCACCTGATTGGCCATCAGCCGCAGAAAACGCACCTCGTCCCCGGTCAACAGCCGTGGCCGGCGCGTGTCGATCATCAACACCCCAATCGAGCGGCTGTCGACGACCAACGGGATGACAGCGTGCCCCCGAAACCCCTCCGAGCGCAGCCAGTCCGCCCCACAGGTGGACGCATCGTCCACACCGATGTCCTCCACCAGCAAGGGCTCCCGGCTGTGCATAACCATCCCCGGACCACCGTCCGGCTTAATCCACACCCGGTACCGGCCCGCCACCGGGTCATCGCGCCAGCCGCTGGCAGCGCCAAAGACCAGTTGATCGGGTTCCTCGCCAGGCAACAACAGCGCACAGGCGTCAGCCTGCAGGAGATGGCGCACTTCCTCGACCAGGTACCCCATCATATCATCGAGGTCCGAACGGCTCAACAACTGGCTGGTCAGAGCAAGCAATGCGGCCTGCTCATCTACGCGCCTCTCCTTCAAAATGTCAAACAACCGCGCACGTTCCAGCGCAATCCCCATCTGGCTGCCAACGTTGCTCAGCAGCTCCAGCGCCCGCGGGCTGAAGGACGACCAATCCGCGGCCGCCACGTTCAGAATGCCCAGAATACGTCCGCTCGACCGCAAGGGCACCGAAGCGTGCACGTCCAACCCCCGCCGGTCGCCGCTCGTGCTTGCCAAGCGGCTGCACCGCACCTCGTTGTACGCCTTGGTCAGCAGCCCCTCGTCGCTCAAACGCTGGCACTTGCACCCAGGCGCCCACATGGCGGGGTCATCTGTGGCCAATCCCGGGGGCAGGTTATGATGAGCCGCCAGCTTGTACGCTGCACACGAGTCGTCGTCCAGCGTTCCCGCGTCCTTCACGAAGATCCATCCAGTTTCCAGTCCCATCAGTTCGACCAGCCGTGCCAGCGCAGAGTCCATCGCACCGCGCACGTCCACGGCCCGGTTCAGCGTCTCAACGATCTGGTTGAGCGTGGTCAGATCCTCGATCAGGTCTCCGCGAGAAGGCTCAGATTCCATAGTCCGTTCGCAATGCTGCCCCGTCCATCACCAGCCGGGATCCACCGATCGCAGATCCCTCCAAACCTATAACAAGCCCTCGACATCTTGCAGCGTCACCGTGGATGTCTCCAGCGTGTCCAACTCAACCACGCGCACGGCGTGGTTATTGGTATCGGCCACGTACAGCCTGCCTCCAGCCACGTCCAGCCCGCCGGGCTCGTACAACAGCGGGTCCGCACCATCCCCACCCAAGAGCGTCCGCGCCTCGCGCGTCTCCGGATCGACCGCCTTGATCTTGCTGTTGTAGGTATCCGCCACGTAGAGGAGTCCATCGCCGGGGTTGTAGCCGACGCCCAACGGGTGCTGCAAGCGTGCCCAGTCACCCACCCCGTCCACGTCGCCAAAATCAAACAGCCCCGTGCCAACGATGCGCCTGACCTTGCCCCCACCGGCCTCCAGGCCAGCCGCCCGAATCGCGCTGGCCTCGCTGTCCGCAAAGTATACCCATTCGCCATCGGCTGTCAAACCACTCGGCTGGGCCAGCGTCGCCGAGGCCAACGGACCGCCGCTGATCCCCTCCCGCCCGCTGCCCGCCCACGGCTCGATGACCCCACTCGCTAGGTCCATCCGCCACAACTGGTGCGATCCGGCCATCGCGACATACAAATAGCCGCCCACCATTTCCAGATCCCACGGCGAGTTGAGCGCCACCGCTGTTCCGGGGCCACCGATCCCTGGATAGGTGCGCGTCTGCCGCCCCGTCCCAGCGACCGTCTCGACCGTCTCACCCCCTAGATCCACCGCCCGGATGGCGTGGTTCTCGGTGTCAGCCACGTACAAGACCGCTCCGTCGGTACGGAGCGCCATCCCCTGGGGGCGGAAGAAACGCGCCGACGCGAAGTCGCCGTCAGCAAAGCCACTCTCCGGGCCACCGACTACCCGCAGCACCCGGTAGGTCTCGAGGTCAGCGATGACAATACGGTTGTGGTTCGAATCGGCCACAAACAGCCGCCCGCCCTGGGCATCCGCCAGGACCTTGCCGGGGAAGGATAGGACCGTCTCCGGCACCATCTCCTTCTCCAACTTGAACGCCAGCGGTGTGCGGTCGATCTGGCCCCGCGCATCGAACTCCGCCACCAGGCTGCCGATGACCTCGTCGAACGTCTCGTATATCCCTTCGCCTGAGCGCTGGCCGACGATATTGCCGGCCGGATCGACGACCACCAGCGTCGGCCAGGCCTGCACCCCGTACGTCCGCCACACTGCGAAATCTTTGTCGTTGACGACGGGATGCTCAAGCTCGTAGCGCAGGATAATCCGGCGAATGTTGTCGGTATCCCCCTCGTGCTCAAACTTGGCCGAATGGACGCCGATGACGACCAATTCGCGGGCGTACTTCTCCTCCAGGCGCTTCAGATCAGGGATCACGTGCTGGCAGTTGATGCAGCCGTAGGTCCAGAAATCAAGAACGACCACTTTGCCGCGCAGGTCGTCCATCCGCAGCGGGCGATCGGTGTTGAGCCAATCGAGCGCTGGGAACTCCGGCGCCGGATGCGTGCCTGCGTACGACTCAGGTGAAGTTGCCGGTTTTCGTGGTTCCACGATGTCCCTATCTCTTCCCAATTACAACTTGCGAGCGTTTCTACTCTCTGTGAGAATATTGTACTCTATTTATCAGATATAGTCAATGTTTTTCTATTAAATCTGCGTTAGAAATCAGAAAAGCCTGATACCGACCCCGAGTGTCTTTCTACTGAATCAGACATCGAGACAAAGAGTACAGTTGGCCTTCATTATGACCAGTACGGTTGGTGCTGAAGGCCAACTGTTATGGTACAAATTCGCCCGACCTGCCCCTGTTTTTTCCCCCCTCAAAGGTGTAGTATAGGAATTGCTTCGGCAGCCTGTAGTATATCATGCATATATTTGAGATATGAGGAGGTGGATACAGTCTACACGACGGAATGAACAGGAGTGTACAGCCAGACGCAACGTAGAACGTCCATTACACCTATAGAGTCTAGGAGGAACAACGTGCATCTGACGAAAGCAACGCATCGCCATCGCATCCAGATTCTTCTGTCCATACTGGTCATCCTGAGTCTGGCGCCGGTCATCGTGGGCTGCGGCGGCCAGGCAGCGGAGGCTCCCACACAGCCTGAGGCCGAACAAGCTGGAGGGGAAGAAGCGGCCGAAGCCGAGGAGGTCTTCAAGCTCGGCGTCCTGGGGCCGTTCAGTGGACCCAGCGCCCGCAACGGTGAGGAGTTCAAGGACTCCGTCAAGATGGCCCTCGAGGCCATCGACTACCACATCGGCCACTACCGGATCGAGCCGGTCTGGGTCGACTCCCAGTCCGACCCCGCCAAGGGCGCCCAGGCCTACGAGCAGGCCATCGTCCAGGACGGCGTCGAGACGATGATCATCAACTGGCACAGCTCGGTCGCCATCTCCTGCATGGAGGTCGCCGCCAAACACAAGGTCCCCCACTACTGCCCCTACGGCGCCACCGAGCTGGTCAACGAGACCTGGCAGTCCGATCCCGACAAGTACTTCTACTGGGTCAACAAGTGGTGGCCCACCCCCAAGAAGCTGAGCATCTCCTACGTCCAGGCGCTCGAGGACGCCATGGCTACCGGCACCTGGGAGCCCGAGTCCAAGTCCGTCGCCATCTACGGCGAGGACACCGACTGGGGCCGCAGCTTCGGCGGTGCCATCAAGGAGCAGTTTGAAGAGGCCGGTTGGGAGACCGTCGCCGAAGAGTACTTCAGCATCGACCAGACCGAGTTCTATCCCCTGCTCAACAAGTTCAAGGATCTGAATCCGGCCGTCATCGCGGGCACGAGCACGGCCGCCCCCTCCCTCTCCGCCTTCATCAAGCAGGCGGACGAGGTCGGGCTGGAGAGCCTGATCATCGCCGACGGTCTCGGCTGGATCGGTGAGTGGCATGAGATGACCGGTTCGTCCTCCAACTACGTCCTCGACCAGATCCCTGGCTGGGCCACCGAAGAGGGCAAGCAGTTCGCCAGCGAGTTCCAGGAGCAATGGGACATGGAGCCCAGCCCCTCGGCGGCTGGCCTGGCGTACGACTGCGCCAACTTCTTCATCCAGGCGGCCCAGCAGGTCTACGAGGACACGGGCGAGCTGAGCAAAGAGACGATGGCCGACTTCGCCAAGAACGAGATCCAGACCGGGAACTGGTCCTACACCGACGGCATCGTGATGGAGGAATACCAGTACACACCGGAGACCGTGCCTGACCCCATCGTGGGCAAGGGCTACTACATCTTCCCCGTCCTCCAGTACTTCGAAGGCGAGGGCAAGGTCGTCTACCCGCCTGAGTGGGCCGAGCAGAAGCTGGCGCCCAAGGGCGCGACGCCGGAAGTGGTCGAACCCCAGGCAAGCAGTGCCGAGACCAAGGAAGAGCCAACCGAGGAATTCAAGCTGGGCGTGCTGGGCCCCTTCAGCGGCGTGAACGCGCGCGTGGGCCAGGAGCAGCAGGCCGCGGTGAAACTGGCCTTTGACGCCATCGACTGGCAGATCGGACCGTACAAGGTCGAGCCGGTGTGGATCGACTCCCAGTCGGACCCGGCCAAGGCATCCCAGGCCTACGAGCAGGCCATCGTGCAGAAAGGCGTCCAGGCTGGCATGCTGAACTGGCACAGCTCGGTGGTCGTGGCCTGCATGGAGATCTCGGCCAAGCACAAGGTGCCCCACTTCTTTGGCTTTGGGGCCACCGAGGTGGTCAACGAGACCTATGCCTCGGATCCGGAGAAGTACAGCTACTGGATGGGCAAGACCTGGCCCAGCCCAGCCAAGCTGAGTATCGCCTACGTCCAGACCCTGGAGCATTATCTCGACGCCGGGGTGTGGACGCCGGAGGAAAAGACAACCCTGGTATGGGGCGAGGATACGGACTGGGGTCGCAGCTTCGGCAACGCCATCAGGAACCAGTTCGAGGATCACGGGTGGGAGATCGTAGGCGAGGAGTATTTCCCCATCGACCAGACCGAGTTCTACCCGCTCCTGAACAAGATCGTGGACCTGAACCCTGCCGTCATCGCCGGCACCACGGCCTCGCCGCCGGCCATCTCCTCGTTGGTCAAGCAAGCGGACGAGGTGGGATACGAGGGCATCTTGGTCGCCGACTCGCTGGGTTGGGTGGGCGAGTGGTACGACCTGACGGGCAAATCGTCCAACTACGTGCTGGATCAGATCCCCCAGTGGGCAACCGACGAGGCCAAGCAGTGGGCGGCTGACTTCGAGACGGAGTTCGACCTCAAGCCAAGCCCCTCGGCCGCGGGCCAGAGCTTCGACATGGCCAACTTCTTCATCAAGATCGCCCAGCGGGCCGTCGAAAAGCACGGCGAGCTCACGAGCGAGACGCTGTACGAGGTGGGCCAGAGCGAGCTGTGGACGGGCGAACTGGTCTACAAGGACGGGTTGATCCACGAGCGATATGAGTACAACGCCGAGACGATCCCCGACCCCGTCGTAGGGAAGGGCTACTTCATGTTCCCGGTCCTCCAGTACTTCGACGGCGAGGGCAAGATCATCTACCCGCCCGAGTGGGCAACGCAGGACCTGCAAGCCAAACCGTAGCCTGATCGCAAGACCAGGCCGTAGGTCGGATTTGCGATCCGACCACCACGACGCGGCGGGAGTGAGCGTTCCCATCGCTCGCTCCCGCCCGGACAAGGGCAGTACAGAATAGGATGTGTTGTTGGTGTCAGCGTAGGCCGGGCCTGCCGCCGGAGACGACGGGAAAGCACACAGTCGCTCTGTCCTCTGTCTCCTTTCTACCTCGGTGGCCCAACCGGGAATCTGGTCGAGGACGTCGGTCGATAACAATCGCCGATCTTCCCGCTCCGGGTCAGTAGGCCCGGCCCACGCTGGCACCAACGCACACCCTGCCCCACCCCACCGCGGTCGGTGGGGTGGTTCCTACATACACCACTCACTACCTTGCTGATTCGCAGATCTATGATAGAATGAATGACGCCTTACAACTGTCTGACCTGTCTCGTATGGAGGCGCCAGTGACTATCGTAAGACTACATCTGGATGACCAAACTTTTGAGCGCATCAAACAGATCGCTGCCGGCCGTCGTGCGACCGTCGAAACCCTCCTTCAGGATCTGGTGCAGCACCTGGTCACTACCGAAACCAGCACTGACCCCATCCTGGGCATGTTTGCTCAAGAACCTGACCTAATGGATGACGTCACAACCTCCGCTATGAGCGCCCGTGAAACTGATCCATTGAGGCCGCCCATTGGATAGAGCGCTTCTCGACACAGACATCTTCTCCGAAGTCCTCAAAGGCATTGATCGCCACGTCGTTGCCCAGGCTATTGCTTATCGCGCCATCCTCGGCCGATACACCATCTCCACCATCACCGTCCTGGAAATTATCAAAGGCCTACACAAAGTGCAGCGCGAGGATCGAATCCAACAGTTTCTAGATGGACTGTCCACGGTAGATATACTAACCTTGGATGTACAGAGCGCCGAGTTAGCCGGACGTATCTATGCCGATCTGGAGCGAACCGGCCAACCCATCGGCCGGGCGGATCCCATGATCGCTGCCATCGCGCTCCAGCACGGTCTTGTCCTTATCACCGGAAATCAAGCCCAGAATCAACGCATCCGGGATCTCGGCTATACACTCGAGATCGACAACTGGCGGTAGTGCAGTTTTTTTCCCAATCATCCGCCCCACAGTCCCCAGCCAACCTCTGTGTTAGCTCCAGATGCCGCGGCTCGAATCATGACCGTCGTCAGGTTCGAAGAAGCCGATGGTGCTGCATCCCGCTGCAATTCTAGGAAATACGTGACCAAATCGGCGGTAGTTTCCAATTTTTCTTACACGTTTTCTTCACGTTTGTCTGGTACAATCACCCCAGACGTGATGGACGGGCAAGAAGGAGATGACACTGGAGACTCAGGCACACCGATCGGTCCAGCAGGACGCCGATCTGGAGGCGATGACCCGCCTGGCACGGAGGATGGCCGCCCTAGCCAAGGTGGGGCGCGAGATCGCCGGCACCCTTGACCTGCCGACGGTGCTGGAGCGCATCGCCGCCCACGCCCGCGAGCTATTGGAAGCCAGCACCAGCGCCGTCTACCTACTCCAGTCCGACGACCGTACCCTGAGGCCAATCGTCGCCGTCGGCGACATCGCCGCGGCGGTGCTGGCCTTTGAGGTACAGCTTGGCTGCGGGATCCTGGGCAGCGTCGTGCAGCGCGGCGTGGCCGAACGCATCAACGACGTCACCGCAGACCCCCGCACCATCCACATCGTCGGCACGGACGAAGCCAAGCCGGGGGAGAAACTCATGCTCGCCCCGCTCCTGGCCCAGGACCGGGCCATCGGGGCCATGGTCGTATGGCGCGACCCACAGCGCGAACCCTTCGACCAGGCCGACCTCGATTTCCTGGTCGGGCTTTCCCAGCAGGCGGCCATCGCCATCGGCAACGCCCGCTTGTTCGCCGAGGGGGAGAGCCAGATCGCCGAGCTCAAGCGGGCCGAGGAGGCCCTCCAGGAATCGGAACGCCGCCTGACCGACATCATCAGCTTCCTGCCCGACGCCACGCTGGTGATCGACCACGAGGGGAAAGTCATCGCCTGGAACCGCGCCATCGAGGAGATGACCGGGGTCAAGGCCAAGGACATGCTGGGCAAGGGCGATCACGAGTACGCCATCCCCTTCTACGGGGAGAGAAGGCCCATTCTCATCGACCTGGTGCTCCTGCCCGACGAGGAGTTTGAGCGAAAGTACGCCCACATCCAAAGACAGGGCCCGATCCTGGCGGGCGAGACCTACGTACCCTACGTCAGGGGCCAGGCACGCTATCTGTTTGCCACCGCCTCCGTGCTGCGGGATTCCAAGGGCAACGCCGTGGGCGCGATCGAGACCATCCGCGACATCACCGAGCGCAAGGAGGCGGAGCGGCAGATCCAGTTGCTTGGACAGATCGCGCAGCAGATGAAGGACGCCGTCATCCTGACGGACAGCGATCCTGAATCGCGAATTCGATACGTCAACGACGCCTTCACCACTCTCTACGGGTATACCCAGGACCAGGTCCTCGGCCAGCCCTCCCGAATCCTGTTCGCCGCCGATGACGCGGAAAGCGATCGGGTATTCAGAGAGACGAGGGAGGCACTCGCGCGTCAAGGCCAGTACAGGGTGGAATACCAGCACCGGCGAAAAGATGGCAATGCATTCTGGGTGTCCACGACGATGAGCTCCGTCATCCTGTGCGAGGAAGAGGAGCCATACGATCTGGCGATTGTGCGCGACATCACCGATCGCAAGCAGGCCGAAGAGGAATTGCAGCATGCCAAAGAAGCCGCCGAGGCCGCCACGCAGGCCAAGAGTGCTTTTCTGGCGATGATGAGCCACGAAATCCGCACCCCCATGAACGCCGTAATCGGCATGACCAGCCTGCTCCTCGACACCGAGCTGACCCCCGAGCAGCGCGAATTCGCCGAGACGATCCGCAGCAGTGGCGACGCGTTGCTGACGATCATCAACGACATCCTCGACTTCTCGAAGATCGAGGCCGGCCGGATCGAATTGGAACGCCAACCCTTCGATCTGCGCGAATGCATCGAGAGCGCACTGGCGTTGGTCGCGCCCAAGGCGGCGGAAAACGGGCTGGAGCTGGCGCTCCTCGTGGACGAAGAGGTCCCCGCCGCCATCTTCGGCGACGAGGCCCGGCTGCGCCAGATCCTGCTCAACCTGCTCAGCAACGCCATCAAGTTCACCGAGGAGGGCGAGGTGGTAGTGTCGCTGGCCAATGCCCGGAAACCCGGAAGGGTTGCTGCGCGTACGGAAGAACCCAGCCGATACGAGCTGCACTTCGCCGTACGGGATACCGGCATCGGCATCCCGCCGGACCGCATGGACCGTCTGTTCAAATCCTTCAGCCAGGTCGATAGCTCGACCACGCGCCAGTACGGCGGCACCGGGCTGGGTCTGGCGATCAGCAAGCGCCTGAGCGAGATGATGGGCGGCAGGATGTGGGTGGAGTCACCCACTCCTTCCCCTTCGCAAGCGGGGGGGCCGGGCAGCACCTTCCACTTCACCATCCAGGCCCAGGTTGCGCCGTCGCCGGTGCGGGGCTACCTCCAACCTATCCAGCTCGACCTGAAGGGCAAGCGGGTGTTGATCGTGGACGACAACGCCACCAACCGGCGCATTCTGAACCTGCAGACCCAGGCGTGGGGTATGGTGCCCCGGGCCACGGGCTCGCCGCAAGAGGCGCTGGCGTGGGTCCGCCGGGGCGACCCCTTCGACGTAGCGATCCTGGATCAGCAGATGCCGGAGATGGATGGACGGATGCTGGCGGCCGAGATCCAGCGGGAGCGGGGCGCGGACGGGTCCCCCAGCACGCCCCTGCCCCTGATAGCGGCCAGCTCGCTGGGGCCGCGGGAGGCGAACGCAGACGGGGGGGAGTTCGCCGCCTTTCTGCTCAAGCCGATCCGGGCCTCCCAACTGTACAACGCGCTGGTGGGCATCCTGGCCGCAGAGGAGCGGCCGGCGCAGCCAGAGCAAGTGAGGGACAAGCCAGCGACGGACACGTCCCACTTCGACCCAGAGATGGGACAGCGGCTGCCGCTCCGCATCCTGCTCGCCGAGGACAACGTCGTCAATCAGAAGCTGGCGCTCCGCCTCCTGGAGCGCCTGGGCTACCGGGCCGACGTGGCGGCCAACGGCCTGGAGGCGATCGAGGCGCTGCGGCGGCAACGGTACGACCTGGTGCTGATGGACGTACAGATGCCCGACATGGATGGGCTGGAGGCGACGCTGGCCATCCATCGGGAGTGGCCAGGCGAGCGCCGGCCGCGCATCATCGCCATGACCGCCAACGCGATGAAGGAGGACCGCGAGGCCTGCCTGGAGATGGGGATGGACGACTACCTGGCCAAGCCGATCCGGGTGGAAGAACTGGTCGGCGCTCTGAGCCGGTGTCAAGCAGTGGAGGTATCGACCCAGTGACAGAACAGAGCGTGATTGACGCGGCAATATGGGCGGATCTGTTGGAGTCTATAGGGGGGGATGCAGACTTCGTGGCCGAGCTGCTGGAGGCTTACTTCGATGACGCGCCCAGGCTGGTGGCGGTGATGCAGGACGCACTGTCTGCCGGCAACGCGGACGATCTGCGCCGCGCCGCGCATAGTCTCAAGTCGACCAGCGCCAGCTTCGGAGCCTTGCACCTCTCGGAGACGTGCAAGGAACTGGAAGACGTGGCCAAGGCCGGCGCGCTGGAGGGCGCTGCCGAGCGAATCGGCCAGATCACCGCGGAATACAACGAGGCACGGGCTGCATTGGAGGCAATCCAGAGAGGATTTCAGCATGGGGAGCACCCGCGGCCACATTCTGGTGGTGGATGACAACAAGATCAACCGCATGATGCTGGCCCGGGCCGTGGAAGCGCAGGGCCACCAGGTCACCACGGCCGAGAACGGACGGCAGGCGCTGGCCCTGCTGCGCTCAGCACAGGCCGGCCCACCTCGATATGAAGGGAAGCAGCGCGACTCCTTTGACGTCATCTTGCTCGATATCCTGATGCCGGAGATGGATGGCTACCAGGTACTTGAGCAGGTAAAGGGCGACAGCGCCCTGCGGCACATCCCGGTGATCATGATCTCTGCCCTGGACGAAATGGACAGCATGATCCGCTGCATCGAGATGGGCGCCGCCGACCACCTGGCCAAGCCGTTCAACCCCGCGCTGCTGGAGGCCAGGCTCAACGCCTCCCTGGCCGGAAAGCGGCTGCGCGATCTGGAACTGGAGTACCTGGAACAGGTCAACCACGTGGTCGCCGCCGCGCAGGCGGTCGAGGCCGCGACGTTCGACCCCGACAGCCTGAGCGGTGTCGCGGCGCGGGGCGACGCACTGGGCCAACTGGCGCGGGTCTTCCAGCGCATGGCGCGGGAGGTGCACCTCCGCGAGCAGCGCCTGAAGCAGCGCCTGCAGCAACTGCACCTCGACGTGGAGGAGATGAAACGGGCGATCGCGGAGCCACTCCACGTGTACGTGCCGATGGATCGTCGCCAGGCACTGATCCGTGGCGAAACCCTGCCCCACCGGACCAGTGGGGCAGCCCTGTTCGCCGACATCTCCGGCTTCACCCCCCTCACCGCCGCCCTGGCCCAGGAGCTGGGCCCCCAGCGCGGCGCCGAGGAGCTCGCGCGCCTGCTCAACCAGGTCTACAACGCCCTCATCGCCCAAGTCCACCGCTACGGAGGCAGCGTCATCGGCTTCAGCGGGGACGCCATCACCTGCTGGCTAGACGAAGCAAGCCCCCCACCCGCAAGCCTACCATCCCCCCCGCCTGCAAGCCCCCCACTGCGTGGGGGGTCCGTGACCGCTAACTCAGGCCCAGCCCCCGCCGGCCTGCGCGCCATCGCCTGCGCACTGGCGATGCAGGATGCCATGGCCCAGTTCGCGTCCATCGCCACCCCCACCGGCACCACCTTCTCCCTGGCTATCAAGGTCGCCGTGGTCGCCGGACCCATCCGCCGGCTCCTGGTGGGCGATCCACAGATCCAGAACCTGGAAGTCATCGCCGGGCAGACGCTGGACCTGCTGGCCCGGGCCGAGCACCACGCCAGGCGCGGTGAGGTCGTCGCCAGCGCAGACGTGGTGGGCCGGGCCGGAGGGCAGATATCGATCGCTGAGTGGCGCACAGACGTGAAAACAGGCCTGCGCATTGCCGTCATCTCGGGGCTGGCCGAGCCGGTACCGCCTGCGCCCTGGCCCGACCTGCCCCCCGACGGCCTCCCGGATGCCCAGTGCCGGCCGTGGCTGCTGCCGGAGGTGTACAAACGCGTATCCGGTGGGACGGGGCAGTTCCTGGCCGAGCTCCGGCCCACAGCCACGCTGTTCCTCAGCTTCACAGGACTTGACTACGATCACGACGATCAGGCCGGCGAAAAGCTCGACGCCTACGTCCGGTGGGTGCAGGCACAGATCCAGCGGTACGAGGGCGCTCTGCTTGAGGTCATCGTCGGCGACAAGGGCAGCTACCTGCTGGCGGCCTTTGGCGCACCCCTCGCCCACCACGACGACGAGGTCCGCGCAGTCAGCGCAGCACTGGCCCTGCGATCCACGCCCCCTGAGTTCGAGTCCATCACCGCCGTTCAGATCGGCGTGACCCAGGGACAGATGCGCACCGGCGCCTATGGCAGCACCACCCGCCGTACCTACGGACTGCAGGGGGACAAGGTCAACCTGGCGGCCCGGCTCATGCAGGCCGCCACAGACGGCCTGCTGTGCGACGAAGCCATCTACCAGGCCGCACACGCGCGGCTGGTCTTCGACCCCCTGCCTGCCATCCTCGTCAAAGGCAAAATCGAACCGGTGGCCGTCTATCGCCCCACCGGGGAGAAGAGACACCTCACCCGCTCGCAGGCCCGGTTGATCGGGCGCACCGCCGAGCGCGTCCTCCTGCGTGAGCGTCTTCAGAAAGTCCTCCACGGCACCAGCGGCACCGTGATCGTCCAGGGCGAAGCCGGGATCGGCAAATCCCGCCTGGTCGCAGAGTTGAGACAGCAGGCCGAAGCGATGCAGGTGGCGACCCTATCCCTGGCCAGCGACGCCGCCGAGAAAACGACGCCCTTCTATGCCTGGCGCGACGTATTCAGAACCCTGTGCGACTTGGACCCGCACGCTGATCTGGACGAGCAACACCGGCGCCTGACGGATCTCCTGCAGCGCCAACCTGGACTCCTGCAACTGGCGCCGTTGCTCAACCCGGTGCTGTCCCTGGCGCTGGCCGACACCGAGGCCACGGCCTCACTGACCGGGCAGGCCCGGACGGACAGAACGTGCGACCTGCTGGTCACACTCCTGCAGCACTCGTTCGAGCAGGCGCCCAAGGCAATCTTCGTGGAGAATGCCCAGGACTTGGATCCTGCCTCCTGGACGTTGACGCTGGCCGTCGGCCGCCACCTCCCATCCCTGCTGCTGGTCGTCGCCACCCGGACCCTTTCCGAGCCGCTGCCGGCCGGGTACACCCAGCTTCAGCGGGCAGACCACTTCCATACCCTCTCGCTGAAAGCCCTGACCGCCGACGAAGCGTACTTGCTGGCCTGCGAGCATCTCGGCGTCGCCGGCCTGCCGCAGCCGCTGGTCGAATTGCTGCACAAGGCGGCGGGGAATCCGTCCGTAATTGAGGAATTGATCTACCAACTGCGGGACGATGGCTACGTCACCGTCGTCGACGGGAAATGCCACGTGGCCGCGGCCGCGGACCTGGAGGGCGTCGCGTTCCCGACGACGGCCCAGGGCGTGATTATCAGCCGCATCGATCGGCTGTCCCCGTCCGAGCAACTGACGCTGAAGGTCGCCAGTGCCATCGGGCGCGTCTTCTCACGCCAGACACTGTACGACGTCCTCCCCGTCGCCTCCGACAAACCCCACCTGGACAAGCACCTGCAGACCCTGGAGCGGCTAGACCTGATCGTTCGAGACGGGCCGCAGACGGCCTATGCCTTCAAGAACCTGCTCGTCCAGCAAGCGGCCTACAACTCGATGCTGTACGCCCAGCGGCGCCAACTGCACCGCCTGGTGGCCGAGTGGTACGAGCGCGCGTTCGATGGCGACGCGGATGGAATAGATCCATCGGCAACCCGCTACGCCATCCTGGCCCACCACTGGCGCCAGGCGGATGATCCGGCCAGGGCCATCGACTACCTGGAGAAGGCCGGCCAGCAAGCGCTGCGGGACGGCGCGTACCGGGAGGCCGAGCGGCTGTTCGAGGAAAGCCTGGAGCTCGACGCCAGCTCTGGAGTACTGAGCGCGGGGTTTTACGAACGGGCGTGACCATGCACACAGGAAGCGTAACGACCGGCATGTCTCGGGAAAAAACACATTTGACCAAGCTGCTCGGATTCTTGGCGGTCCTAGGATTGCTGGCTCTGGGTTTGTTTTCACACTATATCTGGCTGATAATGTCGGATAATCTAGGGACATTTCACAACACTACCGATTTGGCCGATCTGGACGGCGACGGCGACCTGGACGTGATCCTGCACAATGTTCGAAACGAATCGGAATTCACCGCGTTTGCCGTCACGACACTGTGGTTCAACCAAGGCAGTGAGCAGTTTGTAGCCAGACGCCTTGAGGGGGCTCAGGGGGAATCAGGATGGGCCTCCGCCGCCGGAGATGTGGACCGGGACGGGGACGCCGACCTGGTCGTTTTCCCGGGTTGGTATCTGCGCTTGATTCTGAACCAGGGAGGCGCCCAAGGTGGGCAGACTGGCGAGTTCAGGGTCAATAACGTTGTCAGCGCGCTGGAGAAACCCGCTCAATTCGGCTCGGTCGTCCTGGGCGACTTGAACAACGATGGTCAAGTGGACGGCATCGTTGTCGGCTGCTGTGGCCGGGCATTTACTCTGGAGCCAGACGAAGACACCCCGAACATCTCCTGGGCGTGGATCAACACGTGGGACGACGGGGGTGGGCTGGCGTCCCACGCGTCTATCCTATCCGCCTTGGACGGCCTGGCCATGCGCTCGGCTGCCTTGGGAGACCTGGACGGCGATGGCGATCTGGATCTCTTTGCAGCCGTCCTGGCGCCGGGGCAGGGTCGAAATAGGGACCCGGCAGACCGGGTACTTATCAATGACGGCTCAGGCAAGTTCACCGACTCAGGCCAGCGGCTGGGCAAGACCGACAGCACCGCCGTAGCCTTGGGGGACCTGGACGGCGACGGCGATTTAGACGCCCTGGTAGGGACCGGCAGGGGGGCCACAGTATGGATCAATCAGGGCGGGGCACAGGGTGGTCACGACGGGACATTTGCTCTCTCTGGCCAGGAGATATCTGGCAGCCAGACCAGGGCGGTCTTCCTATCCGACCTGGATGATGATGGCGACTTGGACGCCCTCATCGCCGGACTTCGGCAGGCCGCCATATGGTGGAACGATGGGCAGGCAGCTCTCACGCGGTCCAGCCAGCGCTTCCGCTATTCGAACCGGCACGGTTTGGCCGTCGCGGATTTCGACGGCGACGGCCAACTAGATATTTTTGCCGCCGAATACTCCAAAGACTGCCGCGTCTGGTTCAATCAGGGAGATGGGACCTTCCGGGCAGCTCGCCGGCCGTGAGCCCGCACCGCGTATGGTGGCAGTTCCTGCGCCGGGTCATACCACATCGTGGACGTCGCGCGCATATCCAGTGAGGATAGACAATACGAGAAGCCCGATAATCAGCAGCGGAACGAGAAGCCCGCTCTGTTGCAGGAACTCGTTGAAGAAATACCCGATGACGAACTGTCCAGAAGCCCACACAAAGAAGGCGACGAGCGGCCATGGCCACAACCTGGCCAGGAAACGCAGTACCTTGCCGTAGAAATGCGATGGCTGCCTGGTCAGCGGCGCGTTGATCCTGGTAGCGACCAAACCGGCGACGATTCCGATCACCGGGGGGAATAGACCGCCACCAACCAAGAGCAGTGCGATAGACAGCAGAATCAGGACCAGGCCGCCATTCTTTCTGTGGACAAAGGCCGCCGCCCAGACCATCGTGATGAGGCCGATAACGAACGCCAGGATACCCGTTGCCAGATAACTGGGAATGATCGTCATCGCCGGTTCGCAAAGATTCCACACCTTTTCTGGCTCGCAAGGAGGCCCCATGGCGGCAATCATAAGGCCATCCGGCCGGACATTCCCTCGAAGTATTTCAAAGTAACCGTGTTCCGGACCGCCAAATCCAGCAAAAGCGCCGAACAACGCGGCAACTATTCTGGTTGCTTTTCTCATTCTCGTCCTCTTCTCTTTCTGGATGCTGTTGTATAGTCGCTGCACGGGGTTTTATGACCACCAAGGCCCCAACGGCGCAGGCTACGGACCGCGATCTGCCGCTGCGCCGCGTAGGAATAGGGCACAGGGCACCAAACAGACCACTGCCATCACAAGCATCATGACGATACCGGAAACGTCGATCGGCGAACCGGCGTACAGCGCTGGGAAGGCCACAACGAAGCCCAATCCGGCGAACAGGATGCCGCCCAGCAGGAGCAATCCGGCGCCGGCCACGTACCCGAGTGCCCGGCGCCGCCACAGCATAATCCCACCGACGAGCCACGTCGGCGCGAGCACGATGAAGTCGGCGATAAAAGGTGGAAGATACATGGCGTCCACAGGTCTCTGGCCGGTGATCACGGCGACCACGTCGACAATCTGCATCCCGATGAACAGTGCAGCCAGGACGGCAAGAATACCCCCGGCGGTTCTGGCAGGTACGGCTCCGGCAAGCCGCTGTCGCACCGCATCAGCGTCGATGCTCACGACGAGACCGATCGTCGTGTACGCGCTCAGCGTGACGAGAACCAGGTGCAGCAGGAACAACGCACCAAACGGCACGCCGATGGTGTACACGATGTAGATATACAGCACGTAGAGCAGCGCGCCCGGCCAGCAGAGAAGCCCCACGAGCCTGCCCCGTCGCGCGAGCCACATCGCACCAAGCAAAGTCGGGAGCCCAACGACGAGACTGACCACGTCGGTCGGAACACCAAACAGAAGCACCTCGTCCGTCTGATAGACGTCGGTTTGGAACAGGAGACCGCCGACAGCCGCGACGGCCATGAGGAAGGCCATCACGAGCGAAAGCACGTAAGCAAACCTGAGGTCACGCATGATCGGTAGACTGGCAGATGGGACGGTTTGAGCAGACATTTTTCCTCCCGTCACATTCCCCGTTTCAAATTCATCGCTCTTTTAATCTTATCACGTCTTACCCACCGACACAAGCCTACGAGCCGCACCCGAGGTTCGCAAATCGCGTACGCTCAGTCACCGATTTCACCTCCAGCACGTTTGCTTGTTGCAGTCTCCGCTGTATAATATGCCTATTCTTCCGATTGGCACCCGACCGCGCTCCTCGCGCGCAAATCGACGGCTCCACGGACGTTCAGGGGATTCATAGACCGATCACATCACGATCAACTTTGAGATCAAACGTGAAAAGGGGGAATAAGATGCGCGTCACCAAAACCAATGGCGGCCTGAAAGTTCACGCGGTCGCCGGAACCTATGTCGTTCTCCTTGGCTTTGATCTCGCTGAAGCAGACTGCGACGGCCTTCTCGGCTTTTCCATTCATCGCACCGACCATACTGAAAACGAGGCTTTCTTTCTGTCAGCAATGAAGGCGTTTACTGAAACCGACCCTGGCTTCCCCGCTGGTTCGCTATATTCGACGCGGGATCATCCCATCCAAAGCTTTCAGTGGGCCGATTATTCCGCAAAGCCAGGTCATGATTACACGTACACGATCACCGCTCTCAAGGGCACGCCGGCCAATCTGACGCCCCACGCGCAGACGGTAATCGACATCACAACGGAAAGTCCCGAATCCGGCAACCATGACGTCTACTTCAATCGCGGACTGGCGGCATCGCAGGCATATGTGCGCCGTTTTGGCGACAGGGCGCCCGAGGACGTTCCAAACCGAAAGGCATTTGAATGGTTGTCGCGCGGCTTGAACGACGCACTTGAGGACTTCATCCGGTCTTCCGTGCCTGGCCGCCACGCCCTCCGCATTGCTGCGTATGAGTTCAACTATGATCGATTCCTCGATGTGGTGAAGGAAGTCCTGGATACGGGCGTCGACGTCCAAATCGTACATGACGCCCGCAAAGACAACCCGAAAATCCGCAACCGCCAGGCAGTGGCCGCGGCTGGCCTTCAGAGTGTCAGCCACGAGCGGACCCGGCCGAAATCCTACATCTCCCATAACAAGTTCATCGTCAAACTTGAGAATGGACAGCCGAAATCGGTCTGGACCGGCGGTACGAATTTCTCCGAAGGTGGCATCTACGGCCACTCCAATGTTGCCCACGTCGTCGAAGAAGAAACGATCGCGGCCAAATTCCTCGAATACTGGACCGCGCTTTTGCAGGACCCCGCAAGTAGTCCCCTTAAAGACAGCGTAGAGGCAATTTCGCCGCTACCGCCCGGTCCGCCCCCCGACGGGACGACCGTCCTCTTTAGCCCTCGCAGGAATCTCGACGCGCTTGAATGGTACGCAGATCTCGCCCTGAACGCCAGTGATGGACTCTTCATGACCTTCGCGTTCGGAATGAACGACGTCTTCAAGAACGTCTATGAGAATGGACACGCACCGTTTCGTCTGGCACTGATGGAAAAGGCGACGCGACCAATGAGACCCGGGCCGGAACGTGACGCAGAAGAACGCAAGATCCAGATATTGCGTAACATGCCGGAAAACGTCTTCGCCATAGGTAGTTTTATCCGCACAAACAAGATCGACGGGTGGGTCAAGGAAAGGCTCACAAATCTGAACTCGCACGTGCGTTACGTGCACAACAAGTTCATGCTCGTCGATCCTCTCACGGATGACCCGATCGTGGTCGCCGGCTCTGCCAATTTCAGTGATGCCTCGACACGGCGCAACGATGAGAACATGGTGATCACGCGGGGCAACAAACGCGTCGCCGACATATACCTGGGCGATTTTATGCGGCTGTACAGTCACCACGCATTCCGCGAGTCCCTCCAATGGCGCGATCCCGACGACCCGCCCAAGCCGCTCAGGACGGATGATTGGTGGCGGGACTACTTTGGAGATACACCGCGTTCGACGCGAAGGAAGTATTTCGCCCGATCCCAGGCATAGGAGAGGTACAGCCATGGTCACACCGCCGTGGTGACAAGCCTCTTCCGGGGTGAGGGTAAGGGCATCAAGCTCGAACAACGTTTCATGCGGGTGTACGCCAACCGCGACGGACAGTGGCAGTGTGTCGCCAGACCAAACAGAAAGGATGAATATCAATGACGAGTCAAGTTGCTTCTGCCGAAACTGCAAACTCCGCCAGGCAGCGTGTGTGCCGGCTAGGATTCTGGGCCTCCATCCTCACCGCAGTCGCTGCGGCGGCGGCCCTGGGTATCGCCGTCACAACCGCCCCCGCGCGGTCTGGGCCGTTCTGTCTGGAGGATTTCGTGGGCTCATGCGTCGTATATCCCTACACCGACGTCGCCGCATTTGTTCCCATTGAGTACATCTGGATGTATCCGGCACTCCTGATGGCGTTGCTGTTCGTCGTGCTTATCGTTTGCATCCACCACTATACTGCTGTTGACAAGCAGGTATACAGCCAAATCGCGTTGTCCTTTTCTGTAATCTCTGCGGCTGCGCACGCCATAAACTACTTCATTCAGCTTGCGGTTGTGCAGCCCAGTCTCCTCAAGGGCGAAATCGAGGGGCTTCCGCTGTTGTCGCAATACAATCCGCACGGGATCTTCATTGCCCTGGAAGACGTCGGCTATTTGATGATGGGCGTAGCCTTCCTGTTTGTTGCCGCCGCGCTCGGCCAGCAGGAGAAGCTCGAGCGGGCAATACGGTTCATCTTCATCACGAGTTCTGTCCTGGCAGTCGGGTCGCTGATCCTTCTCGCGCTGATCTACGGAAGCGACCTCGAATACAGATATGAGGTTTTCGCCATTCTGATCGATTGGATTACACTGATTATTTCAGGAGTATTGTTGGGCGTGTTCTTCAGGCGAGCAGGGCGATGTGGGACATCCCGACTGCCCGGCGGCTCTTCCAGTTAGGAACAGCATTGCCTTTTCACCTGACGGGAGATTGTTGGCTTCTGCGGATGCAACGTGGGACGTCGCGAGCGGACAAGTGGTACACACGCTCTGCGGGATGTCGCCAGTGGAGAGGTAGTGCGCACCTTTGAGGTCCCACGGGATTGTCCAGACCGGCCTCACCACGCACCAGTGGCATCCTCGCAGGGCATCTCGCTGCACACCCTGCCCGCCGGCGAGATGACGACCTTCTGGACGCTAACTGGGCAGGGCTTTGCGCCATCCCTGCGCCCTGCGCCGGACGGGTCGGCGTTGGTGGCAGTGCGGGGTCACGGTAAAGCGTACTGGATACCGTTGCAGTAAACGGCCGTCCGGCGTGTCTCAAGAAAAAACACATTCGCGGATTTCAACGACGACGGCCGGCCGGCCGGATATTTTTGCCGCTGAATACTCCAGGGACTACCGCGTCTGGTTCAATCAGGGAGAGTCGCTTTTCTCATTCCCGCCTCCTTCCTACCGAGGCCCCAACAGCGCGGGCTACGGACTGCGATCTGATGCCGCGCCGCGCACGAATAGTGCAAAGGGTACGAAACAGACCACTGCCATAACAAGCATCATGACGACACCGGCAACGTCGATCGGTGAACCAGCGTACAGCCTTGGGAAAGCCACGACGAACCCGAGTCCGGCGAACAGGATGCCACCCAGCAAGAGCAATCCAGCGCCGGCCACGTACCCGAGCGCCTGGCGCCGCCACAGCATAATCCCACCGACGAGCCACGTCGGCGCGAGCACGATGAAATCGGCGATAAAAGGCGGGAGGTACATGGCGTCCACAGGTTTCTGGCCCGTGATCACCGCGACCACATCGACGATCTGCATTCCGATGAACAGGATAGCCAAGATGGCCAGAATGCCCCCGGCGGTCCTCGCAGGTACGGCTCCGGCAAGCCTCCGCCGCACTGCCTCAGCGTCGATGCTCACGACGAGGCCGATCGTCGTGTACGCGCTCAGCGTGACGAGAATCAGGTGCAGCAGGAACAACGCACCAAACGGCACGCCGATGGTGTAGACGATGTAGATATACAGCACGTAGAGCAGCGCGCCCGGCCAGCAGAGAAGGCCCACGAGCTTGCCCCGTCGCGCGAGCCACATCGCGCCCAGCAGAACGGGAAGCCCGACGACGAGACTGACCACGTCGGTCGGAACGCCAAACAGAAGCACCTCGTCCGTCTGATAGACGTCGGTTTGGAACAGGAGACCGGCGACAGCCGCGACGGCCATGAGGAAGGCAATCACGAGCGAAAGCACATAAGCAAACGTGAGGTCACGCGTGATCGGCAGATCGGCAGATAGGACGGTCTTGGTGGACATTTTTCCTCCTGACACACCGATTTCCCTGTAGTAGCATGAATTGGCGAGTATTCCTGAGATAAAACTGGACTCTGGGCGACATTGTTCTTCCGAATCCAGCCGGTGGCGATACAAGCGTAATCTGCCGGTCTCAATCTTATCACGTCCTACCTGCCTACACAAGCCTGTGGGCTGCACCCGAAGTTCACAAATCAAGTACATTCAGGTTGATCTGGCTCCACTGCCTGTTTCACCTCCAGTAGGTTTGCCTGTTGCAGTTTCCGCTGTATAATATTCTAATGCAATTCCGGGGGCAGGATAGAAAGATTCTATGTAAGACACCGAGGAGCTGGTTAAAATCATATGGATGAATATCAAATCGTCTACGTTGATAATCCTGAACAATCTGCATGGGGGATAATTGGACGAGGCGTTGGTAATTACAACAAACAACAAGCTGGCGACGATAAGTTTCAACGCCTATGTTTCGTTCTTCACGCGCCTGACCAGGTAGTTGTAGGAGGTGTGATAGGCGAAGTATATTGGGATTGGTTGCATATCGATTTATTGTGGGTAAAAGACGAACTTCGTGGTCGCGGCTATGGACATCACCTTTTGACGCTTGCTGAACAGGAAGCGCGGCAACGTGGTGCGAAGAATGCATATTTAGACACATTCAGTTTTCAGGCGCCAGACTTCTATAAACAACACGGCTATCAGGTTTTCGGCGAACTACAAGATTTTCCTCCTGGTCATCAACGCTACTTTCTTACAAAACAACTTTAGAAAAAGTGTCGCGTTATGAAAACAACGAATGCAGCCGACCGGGCTACCGCTCGCGCAAACGCGTGACTGCAGATGACTGGAATAGACTATCTGACCTATTACTACGAGCGTGGCACAGAACCGTTTCGAAGCCTGTCTGCGCTGCCAAATGAAGAAGCCATAAAGATTATGGAAAGACTCTGCGATGACACGCCGTATGGGGCAAGATTCAAAGACCCGGTTCAATACATGCGCAATCGAAGGCAAACGGAGCAGTGGGTACGTGAGGAGTTCATCGCCAAGGGGGGACAACCCCGGGCAGCATATCCGATCCCAATGGTGCTTGGCACATCCAAATGGATGGCGAAACAAGCTCCTAATCCTGATGCTCACGGGGAAATACACATACCCCTCTCAGTCTTCACGGAGGTTGACGTCAGTTTTACGTATCCAGACAGCATGATCTCCCTATGGTTTGGCAGGGACAAGCCCGCCGAATACTACATGCCCGACTATCATGGTAAGGTATTCACTGTTTCCGAAATCCTCTCAATCGTCGAGTCCAAAGGACTGCCTGAGGAAGAATGGGATACCAATCTCCCCAGTGACCTCGCCCCGTACATTGAGGCACAGGTATGGAATCATGAACTGCTTACGGAATTCAAGAGACAACTATGTGACGAGAAGCACAGCCCTATGAGTGGGACGTGAGGCTCATCCTGGATCCCAGCGAACTCCTGTTTCGTTTGATTCCTAATTCGATGTAGTTTCTGCCGGACAGCTCGGTCTGAACAGTCTCCGCCAACCAGGCTTGTAGGCCGACCTGCACCGGCCAGTTGCATGTCAGCCATCGTCTGCCCCCTCCATCTCTTCCAACTCGACCAACAGCTCCGTCGCCGTGGCTTCCAGGTCGCGAGCCGGGCCGCGCTCCTCGGCTGCCGCGACCACATCCGGTGGCAAGGAAGCGGCGACAGCGGCGATGTGGCGTCCCGCGACATCCTCGAACCAGCGCGACTGGGCCACAATCGGGTAGCGCGACGCCAGGCCATGAAGTTCCACCGCCCGCACCCGCCCCCCCCGATCGGCGAGAAGGAGGGCCAGGGCAGGCAGGCCATACAGAAGCGGCATAGGAACCCCAATTTCGGCCACCGTCCGCAGGGCGCTAGCGAGGTATCCCCGCGCCTGGGCGCGCTGGCCCAAACCGCGGGCCGCGTAGGCCGAGATGGCGAGAGCACGGGCTATGTCATCCGGTTGTTCGGTCTCCCGGTAGACCGCAACGCTTTCTCGCAACAGCCGTTGGGCCTCGGGGTACACCTCCTCAGCCAGCGCCACGTTGCCCAATAGGAGGAGAGTGTGACCGATCCTGACTCGCCTGTTGGTCTCTCGAGCCAGGGCC